>JAEEGI010000545.1_pt1 | contig 109787 bp, 99 predicted proteins | sample 8958751 | NCBI WGS metagenome assembly JAEEGI01 (sample SAMN16246545, study PRJNA631951) | gut metagenome | biome: gut microbiome; feature: rumen; material: KS-attached | host: Bos | place: Iran: Karaj | collected 2018-10
TTATAATTTGTTTTTCCGTTTTCGTCAGAGGTTGCCGTTTTTTCCAAATAGCTTTTCATTCCACTCAAATCGCCAGCAGAAAATTCAAACTGCCAAAATTCTGGTTTTGGACCTTTCTCGTCAAAATATTGCGCAATTTCTTGATTCGATAAACCTAAAACCTTTTTAGGCGTGTCAGTCTTGCGTAAAGTATCTAAATATCTTTGTTGAATCGGTGATAAAGTAGCATATATTTCAGGGCAAGAACATAAAAACCCTCTATTATTGCCGTAATAGCCGTCAGCAAACAAATCTTCTGCCAATTTAGGTGTCAAATCACCATCCTCGTCAAAGTATTGTGCAAGGTCGGTAGTCCTAAGTGAACCAAGCTGATTACCTGGATGCTTTGCTATTAACTCTACTAGACTTCTTCTTCTTGGAGTTAATTCGCCCAATAAATCTGGATGCTCTAGCAGATAACTCTCCGTTTGGTAAGAATCTATGGCTTCCTGCATGCCGCTAGAGAAATGACTTTTCCATATTGGGTCGAATTTTTCTATAATACTTCTAACACCATAATCAAAAATCGCCATTTCTCTTGCCGTATCAGATATCCCATCCTCGTCAAATAATAGTCTGTATCCATCTCTATTTTGATATTGGAATCGGAGAACACTATTAACCGCTTCTTTCACGGAACGTCGTTTATCTTGCTCTTTAATGTCTCTATAGGATGAGTCATTCTCATCATAGAATGGATCTTCTGTCCACTGTAAGCCATTGGATGCTTCTGCTATAACTGAATTAAGCCCAATAACAAAACCTCTGTCTGGCCCACTTAGTAGGTCTGGATTATTGAGAATGAAATTTAGAGGATTATTTTCTTGGTCATCAGATTCACTATAGTCTCTGGCCATTTCCGCAATCATAGAACCAGAAGAATGCTTATCCGCTTTCTTTGCTAGAGCACTTAATTCGTCTTCACCAGTTTCGCGTGAACGCTGTTCCCAAAATAGCGCAAAGGCATCTTTCCCGCTGCACCTTAAACTTCCTAATATTGGCATATCTTTACTGTATCTATGGTTGCTGATGGCATTGTTTAAGGCTTGGAATTTATATTGATACATAGAATCGACAGTATCCTCACTTATCAAAGAGAACTTTTCCGCTATGCTTTGTTTTGTAATACAGTCATAATCTGAGAATAAAGAATCTACGCCGTTTCTAAACGGCTCGTACCCCATTTTACGCAAAAAATCAATCCCTCTTCTCGATTGTTCTATCTGTTTAGCCACAGAAGCAGATTCCTCCTCTATTTTATAGTGGGACCATTCGAGGGCATAATCTATAGCCTTATCACCAAAAGACTGCACGTCAACGTTTTGCCGAATAATATCGCAAACTTCAGGGATATTATATCTTTCTACTATCTCAGACATCTCAGCCAAGGATGCTACATCGTCGCTTGAAGAAAATTTGTGGCGTCCTACTGCAAATTGTCGGTCGTAATAGCTGCTATTTTCTTTGTTTAGCGAATCATTCATCTTTGCAACGATACTCTCAGCAATTAGCAAAGCAGGTCTTTCTGGCTCTATACCAACCCTGGCCATGTCTTCTATTTTTTCTAAAGATGTCTTATATCTACGTTGACCACCTTCAGTAACAATATATTCTGGCTGTGACAGTTTTACTCTCATGTAGTTATTTGCGATACTAGGATTATCTAGATTGACTTTTCCGCTCTCTACAAGGCTGATGACTTTTAACCTGTCTTTCCATTGACTGCGGCCAATCCCCCTATGGTTACCATTCACTAATTTATCTATTTGTCTCACCTGCCTGTCTGATAGAAATCTTCTGATTATGCTACCTAGTATTGGCGCCGATGTCGCTGGAGTAGTTTCGGTACCGTAAATCTGAGAGACGGGCTGTTCTTTTTGCGCTTCTGTCCTACTGGCGAAGGATTCTCGCACCTTTGCTGCAGCCAATTGTAATTCTACTTCTTTTTGCTCAGGTGACTTTTGTTCGGAATTATTCGCTGGTTCTTTCTTGCCACGAAAACCTTCTTCACCTATTTTTTCTAAATCACTCCATTGGGTCTCTACGGTTGAATCTGGTATATCATTCGATAATTCGTGGTTTTTCATATAAATATTCTCGGAAACTTTGCTGCCTCATAGCCGAGTGGAACATTCGCTATGAAGTGTTCTTAACTTCATTTTCTGCAGTAAGCGATTAAATCAACTGGAGCGAGTGCTCCACGCAGGGTTTAATTCTTTACTTGCCTTGTTTAGAGGCAACTTACAATAAAATTGAAATTCAGAACAACACAATTATACCATGAAGGCGAGGTTATATACATAAACATAATAAAATGTGACGCTTTAAATCTCACACCAGATACTTTTTAGTTCTTCGAGCTTTTTAATCCTAGCCTCAAACTCGTCTTTCATTAACTGCTTATACTCTTTTTCGTTTAAGCTTTTAATCCAGAGTTTTTCTTCCATATCACCTGCAAAGAGCATTTCTTCAGCTTCTAGCTCCATCAAATCTATACGGGCTTCTTCGACTCCGGGAGCTTCGTCCTCAGTTATGCGGCTATAGCAAGGATGGTCTTTGCTATTTAAGTATTTCATTAGAACTAGTTTTTTCATAAACTATTTTTTGTTCTATTGTAATTTTGATTGTTAGACGAGGCCCGGTAGCATATCAGGAGTTAGCTTCGCAATCGTTCCATCGCAAAGCTCTGCTTCACCATCAATCTCGCACAACTCGCATTCCATATTCAACATAGTAAATTAATTATGCCTCACTTATCTCCCTTAATATATCGGGCAAACGCTAAAGCGACAAAACGGCACAGATAGGATACTTTTGCCTGTATGATATAACATGGGATAGCCAGCTACTCTTCGTATATACGACGTCGGAGTTTTTCCTCTATGTCCTCTTTATACGCGAGTAAAACCTGGTTAATTAAGCCCCACCATTCGGGGGTTGTAAATATTTTTCGGTTATTTTGTTACGCTATTAATATAAGATTTAATGATGGGCATTCTTAGTTTGTCTTTCCCTCTATTGCTAGCATTTAGATAATTTAACGATATAAAAACCGTCGCCTTTAGGATGCAGATAATACTACCAGCCGCCCCCTCCGCCTCCGCCGCCCCCTCCGCCGGAGAATCCACCACCGCCAGATGATCCGCCTCCGCCGCCGCTGCTAGAAGAAGACCAACTCCCACTACCGCTGCTGATGTTGACTGGCTCATGGTAGTTCGTAGAAGACACTATTGCCCTGCTAACCTCACGAGAAATATCTAATAATACCACACTGCGCAATATATCGGAGTTTATGGTTTCATCAATATTCTCGATTTGATAGTACTTCTCCAGCTCCTCCATCCAGCTTTCTTCCGCGCCAAACAAGCTTGCCCATGGCAACAATTTCTCGTACAATTTTATGATTCCTTCGCTAGATGTGTCCGCCCCCTTCACCGATTGCAAAAATTTTAGTCTGTCTGCTTCTGCCATCTTAATATACAGTTCCAACCCCTCCAGGTATTTTGCTAACTTAATACCTTTTTCGGTGTATCGTTTGTACTTATTTGTTTGCCGTTTCAATACGCTAGATGTTATACAAGAAGCAATGAATACTATGAGTATCGCCAATAATGCATTATTGCCACCCACGATGATTGCATTTCTGCTCTGCACCGACAAAACATTCGCAATACTCATCAAAGCTCCTACTTCCCTAAACACCATAAACAAATAGGGCCCCACTATAATCAATAAATAACCCCCCATTATAACTGCCAAAATCGGATGCATTGCTGTGAATTTGTTCTTAGTTCCGCTCTTCTCTCTTATAAGATATCCATGCCCCTCTAATTTCCTTATAGCATCCTTTTTATAATCTTCTGCGCATGATGCTAAATATCTTGATGCTTTATGTTTTTGAATTGGGTATTCCTCCCCTTTGGCCAGCTCGCCATTTCCGGCTATGATGTTCAGCATTTCTCTTTGTGAACCGCTCAGCTCTTCTGGCGCTACATTTAGTGTCGCCGCCCAATTGTATTTTTTGTTATCTTCGATTTTTCTAATGGTTATGGCTTTATTAACTGCCAGCTCTAGCAATGTTGCCACATACGACGATTGTGTCTTTTTTAGATATATCTGTTCGCCATCTGCTACATATATATTATCTGGCGGCAGATATTGTGGTGCTACAAATGTATTATTATATAAATCATGCTGCGCCTTCGCAGTCTTTCGCCACTTGTAATATTTTTTGATTAAAAATATCGCAGCCAACGCTATTTCACCAACCAGCAAAATTATTAATATATAATTTTTTTCCAATACTACTCTGAACGTATCTGGCTGGAACTGTGTGACGAAAGTTAGATTTTCCCCAGCTTTCAAATTTACCGCCTCAAAACTATAGCCATCTTCAGTAGGTGTAATTGCACACCTGTCTTTGCCTTGCTCGCCGTAACGCCCCACGTAGCACCAGGCTTGATCAAACATATTTTTATGAATATCTTCTGGCATGTGTAGCCTAGCTGTCACTTGACCGAAACCCTGTTTCCATCCTGTACCATTAGTGTCCCAATACAACTCTTGAAAAGCCTTTTTTGCATTATCTATTCCACTCACATTTTCGCCATCCGCTGTAAATTCTGTAATTACATCGGTATAATCATACTCTAGGGTGTAAACTTGTTTATCATGCACATATTCGCTCGCGCTGCCTATATACACCGTAAAATACCCGTCATCCTCTACAATTTTGTTTATGTTTTCTGGTTTGCCGTTGCGGAGCACTGTTAAATTCAGAGCACTCCTGCTCGTTACGGTCCTGTTTTTCCCGCCTTGATTAGTGTAGGGTATCATCCGCGTAATGCCGTGGTTTTGGTTCGTCTCCGGAAATATCGCGGTCAGCACTTCCTTTACATGCAAGTTGCTCGTCCCGTCTTCTAGTTTTGTCAGATAATAGTCTGCTGTAAAATCTTCAAAATAAAAACTCTGGGCGTCTGCAAAAGTGTTATGAATTGGCGTCAAAATCAGTGCAAGTACTACGCCTAGAAACAAGTGTTTTATTTTCATATTTCTATCATACCATATTCAAAAAAGTGCGGGCTCCGAACTCATTTCTTTTTGATGGCTGTCACTTCGATTTCGATTTTCGCACCTTTTCTTGTCATGCCGTTCACTTCGATCATTGTCGAGACTGGCACGGATTTTTTGAAGTATTTGTCTCGTATCGGCGATACTACAGAAAAATCATTCATGTCAGTTAAATATATGACTGCCTTGACGACATCATCTAGGCTCGCTCCGGCTTGCTCCAATACGCGCTCGATTTCTCCAAATACTAGTTCCGTCTGTTCAGCTATATCACTCGTGATAATTTCGTCATTGTCGTTTTTTTGGCGCCTGAAAGCCTGAAACGAATACGAGATAAGAATCTCCAAGCGTATTGCTTGACACGAAATCTCCAGAAAAAGAAATCGTAAAGTTAGTTAAATATATTTTGAAGTATTTGAAGCTAAAAGGCGGACTCTGGAAGCATACGCTGTTTTTAACTTCCGTCTTCAATTCGCTCTTTTATTACTACTATTCCATCTTGGCCTAGTATAGCTATAAGGTTTTTAACAAATTCTTCTTCAGTAGAACTCGCTTCCTTTACGATTCGCAATTTATCTTCGTAATTGCCTAGATATTTTGTGATTCGTTCTCCAACTTCTCCAGTTTTAAAGAAAGATTTTACTTCTTCGAGAAGGGCGCTTCTTTCTTGTTTTATTCGTCCGGAAACAGGGTTGTCTCTATTTGCCCAAAATTCTTTAACATTTTCAGAAACTTCTCTGTCGTCATGTCTATCGGTGGGTTCGCCATAAATATCTGTTCGAATCAAATAAATCGGCGCTCCAAAAAACTCTGCTGCTTTTTTAGCCTCATCACTTATTGCATCTCGTGAGTCTCCAAAAATGATTATTGAATCTGGTCTTGTTCTGCCATTTATCTCTACTTCATTCCAGGGGGTTAAGCTATCCATAGTGCCAGTAGATTCTAACAATTCATCTGGGCTCATCACTTGGTCTTTGTATTGTCCCATTTTGCCAATATCCCTCAATATCCCATGGTCAACTGGTGCTGCACTCAAAAAATCACCATCATTTAGGTTATTAAAGCCGAATATCAGACCGCTTTTATTAAACAAATTCATCTTTTTATCCGAGATTAAAGATGTTGAAATACAATCTCTAGATGCATTAGTCCACCGCTCTAAATCAATATTTTTTGGCTGATTTCCAAGCGATTGCCCTACTGCTCCAATAACAGAAACAAGCATTTTAAAGTCTGAGCCAACAAATTCATATCCGTCAATTGTCTTACCGTCAACTTCGATAGGAAATTTTATCACGCCTTCTTTATCGGTTTCGTATGCTCTAGTCAATTCACTCTGGTATTGTTTTTCTGCCTTCGATCTAGCAACCTCTCTATTATTATTTTTGATATTCTTATCTGCCTCTAAATGCATAACTTCTCCCCTGAAATTAGGGAACTCACCTGGATTTTGCCATAACGCGCCTTCAGGCGGCAAAGGCTCAACATTGTCTGTTTGCTCAGATCGATCAATCGTTCCCTCGGAATTGTTCATATCATTTATATTATATAATACTTTTAGCTTCTCTTGCCGACCTTCTCTATATATTTTTAAAACCTGGCTTAACAAGCCCTACCAAAATACCTCGAACTTAACATTTCTCACCTAATAGTGTGGCCATTCAAAATCCTTGTAAATATGCCGCAATAAAACAATGAGCACACTCTCTCTATGATCGTCTGACGCTATCATCGCTAATACGCTCTAGTAACCACATCGCCATCATTATCGCTATTGGTTCTATGCTCATTATCGCTAGCCTCGTCGCATCTTTCATCTACTGGAATCATTTACTCATCCACTCCCATATTTTGCCTCTTTAAACCCACGTAATACTAGGAGGTTATTATTTTTTACGTCAAAACAGACATCAAAAACTTGACATTTTGGCAAAATAATTTATAATATAAAACCAATAGTCCTACATATCTAAAAAAAGATTGGAGGAGAGTACATTGGCAAAAAAGTACATCTTACTAAAAGATGAAAGGATAACGTTTACGATTGACAGCGAGCGCATCATCGTGTACAGAATTCAGTCCCTGATTGACATACCAAAGCATGGCATAGAGAAGGGCCAGAAAGGAGGCTTCATCAGTAGCGAAGATAACCTCCCCAACACGAGCGAGAATAGCGCTTGGGTCGGCGATCTCGCAGTGGTCTGCGAGCGAGCAAAAGTCGAAGGCGATGCACTCGCTGCTGGAAAATCGTTCATTCGTGGCAAAGTTACAATCAAAGACAGCGCAAGGATAACGGATAATGCCCAAGCCCGTGGCGAAGTCATAATCGAAGGCAATGCCATCGTAGGAGGCAACGTCAGATTGTCTAACAAAGTAGTAGTCTCTGGCAACACTCATCTTTCTGGCGATGCCGAGTTGTGGGATCATGCCGAAATCGGAGGGTCTTCGTCAATCGGCAAAAAAGCCAAAATCCACGGCTTTGCCAGAGTTATTAACGCTCTGGTCCGAGGCAACGCAGAAGTATCTGGCAATGCCGAGGTACTGGATGGAGATGTTGGCGAAAACGCAGTCGTCACTGGCCACGCCGTGGTAGAAGAGAATGCGGCGATCGGCGGCGGCATTAGGCTTAAAGGCAAGGTAAAAGCCAGCGGTGCCAAGTTATTTGGCAAAGGCATCTTCACTCGTGGGGTCTTCACCAGACACCAATCGCTCCAACACCATCAGTAAGATAAAAGTTACGCCCGCAGGAATCCTGCGGGCGTTTCTTATGTTATAATATAAGATATGAATTTGGAGCAATATGAAAAAGAGCTAAAACAAATTGATGATTTTTTGGCACGGCCAGACTCATATACCGACCCCGATTTTGCGAGCAAAAATAAGCGCGCCGTCACCATACGCGAAATTCTTGAACTGAACAAAAAAATTGAACATTTTTCCACAAGCCTAACAGAGGCCGAAAGCTTAGTAAATGATCCCGAGCTAGGCGAAATAGCAAAAGAAGACGTAATAAATCTTAAATCAGAAATTGAAGCAGCTAAGGCCCGTCTCGAAGAGCTTCTTATCCCACGTGACCCAGCCGATGATAAACCGGCCATTATCGAAATTCGTGCTGGCGCCGGTGGTGACGAAGCTTCCCTGTTTGCTGGTGAGTTATATCGCATGTATCTTAAATATGCCGAATCTCACAATCTAAAACCAGAACTTATTTCCGAAAACCTTAACGAAGCCGGCGGCACCAAAGAAGTAATCTTTAAACTATCCGGCGAAGATGCCTATGGTCAGCTTAAATTTGAAGGTGGCGTTCACAGGGTTCAACGCGTTCCAGTTACCGAATCGCAAGGCCGCATTCATACCTCCACCGTAACAGTAGCAGTACTACCAGAAGCCTCTGAGCAAGAACTCGAAATCAATCCAGAAGATTTGCGTATCGATATTTATCGCTCAGGCGGCCATGGCGGCCAAGGAGTTAATACTACCGATTCCGCAGTCCGAATCACGCATCTACCAACCGGCATAGTAGTAGCAATGCAAGATGAAAGAAGCCAACAACAAAACCGCATCAAAGCCATGAATATTTTGCGCTCTCGTCTTCTAGAAAAGAAAAAGGAAGAAGAAATCAAAAATGCCTCCGAGGCGCGCAAATCTCTAATCGGTACTGGTGATCGTTCCGAAAAAATCCGCACTTATAACTTTCCCCAAGATCGCGTCACCGACCATCGTATTCATTATTCCCGCTCGAATATTCCAGCTGTAATGAACGGCGACATCGAAGACATTATAAAAGAATTAGTAAAGCATGAACGAGGGCTCCAAAATTAATTTTTACGGACGTGATTTTATCATTACACCCGACGTTTTAATTCCCCGCCCCGAAACCGAAATGATAGTAGATGCGGTGCTAAATTTAGCGGGCAAATCCTATCTTCCGGGCGTAAAACCAGGACCCAAAATACTACCCAATAATCCACAAATCCTCGATGTTGGCACAGGCTCTGGATGCATTGCGATTACTTTAGCCCTAGAACTACCAGAAGCAAGCATCACCGCTTCCGACATTTCTGAATCCGCTCTAGCAGTTGCTCAGCAAAATGCCGAGACTCTAAATGCAAAAATCGACTTTACCCAGTCAGACCTACTAGATAATATCTCTACCGATTACGATTTAATTGTCGCCAATCTTCCCTACGTAGACGAAAACTGGGATTGGGTAGACAAAGATGCTTTGGCGCGCGAGCCTGCGATTGCCTTGTACGCGAAAGATGGTGGGCTAGCAATAATCAAAAAACTAGTCAACCAAGCAAGCAAGCGCAAAATCAAATATCTCATCCTAGAAGCAGATCCCTGCCAACATAAACAAATAATAGAATGTGCATCAAATAATCACTATTTCCTGCGGGAAACCCGAGGATTCGTTCTAGTCTTAAAACAATCTATCGAGACGGACGCTGATAATTCCAATTAGGTGAATCTTCCTTCTTCCCTGTAAAATGCTGCGCCACATCAATCACATAAACATCGTCACTAGACTCTGGTTGAAATGTCGCCCATTCATGCCCACCACCACCTTTATCATCTGGTCTAATATTCCTTTCTACATGAATAATACCATTCAAAACTCCATCGTCTTTTAGTTTTTCTAAAAGACAAGCTGACAATAATGCCTGCTCGCGACAAACTCCCGTCCTGTAACGCACAAAAGCGCTCAAATCAGTCAATGACCTGCCAGTTGGTCCATCAAAATCAGATTCCAAATCGAAAACCCGTTTTTCGCCATCTCTACTGTAGCTGAGTGCTAAACCAACAGCTTTTTCTACCTCCTTTAATACAGACTCCGTATCGGCTCTCCCTAAAAATCGCATCCAATCCGTCTGCCTTTTTAATCTATTGTATATGCTCGATATTTCAACAGATTCGCCATCAACACGAATAGTGCGCGGAGAAGCATATAAGTCTACTTTACCATTAAAAGACTCTGAGTCTCGATCCAGACATTCATATTTGTTACCCAGTATCACAATATAAGTTTTTCCATTTTCTTCGAACAAGCCGTTTCTGTGAAAATTATCTGGTTTTAAAGTGTAATTCCAGAAAAAAGTCGATTCGGATTCTTCAGCCGGTGCGCCAATCGTTATTATTGTGCCGTTAGTAGAGTTAAGATCAGTTACCGCTAGTCCCATATTTTCATCACACGAAATTCGAAAGTGATTCCTAGAAACACGAAGAGGAAACGAAAACCTTCCATAATTACTGCTTCTACCAAAATCCAATGAATCACCCGGACGAATACCCTTAAATCCAATATCGTTCACGTCGTGGGCCGGATCGTATAAAACATACGCAGCGCCATCCCTCTGGAATCGATCCTCATCGCGCATATCCAAAACCCATAGCTCTTTGCTTTGTCCCACATTAATCGTAGCCAGAATCCTGTGCTGCGTCGTAAACTCCGAAAACCACGGCTTCCCCTGACTATGTAAAAAACTTCGCAATTTAGCGTCCGCAATAGCATTTGGAATAATAGAATCATGTGGTATCTTATATGGCTCACCCGGACGCAATACATGTTCAACCAGTGATTCTACCCGTGGAATCTCTTGCTTCGACTGCACCGACGCTGATTCAGCTATCTTTTCTCCGCGCCTCTTCATTATCTTCCTATCAGCATCTAAGTCCAGGTTTAATCTTTCACGATTGCTCATCATCATCCTCCCTATAGAAACATATCTATTAAGCTAATCTGGATACCCTTCAAGTGTTGCATTCACCGCAATCTCATTGCCTTCACGCACCACGGTAAGCTGCACTGTATCTCCAGGCTTATATTCGCCAATCAAACTAGCAAGTGAACCGGCCGCTCCAACTTCTACTCCATTAATCTTTGTAATAATATCCTTGTCTTTTAATCCTGCCTTTGCTGCTGGACTGTCTTTTACAATTGCCGAATAACTAGACGCACTATAAAGATACGCACCAGTATCTACTGGTAAATTATACGCCTTAGCAACTTCTGGCGTAATTTCCACGCTATAAATGCCAAGATACGTCCGCTCCGCCTTACCAGTTTCGATTAGTTGAGAAAGCATTCCTTTAACACTCGAAATAGGAATTGCAAATCCCATATTTTCGGCCGAAGTAGAAGTTGCAGTATTAATGCCAATTACCTCACCCGCAGCATTAACTAGAGGCCCGCCAGAATTACCGGAGTTAATTGCCGCATCAGTTTGAATCATGTCTGTAAGTTTTTCGGCATTAGCACCAGTGCCGTCCGAAGCGGTCACGGCGCGACCAGTCCCAGAAATAATACCAGAAGTTACAGTATTCTGATATTCGCCAAGTGCATTACCAATTGCGATTACTTGCTGTCCCACATTAATAGTCTTTGAATCACCAAGCGTAGCCGCCGGCAAATCAGAAACATCTTTTATTTTTAAAAACGCCACGTCATTTAGCGGATCAGTTGTTACGACTTCAACATCCTCATAGGTAGTTCCATCATATAAAACAACCGTAACTTTATTAGCACCATTAATTACATGCTTATTCGTTACAATATACCCATCGCTAGTTGCAATAATGCCAGTCCCAGCAGCAGAAGCATCGTAACTTTGTCCAAAAAAGTTCGTAGCCTTAGTAGAAGTAATAATTGATACCACGCTTTTACTTACTTTACTTGCAATGTCCGCAATTGAACCTTCAACAAAATTTGCTGAATTCCCATCATTGCCACTATTTAAAAATGTAATTGGAGTGCTAGATTTGTCATACCCCATCCAACCGAGCACTAACCCACTACCCCCTAAAACAACCGCAATCGCCGAAAGAATAATCGCTAAACTGTTACTACTAGACGTTTTATTCTCCCGCTCTTTAGGCGTAGCTTCCTGTACTTTTACTTCATTTTTTTCTTCTTCTTTCATTATTTACCTCCTTTAATGAATATTAAAAATCGGATCACTAAAACATAAAACAATAATGCCAATTAACGCAACACCAAAAACCACCGGCACCAAAATATGTTTAAATCTAAAATCTTCTTGATACCTAATCATAGCCTGACGCGCATAGTTATAAACAAACGCAAAAATCGTCAAGATTATTGAAAGCTGCGGAATACGAATGCCAGCGGCTTCAAAAGGATAAATTATTTCCCAAGCATAACAAAGCCACGAAACTTCTGCAAACACAAGCCCACACACTAATGTAGTCAGTGTATAGTCCTTATCATCGCTCTGCGATAAAACGTGTCTACTAGCAGCGTACCCAATCAAAAACGCAAGAATCACAAGCAAGGTTACGCCAACACTTGCAGACATAATAGTAGCTGCCGACATCCCAAGAAACACCGCAATTAGAGACTGAGCCAAGGTAGCTCGCTCCGACGACATTGGCTTAATAATAATCAACCAAACAGAATAAAAAACCATTAAAAGAAAATGTACGGCAAGAAAAGATGATCCAGCGTAGTAAGACAAAAGCACCACACTAACACCAACAATAATATCGACAAGGTTAGACTTGATATTTAACCAAAGATACCGCGCCCTTACCGCAAAAATGCGCCATTTGGAGATAAAGACCAACAAAAGCCCAAGAACCGGACCACCAGACAAAACCGTTACTAAAACCGCGCCTACTCCAAGCAACAAGTTTAAAAACACGTGCACAGCCGAGCTGGCAATATTGCGAGATTTCCTCGCCAAAATATAATCAGCCATATGTATATATTATAGCAAATATTTCAAATTAAGCTTAAAATAATGATATAATATCCGATATGGAGGCAACTTTTTTCCAGAAACATCCCCTGTTAAAAGATTTGCTCAGCCTTGCTTTATTTATTCTAGCAATCGTACTGGGTACTTTATTTTTAAATACATATATATATCGTTCTTACAATGTTGTTGGTGGCAGTATGGAAAACACCCTTCACGGGGATGATCGCGTCATCGTCAACCGAGCAGCGGTATCCTGGTCACATTTTATTGGCCAAGAATATATTCCAGAACGCGGCCAAATAATTGTTTTTCTGAACGAAGACGAAGCTAAAGTCGCCGAATATAAGGCCCAGGGAGTCTCTAACCCAATGACTTGTACCGTTCCCTCCGGAGTCAGCGATCAATACATTATCAAAAGAGTCATTGCCTTCCCAGGAGAACGCGTCGTAGTTAAAGATGGCACCATGACAATCTATAACGAAGAACACCCAGATGGCTTCGTCTATGACGATGGCTGGCGCACGTCCGAAACAGATGGCCCCAAAGAACACACTTCTGGAGAAGTTGACCTAGTTGTACCAAAAGGCGAACTTTTTGTATCTGGAGATAACCGCGAAGGCTCCAACTCTTGGGACTCCCGCAACGGCCTCGGCACCATTCCGTTTTGTCGCGTAATCGGTCCGGTAATCCTTAGAATCTTCCCATTCGATCACATCAAAATATTCTAAACTTAGTAGTTATTTAGAATCGTTCAATCTTTTTATTAATTCTTTCAAATCTTTTTCACTTTTGCATTTAAAAGTTAAGCTACGCCCACTAATTCGCGCCACTACGTCATATTTATTGCTCAAAGCATCCTCGTCTTTACGATAAAGATCTCTCTTTATTAAAGCCGTAGACGATTTTTTCTTGTGTTCCGCAAAATAACGTTCAACCTTGCGCGCCGTCCAACCCTCTTTGATTATTTTCGGCAAGACTTTTTTAATAGTAGTTTCGTCTCTGGATACAAGTGGCCGCATCACCCCCTCAGAAAGCTTTTCTTTAACCATAGTCTTTTTCACGTCATCAGGCAAATTTAAAAGCCTCATCGTACTTTGAACCGAACCTTCGCTTTTTCCTACTTTTGCTGCAATATCTTTAGGACTAAGATTGAATTGGTTCTTGAGTTTTGCATAAGCCGTAGCAAGCTCAATTGCATTTAAGTCTTCCCTCTGGGCATTTTCAATGATAGAAAGTTCCAAACGATTTTGCGAATCCAAAGTCCTCACTATTGCCGGCATCTTGTCTAATCCCGCAATTTTAGAAGCTCGCCAACGGCGTTCTCCAGCTACAATCTTATATTTACCATCCTCTTTCGTAACCACAATCGGCTGCAAAACGCCGTGCTCTTTGATTGACTGAGCCAACGCATTTATCGCGTCCTCATCAAATTCGCGACGCGGTTGTTCTTCATCGCGCACAATTTCGGATATTTTAATCTGTTTCAATTCACTGGTTTTCTTATCCTCGGCCGCCGTCGGATCAAATTCATCGTCAATTAGTTCAGTCGGAATCAAACTCTCAAATCCCCTACCTAATCCTTTCATTTTGTCCTCCCTTCAACTTCTCTAGTAAAACTTTTGTACGCTTTCGCTCCCTTAGAAAACTTATCATAATCGCCCACCGGCACTCCATGACTCGGCGCTTCGGCCACTCGTACATTTCGAGGAATCGTAGTTTTAAAAGTTAGATTCTTAAAGTATTTTTTAATCTCAGCATAAACTTGCGCCGAAAGACTAGTCCTTTTATCGTACATCGTCGCCAAAACCCCAAGCAATTTTAGCCCAGGATTAGCTTGCTTCATCACTAATTTCATTGATTCAAGTAATTGCGCTACACCCTCCAAAGCATAAAACTCAGTCTGTACGGGAAGTAAAAGGTAATTAGAGGCAATCATACCATTCACCGTGAGGAGCGAAAGTGACGGTGGCAAATCAATAATTATATAGTCGTAATTTTCTTCCACCAAACGAATAGCATCTCTAAGGCGCGTAAATTTTCGCGGCTGATTTACTAGTTCCACTTCAGCATTAGCAAGCTCCGGCGTAGTTGGCGCCAAATCAAGATTTTTATACTTAGTAGACCTAATAACATCAGCTAGAGGCGAATTTTCGTTAATCACGTCTGTCATAGTCAGTCCAAGCGAATCGTCGTTTTTATCCACACCTAGTCCACTAGTCGCATTACCTTGTGGATCAAAATCAATCAGTAGAGTCTTATATTTGTCCTTTGCGAGATAATACCCCATGTTCACGGCCGTCGTAGTCTTCCCTACGCCGCCCTTCTGATTTGTAACACATATTACCTTCGCCATAACACTTACGATTATAACATAAATTGGCTAAAAGCAAAAACAATTTAAAATCCTCTGCACAAAAAATCCGCAACTGATATTGCGGATTTTAAGTTTAGGCGATCTTAGTAATTTCAATTTCGCTATATTTCTGGCGATGACCAGTTTCGGTATGCTCGCGTACCTTGGGTTTGTAATGGATTACGCGAATTTTATCACCCTTAACCTCGGGCGTTTTTACCTTAGCTAAAACTTTTACGCCCTTTACCGTAGGTGTACCAACTTGCGTATTATCGCCGTCGATTACTAGTAAAGCGTCAAGTTCGAGCTCTTTGGTTCCTGCCGGGAGGAGGTCCACCCGTAGGGTCTCTTTTTCGGCAACGAGATATTGTTTCCCGCCAACCAGAATGACTGCTTTCTTCATATTATTCCTTTATTAACTTACTTATTTTATCATATATTTAGGTTTTTGAAAAGACCAAACAGCGCCGCACAGACTGCATCAAAAAAACCGAACGCTCTGTTCGGTTTTTTTGATATTAAAGCAAACTGATGAACATTATGGCTAGTTCGTAAATTGTTTGATAGTTAGAGATACCTATAGAACTTACATTGGCAATCCTTTCCGTTAAAGCTAACGTTTGTTTACTCATCTTTTAATATACTCCTTTTGGATTTGATACATTTATGTGATGTTATTCTTTCCAAACAACGCGCCATGCCCTAGCTTTCTTATAGTACCTTGTTTGGCCGATTCATTAGAATAACCGGACTCATCGTCAAATGTCTCAAACTCCATTTTTATTTTTCCTTTGTTTATTTTTGTTATTTGTCAGAATTTTTATTTTATTTTCTAACTTAATTTAAGTCTAGCACACTTTGACGATTTTGTCAATAGTGTTTATGCTTATTTTTCTTAATTCTGTCAAGTTAACAGATAAGAAATATGTAATTTTGGCCATCAAAAAATCACAGACCCCATCAAAAATAAAACTAAATTAGCCTAAAAACCCTACTGCTTTTCTAACGAAATAGTTACAACTTCGCCGTTTAATTTAGCATCTTCCTTAAAAGAATAAACCTCTTTTTTGCTAACAGATTCCGCCCCAACCTCAGACTTTATTAGTCCCGTGTAATCCTTTGGTAAATCTATAGACACTGATAGTTTAATCTTATCTCCAGGAGCCAGTCCAGCGTGTTTGCGCGCCGATTGCACGGCACGAATCAGCTCGCGAGCCATTCCCTCTTCCCTAAGCTCCGGAGTCAAAGTCTTATCAAGTGCAAATTCTTTACCATTTTCAACTCTTTTAACGTTAACTTCCTCGGCAATAATTTGTTCATAGAAACAATTTAATTTATCACCATCATAAATAAGTTTAGAAAGTGGCTGACGAATTTTAATCTGCTCTTCCTTCTCAGACTTCTGCATACGTAGAGCCAAAGCATCTGTAATAATCTGGCGAGTACGCGCCATATCAGACAAAACATCATCATGAGCCACCTCACCCGCCTCTGGCCAAGAAAGAAGATGTACGGACTCCCTACTCCCGGTTATCTTTTGGTATAGTTCCTCAGACAAAAACGGAGTAAATGGTGCTAGCAAGATAGCGGTCTTCTCAAGCATAAAGTAAAGCACACTAAAGGCCGCCTTTTTATCTACTAGGTCGTCATTCTTACTAAAACGTCGGCGTGAACGTCGTACATACCAGTTAGATAAATCATCAATAAACAAAATCACACCCTGAAGAGCTTTAGGAATATTATATTCTTCCATGCCAATCGTGATTTCATCGCGTAGTTGATAAAATCGATCAATAATCCATTCATCAAGCGGAGATTTAATCTGAACCGAACCGTCAAAATCAGCAGAATCAAACCCTTCGACTTCGGCATAAGTAGTAAAGAAATCATATATATTCCAAAGCATCCCTAACTTTCGACTAACATCAGATACATCCTTATCTAAAAGTGCAAAATCCTCACCCGAAAGCACCGGGCTAGAAAGCAGCAAAAAACGCAAAGCATCAGCAGAATATCGATCCATTAATTCATTAGGATCGGTAAAATTACCAAGAGATTTGCTCATCTTGCGACCATCATTCCCTGCCAAAGTTCCAGTCGTAATCACGTTCTTATATGCATTTTTGTGGCCTTTTTTAGCCTCCGGGCCAAAAGCCCCAATATCCGCCAATGCCGTATTAACTGCGTGTAGATAATAGAACCACGCTCTTACTTGCCCCACGTACTCCACAATAAAGTCAGCCGGATAATTAGCTTCAAACTTCTCTTTATTCTCAAACGGATAGTGTAGCTCGGCAAAAGGCATTGAGCCAGACTCAAACCAGCAATCCAAAACTTTTTCAATGCGCGTAAAATGCTCGCCATTAATATCAAAGGTGATATCATCTACCCACGGCCGGTGATAATCCTCTAATTCCTTGCCTGATAATTCCTTTAATTCTGCATAACTTCCTACAACCTTAACCGACCCTTGGTCACCTTTCCAAACTGGCATCGCAGTAGCCCAAAACCTATCGCGTGAAAGGTTCCAATCTGGAGCAGCCTCAATATTATTTGCAAAGCGCCCATGTTTTAAATACTTTGGGAACCAGTTAATATTCTCGTTTTCACTTAGCATCAGCTGCTTTTGTCCCGCAACATCAAAGAACCAGCTCGGAAAAGCCCGATAAATAATGCGTTCCTTACTACGAGGGTTGAACGGATATTCGTGCTCAATGTATTCAATCTTATAGATAATCCCCTTTTCCTCTAGGCATTTAGCGATAAACTTATTCCCCGCCCAAACTTGAATTCCGTTTTCATCCGTATCCCTAATTCCAAGCTCGTAAAGCTCTTTTGTCATCTCTGGAAGATAATAGCCATTTTCATCGAGACAATCCACAAAATCAACCTCATATTTTTGCACCAAATCGTAATCGTCTTCGCCATAAGCCGGCGCAATATGAACAATACCAGTGCCATCTTCGGCCGAAACAAAATCTCCAGGTAAAACCGTATAAGTGTCTTTACGGGCCACCGTCCCTTTATCACCACGCAGTCCAAGATCAAACAAACCATCAGCAACCTTGATAATGGGTTCATATTTTTCGCCAACCAAAGTCTTACCTTTAAAAGTTTTGAGTGGCTTTTTATCTTCAAACAATACTTTAGCTCGGTCCACAGCTAAGATATATTTTTCACCATTAACATCATATAGACCATATTTAAGCTCTGGACTAACCGCGAGGCACATATTAGCAGGTAAAGTCCAAGGCGTAGTTGTCCAAGCCAAGAGATAAATATCTGAAGCTGGTAAATCTTTTTCTTCGGACCATAAGCCTGGGCGAGCGCCCTTGAGCGTGTCCGAAGAAAAATGATTCACGGCATCAGATAACTTAAACTTGACATATGCTGACGGATCCGTAACTTTCTGATAAGCATCATTGTCCATCGTCACCTCAGCCTTAGAAACAGGAGTAGCAAATTTAGTATCATACATCAAAACCTTGCGACCTTCATAAATCTTACCCGCATCATAAAGCTGCTTAAATGCCCACCAAACCGATTCCATGTAATCTTTATTCATGGTGCGATAAGCATTATCAAAATCTACCCAACGCCCCACTCGGTCAATCGTATCGCGCCAGGTTTCCGAATTCGCCACCATCGATTCGCGCGCCTTTATAATATAATCTTCAAGACTCCATTTAGTGCCAATCTCGCGACGATCCGTAATACCAAGTTGTTTTTCCACAAAATTTTCAGCCGGTAGACCATGGCAATCCCAACCCCAACGCCGCTCTACCCTGTAGCCATTCATAGTCCAGTAACGTGGCACTGCATCTTTTACGATAGAGCTAAGCAAAGTACCATGATGAGGATTCCCAGTAATAAATGGTGGCCCATCATAAAAAACATAAGATTTATCAATCGGTCTTAATTCTACAGACTTCTCAAAAGTTTTATTCTTTTTCCACCACTTGCTGATGGCTTTTTCATATTCTACGGCCTTTCGCCGCTCTCCAGCTCTATATTTCATAGATAAATTATAACAGATTTACAAGAAATATCCAGCAATCAATGTCATCCCGTGTCAACAACTATTTTTAATTTGCAAGCGTAAAGAACCTACCTGAATCTGGAGTTGCAGTAACCGAAGTACTTTCGCCGTAGAGATTTGAAGAAATAACAATTTTACAAATATTTCCTTAAATATTCTCCAGTAGGAGTTTTGGCGGATTTCGCCAGATCCTCAGGCGTGCCCTCGGCGCAAACTAATCCACCTTTTAGCCCCCCTTCTGGCCCCATGTCAATAATCCAGTCCGCAGATTTAATTACGTGAAGATTGTGTTCGATAATAATCATCGAATTTCCACCATCTACTAACCGATTCAAAATCGCAAGCAACCTCTTTACATCATCCGAGTGTAGCCCCGTCGTTGGCTCGTCCAAAATATACAGGGTCTTACCCGTAGATCTTCTAGCTAGCTCAGTCGCAAGCTTAATCCTCTGTGCCTCCCCGCCCGAAAAAGTTGTCGCTGGTTGTCCTAGCTTAATATACCCAAGCCCCACTTCCTGGATAGTCTTTAGTTTGTTACTAATCGAAGGAATATTGGCAAAAAACTCCGTCGCCTCATCAATTGTCATGTCTAGCACTTCGGAAATATCTTTGCCTTTATATTTCACTTCCAAAGCCTCAGCATTGTACCTTTTACCGTGGCATTTGGGGCACGTTACATAAACATCTGGCAAAAAATGCATCTCTATTTTATTTACACCATCACCTTGGCAATGCTCACATCTTCCGCCTTTTACATTAAACGAAAACCTACCTGCCTTATACCCACGCACCTCTGCTTCCGGCTGCCCCGCAAATAGTTCTCTAATCGCCGTAAACACACCCGTGTAAGTCGCTGGATTAGAACGTGGCGTCCGCCCAATTGGTGACTGATCAATTACAATCGCTTTATTAATATTTTCTATTCCATCAATTCGCTCATGTGTACCAGATACTGTCTGTGCCCGATGCAACCTCGCTAGTAGCTCGTTAGCTAAAATCGTATTAACTAGCGTAGATTTCCCGCTTCCGGACACCCCACTCACTACTGTCATTACACCAAGCGGAAAGTGTACGTCAATATTCTTTAAATTATTTTCGCGCGCACCTACCACTACTAACTCAGCCCCCTTCTTGGCTTTTCGCCTTTTTTTAGGCGTCGGAATCTTCATCTCGCCAGACAAATATTTACCAGTGATTGAATTTGGATTCTTCATTACTTCATCCGGAGTTCCAGCGGCCACTAACCTTCCGCCTTGTTTCCCTGCCCCAGGTCCAATATCAATAATATAATCAGATTCCAGCATAGTATCTTCGTCATGTTCTACTACTAATACTGTATTTTTTAAATCTCTTAGATGCTTTAAGGTTGCAATCAACTTATTATTGTCTCTCTGATGTAAGCCAATCGAAGGCTCGTCTAGAACATAAAGCACGCCCGTAAGCCCCTAACCAAGCTGAGTAGCCAAACGAATCCTCTGCGCCTCGCCACCAGAAAGCGTATTTGCTGCTCTTCCTAACTCCAAATACCCAAGCCCCACGTCTTGCATAAATTTCACTCGTTCGCGAATTTCTTTTAATATTGGAGCCGCAATCAAATTTTCAGCCTCCGAAAACCCTAAATCCTGCGACAAAACTTCAAGCGTAGCATCTACGTCCAAATTACACATATCCACGATATTTAAATCGTGTATTGTTACGGCTAGTACCGCCGGCTTTAATCTCGCACCATGACACTCTTGACACTCATGCACCCGCATAAAACGTTCAATATCTTTTTTCATGAATTCAGAAATCTTCGGATCGTTGTATCTACGCTCCAGTGTCGGGATCACCCCCTCATACGTAGTTTCATACACAGTACCATCTGCAAATCTTCCCGAACCACTAATCCTCATTTCATACTTTTCGTCGCCCGTACCATACATTATTAATTGCCGCTGTTCTTCCGTTAATTCGCCAATTGGTACATGTACCGAAAATCCATGTTTTTGCGCTACCTGCATCAGCCTTTTCATCCACCAAGAGTCCTGTTGTACCCTATTAAATGGTCGAATTCCACCTTCTGCTATCGTTAAATTTTTGTTAAACACTAGTCCCGGATCAATCTCCATTCTCGACCCAAGCCCCGTACATACCGGGCAAGCCCCCTCTGGCGCATTAAAACTAAAGAGTCTAGGAGTTAATTCTGGAATTAACTCATCAGGATGATCAGGGCAAGCATAACGCTGTGAATAAGTTAATACTTCAGTATTCTCTGCCGAAATTCTAGATTCCCCCACCGCAGTAGAATTATCTACTACGCGAAGTAGCTGAATAATTCCCTGTCCCATCTCAAGAGCCTGCTCGATCGAGCTAGTAATTCGACTTCTCAGCTCCGGATTTAGCACGAATCTGTCCACCACTATTTCTATATCATGACGTTCATTTTTGTTTAATTCCGGAAATTCGTCTAAAGCATAAATAATTCCATCCACCCTAACTCTTGAATAACCCTTAGCTGTGTATTGCTCTGGAATATGTAAAAACTCACCTTTTTTCGCCGATACAACTGGAGCAAGTAACATCAGTTTAGCTCCAAATGGCAATTTCATTACCTCATTTACGATATCCTCCACACTACGCCGACTCACCTCTTTATGACAAATTGGACAATGCGGCACCCCAACCCTCGCAAAAAGAAGCCTCAGATAATCATATACTTCCGTCACCGTAGCCACCGTAGAACGCGGATTTCTAGAAGTTGATTTCTGATCAATCGAAATCGCCGGGCTAAGCCCCGTAATAGAATCCACCTCAGGCTTATCCATCACCCCAAGAAACATCCTCGCGTACGAGCTTAGTGATTCTACATACCGTCTCTGACCTTCGGCATAGATAGTATCAAAAGCAAGGGACGATTTCCCCGACCCAGATAGTCCAGTAATAATTACTAGCTTATCTCGCGGAATATCCACATTAAGATCAGCTAAATTATTCTGCCTTGCTCCTCTTACTTTTATATAATTGTCATTCATATATCGTCCTTTTTAGCTAACTACCCGTTTTTAAACGCGTATATTATATCAAAAAACTTAAGAGTTGTCCATATGATATAATAATGGAAATGAAGAGAGAGGAATCAAAAACGGCCAAATCCGACATCAAAACTTCTAGACACGCCACTAGATATTTTTTCGTCGGCATCGGCATTACGGCTTTCAACTATATTCTCTACGCTATCATCGCTAATCTTATTATTAAAAATAATGATCTTCTTTGGCTCTCCAATCTCATCGCCACCACAATCACCGTCATCGTCGCTTATATCGCTCATTCAAAAATCACTTGGAAAGAGCGTAACGTCACCAAAGCATCTATTATCAGATTCTTCATCTGGAACGCTATGCTCGCCATCATAATTAGCCCTTCCCTCACGCAATTTTTTAGTATTTTTACACCACTCTACGAATTTGTCTACAACATCGCTTCAGCCATTCATCTCCCATTTTCTTACGAATTCGTACTCACCACTGGCGCCTTCGTTCTAACTTCAGTCGTTATTATGATTCTTAATTTCCTCTTCTATGATAAATTCGTTTTTCAAAAAGATGCTTCCGCCAAATTCGAAACCTACACCCCTAAACCCCAAAAATCCAAAGTCTCCGTCATTGTCCCTATCTATAATTCCGAAAAATATCTAAAAGATTGCCTTGATTCCATTATTAATCAATCTCACAAAAATCTCGATATCATCCTCGTAGACGATGGCTCTACTGATAATTCTGGCAAAATCGCCGACGAATACGCCAAAAAGGATCCTCGCATTAAAGTTATTCACCAAAAAAATACCGGCCTTTCCGGTGCGCGCAATACCGGCCTAAAAAAGGCAACCGGCAAATATATTACTTTTGTCGACGGCGATGATACCATAGAGCATTTCATGATCCAACACCTTCTTGACGCGACCACCTCAACCAAATCAGATATTGCCGCTTGTTCTTTCAAGGAGGTTTATCCAAATGGTAAAATCACCCACTTTAATCAAAGTTACCCAGAGAAAATCTTTACCACAGAGGAGGCCCTAAAAGCCATGCTAAAAGAAGAGGGCTTTATGGTCTCTTCTACTATGAAGCTATTCCCAAAAACCTATTTTAATAATATTAAATTCCCAATCAGCAAACTCCACGAAGACGTGAATACTACGTATAAACTATTCCTAAAAGCCAAAAAAATAGTCTTTATCCCTCAAGAGTACTACAATTATTTGCAGCACAAAAGCAGTATCACCGCTAAAGCATTTAATTCAAAAAAACTAGTTTTGATCACTTTTACTAACCAAATGTGTGATGACATCAATAAACTCTATCCCGATCTTAAAAATACTACAAACAAAAGACGTATGCGCGCAAGATTTTCAATTTTACGCCAGATTCCTCTTAGCCACAAAGAAGCCAAAGTCATTACAAATTACCTCAAAACCCACCAAGATTACATTACTAAAAACCCCGAGGCTACCGCCAGAGACAAGCTCGCTCTACGCCTCGCACTATTTAGCCCTAAACTCTTCCAACTTGCTTATAAACTATTTAAGTAGTTTTGCCCTCATCCAAGAGTAACGCCACCTCAGATAAATCATCATTAATAAACGTTTCTGATGCAGGTCGCCTGAATCAATCCATCTTTGCAAATTCTTATAGCTTTTTCTCCAATTATCCCAATTTCCCTCTAATCTTTTGGCCGTACTTGTGCTCGTCCCTACATTATATATGTAGAGTGGCTCCAAAATCTGCACAATTTCTCCGTTCATTTTACTGATATAATCTAGCACAAATTTTGTATCTTCGCCAAAACTCATCGTCTCATCAAATCTTATTCTATATCTTTTTATAATATCCATTTTAAACATTTTATTAAAAGCCGGATACATTCTTCCGTCACTCAGCATACTCCGCAGCGCAAAAGATTTTATTTTTTCATTTTTCTCACGTTTAAACTCATCCAAAAATTCATCTTTTTTCATCCTTCCATTATCTCTAATAAACTTAACTCCACTCATTGCTAAATCTATACCGGGTTTACAAATCGCATCAACCATTTTGGATACAAAATCATCTTTTACGTCGTCGTCAGAATCCACAAATAATATATATTTTCCCTTAGCAACATTAACTCCGTAATTTCGCGCCGAACTTGGGCCACCATTTTCTTTACCAAATAATCTCAATTTTTTCGATTTTATTTGTTTTAGCAATTCAAGAGAATTATCCTTTGAGCCATCATCCACCACAACCAATTCAATATTCTCATATTTATCATTCAAAAATTTATTGATTAATTTACTCGCGGTTTCACCAGTATTATAAACCGGTATCACAATACTTACTAAGGGCAAGTTCATATCCTCATTATACAATAATAACTGTTTTTATGATAAAATAGCATGGTATGGGTATACCAAAAGTTCTTAATCGTAAAAATCGCATCCTACTAAAAGAGCTTACTAAAACAGATTTTAAGTTAAGGTATCAGGGCTCTGTCTTAGGCTATCTTTGGGCTCTACTTCGCCCACTTTTAATGTTTGCGATTCTCTACGTTGTATTTGCAAAACTCCTTCGCATTGGCGGTGACATTCCCCATTATTCTGTCTATCTCTTATGCGGAACCTCAATGTGGAGCTTTTTTACCGAATGTACTTCCCAAGGCATTCAGGCAATAGTTAACCGCGGCGACTTATTGCGTAAAGTTAGTTTTCCAAAATACATAGTCGTTGTTTCAGCCACTCTTACAGCAGTTATTAATATGCTTATCAATCTAGCGGTTATTATAATCTTTGCCCTTATTAATGGCGTAGAATTTAACCTTTCTTGGTTTTTGGCCATCCCGGCAATTCTCGAATTATATCTCTTATCACTAGGCCTTGCTTTCTTCCTAGGAGCAATCAACGTTAAATATCGCGACATCACCTCTATTTGGGATGTCCTCACTCAAGCCCTATTCTATGCCGTCCCAATTATTTATCCAATCTCAATGGTAGCTTCCACAAGTGCTTTAGCGGCTAAAGTCATCCTTCTTAACCCAATCTCGCAAGCAATTCAAGACATACGCTTTGGCCTCATCACTCACGAAACCATTACTACCTGGAATTATCTCGGCAACCCCTTCTTATCACTTATCCCAATCACTCTAGTACTTATAATACTTATTATTGGAGCCATTTCTTTTCGTCGCAAATCTAAATTCTTCGCGGAGGAAGTATAATGAAAAGACAAATCGGTACTCGCACAGAAATCAACGACGATTCAGATTTAGCAATTAAAGTTAAGAATCTCCATAAGAGTTTTAAACTGCCAACCGAGCAAGCTTTCGGCCTAAAACAAGCTTTCTTTAATCGCCTACGTGGCATCAAGGGATATAAAGAACAAAAAGTTCTAAAAGGTATAGATTTCGAAGTTAAAAAAGGAGAATTCCTAGGTATCGTCGGCCGCAATGGCTCCGGTAAATCTACCCTTCTTAAAATTCTAGCCGGCATCTATTATCCAGAAAAAGGCGAAATCACAATTAATGGCACCTTAGTTCCCTTTATCGAATTAGGCGTAGGCTTTAATCCGGAGCTCACTGGTCGCGAAAACGTTTACATGAATGGTGCTCTACTTGGCTTCTCCAACGAAGAAATGGACAAAATGTATGATGATATTTGGGATTTTGCCGAACTTAAAGATTTTCAGGATCAAAAACTCAAAAACTACTCATCTGGCATGCAAGTCCGTCTTGCCTTCTCTATCGCTATTCGCGCTAAGGGCGACATCCTTCTCTTAGACGAAGTCCTTGCCGTCGGCGATGCCGCTTTCCAGCAAAAATGTTCAGACTATTTTAATTCCTTAAAAGACAGAAATCAAACCGTTATCCTTGTTACCCACTCAATGGAAAACGTTCGCAAATTCTGTACCCGCGCCATCCTTATCGATAACGGTCTCATAGTTAAAGAAGGTGACCCCAACAAAATCGCCGACGCCTACACTAAATTGTGGCAATAGTTATAAAACTATATTTTACGAAATATCTTATACAATAATCCACCAAACCTAGTGCTCATTAGATTATAGGTTTTTAATTTAGCCGTCATATATTTATTGTTCTTATAATTAGCCACATTCTGCTTAAACCAAACTAAAGTTTCTTTTTCATATTTTTCATCAATTTCTTTTTTTAGAGCATAATTCAAAAAATTGTATTTTGCCCAAAGCAGACCCACCTCCGCCGCTGCTTTCAGATCTTTATCGTTTCCCAAATATTCCACCGCCTCTTTTGCCGCTTTTTCTCTCATTAATAAACGTTCTTCAATTTTTTCGCTAGCAGTTATACTTCCCTTTCTCTCAACATATATATATAAAGATTCGTCTATGTAGGTAACCTTTTTCGCTTTTGACATCAATTTATAAGTCGTTAAGGTATCCTCATGCTTCTTTCCTTCCGGAAAGATAATATTATTATCGGTAAACAATTTCTTTTTATATAACTTATTCCAACTAATGATGTCGATATTTTCTTGCTTCGTTAACAAACGAATTGTGGCTTCTTTCCCACTTATTGTTTCGTTTTTCGGTTTTTCATTATTGTAACCACATATCACAATATCCGCATTACCAGCCTGCATTCCTCTGTATAAATCTAAAACAAAACCATCCTTCACATAATCATCCGAATCAACAAACGCAATAATATCGCCCTTCGCCTTCTTTATTCCATAGTTTCTCGCACTAGATAATCCACCGTTTTTTTTATGAAAAACTCTTATTCTATCGTCTTTTTCTTTAAACTCATCGCAAATCTTCCCAGATTCATCGGTCGATCCATCATCCACTAATATTATTTCAATTTGCTTATAATTCTGTTTAATTAAAGAGTTTAAACATTTCAAAATATAATTTTCTACATTATAAACTGGTACAACGATAGATATTAAAGGCTTCATTTTTCTTCAAGGCAATTTAGGTAATTTATAGTATCATTCATCGCATCTTCAATTGTTAATTCAGCCGTCCAACCTAAATCCTTCTTCGCTTTATCAGGATTAGCATACACCTCTGCCAAATCACCAGCTCTTCGCCCTACAATCTCATATGGTAATTTTTTGCCGCTCGCCTTTTCAAAAGCCGTCACCATTTCAAGCACCGAAGTTCCCTTTCCGGTCCCTAGATTATAGATCGAAACGCCAGGCTTCATTTTGTTTACGGCCGCCACATGACCCTTAGCAAGATCCACTACGTGAATATAATCTCTCACACCAGTCCCATCGACCGTATCGTAGTCGTCGCCAAAAATCCTTAATTTTTCAATCTCTCCAGTCGACACTTTCATGATGATTGGCATTAAGTTATTAGGGATATCGTTTGGATCTTCACCAATCAGCCCAGACGGATGCGAACCTACCGGATTAAAGTATCTTAAAATCGTCACCTCAAATTCCGGCTCCGCCTCTGCTACATCTTTCAAGATTTCTTCAATTATATGCTTTGTTTCACCATATGGATTCGTAATCCCTACGCCAGTTTGCATATCCTCCGTAAGTTCCGCAACCCCCTGGTCGCCATACACCGTCGCCGAGGATGAAAAGATAATTTTCTTAACACCATGCTTTTTCATGCACTCTAGCAGATTAATCGTTCCACAAACATTGTTTTCATAGTACTTTAAAGGCTTTTCTACCGACTCACCCACAGCCTTTAGGCCAGCGAAGTGAATTACCAAATCATATTGACCTTCAGAAAACACATCGTCCATTCCTTCCTTATCAAGCAAATCCACTTTATAAAACTTAGGCTTCACACCAGAGATTTTTTCGATTTTATCGAGCACCGTAATTTTGCTATTAAACAAATTATCCATTATCTCCACTTCATAACCAAGCTTGATTAGCTCGATAGCAGTATGAGATCCAATAAATCCAGTCCCTCCAGTTAGTAAAATTTTCATTGTTTTTCCTCCTTTTTCTTATATAAACAATCAAGATAATTCACCGACTAAATCCATAGCGTTCTTTATCGCTTTGTCCATATCCCAGTATTGGTAAGCTCCAAGCCTCCCGCCCAGAATCATATTTGGATATTTTTTATTACACAACTTAACATATTCATCGTACAGTTTTCTTGATTCTTCATTGTTCACTGGATAATATGCTTCTCCGCCCTTACTAAAATCAGTTGGATACTCTCGCGATATATAAGAAATCTTTTGTTTCACAATCTCAGGTTGATGAATCTGATAATACTTATAATCGTGCGTTCTAGTATAAGGAACATCACTATCAGCTTCATTTATTACCGCTTCTCCAAGTCCGTTTTCCGTCTTCTCACTCTCAAATCTTAACGACCTCCACGGCAAAACACCCAATTCATAATCTAGTAATTCATCCACCTGACCACAATAAATAATCGTTATTTCGTCAGGCAAAGTTTCCTTGATATCCTTAAAATCTATGCCTAGTTTTACATCGATATTCCTAGACTCTAACATCTTTTCAACCATTCTAGTATATCCCCCTTTCGGGATTCCTTGATATTTAGCCGTCATAAAATACCTATTATTATGCGAAAATCTTACCGGTATTCTACTGAGTATTTCTGCCGACAGATTAATTGCTGAAGTATTCCACTGTTTTTCCGTATAGTTTTTCAAAAAGGCTTTATAAAGTTTTTCACCAACTAAACTAATTCCCTTCTCCTCAAAATTTCGCGGCTCAACTATTCCATATTTTTTCTTACCATCTTCCGCTTCTTTAGTTACAAATTCTTCAGCCTCATCTGCCGTCATGTTTGTTTCGTATAATAAATTTATCGTATCAAGATTAATCGGTATAGGATAAAGTTTTCCTTTGTGTCGGGTATTTACTGTATGAACATAATCATTAAACTCAGCAAATTGAGTAATATATTTCCAGACTTCATCTATTTCCGTATGAAAAATATGAGATCCATATTTATGCACTTCTACTCCAGTTTCTTCATCTGTATATGAATATATATTTCCTGCTAAATGTGGACGCCGATCAATTATTAACACCTTTTTGCCAGCACTAGACAATCTTTCCGCTACCGTAGCACCAAAAATCCCTGTTCCCACTACTAAATAATCATATTTTTTAATCATTACTCTCCCTCCTCTTGCTATGTTTTGCCATTTTCCTGCAAGCATTTAGCAACTTCGTCTTTACTTTATCGTTTAATTCATATAAAGATCTTATCTTTATAAACTTTTCTGGATTCACAACTGCTAAATTGTTTACAATAAATTCTGCATCTTTTTCTAATCCTTTTACATCTAAGTATCCAGCCTTCTTATATCTAGAATAATCTTCCTTAACTACGCTACTAAACTCTAAGGCCGCTTCCTTTGTTAATCTTCGCATATTCCAAATATATCCACTCATCCTCACAATCGCAAGCGTTGTTCCATATTCATCCATCAAATCTCGTTCTTTCAAATAATCTTCTACCTCATCATATTCATCTTTCACTGCATATATTTTTCCTGCAGATTTCACGGATGAATTCGGATTATCTTGTCGATAAAACAAAAATGCTTCGTCCATAAAAAAGACTCTTTTCGCCATAGCAAATACTTTAAAATTGAACCCAGCATCCTGATACGATGCTCCAGCCGAAGGCAAAAATCTTATTTTGTTATTGTTTAAAAAAGTACGCCGATAAATCGCACTCCAAATACTTGGCTGCTGATAAAAAATATGACGATATTCCCTAGGATTAACTATCCTCCCAATTTCGTTCTTTAAAAAAAGTTCACTTGTCCCAGTGCTACCACCTTTTTTTGTTACATATTTATGAAAATTCGCTTTAACTACATCAACGTCATTTTCTTTAGCGATTTTGTACATCTCATAAAATGCATTTTGCGCTATAAAATCATCCGATTCCACAATTCCAACATACTCGCCCGTCGCTTTATCTAGCCCCATATTCATACTTTTACCATAACCAGAATTTTCTTTATCAATTATTACTATTCGTTTGTCCTTTTTGGCAAAACTCTTAATGATTTCCAAAGAATTATCTGTTGAACCATCATTTATGCATATTATTTCAATCTCTTTCAAAGTTTGCCCAACCAAACTGCTCAAGCATTCATCTAAGTATTTTTCCACATTGTATATTGGCACCAATACCGATATTTTTGGTCTTAATGCTTTAGAATGTTTTACCACGCAATCTCCTTAGTGTTCGCCACCTTTTTGATCCATAAGGGATAACTGCAAAATAAGCTTTTACCGCTTTTTCCTTCATTTTACCCTTAATCCCTCGCCGCATCATTTTACTATTCATCCCCTCCATCTTTAACCAAAACTTCGTAATATGCTGCAGAAGTTCTTCATAGTAAACCGTCTTCCTCGCATATTTCCAGAATTCCTGCGCGTAATCTTCAGTCGGGTCATACCATGGCTTTTTGAAGCCAGCATAGTGAATAATCATTGGATTAGTATGAGCTATCGCATATTCTTTCTGAACTTTATCCGGCGCATAACTAATAACATCCCTAACTCTACTATGATCATGGTCGACAATCATCCCCCACTTCATATCAATATATTTTACTTCACCCTCACACTCCAAATTCAATACATCCTGGTCGTTATATAGATGCGGTATTGAAGCAAGATCCAGCCACTCCGCCAAAGAATGCTTTTTGCGCATTCTATCTTCATTGAATAACAAGACGCCAGCCTGGAAATAATTATATGGATCTTTCATCTTAAAATCAGTTTTAACATATTCCATCGTTTCTCGATTGGCGTCATTTATTTGACCCAGAAAATCAGGATCACGAGTCGCCGCCAATATATAATCGCTAATATCGGTTTCATATAAGTCTGCGATGTCACCATTTATCACTAAATCGCTGTCTAGATATAATACCTTCTCATAATCTGGCAACACCTCTTGAATCAAGAATCTGTAATATGTCTCTTCACTAATATGCGCATTTGCCTTTAGTTTGTATCCAGACAGTAAGCATGCCGCGTCGAAAAATCTAAGCGACAAATTATTGTATGATCCACACATACTTTGTAGAATCTTTTTATTATCATCACTTACATCTGTCTGAATCAAAACTACATCATAGTTATAATTTTTATTCAAATGGTCAATTAACGACTGCAAGCAAGTCGCAAAAATCGCCATATAATTATTACCAGCTGCAAAAACTATCGGAATCGTTTTCTTTTTGTCATCAAAAGCTGGAGCCAATACTTCTTGCGGTTCTGTTTTTTCAAAATAAACAGTCTGTAGCTCGAGTACTTTCAAATCATGATCATCTTTCTCGAGCTTCAAAAGAAAGATATTAAATAGTCTTTCCGCCAAATGACCTGGTGTCCTTAAAGCTTCAGTGTCATATCGTTCCATATTGGCGCGTTCGCAAAACTCTTTTAAAACACCAAACACAAACTCTGAGTATTTAAAGAATAATTCTTTCTTTAAAATATACATATTGCAAAAACACATTGTGTGCCCATCTGCAAAATCATGCGCAACTTTACTATACTCTGGATATTTCTTATCAATAATATCAAGCATTAAATCAAAATCCTCAACATGAAGATGCGGCGCTGTCTTATAATGCTCTCGAACAGAATTCCATCGTCCTTCTAATCTTTGCAGATTCTTTCTTTCCGGTATCACTACGTCATATCTCTTCACTAATGATTCAATTATCTTCTCATCGAAACCATATTTTTTTATCATGGCATCACTTGGGTAAGCTTCTATCACATTTCCAAATTCATCTTCTATAAATCTCTTCCTATTAAAGCTAAGATACCGCCTGTAATGGAAGAAACCATAATAATCTAAATCAACATTTTTCCATGCATAATACTGCGCCGTCATTTCACAATACATAGAATTTAACTCTGAAATATTATCTCCCGCATCATCCTGAATCATGCCTTTAATTTTCGTTTTAGCCTCTGAAGCCCCCAGTTGTATTGGGATAAGATGTTTATTTGAAATTATCTTTGCAGGCTTGTGGCATGAAACAAAGATTTTTAGCTTAAACTCACTCTCACTCATGCTTTTCATTATACCATACACACAAATACTTTATATACCCTATTGCTGCCCTACCCTAGTCATACCGCTCATTACAACACAAATAAATTTTTGGTAAACTAATCCACTAAAGTATGGTACAATCTAATTCATATGAAGGGAGTTATAAAAACAAAAGAACTTATTTATGCATGCCTAATATCGTGTGCTATCGGCTTTATGCTATTTATAAATGAGCCAATAACACTATATGCAAACAATATAAACGATTTCTGGTTCGACTTCTACGTGCTTATATTTCCATCATTATTATTTTTTTCATTAACCACCATAATACTTTTCATTATATTTACTGCATTTTTCTTTCTGTCAAAAAAAACAGCTCTTAAAAAGACGTATTATTGGGCTATCATTTTTGCAATATTTTGCTTTCTATGTGCATATATTCACAGCAATTTCCTTGCTGGATTTTTGCCACCTTTAGACGGCACTAATCCAGACTGGAGTAGTAAAACTGCAAATATAATTTCAATAGCAACCTGTGCCATAATTGCTATCGCACTAATTGTTTCAATAAAAAAAGCTGGCTATCATAAAACTATCAAATACGCGTCCACTTTAGTTGCGGCCATCGTCTTTATTCTATTCTTATCACTGGCTTCCACCGCAATGACAACCGACGTTTTTAAGCCAAAAGAATTCATTGCTACTTCTACCACAAAAAATATTAATCTTATTTCCAATAGAAATAACTTCGTCATATTACTTCTTGACGCTGTTGATTCTGTACAATTCGATAAAGTAGTTTCAGCTAATGAATCCTACCAACAAGCATTAAAGGATTTTTCCTATTACCCAGATACCGTATCGGCATACTCCTATACAAGAGATTCAATTCCGTTTATTTTTTCGAATACTTGGAATGAAAATCAAACATCTTTTGCCGAATACTCGACTAATGCTTATAATAATTCCGAGTTTTTCAAAAAGCTCTCAGAAAAAGGATATAACAAAAATTTTTACGAATATGAACTGACTTGGAATAATCAAAAAGCTACAGAGTTCAACAATATAGAAAGTCCGTCAAGCGGAAGTATTAAAAAGAAAGCATTACTAAAACAAGAAATTAAATATATTCTTTATAAATCACTGCCTTTTCCACTTAAATATCTTTCCAAAATTGAAACCTTAGACTTCTCAGAAACAAAACCGATTAATGACGTTTTTCAATGGGATAACTTGATTTTTTATAATGACTACCTCAGACGACCCACAGAAAAAACCGACCAAAACTACTTCAGTTTTATACATATCGAAGGCGGCCATACGCCATTTAATGTCACCGAGAATCTCGAACCCATCCCAGAAAATGATGGCACCTACGAACAAAAACTTGAAGCAAATATGAAAATAATCGAAAATTATCTAAACAGACTAAAAAACAATAACGCGTATAATAATTCCACTATCATCATTATGGCCGATCACGGGTTTTGGTATGGAACAAGTAGCCGTGCCAATCCAATTCTCTACATTAAGGGAACCAATGAAAAACACAACAAAATGACAGTCTCTCAAAAACAAATATCCTTCGAAGATCTCAGCGATGCATTTATAGAGCTACTTAACAATAAAAAAAGCGATGAAATATTTGAAAACATACCAACCTCAGGTCGGATTCGACGCCACATATATAATGGATTTGGCGAAGAAGATAGATTAATCGAATATAATCAAACTGGTAACGCTTGGGAAGACAAAAAGCTACAACCAACTGGAAGGGAGTATAATCTATGATTTTCGTTGATTTTCTCGGCTGGATTATGAAATTATGCTACAGTGTCGTAAGTAATTATGGCGCAGCAATTATCTTATTCACTTTAATTAGCAAAATAATCCTTCTACCAATTTCGATTTGGGTTCAAAAGAACTCTATCAAAATGGTAAAAATGCAACCCGAAATCAATCTCCTCAAAGTAAAATATTTTGGCGACAAAGATACTATCGCAGAGGAAGAATCAAAAATATACAAAAAATATAAATATAATCCCTTAGCCTCCCTCGTGCCGCTTATCGCGCAAATCGTTCTACTCCTGAGTATAGTAGAAATCGTTAAAAACCCTACTCTATATATTGGAGTTGAGAATCTCGACTATTATTTCCTTGGCTTTAACCTACGCTGGATTGCCTCCGAAAATGGTGGAACTGCTATCTGGATTCCTATTATTGCCGGTCTTTCTGCCCTCGCACTTTGTATTAGCCAAAATATCATGAATGTTCTTCAAGCCGAACAATCTAAATGGAATAAATACGGCATGCTTGTTTTATCGGTCGGATTGTCGGTTTATCTAGGCACATTTGTTACAGCAGGAGTAGCCCTCTATTGGACTGCCAGCAATCTCATGGCTATCTTCCAACAATGGATTCTTAACATTTTCATTAATCCTAAAAAGCATGTCGACTATAAAGCGCTAGACAAATCACGCCAGGAATTAAAAGAACTCGAAAACATCGCAAAATCCCACAAACGTACCAAGGAACAGATAAAAAAAGAAAAAGATGATTATAAAAGATTCTTTTCTATCGCCAATAAAAAACTTGTTTTCTATTCTGAAAGTAACGGTTTTTATAAGTATTACAAAGGTATAATAGAATACATCCTCAACAATACCAATCTTACAATTCACTATATTACTAGCGATTACAACGATCAAATCTTTGAGCTCGCCAAAACCGAAAAACACATCAAACCATATTATATCGAAGAGAAAAAACTTATTACCCTAATGATGAAAATGGATGCTGATGTTGTCGTAATGACTATGCCAGATATTAATAATTATCACATCAAACGCAGTTATATCCGAAAAGATATCGAATATATTTATGTGCCTCACGGAATTGATAGTCTAAATCTCACCATGCGTAAAGGGTCAATGGATAATTATGATTCCATTCTTGTAACCGGTAAACATCAACGCGAGGAATGCGAAAAGACCAATGAAGTCTACAATTTAAAAAATCGCAAAATTATAGACTGGGGTTATTCACTACTAGACGACATGATCTCAGAATATAAGAAAACCAAGAAAAAATCCAGCAAAGAGAAAACCGTCATGATTGCTCCATCGTGGCAAAAAGATAATATTATCGACTTATGTTTGGATAAAATATTAAAATCCGTCAAAGGTAAAAAATATAAAGTCATTGTAAGACCACACCCTCAACAAGTTCGCCATATGAAAGATCTATTTGAAAAGATGAAAGAGAAATACAATAATACTAATATCGTCATTCAGACAGATTTTTCCAATACGGATTCAGTGTTTAATGCAGACTTATTAATTACGGATTGGTCTAGTATTGGATACGAATATGCCTTCACTACCAAAAAGCCGGTTATATCTATAGATACGCCCATGAAAGTCATGAACCCTGAATACGAAAAAATCAAGGTTGAACCATTCAATATCTGGGCGCGAGAACAAATCGGCGAAGTCATCAAGGTCAAGGACGCTAAGAATATTGACTCTATTATTAAAAAAATACTCAAAGATCCCACAAAATATCAGAAAAAAATATCCGCCCTTAGGAAGAATTCGGTATATAATATAGGGAATAGTGCGGAAATAGGCGCTGAATATATTATCAAATGCGTGCAAGCTAAAGTTAAAGAAAGGAAGAAAAAATGAATATAATATCAACTTTTGGCTATATCGATCCATCAGTTATGACCTATGCCATTCAAGCTGGGGCCGGCATCATTATCGCAGTTGGCGCATTCGTTGGTCTCTACTTTAGAAAGGCAAAGAAGAAAGTCAACAAAAAACTTGGCGTCGACGAAAACAAGAAAAAGGAAGTCGAATCCGACGATATCGAAATTAAAAAAAGGTAAATTACTATGCAAGCGTTAATTCTAGCCGCCGGCATGGGCAAGCGTCTCGGCAAGTATACGTCCGACAACACAAAATGCATGTTGAAAGTAAACGGTAAAACACTAATCGAACGCGCAATTGAAGCTCTGGTGGGCGCCGGAATTAATAAATTAATTTTAGTCCTAGGATATAAAGGTGAAAACGTCAAGCAATTCCTTTTGCATGACTGCGATAATCCAGCAGTTAAGCAAATAAAATTAGTTTTCATCGATAACCCTATTTATGATAAAACTAACAATATTTGCTCATTATTCTTAGCAATTGATGAATTCAAAAAAGAAGACACTATCCTCCTAGAATCTGACTTAATTTACGAACCAGAGCTAATCAAAAGAATTGTCGAAGATGAAGAACCAAATCTGGTTTCTGTGGCCAAATATGAACAGTGGATGGATGGAACCGTCGTAAAGCTCAACCAAGACACCAATAGTATTGTAGAATTTATTGAGAAAAAAGATTTCAACTATCGTGATATTGAAAAATATTATAAAACCGTCAATATCTACAAATTTAGCAAACATTTTATCAACAAGGAATTCGTTCCTTTTCTTAAAGCCTATATTGAAGCGTATGGCGAAAACGAATATTACGAATTAATCCTTAAAATCATTGCACATCTATCCAGAAGTAGCCTAAAAGCATTGGATGTTTCCGACTTAAAATGGTATGAAATTGACGATTCTCAAGACCTAGATATTAGTACCTGTCTCTTTTCGGAAGGCGAAACCAAACTTAATAATCTTCAAAAACGTTTTGGTGGTTATTGGCGTTTCGACGAGCTACTAGACTATTGTTATTTGGTTAACCCATATTTCCCTACCAAAGGTTTACTTAATAAAATCAATTATTTCTCCCAAACTCTCATTTCAGAGTATCCTTCTGGGCAAAAAGTGAATTGCATTTGCGCAAGCCGTCTATTTAATGACGTAGATACTAACCACCTCGTGGTTGGTAACGGCGCCGCAGAATTAATATCAACCCTCGGTAATATTCTTACTGGTAAAATGCTCCTTTCAAAGTCCGTCTTTAATGAATATGCTCGTTGTTTTAATAAGTGTAAACTACATAAATTAAACTTAGCGAAGACTAATTATTCATATGATATTGACGCCCTAAAAGAAGCTCTTCAAAACCATGATTGTTTGTGCATTGTAAATCCAGATAATCCTACTGGAGCTTTCATAAAAGAAAAAGATATGCTTTCTCTTTTAAACCAAGCTAAACTCCAAAACAAAACCATCATTTTCGATGAATCGTTTATTGATTTTTCCGAACCCGACAAACGCTATACTTTCATTACCGACGATATTCTCAATTCATTCCCCAACCTAATCGTTATTAAGAGTATCAGCAAATCTTACGGAGTACCAGGTATCCGTTTGGGTGTTTTAGCTTCTAGCAACGAAGCTCTCATCCAAGAAATTAAACAGAAAATACCAGTCTGGAACATCAATTCTTACGGCGAATACTTCCTACAAATCGCCAATCTATACAAAAATGATTACATTCTATCCTGCGATAAAATCGCCGAAGAACGAAAGCGCATGATAAAAAAGCTACAAGAAGCGCTCCCTAAAAAATGTCATGTTTACTCATCAGAAGCTAACTTCCTAATGGTAGACCTAGGCAATATCGATTCCACAAAGTTAGCCATCGAGCTGCTAAACAAGAAGATATTCATTAAAGATCTCAAAACTAAAGATGCATTTAAAAACAAAAACTTTATTCGCCTCGCAGTCAGAACCGATAAAGAAAACGATAAACTAATTCATGATATCGTATCAACTTTAAATATATAAATACAACTTAGACTAAACAAGCTTAATCTATAATTATGTCAAGGAATGCTTGCCATGAGTGACGTTTATTCAGAAGCCTCTGTGCTGATTTTGCTAGTTTACTTAGTTTTTTAGGATTCTTCGAGATCTCATTAATACGCTCAATATATTCTTTAGGATTCTTATAATCCTCCACTAAGATCCCGGTCTTTTCGTTCTGCACAAACTCACCCACTCCCCCATCGTTACTTGCCAAAATTGGTATTCCAGCCGCTGCCGCTTCCAAAACAACATTTGGCATACCATCAGATAACGAAGTATATAATAATAAATCATATTCAAAAATCGGAAGTGACTCAAATCCATTATATACTCCACAATATTTTAATGCCGGAATATCATCAAATATATCTTTATTGACAGTTTTATCAATTTCACCATAGACGTCTATTGTTACCTTATTTTCGTCCAAACGCTTTCCTATTTCTGCCACCAATTCCGGCATTTTCACCGAAGTTACACGACCAGCCCAAAGAATCTTAATCTTTCCTTCTTCTACCAATTCTTCGTGCGGAGAGACAACTTCCATGTCTTTAATTGGTTGATATAGTACTTTTATCTTCTTTTCATCAAAAGCATTTACATCTATCAAATAATCCTTCATATTCTGATTGTCAGTAAAAATATATCTAACCGCCGAATAAATATCAAATAAACGAGGATTAGCATACGATTCTACAGCCTCAAAATTACTTCCCTCAATATATCCCCATGCAAAAATTGATACATCTAAACGATATTCCGCTTCAATCAGCTTTTTATGCTTCTTAATCCATAGATATCCAAAATCAGAATTTATTATATGTAATTTATTGCATTGCAGTTGGACTATCAGTCTTGACATTAATTCATCTCTCGCTTCATCAGACCAAAGCTCGGCGGCCACATTTCCATAATCAATGAAATCGACACAATCCGGAAGTTTATCGGCCCAAGTGTTTTTTACTGGCAACGTAGAAATAACCGCAAAATGCCATTCGGGATGCTTTTCTTTTAGAGCTTCAATATAATTGAATAATACTTTATCCGCACCACCACGCACTACCCATGGCACAATAAAAACATAATCCGGTTTCTTTTTAACCATTTTTGCCAATCTGCAAAAAGCTTCACCAATTAATGATTGTGCGTCTGCTTCGTATAAAGTAGCATCTATAAGCAATTGCTTATATGGATATAATAGAGGTTCGGTATGGTTTGCAGCTACCCACTCCTTTATCACCCAGTCCGGCACTATCGTTTTAAAGCTGCCTATTTGCGAATCGTCTTTCGGCAAACGACCCATCGTCCACAACGTAAACTTTGCTACGGGCGTAATGAAAAAATTCAGATATTTATTATTTCTAATTCCCTTGTATACCCTTCTCGCCGTCCATTTCTTTTTAGCTTGATCTTCGTCTTGCTCCGCTTCTGCACGTTTTAGTCTCTCATCCATTTCCGGTGTCGGCACAGTAGCCATCTGCTTCAAATCAAACAAATCCATGGCGGGTATCACTACCCCATCATTATTTCCAGACGATAATCTCGAGTTTTCCGAACGACGATAAAAAAGTACCGTATTACCCGCAATTCTATGCGGGATATTCTTTTGAATAGTATCGATATTAAAAATCCAATCCTCATGACCATAACCAATACCTAACCTTCTATATGGAGTCGAAATAAAAACACTGCGCCTCGCAAGTGAGACAGAGCACCATAAATTTCCACTAGCCAGTATAGTAGCTTCTTCTTTAGGTAATCTTGAGTTGCGTTGAATTGTTAAAATGTTAGGCTGATCCATCCCAAATGTTAAAATTGCTTCCGGATGCACGATAATATCTTTTTTTGATTTCTTCACTAGTTTTAAAGCTTCCAAGAACCAATTTGGAGAAATCAAATCATCCCCATCCATAAACGCAATCATATCGCCCCGTGCTTTATTGGCGGCGAAGTTCCTGGAAGAACCAGTATCACCAAAACTATTCTGAAAAATCCTAATTCTTTTATCACTCTTATATCTATCCAAATAGTTAATCGTTGCATTATCCCCATTATCAACATGGATAACAATCTCATAACCATATCCAGATTTTTCTACCCTATCCAACGCTTCAAAAATACTCATCATTGTTTTGTGTAATATTAGGCCCTCAGTATGTGTAGTTATCGCAACGGTTAAATCAATCTTTTTCTTCATTTCAGTTTCTCCATCATTCTCTTAAGTTTCCTTCTTATTTTACTTCGCCTCGTTTCACTTAAGATTGCAATCTCAGTTTTCAGCTTTTCATTATCCGCCATTAAGTCTTCATTATACTTCGTTAATCTTTCTATTTCCTCATTCAAACTATAATATTGTTTATCTAGCCAATCCTTCCCCTCTTGTAGCTCTGCTAGTACCTCGAATAACTGCCGAATAATATCCATATGATATTCATCAAACACCCCACCATACCGTTTTATTAATTCTTCCCTAAAAATTTTATCGTCTTCTTTTTTACCAATATGCGACAATGATGTTTCAACTTGCCTATAATAGAACAAAGGTTCTTCGACTAATCCCAATTTCCAATTATTCTTCAACATAGCATTCCATCTATTCCAATCGTATCGAGTCCTCATCGGCCAATTTAGATTTAAGCCTTCCAAAGCCTCTCGTCGCATCAAAGAAGACCCTAACATATTGCAAGATACAAGCATATATGGGAATTTCATAGTATTTTTGTCGTACTTTTTCTCGTAATAATAATCGCTTGGATTATCGCGAAACAATCGCAAATTTGTGCACACAGCGCCATATGAAGGATGCTTATCTAAAAACTTTACTGTTTTTTCAAGAAAAGTCGGGTCCAAAACATCGTCACCACAAAAATCTATTATATACTTATTTTTCATCAGTTCATCACACTGCCTACGACGTTTCGGACTTCCAAGATTCGTTTTGTATAAACGTTTTTCTGAAATTTTGTCATATTCTATCGACTGTAACTTTTCTCTCGTAAATCCATCATTAGAACCATCGTCAATCAATATAACTTCAAAATCTTGAAAAGTTTGTTTTCTTAATGACTCAATAGCGTCGTCAACAAACTCTCCCTGGTTATAGGCAAGTAAAGCAACACCAACCTTTGGTTTTTTCTTCTCCATTGTTTACATTATAACACACCAATATGATATAATTACGTAATGGAAAATGATATATATCAAGAAAGATATTTAAAACATCAACTAGATAAAAAAGAAGAACTCATAAAGATTATGAAGGAACGTCACTCGAATCGTCGTTTTGATGATAAGCCAATACCACAAGAAATAATCGATGAGTTAATTTCCGTCGTAGAATTGGCCCCTTCAAGTTGTGATCGTAAAGCAATCAAAGTCGAAGTTATAACCGATCGAGACAAAAAAGCACTTCTTGGAGGAATTCTAGTTGGTGGAGTAGGTTGGATTCATAGAGCACCAGCCATCTTGCTAATTACGGCAGATCCCAAAGCTTACAAAGCCGAAGGTGAAATAAAGTTTATGCCTTATCTAGATGGCGGAGTCGTTTCTCAGCAACTTGCACTTACTGCCACTTCACTCGGAATTCACGGCTGTTTTGCCAATCCGAATATTAGAGATTTTAATGTAGATCATTACCACAAAATTTTTGGTCCAAATATCCTTACGATGGCATTCGCTATCGGATATCCTATCGAAGAAGACTCATCCGATAAAGAAAAATAGCAATCTGTCGTCTTGTAATTATTACACCGTCTGCAAATTCACCTTCTCTGGCGTAATACTTTGTTATTCCTTTAGTGTAAGCCCAGTTTATAGCATTCGCCATTTCAATATTGCTTGGTAAATCTTCCAAATTACTATCATAAGCCAACGGTTCATCTTCGTATCTCCATAAGAATATCGCAACTTCTCTTCTAGTTATCTGCATATATGGTGCATATTCACCAGGCGAACTATAGTATTTTGTAGTACCGTTGTTGTAAGCCCAAATAATAGCCTTTGTTCCCAACTCATCATTAACTGATAAATCTTCAAATATTTCACTAGCATTTGAAATATCAACATCTGGTGAACCAGCAAGTCTCCATAAGAATATCGCAACTTCTCTTCTAGTTATCTGCATATATGGTGCATATTCACCAGGCGAACTATAGTATTTTGTAATACCGTTGTTGTAAGCCCAATCAATCGCTAACCGGCCATAGTAGTCATCTGGTAAATCATTAAAAGTCTCATCAGCATCAACTGGTATATCATTTAATAAATACAATGCCAAGGCCGTCTCACCTCTCGATAATAATCCTGGCGTTTCCTTATCGACAGTTTCTAATATATTATCAATATCATCAACCTTCTTATCGGGATATTTATTTTGAAATCTAATTAAGAATTTGTTTAATTGTGCAGTGTCAACTTTTGTATCGGGAGAAAACTCACCCCTTTTGGAATAATAATTCGTTATACCATTTTCATACATCCATCTTATAGCTTCAGCACTAAGATTGTCTTCTGGCATATCACAAAAGATATCACAACCAGAAAGTTCATCCTCGTCGGTTATTCCACCAAACCAATCCTCAAATAGCTTATAAAAATTCAAGTTTCCATACGCATTACAACCATCACTCCATCCACTAAGTGTTGCTGCATTTGGCTGATAAGGCGTATAACGATACAATGCAGAAGTCGCCAAATTTCTAATATTCACCACCGAACCACCACAAGAAGCTGACGGATTATATTGTACATAGTTGTTTCCAAGCGGATAATTTGTCCATCCTCCATTAAGTACGGTTCTAAATAGTGCAGCTGCATTTCGAATCTGATTTTTTAATCCATAATACTCCGATGAGCATGCCGCCGTATCAGGACATCCGTAACCAGTAGCCGATCTATACTGCTGACTATGCGGGAAAGTGTCTGTTACTAAACTTTGCTCTTTTTCAAGCAGTACCAATAAAACCTGCGGATTAATTCGATAATCCTGCGCCGCTTGATAAATTATATGAGCAGCCGTCCCACCATCAAATACTTCATCTGCCATACATACGAAATGACCATCTCTTACGTGCCAAGTTCTAGGTGGAGATATCTCCGAGAAATAAGAGACCTTATCTCCAGCCGTATATCTTCCAAGACTCGTATCCCAACAAGAATTCTTAGATTCGAGAAAAGACTGAATCTGAGATTCACTCATTGAATCATAATTACTCATCTGAAAATCCGAAATAATATAACCCGGATCAAATGCAGATACATTTGCCGCACCTGCATCATTATTTAATATTTCGTGTTTTTGCGCCAAAATAGTAAAACTAAATACAGCAACAAAAACCCCACCCACTAGATACCATATTCTTTTATCTCGTCGCTTTATTATACTATGCTTTATACTCATTAGATTTCAACCTCACCTTTTATAATTCCGCTCTTTTCACCCGACGTTATTCTTATTTCAATCCCATAAGCCCCAGTTCCAACATTCGAAACAGGAACATCAAATCCTTCACAAGTAGCCGTAGAAGCTGAGTTTACAATATTAGCACTCTCATCATAAACTGTATCCCCATTACTCATTAAATTTAAAACACAAATACCATCACTTAAATATTGATCAATATTTACTCTAATAGCAATTTTGTCATTTAAAACCCCAGCATAAGTCACCGATCCAGATAATTCTTCACTTAGATTTGGATCATCACCTTCATATTGTATTACTTTCTTGTCATCAACCTCATCATTGTTTTCTTCCGTAATATTATCTATTACTTCTTCTTTTTCTTTCTTCTTTTCTTCGCTAATAGTCTGTTCCTGTTCTTCTTGCTCATTGGGCTTATTATTAAAATAATTATCCCAAACTAAATAACAAACTATAGAAGCAGCAATTAGAAGTATTAAAATAATTAACCATGAAATCCATTTTTTACTGCGTCTACGTTTTTTTGATATCATTACAAAATTCCTATTATTATCATACCATAACCCTTATAAAAGAAAAGATATTATAAGAAGTTTACGGAGTTTTCTAAACCCACACCATATTCTCGTTCAAAGAAATCATACCTCTTCATTATCCATTCAATCATCTCATTTACCTCCTTATAATAATCACCTTTATCCCACTTTTCATTATCTATCTCTGCAACTTTAGCTATTTCTTCTGCTTGCTTCCTCACACGAGTTACATATTCCACTTTGCGGCCAGACATTTTTCGTTGAAACTCTGCTTTAATCACGTCAATAAACTCAGGTATTTCCGTTAATCTAAACATTATCTCAGAAAGAAAACCACTTCCACTAGTTACATCATCGCTTGATTCTCTTTCATATTCTTCTCTTAATGGCAATTCTCGTTTTCTTACCATAGTTTCTTCCGTAGAATAAAAAACCACTCCAATCCAATTACCCCAATTCTTATTACAAAAAGCCAAATCAAAATCCCATCCGGGACCAACGTGAATTTTATCATTAAATCCATCTTTATAAAAATAAAAACTAGTCCAGTAAGCATCTGGATTAACCGAAAATTCAGAAAGTAAATAATAATCAGCCCATGAATTAACATCAATTAGCTTTTCAATCTCTGTGTAATCTTTTTTCGAAACAGCATCTTCAAGCTTGTTATATGTGACCATAAAATCGCTTACCGCTATTTCTCTTTTATCCTCATCTAACACATCTTTTACTACTAATATATCGCCATTACTAGTTACATAATAATCTTCCCCAAGACCATAAATATTATCAAGTTCCACTAATATACCCATGGAATCTTTTAGATTAACAGAGTTTTTACTGATTTCAATTGCATTAGTTAAAAAATATAGCCCCTCATATTCTCCATTTATATATAGCTCCGTAAAGCTACCCCTAAAAGAATAATCAATCTCAAGCATTGTTTCCAAATCAAAAGCTATTGCATTTCTAATATACGCATCGTCTAACTCATTGTTTAATAGATACCACTTCCTCGCCTCCCCCATCCCAAACATATCCACTTTATTCTCAAACTTTATCTGAAAAGGTTTTTTCTCTTGTACCCAAGTACCATTCCCCCTCCCCTTCACCTCCACTCCACCATATTCCAAAATTTCACCACCATTATATATTTGTAAATCATTCCCCTCATACTTCGTTTCTTTAGAACCACTCTTGATTTCATCCAGGCTCACCCCATTTAAATCAATATTAATCCTTGGTACCCCTCTGTCTGGAAATCTATTGTATAAAGCATTGTCTATAATTCCCTTAATCAAAAACCCGACCGCCGTCGAAATCACCAAAAAAAACCCAATCCAAACAGCCACCCACCTTCCCTTATTATTCATGTCTATATTTTACCATATTATCTTAGATCAAAATCAACCACTAGAAACCAAAAATCAAACATAATCAACCAGTTAGCCTACCATGTGCCAAGTTCTAATCCCAAACCAGTTGGTTTATTCCCCTTCAAGCTCCAACCCTAAAATATCCGCAGCCTTCTCTAAAACCTTCTTTTGCTCCTCCGTACACCCAATCATTCGCTCTTTAAACAGTTTTACGGTTTCCTCGTGTTTATAATCTAGAATTTCTAGAGACCTCGCCGCACCTGGCACCTTTCTCAATGCTCCCTTAGCCACTAAATTATCTACATGCTCAGCCACCGCCGACACAGACGATAGTCCAAGTCCAGCCATAATTTCACGATAAGATGGCGAATAATCGTTTGTCTCTGTAAATTCCTGCAAAAAGTTTAATACCGCTAATTGTTTTTTTGTTAACTTTAAACCCATATGCTATAATTATAAACAATGGAAAAAAATAAATCAATTGATGGACTACGTCCTCGTCGTGTCTCAAAAAATACGGCCACCCCTAATAGTTCTGTAAAAAAGGTCGTAAAAAAATCCTCGCCTAGTAAAAAAACCACCGTTAAAACTGCACTAAAAACCAAGAGTTCTGCAAAAACTACAAAACCCCGCAAAACCACATCAATCAAAGTTCAGTCCAAAACTCCTAAGTCAACTAAAACTAAACCAGAAGAATCAACTAATTTAATCGAGACCGAATCTTTAAATACTATAAAAGAATCAGAAGCCGTAGAAGATTTTTTAAAACCAGTACAAGCATTTGACTTTAATAGCGAAAACGGCAAACTAGAAGTCGCCGAAAATAATCCAAAAAACAATCTGGTCCAGAAAAAACAACTAGAAAAAAATAAAAAACAGAAAAAACCTATGTCTAAAAAACGTAAAATTACCCTTTCGATCATCCTAATTATTCTACTCCTAGTCCTTGGCGCCGGCATCGCGTTTATCATTTGGGGTAACGATATTATCGCTAAAATCACTGGCGGCCAAGGCAATATCCTAGATTTAGTCTTCCAGGAAGAAAAATACGAACCCCTAAAAACCGACGAAAACGGCCGCACCAATATTCTAGCATTTGGTACAAGCGGCTATAATATGGACGGCGAAGAAGGTAACGGCACCCATGACGGAGCCCAACTTACCGACTCCATTATGGTAATCAGTCTAGATCAAGAAACTGGCGATCTCGCCATGCTTTCCCTTCCCCGCGATCTTAAAGCTTCCCCCACTTGCACCGCTACTGGCAAAATCAACGAAGTTTACTGGTGTAATAATATGAATAACGACAACGAACAAGCCGGCGCCGAAGCTCTCATGGAAGAAGTAAGCCGAATCTTAGGAATCGATTTCCAATATTACGCTCACCTTAACTGGGGTGCTCTCGTACAAATCGTAAACACACTAGGCGGCATTAATGTTACTCTAGACGAAGACATCGCTGACTACGGTTGGACAAATGCCGTATTCGAAGCCGGCAAAGAATACACAATCGACGGAGAACAAGCCCTTGGTCTTGCCCGTGCTCGCCACGGAACCGCTTCTGGCGATTTTACCCGTGGTGCCTCTCAGCAAAAAATTCTCATTGGTATCAAAGACAAGATTTTCGAAAATGGCCTCGCTATTACCGATATTATTAATTTAGCCGGCACTCTAGGTGACAATCTACGCACCAACTTTTCTCTTGATGAAATGAGGACCCTTGCACACCTTATGTCGGATTTTGATTTTGATTCCGCCCGCCAAGTTTCTCTTATCGAACCAGAAATGCTCATGACGACCGGTACAATCAATGGTATTTCTTACGTCCTACCTGCTGGCGGTGCCAACTATTATACAAGGATTCAAAATCATGTTGCCAAAATGTTTAGTAGCAATCCAAGAGATTACGAAGATTATTCTATTCTAGTTCTTAACGCAACCGAAACTCCTGGTCTTGCTACAGCCGAAAAGAACAACCTAGAAGAAGACGAATACCAAAACATCTATATAGACGACGCCCCAGAAGGTGAATACGAAGGCGACTATATATTATATATGGTTAAAGACACTGCCCCAGGCGTCAAAAAACTCCTCGAACAAAAATATAACACCACCGCCAAATCACTCGAAGAGCTTCCGACTAACATCAGTCAAGATTATCATTTCGTAATTATCATCAATAAAACAGAATCTGAAGCCAAATAAAATATATTTAACCAGCAATAAAACCCCATTCATTATAATTGAATTTCAATAAAGAAGTAGAACAATACTTTTTGGAACCATAAGCTTGGCCGAACGGCCTTGAGTGTGTTCCAAAAAGTATTATTTACTTCGCTTATTCAACATCCACCTTACTAATAATAAGCTTTCTTTCTCTTCCCTCCCCTTCCGAATGAGTCTCAATATCCGAATAATCCTGTGCTACCTTATGTACAATCCTTCTATCCGCCGCATTAAGATCGAGTATCATATTTTCACCGGTCTTACGTACTTTCGCAATCCACCCTTCTGCTTTTTCCGCAATCCTGTCAGCCCTCTGCTTCTTGTAGTTTGCTACATCTACATTTACCCTCGTAATCTCAGCTTCTTTCGATACTAAAGCCATCGAAACAATATGCTGCAACGCTCTTAGATTATCCGCATTTCGCCCAATTAAGAGCGAATTAAGCGATGTAGACGGTACCGACAGTTGAATCACCTCATCGTCAATCGTAGAATACACTGCTACATTAATCCCAAAGAAACTAAGCAGGTCCTCCAGGTATTTTGCTGCAAATCTAATTGATTCGTCTTTATTCATTTGTTATCTCCTTTTCTTTTTAATATCTTTTGCGGAGATTCTAGTTATTTTTGTTCCTGTTTTTTTATTTTCCACCACTTCAGCTTCTTGAATTTTTCTAAGCTCTTTTAATACAGCCTTATCAGTCATATCATCGATCTCTTTATCGATGCTCTTTAAAATAATTCTCTGTTGCACTACAGTAATTATATTACTAAGGAAATAATAAAAAGCCAGAGCCCCATTTAGATTAAACATGATTACAAACATCATTATTGGCATCATCATAGACATTTGTCCGGTAGCCATACTACTAATGTCCGAATCATCAATCTCTTTTCCATCTTTAGCTTCTTTTAAGAGTTCACGGAATTTCTTTTTCTTTTCCGACTTACCAGATGGCATTTGTTGTTTTGTGGCTATATATTGTATTACAGATGCCAGGATGGCACATACTAGTATAAATAGAGCACTCCACGAAAACTTACCAGTTAAAACATCGCTCGCTTTCACATCTAGATTAATTACACCTAGCAGTTGCGGGTGAAAATCGTAGGCTATCTTATCTTCTTTTGCAACTTCGTCATTAACTAAATCAGCAAGATAAACTTCTTGTTTTTCTTCTAATGCCCTAATTTCTGAACCTTCATAAGCTACAATATCATATGCACGGTTCATTAGGTTATCAGTCGGAAGTGGTGTTGCTATCACCCGAATAGCCGAAAAAATTGCAATAAATATAGGTAATTGTATTAATATAGTCAATATCGAAGCAAAAGGCTTTACATTGTATCTCTTATAAAGATCCATGGTTTGCAAAGATTCTAACTGCTTATTTCCTTTACAATTCTTTTTTATCTCCGTTAATTGTGGCTGCAGCTTGCGCAGTAGTTTAGTTTGATTTAGTTGTTTTCTAGAAAGTGGCCACATGCAAAGCTTTACAATTAAAGTAAAGATTATAATAGCAAGCCCAAAATCATGCACCAGATTAAAGATTACAAACAGTATATTTACAATTGGTCTTACCACTATCAAATCAATAAAATTAAATGGCCCGCCAGTAATGATTGAGCCTACTACAAAAGCCACAAACAACGACCAGTAGATAAACTTTTTCACACTCATAATTAATCTAATTATATCACAACTTACTCTGCTCTACTAGTAACCCCAATGTTTCCTCGAGTTCATTAAAAGGTATTTTGGCAAGTTTTTTCGAATAAACCACAAAAACATAGTCCGTCTTTTTAGGAAACTTATCGAAATTGAGCCTTACTGCTTCATAAATTCTTCGCCTAATTCTATTTCTACCTACCGCAGTTTTCTCCACTTTTTTTGACACTACGACACCCACCCTAGTAAAACCTCTTTCATTTTTCACAAAAACTAGAGACATCCTAGGCGTCCTTACTGTCTTTCCCTTTTGGTATACATACCTCACTCCCCCACGCGAATGAAACCGATACTTCTTACTCAGCATATTATATATTATACATCAAAATAGAAAGTACATCTTAAGTACCGGCCGTACACCTAATACTGGAGCCGAGGTACTTATAGCCGCCACTGGTACCTGGGTACACGCTGGAACTACCCAGGTACAGGTAGTAGCTAGTGTCGCTATCGCTCGCAGTCGCAGTAGACGACCAATAGTCGCCGTAGCTACCTCTACCGCGGGCGGACGACGTAGTGAAGCTGCCGGAATAGAGGAAATTATTAGGATAAGCTCTTATAGCTTTAGACATATCAGAAGCTTCAGGAGAACCAGTATAGTAAGGTTGAGTACTACTTCCATAATTAGCTGGATTTGTTCCCCCATTAATTCCAGTAACTACTAGTGACCAGAAATCATTATTGGCTTCATTGGATTTATCACCTCCTTTTGGTAAGTACCAACCAGCTGGACAAAGTGAAGTATTTGATACACTACTATTATTGGTGCCATTGTAGGTGAGATCTGCTATGGCTGCGTGCCAGGTGTAGTAGTTGCCATAACTATACATACCTACCGTAGTGTTATTGTTTGTAAATGTATTGCTAGTAGGGTTCTGTGGTCTATTACTAGCATTAGCAGGAGTATTAAGGTTATTATAACGTGGTATACGATCACCTGGATTATTTGATGTGCCGATGTTTATACTAGCAGTACCTGACTGAGTACCACTGTAATAGAGGGAGTTAGCGGTGGTGGAGTAGGTGAAGTTAGCTGATTCTGCATCAGCGAGACCGGAGAAGTTGCCATAAGTAGTACTAGTACCATAGCCTTGGGCTAGAGCAATATCTTCTGCACTAGTGGTGTCGTCTGCTTCTAGCCTTAAGTTTTCTATCATCCAGCATTTATCATCAGCTAGTTTAGCGATAGCATAGGTTTCATTGTCTCTGCTATCGGTTAAAGCAGATACAGATGCTAGATTTGCAGTACCATTAGTAGGAGCAGTGGTTAGGCTTCCGGCACCAGTACCACAAAGCTGTGCTACTTTAGTAGAATCTTGTAAGCTACCTTGTGATTTAATCCATACAGCATATAGGCTAAGTCCATTAGTAGTAGTTCCAGTAGGTACAGTAATGGTTTCTTGTGGACCATAAAAATGAGCATTCTGGTTGGTAGCATAATCAAAAGCATCAGACCATCCTGCAAAGCCATAACCTTCCCTACTGAAGTTGGAGGCAAGGAGAACTATATCATTACCATCAGACGCAGACTGACAGCCCATAGTACCTAGTACATTAGAGCCATTCGGGAAGTAGTTGATGCATCCTGCTGTAGCTGGTTGTGGCTGTAGTGGTGTTTCATTTGCTGGATGTACTAGTGTGTATTTAACTTTACCTTCATATGTATCAGCAGGTTGGGTTCTGGATACATAAGCTGCATATGTAGTAGTAAGAGTTGAGCCTTCTGCATTAGTTCCTATATCAGTACCAGAATCTCTATGTGCTACTTTAGTATAAGTAGATGGTACTATACTATAGCTTCCATAGCCATTGTCTAGTGTAATAGGATATGTTGGTGTTGGAGATGATACTGCCGTTAGTTTCATAGCCCAGTTAGATGTGTCAGGATTTCCTGCAGATGTAGCTGTTCCTGTAACTATAGTATTACTAGTACTTTGTCCTATTAGTGTAGTAGTACCATATGTATCATCAGTGTATCCTATAGTATATATAGAAAAACCATTACTATCATTACAATAAGCTTTAAGTGTGGTAGTACCTATATCTGCAGTATATGTACCATTAGTAATTTCTGCAGTATGTGAGTTCATGCCAGTGCCGGTCATAGTACAAGATTCTGGCACATTGATGGTCACTTGGTCTACTATGGAGTCGTCAGCAGAGACGTTACTAGAATTAAGTATGATTCCGGAAAGAAATGTAAAGCTAATTAAGACCACAAAAATATATAATGAAAAGTTAGTTTTACTGTATGACTTTAGCATAAGCTAATTATATATAATATATTGTGGATGGTCAAGAAACTTTAATGGCATTGAAAAATATGAAAAATCATTATTTTACGCAGTAAGTCTCGCGCGTCCCTTAATGCGGCGACGTGCTAATACCTTGCGACCACTTTTAGTCGCATTTCTTTTCATAAAACCATGTTCAACTTTACGTTGCTTTTTGTGGGGTTGGTATGTTCGCTTTGGCATATTATTCCTTAAATTTTAACTTATTTCAAAAACTTATTATAGTATACTCCATTTTTCCACATTTTTCAATATCTTTTCCACACCTTTTATAGATATATATCAGTTTCTGTGGAAAACACTAACCTGTTTTATTAAAACCATATTTCAACATATTTTTCCAAAATAAAACCTGTGGAAAACTTCATTTTTTCATGCTATACTGTTTGCAGTAAGGAGGTTTATATCAATGTTTGACGTCTGGAAGAACGTTTTAGCTGAGATCGAACAGCAAATATCCCCAGCAAATTTTGCCACTTGGTTCCAAGATACTTCGCTTGTTACCACTAAAGACGGCCATGTTATCGTCGGTGTTAAAAATTCCTTCTATGTCAAACAATTACGCGCCCGTTATTACGATCTAATCGAAAAATCCCTCAAAAATAATGGCGTAGATGTAAAGGATATAGATTTTGAAGTTGTCTGTAAAACTAAAAACAGAGTCCGCTCCCGTGAAGTCACAACACCAAAACCAATCAAAGAACAAATTAGGACCATTCGTGATAAAACCGAAACCAAGTCAAGAAGTGATGGCTTAAATCCAAAATACACTCTAGATAACTTTGTTGTGGGTTCCAACAATGAACTTGCCGTTGCAGCGGCTCGTAGTATTATCAGCTCTCCAGGTACCAGATACAATCCATTTTTCCTTTATGGCGGCCCAGGTCTTGGTAAAACCCACCTGGTTCAAGCCATCGGCAATGCCCTTCTAAAAGACAATCCAAATTACAAAATTTTTTACACTCCAATTTCCCACTTTTATTCTGACTTTATCGACGCCATTCAAAAAGGCAAAGGTAAAGAATTTAATCTTCGCTTCCAAAAATTAGACTGCCTCATAATCGATGATTTTCAATTCATCGTTAATAAGGAAAAATCCCAAGAAGAATTCTTTAATATTTTTAACGACCTCTACCAGCTTAATAAACAAATCATCATTACCTCAGATCGTCTGCCCTCCCAAATTAAAACCGTTGATGAACGTCTTGCTTCGCGCCTCACATGGGCCGGAGCCTTCGACCTTCAACTTCCAAAGTTCGAAGACAAATGCGCTATCCTTCGCGCCAAAGCCGAACTCATCGGTGCCGAAATCGAACCAGAAGCAATTGAATATATCGCCGAAAATGTTAACACAAATATTCGTGACCTAGAGGGTGAATTTTCTACTCTTCTTTTAATGTCCGAAGTTCGCGGGCTCACCCCATTACAGCTTATCGAAAACGGTTCCGTATCGGTTAATAAAACCTCAAAACATCGTCCCACCTCTCCTAAACAAGTCGTAGATAAAATTGCAAAGTATTATCAACTTACTAGCAAAGAATTATGTAGCAAATCTCGTGTGTCCAACATCAAAAACGCTCGCCAAGTTGCCATGTTCATTCTATCCGAAGAGCTAAACCTAAGCACCAATAAAATCGCCGCCGAAGTCGGAGTAAAAGATCACACCACAGTTATGCATGGAATAAAAAAGATCAAAAACGACCTCAAGCTCAACTTCCTCTTAAGGGAGCAAATCGATGAAATCAAGGAGAAAATTTATGGCTAAAAAAAGAATAAAAAATGTGAACAACCTGTGTAAAAAGGTGTTAAAATCTTCGTGTAATATTAAAGCAAAACTTAGTGCAAAAAAAATATCACCAAAATATTTAGTGCAAAACTATAGTTTTCTACAAACTTTTTCAACATTTTCCACCCCGTTTCCCACCATTAGTCGCCCCCTGTTCTCTACCTTATTTTTCCACTATTCCACAGACCCTACTACTAATACAACTATAAATAATTTAATAGAAAGGAGGAAGAAAAATGAAAATTAAAGTTACACAAGAAAAACTTAGTAAAGCCCTAAATAATATTAGTAGGATAGCAATTAGCAAAGTTACTCTTCCAATATTAAACAACGTACTAATAAGAGTAGACCAAAAGAAAGTATCTCTAACCACCACTAATCTTGATATGGCTATAGTTGATTATTTACCAGTATCTAGTTCCGAAGATGGCGTAATCACTGTACCAGCTAAGCTATTAGCGGAATTTGTCTCTAATCTTCCAAAAGGCGAAAATACAGAAATTAGTTTAAAAAATAACAAAGTAACCATTAAAGCTGGTGATTATTCTTCTATTATCAATGGTACTCCAGCCGATGACTTTCCAGAACTCCCAGAAATAGACGAGAAAAAAGCCGTTGTTTATAAAGTTGGAGTAGACGAATTTAAGACGAGTCTTGCTGAGGTAATCATTGCTACCTCAAACGACCTCACTCGCCCTGCCCTTACCGGAGTTTATTTTAATACAAGTGATAATATTTTAAGAATTGCTGCTACGGATGGTTACCGACTAGCCGAAAAAAAGCTAATCGATAAAGTAGAAAGTGAAGTCCAGGCCGTAGTTCCGGCTAGTTCCCTACAAGAGGTTCTTCGTTCAATAAGTGATGATGTGGAGGAAGTAGAAATATCTTTTAATGAAGATTTAGTTAGGTTCCGTCTTGGCGAAGTCGAGATAATCTCTAAATTAATTGACGCTAGCTTCCCTGATTATCAAAGATTAATTCCTAAAGATCCAGAAATCAAAATTAAACTAAGTCGCGAAGAGCTGGTCCGTGTTACGAAACTCGCAGCCCTCTTTTCTAAGTCTGTTGGCGGCTCCATTGTATGTGAAGCCATAGAACCAGATACTTTCTCTGTTAAATCAATCGCAAACGAATTCGGCGAAAACGACTCTAAGATTAATACCAAGGTAGAAAAAAGCGGTAAAGTTAATCTAAACTCTAGATTTTTACTTGACGCCTTGAACGCCCTAGAAGAACCAACCATTAGTTTTGAGTTCTCTGGTCATGTTGCGCCAATTTTACTTAAAAACCAGAAGAAAAATAATTATATTCACATTGTAATGCCCCTAAATTCATGATTATAAAATCAATCGAACTCACTAATTTTCGTAATCATTCCGATTATAATTTGGAATGTAATGATGAAACTACCCTTATTATCGGTAAAAACGGCTACGGTAAAACATCTGTCCTAGAAGCTATTTATATTTTAACTAGAGGTAAAAGCTTTCGCGCTACAGATAAAGAAATCATAAAAAGAGGAACATCGTTCTATCGTATCAAGTTAGATTTTATTGATGGTAAGACGAATGTTGCTACGTACGATAATAAAACTAAGACTTTTATTATTAATGAGAAAAAGAGCAAACGCCTCCCAGTTAAGAATAAATATCCCGTAGTTCTTTTCTTGCCATCCGATCTTAATCTAATCAGTAGTTCACCAACTCGTAGACGAGACTATTTTGACCGTATTTTTAGCGAATTTAATGAAAAATACCATCAATCTCTCCTTAAATACAATAAAGCTCTAAAACAACGAAATGAAATCCTAAAAAAAGATAATATTTCAAAGGATATGATTTTCTCTTGGAATCTAATTCTTGCCAAATATGGAGTAGAGCTATATAGTTACCGTTCTAGCTATATTGACGAAATTAATCAAAGCTACAGCGACCTCTATTATTCGATTACAAATCATAGGGATGATATTGTGATTAATTATAAAACAGATTTAGCTCATACCTCAACCGAAGAATATTTACGTAATTTAGAGCAAAACTTTACCAGGGATTCTTATCTGGGGCATACGAGTTTTGGCGTTCATCGTGATGACTATATTTTTATGTTTAATAACAAAATAGCCGATGGCTCGGCCTCACGTGGAGAATCTCGTTCTATGATTTTAGCCTTAAAATTTATCGAAGCAAGCCTTATAGAACAAAAATTAAATCTAAAACCAATCATCTTGCTTGATGATGTTTTTTCTGAATTGGACGAGATGCATCGCGAAAGCCTAGTTAAAAATTTTAAAGACCACCAAATTATTATTACGAGCGTATGATATAATCACAGAGTGATAAAAATAGAGAAAATTATACCAGGCGGACAAGCTCTTGGCACCATGGATAATGGACTAAAGGCTTTTTTTTGGAATGCTCTTCCTGGCGAAATAGTTACAGAATTCGAAATCACCAAAAAGAAATCTCATTATATAGAAGCAATAGCTACAAAAATAGATCAAAGTTCTAGATATCGCATTAAGCCAAAAGATGATTGTTTTCTCTCTACATCGCCTTGGCAAATTATAGATTGGCAGTATGAAAATCAATTAAAAGCAGAGTTGGTAACCGAAATCTTTCGCGAACATCAAATTACGATTCCCTGTCCTCCCATTATTACAGATAATAAAGAATACTTCTATCGCAATAAAATGGAGTATGCTCTTTATTGGGATAACGAAGAATCAATTATCAAGCTAGCATTTCATAGTCGTGGCTCGCACCGTAAAATACCTGTTAATAGTTCTTCTATTGAGCGCCCAGAAATCTTTTCTGCGGCTAAAAATATCATATATGAGTTAAACAATGCGCATGATGAAGCTCGTAAGTATCAATCATTACTGTTACGATGTAACCGAAATGGTGAAGTTTCTGGTGGTCTCTACAAAAACAAAAAGCCTCATCCTCGCTTTAAAAATCTCAAAGATGATATATTAGGGTGCATGTATTCTTATTCACCTAATGGCTTTTTCCAAATAAATTTGCCAGTTTACGAATTAGCCTTAAAGGAGATTAAAAAACATATCAATACTAATAATATTCTTGATCTCTATGCTGGTGTTGGTACTATAGGCCTCTCCGTCGCTAGCTCTAGTAATCTCACTTTGGTTGAATGTGATAAATTCGCTTTTTCTGAATTATCTAAAAATTGCAATGCGAATGGTTTTGAGGGGATCCAGAGCTACGGCGAGGATGAGTACGGCGGCCCCGCAGCTACAGGAGCTGTCGACGCGCCCCGAACAAAGCATCCGCGAGCAATCTTAGCTAAATCAGAAGAAGTAACTGATTATATTCAACCAGATCAAACCGTCATTTTAGATCCCCCTCGCGCTGGCTGCGATAAGAAACTAATAGAAAAGCTTCTAGAAACTCAACCAGAATCAATCATCTATCTCTCGTGCAATCCCGCTACTCAAGCCCGAGATGTTAAAAATTTGCTAGAAAAATACTCGCTTATAGATATTAAAACCTTTAATTTCTTCCCCCGGACACCACATATCGAAAATCTAGTAATTTTAAAAAAATCATGCTAGAATGAATCAAAGACGGAAGTGTGGCCGAGTGGTTGAAGGCGCACGCTTGGAAAGCGTGTAACGGTTTGCGCCGTTCGCAGGTTCGAATCCTGTCGCTTCCGCCATAAAATAGACATAGAAGAGCTTGCTCTTCTAGGGCTATTTTCAAGGAAGCAAGGGGATGAATATCCTGTCGCTTCCGCCATAATAGATGTAAACACTTATGGAGAAAAGGTGGAAGAAAACTTAATCGAACTAAAGGGTTTGACTAAAAGCTACGGCTATGGCGACGCCAAATATTTCGCTTTGAAAGATTTCGATCTCTCAATCAAGCGCGGCGAGTTCATCATGATTATGGGCCCATCCGGCTGCGGCAAAACTACCCTTCTAAATATTATTGGTCTATTAGACCGTGCCACAAGAGGCGAATATCTCTTAAACGGCGAAAATGTTATTAGTATTTCATCAAGGCGTCAGGCAAAACTGCGGGCCAAAAAAATTGGCTTTATCTTTCAAAATTTTAATCTTATAGAAGATTTGCCTGTAATCGAAAACGTTGCTCTTCCCCTTGTATATACTGGATATTCTAAAACCGCGCAGCTAAAAAACGCTTCATCAATTCTAAAACGATTCCATTTGCAAGAAAGAGAATATTATCTCCCCTATCAGTTATCCGGTGGTCAACAACAGCGTGTTGCGATAGCTCGCGCAATTGTTGGCGATCCAGAAATCATCCTAGCAGATGAGCCAACCGGTAACCTTGATTCACGCTCTTCCCGAATTGTTATGGAAGAACTAAAAGCTATTCACGAAGAAGGCAATACTATCATTATGGTTACCCACAACCCGGCTCTAACCGTTTATGCTACCCGTGTAATTAATATGCTTGATGGCCAAATCGATACCGACGTCAAAACTGTTGCAGATCAAAACTTACCTCAGCCAGTAAATGTCAAAATTAAAAAACGCAAGAAAGCTCGGAGGAAATAATCGTGGCTTCATTATTAAGAACAAATCTTAGATTGGCTCGCATATCTATCAAAGAAAACCGTACGCGTTCATTCCTAACATGTCTAGGCATAGCAATAGGTGTAGCGAGTATCGTTTTAATTTTATCCCTAATGGGCGGTATTTCTAACCTAGTAAAAAACGAAGTAAACGAAATAGGCTCAGATCTTATTGTGGTTAGACCAAACTCTAGTAAAGATTCTGTAACGAGTGTAATAGAAGAATTAACTTCGTCTAATTCATTCCAAAACAGTAGCTTAAATGTTTCAGATGTAGAAGCTATTTCAAAAATTGAAGGTGTAAATGCCGTTGCTCCAATTGCAATTTCAAGAAACATGATTAACTCAGAAAAAAACAACTTACCTTCGACTCAGATTCTCGGCACAAACTTAGACTTTATTAAAATTGAACCCTTAGCGATGCACTACGGTTCATTTTTAAGTGAAAACAATGAAGAGAAATCAGTCGTTCTTGGCCGCACATTATCTCTTGCTTTATTTAATACAATCAATAGTACGATTGGTAAAACCATTGAGATAATGGGCGAAAAGTTTATGATAGTTGGTGTGTTAGAAGAAGTTGATAAATCAATTAACTTCGATAATGTTGATTTTGATAACGCTGTCATTATGGATATTAAAAGCCTAAGCAAGATTACGGATTCTGTTCAAATTCAGCAGATTAATATTAAAGCTGCTAACACCGATGTTTTAGGTCAAGTTTCAAACGAAATATCGGATGCTTTAGTAAAACAAAAATTAGGAGACCGAAATTTTACAGTTTCCTACGGCGATCAAATTTCGCATCCGGCTAGTTCACTCTTTACGATTATTTCTGGTATGCTTACCTTAGTGGCGGCCATTTCCTTAGTAGTTGGAGGCATTGGAGTTATGAATATTATGCTAGTTTCGGTAGCCGAACGTTCTCACGAAATAGGCGTTAGAAAGGCTGTGGGCGCATCGTCTCGCAATATCTTAATGCAATTCTTATTTGAAGCACTGATTCTTTCAATCTTGGGCGGATTATTTGGCCTAATATTAGGATATATTCTAGCATTTATAATCTCCACGATTACTCCATTTGCTCCATATATTAGCTGGTCTATTATTGCGCTGACTTTTTTAACTACACTAGCTGTCGGTATTATCTTTGGTATTTATCCAGCCCTTAAAGCCGCCTCCAAAAACCCTATCGATTCCCTCAAACATTACAGATAGAACTTTTTAGAACAGTTCGCTAGCGTGCTATAATATTTGATATGAAGAAATTACTACAGAAATTACCTTTTTATAATAAACTTGTTCTTCCCTACCACTTTAGTCAATCGGTAGCAGCAAATATTAAATATCGTTCACCTAGCAAGAATTTACATATTATTGGTGTTACTGGCACTAACGGCAAAACAACTACTTGTTTCATGATTTGGCATATGCTAAATCAAGCCGGCATTAAAACCGGCCTTATGACTACCGTAGCTTGGGGCGTAGATAAGCTTACGCCAGAGTTAAACCACATGACTACCGTCGATGCTTTTACCCTTAATGAGCGTATTTCTAAAATCAAAAACCAAGGCGCAACTTACCTGGTTTTAGAAGTCACCTCTCATGCACTTGCCGAATATCGTACTCGCGGTATAAAATTTGATATTGCAGTTTTCACTAATCTTACTCACGACCACCTAGATTACCATAAAACTATGGAAAACTACCGCGCTGCTAAAGGTAAACTCTTTAAAAAAGCCAAGTTTTCTATTTTTAATGCAGACGACTCGGCTACTACTTATTACAAGAAACTTTCCCAAAAATATACCACATATGGTATAAAACGTGGAGAAAACCGCGCAAAAAACATAAAACTCTCAACTTGTGGCGTAAAATATTCGTATGATGATATAAATATTGAAACAAGAATCCCAGGCGAATTTAATGTTTATAATTCCCTGGCTGCTGCAGTTGTAGGCAAAAAGCTAGGCTTATCAAAAAAGCAAATAGAAGAAGGTATAAAAAGTCTCGATTCTGTTGAAGGTCGTATGAATATAATAGACGAGGGACAGCCTTTTACTGTTATTGTAGATTATGCTCATGCCCCAGACGCTATAGAAAAAGTCTTTGATTCTGTAAAAAACCACAAAGGCAGAGTGATATCTGTCCACGGTGGTGCTGGTCGCCGCGACCCATCAACGCGTTCTATTCGTGGCGAAATCCTAGCTAAAAACTCCGATATTGTGATTATTACCGAGGATGATTCTCGTGACGAAGATCCAGAAATTATCGCCTCCGAATTTATTAAGGGCGCAATTAAAGGTGGTAAAAAACTAGATAAGGACTTATTTAAAGAACTAGATCGAGAAAAAGCGATTAAGTTTGCCATCGATACGGCAAAAAAAGGCGACCTTGTATTAATACTAGGCAAAGGTCACGAGAAAACCATTCTTCGTGCCGACGGCCCTCACGAGTTTGAAGATATTAAAGTTGCAAGAAGAATTCTTAAATCTAAATAATTTCTAGCTACTCTGGCATATATTCAGCAATACCGTCAACAATCTTATCGTTTTTAATTCCAAGTGAAGCAGCTATCGCCGCGGCGCAAGCCATGTAGGATACTGCAGTTTCCCCTGGAATAAATGTAGCCACGTTAACCACCTCAGACATAACAGAAAGCTTGGCTTCCGCACCTTTGTTATATAGCTTAGAACTTAAGATTTTAACGTCATTACTTGCTTGTCCAAAAGTAATAGTCTTTTCTTTTCCCTTAAACTCTGTAAAAGTATCGTAATTTGCATCATCCTGATTAAGTATAACGATTTTGGGGTTCATATCAAAGAGGGTTTTTTCGTTATCAAGGTATTCTTTTGGCTCCATATCGTTTAAACCGGTAGTTAGAAAATTAGTCATGGCCGCTACAGTGACGGGAAGTCCATAAAACACATTATCTCTTAAACTTTCTGCCGGAACAGTTAACACTATATAATTAGCGCCAGCTTTCCATGCATCACTTAAAAATTTATGGAGCATTCCAACTTTAAAAGGTTTATCCGAAGCAAGTACCGCTACTTTTTCATTAGCGGCGCGCAGTATCTCATGCACATAGTGTGCCACTGTTGTTTTGCCAGTCGTCCCTGTAACGGCAATCAACTTCATATCGCGCATTGGATTGCCGTAGTAAGTTTTAAGTATCTTTGCGTGTAGTTTTTGTCGTTTTGCTTTTAGCCCACCGTTCTTCTTTGATAATTCCCTCTTTTCCATAGCTTAATTCTATCACCTTTCCTTAATTTTAAAAACATTACTCAAGAAGCTTACAGACCAAGCTTACGATTAAATCTTTTTCTTTTGGCTCGCTCTCTGCAATTAAAAGCGCAATAGCTGTTAAAGCTTGGTCCGAAATCTTAGTTTCTCCATTAGAAGTTAAATGATAGTTATTTAACGTCAAAAAAAGCACAAAAAGTAGCGCCCCAATTCTCTTATTTCCATCGTAGAACGGATGATCTTTAATAATGAAATATAAAAGATTGGCTGCCTTTTGCGGAATGTTTGGATAAAGTTCCTTCCCGTCAAAACTCTGAAAAATCGCCGTCAAACTTCCGTCAAAAATCTCACCCCTCTTCTTACCAAACAACTCACCCCCCTTAACGCTAGTTTTTAATTGTTCTACCGCTGATGCACAGTATTCAATCGTTAATTCCTTAATTCCCTTTTCTTTATTTAAAAAACTTAAATCAATCCGCCGACTATCAAATTCTTCTAGTGTTTCAAAACTTCCAGCATATCTAGAAATTACCTCTAGTACACCAGTTGCCTCTCCTGCATTTAGTACGTTTTGCATGGTTAACCTGCGCACAATTGCCATCATATTTTCTACATCATGTAGCTTCTTTAGTTCTTTCCTTTCGCGCATTGCCTCCAGTCGGGGCCGATTTATTGCCACACCGTCAGTTACATACCTCTTTAAAACGGAGGTAGCCCAAATTCTAAAATTAGTTGCTTTTTTAGAATTCACACGGTAACCAACAGAGATAATCATGTCTAGATTATAAACTTTTACTTTACGTGAAATACTCCGACCGCCCTCGTTTTGCACCTGCACTATCTCTTTGCAAGTTGTATTTTGAACTCGTGCATTTTTTACACTAGTTGCTCGCAATACTTCTTTTAATTCGCCCTCAGCATAAATATTTCGTATATGTCTAGAGACAACAGTCCTGTCGACTTCAAAAAGTTTAGCCATCTGCGCCTGAGTAGCCCAAATTGTTTCTTCTTCCGTATCTATATCAAAAATCACTTCGCCAGTTAGTCCTTTATATATCTCGATACTCTTCTTCTCGCTCATTACCTCTCCTATAGCTTTATTATATCAAAGATTTAAAGAGAAAAATATTGTACTTCCCTTTAGGAAATGCTAAAATCTCAACAAGTGGAGCACGTTAAGAAAGGAGCAAATAGTTTGTTGGCCAATTCCTGCTAAGGAGGAAAAATGTCAATTGTAAGACTCAGTAACCCTGGAGCAAAACAAGAGGTACATAGTATCTTCCACGACCTAGACAGTATTAAGTCTCAACACCAAAAGGTTCGAACCCTTAATGGCTCTGTAGAAAACCGTTTGCATATCGACAACGGCAGTCAATCGGTTGACTATTGTTGCGATGGCGAAACTCCTGAAGAAAAAGCTAAGGAGATAATTCAGGCGATTCCATGGTTCATTGGCGACCTTATCGGTCGTCCAATTAAATTAACCGTCGAAAAAGAATCCGAGTTTATCATCGTGGAGAAACCTGAACACGCCAGCGTAGCAGCTTTCCTGCTCTCGGAGTTTCTGGAGGAAGGCTATTATTCCCCAAGCAATAAGGATGGAGAAACTGTGCAGGCCTTCAAGTTGCCAAATCCCAACCTCGAGAAGTACCAAGCAATAGACATAGAAAAGAAGCATCCCAACTTCTTTTCATATGCTACTCGCATTCTGGAGCAACTTGATACCGAGAAGCCTTGCCTAGCTTACGACTGGAGCTGGAATTCGGAGGGGATTCTGTTTCGAAATTTGGGATATCAATTACAAATCCCGCTCATTTTTAATATGAGCCTTGCTATTCAGAAAGAACCACCGAACAACGCTATCTGCTATCTAGACTACCAGCAGGAAGGTAGTCCTTATTCGTTCATCAATAGCATGTATGGCTACCGCATGTATATGCTACCAGATCCAGGTAAAATCATTTCCTGGGACCATCTAATGGAATGCGTTCAAGGGGCTAGTAACCTTGAGTAGTTCGCCGATGTCGTAGTTTCACTAGTACCTTAAGTCCCCACAGTTTATCTGTGGGGACTTACCGTTCTTTAGAAAGGTAGGTAGAACTAGAGACCGGCGTAAAAGTTCCCGAAATAAAACTCGGGAAAAACGAAAGAATAGAGATTGCGGATAGACCTTGGTGGATTAAGGAATACCTACAGTACGTTATGGCGCTTTAGTAGCCACCGCTATTGCGCCCCCACAAAACCACCCCGCAAGGGGTGGTTTTCAAATGCAACTTGGCGGAAGAGAGAGGATTCGCACCAAAGGTCCGAATCCGTATACTTTTTTCAAATGAAATTTGGCGGAAGAGAGAGGACTCGCACCGAAGGTCCGAATCCGTATCTTTTTCATCTTGTTATATCTAGCGGAAGAGAGAGGATTCGCACCAAAGGTCCGAATCCGTACTTTTTTCATCTTGTTATATCTGGCGGAAGAGAGAGGATTCGAACCTCCGAACGGGTCAACCCCGTCACACGATTTCGAGTCGTGCGCCTTCAACCACTCGGCCACTCTTCCATACCTAATTCTAGCATAATCTACCCCTTTCTTCAACTTCACTCCTTTAAGTAAGAAATAATTATACTGAGTATTTTAACAAGCCATCAATGATATAATCTAACTATGCTAATAAATTTTGAAACTATTAAAACACGAGTCATTCATCCACCAAAGGATAGTATTACAGATATTCTTGATAATTTAAAAATAAAAGACGGCGACATTATTTTTATTACTTCTAAAATCTTAGGCATCGCAGAAGGGCGCACCGCAAAAATAAATGAAACGACCAAAGAATCACTTATAAAACAAGAGGCAGAGCGCCATCTTCCCTATGTTAATAAGGCTGGTGATTTTCACGTTAATCTTACAGTGACTCAGAATGTTCTTATTCCTGCAGCCGGGATTGATGAATCGAACGCCAATGGTTATTACGTGATGTGGCCTAAAAACCCAGACGAATCTTGCCGCAGAATTCGTGAGTATCTTATTAATAAACACCGTATTGCAAATCTCGGTGTCGTTGCTACAGATTCGCATACTACACCTCTTCGCTGGGGCGTTACAGGCATCACTATTGGGCTTGCCGGAATAAAACCACTAAAAGATATTCGTGGCGAACCAGATTTATTTGGCCGCAAAATACATATTACTAAGGTCAATCTAATCGACCCACTCGCTTCGATGGCAGTCCTTCTAATGGGGGAAAGCAACGAATGCACTCCGATAGCGATTTTACATAATTACAAAGGAATTATTTTCTCAGATAAATCATCTATGGAAGATTTTAAAATCCCATTTAAAAAAGATATCTATCAGCCATTAATCGAAGTTATCCCACCCAAAAATCAGTAAAGATAGTAAAAATTACAACAACTATTCAAAAATATGGTATAATAGTAAAGTCACCCTCTTGGGTGATGCTCATTTAATTTCTAGGTGGATGCATAAAATCCTGTTTTAAATGGATTAAAACATCCACATATGCGCCCGTAGCTCAGCTGGATAGAGCGTTTGCTTGCGGAGCAAAAGGTCGTAGGTTCAAATCCTGTCGGGCGTACCATATAAAAAGAAGGTCCATCGGACCTTGTTTTTTTTGAATAATACCGTCTAGATAAACTGCCAAATTTATCTAGATTCTGTTATAATAAAATTATGCAGTGGGAATTAATTACAAATATCATATTAATATTATCTTTTATTGTCTTGGGCGTTTTTTTCGTCCTCGCCATCTATCAATGGGTTACGCGTAAATCTTTCAAAAAAATCGACCGCAAACTACGCTGGATGCCGTTACCGTTATTACTAATGGCGATAACTTACTTTGTGTTTGATAAACTAATAGTTTTAAATACTAGACCCAATGGTTCTGGCGAACCATCGTTCCCTTCTACCCATGTCATGATTGTAGCGACAATCTTTTTCATTACAATTCTAGCCTTACCAAAATACATCAAAAAGCGCTGGATTTGCGTAATTCTAGATATTGTTATGCTTGCTTTGATCTCTCTAGTTGGTACTGGGCGAGTCCTCTCTGGCATGCATTGGCCACTTGATGTTTTTGGCGCACTAGGCTTTGCACTAATCTTTAGCGAAATCTATTTAATTGCAACAAAATGCAAAAGGAAAAAGAAATGAGTAGTATTTTTACTAAAATCATTAATGGAGAAATACCCTGTTATAAAATATATGAAGACGAAAAAACTTTTGCTTTTCTAGATATTCACCCAGAAACAAGAGGTCACACCTTAGTAGTTCCAAAAGTTGAAGTCGATAAAATCTATGAACTAGACGACGAAAATTATCAGGCGCTGATGGCGACCGTTAAAAAACTCTCCGCGCACCTAGAAAAAGTCACTGGCAAAAGAACTTTATGGAAAGTAGTAGGCACTGATGTTCCCCACGCCCACGTTCACCTCGAACCATTCGATGGTACCTGGTTCCACGGTCGCGACTTAGGTTTTACTCCAGAAGAATTCGAAACCATCCGTAAAGAACTCGAATACAAACAGATATGATATAATTAAAGATATGAAATTTTCAAAGAGCTACGAACCGGGAGAATACGAAGCTGATATTTATGCAGCTTGGGAAGCAAGCGGAATTTTTAATCCTAAACTCGCTACAAAACCTACGGATAATAATAGTGATGGTATTGATGACCGTACTAGAAATATAGAAAAAACTTATTCTATAGTAATGCCGCCCCCTAACGCCAATGGTAATCTTCATATTGGTCATGGTCTTACTATCGCCCTAGAAGATTCCCTCACTCGTTATCATCGTTTAAAAGGTGATTCCACCTGGTATATTCCGGGAGCCGATCATGCCGGATTCGAAACCTGGGTTGTTTATGAGCGTGAGCTAGAAAAGAAAGGCCACACTCGTTTTGAATATGATCGCGACGAACTCTACTCTAGAGTTTGGGATTTTGTCGCCGACCAACGTGGCAATATGGAGTTGCAGCTCCGTGCTCTTGGCGCATCTTGTGCTTGGGACGACCTTACTTTTACTCTTGATGAAAACGTAATTGACCGAGTCTACACCACATTCGAAAAAATGTGGAACGACGGCATGATTTATAGGGGCAAAAAATTAGTCAACTATTGCACAAAACATCGCACTGCCTTTGCTGATATCGAAGTAGATTATAAAGAGGAAAAAACGCCACTCTACTACATTAAATATGGCCCATTCACTCTTGCAACAACCCGCCCAGAAACTAAATTTGGTGATACTGCGGTTGCTGTAAACCCAAATGATGAGCGCTATCAAGAATGGATCGGTAAAACAATTACCGTAGAAGGAGTTAATGGCCCATTCCAGGTAGAAGTTATAGCTGATGAGATGGTAGATATGGAATTTGGTACAGGTGTAGTAAAGATTACACCCGCCCATGATTTTAACGACTGGGAAGCTGGGCAAAGACATAATCTTCGCGTAGTCCAAGTTATAGATGAAACCGGACACCTCACCGAAGTCGCCGGGCGATTTGCTGGTATGACCGTAGAAGAAGGCCGCAAAGCCGTCGTTAAAGAGATGGAAAAGATGGGGTTAATTATTAAAGTTGACAATAATTACGTCAATAAAGTCCCTCACTGCTACAAATGCGGTACAGTTATTGAACCAATGCTAAAAGAACAATGGTTTATCGATGTCAAAAAACTTGCTGATGTCGCAATTTCTCATCTAGAAAATAATGAAATTAATTTCCATCCGACAAACAAAAAAACCGTTCTAATCAACTATCTTAAAAACCTTAAAGACTGGAACATTTCCCGTCAGATTCCTTGGGGTATCGCAATTCCAATGTTTAAAAAAGCCGACGATTCTGCCACCGACGAACCGGATTGGATTTTTGACCGTCGTACCAACCTTAAAGAAATCGAAAAAGCCGGTGTCAAATATGTTCGCGATGAAGACACCTTTGATACCTGGTTCTCTAGTTCTCATTGGCCCATTGTGTGTACGGACTGGACCGAAGAAAACTTCAACCCGTATTATCCATTAAACGTTATGGAAACCGGAGCCGACATTCTCTTTGCGTGGGTGGCTCGCATGATTATGATGGGATTATATGTAACTGGAGAAGTCCCATTTAAAGATGTTTACTTGCATGGGCTCGTCTTGGACGCTCAAGGTAAAAAGATGAGTAAATCAAAAGGCAATGTAATTAATCCTATGGATCTTGTTACAAAATATGGCTCCGATGCCTTTAGAATTGGCATTTTGAAGGGCCGTTCAGCTGGTATGAATCAAGCCTTTTCCGAAAACTCTGTTATTGCCGGCCGTAATCTCTGTAATAAGCTTTGGAATATTTCTCGCCTTGTCCAATCAATCGTAGATGAAGGTGAATTCATGGGTGCCACGAGCTCGCCCTATACCACAGATAATATGGGCGAAGATTGGATCTGTCGCGAAATTAACGATTGTATTAGTAAGGTTGAAGCTGATATAGAAAATTACCGTTTTGCCGAAGCCACCGAAACCCTATATCAAACCATCTGGGATAAATATGCGGATTGGTTTTTGGAAAGCCAAAAAATCTATAAAAATTATAGTTTACTCAAAATTACACTAGAATCTCTCCTTATAGCATTACATCCTTTTGCTCCATTTGTTACTGAAGCAATCTGGCAAAACTTATCATGGACCGAGGGTTTTATTGCTACCACTAATTGGCCTTCCAGCCTCAAATTTGACCCAATTTCGGCCGAAGAATTTGAAAACATAAGAAATATCGTATCCGAAGCCAGAACCACGTTAGCGAGCCTTCCAGGCACTAATAACGCGAAAAAATATGGCCTGCTATACGACAATGACAGCCTAATTGAAGAAAACCAGCTATTAATTAAAGCACTTTCTAAAGTACCGACAATTAATAATCTTAACGGTTCCCCGCGCGGTTTAAGGCTCGCCTTAGCTAATCACGAGCTGTACTTGGACGTCCCAGAAAAAGTTGTTAAGGATTATAAGGATGCTCTTACAGATAAAATTCTAGCAGTCGGACGTGAGCTTGATGCCCTTAATGCTCGTTTAATGAACCCAAATTATGTAGATAAGGCGCCGGCCCACTTAGTTAAAGAAACTAGAGACGGAGTAAAAGAAAAAGAGGCCCTTATTTCTCGCCTCAAAAACCAACTAGAACTAATCTAAATTACTTCTTAACATATTTATTTAGATCAAATAATGGCTTTTTGTCGCCATCAATAATTCCCTGCGCTTTTTGTAGCAGTTTTTTTAGAGCTGTCTCAGAAGAAGCAGAACCAACATGAATAGTTTTAGTGACTCTTCCCTGTTCCTTGTAGCAGACCTGTACGCCAGTCGCACCGGAAGTAGTTTTAAATTTCCTTATATAGGCCATATTTTAATTGTAGCATACTAAAAGCGCGGAAAGTTTACACAAGAAACCCCCAGGTTTATCCACAAAAACACAAGCGCATTTATTTTTATTTCCCTTATATCTAGCAACCTTAGCTCCTGGCAACCCGGGTTGACAAAACAAAACACGAGCGCTAAAATAACCCCAACAACTTTCGCGAGTGGGCAAAAGTTGGAAGGTAGCTTTAGCAACCGCAAAAACATCGAATTGCTAAAGCAAGTTTGTTTAAACGGCCAGGGAAGACCAGAGTCGAATATTTTGAATGCAATAAAATATAAACCATAAGCAGTCAAAAAAGAACACGTGCTAATGTGATATAATTACGTCATGGATATACCTATAACTCAGAGTAGGGAATGGCAAAACTTACAAGAAGCCCTTGGTGAGCAAAGCTTCTTGGAAAAAGGGGAAGATTTTCAATACTTAGCTATAAGAAAAACTGCAAAAATGGCAAACTATCTGTATTTGCCATACGGTCCAGTCTTTAGTAATAAAAAGGGATTTGATAGCGCCCTAGAATCGCTAAAAAAACTTGCAAATACCAAAAACATATCCTTTATTAGAATTGAGCCATTAATTGAGGAGGCGGTAGAATTTCTTCCTAGTAACACAGTAAAATCCGTCGATCTAAATCCTAAAGAAACCTGGATTCTTGATTTAAAGGGAGAAGAGAAAGAATTATATGATAAACTCCCATCTCGTCTCTTAAGATATTATAAGAATGCGCAAAAAAAAGGCATTAAGATAGAAAAATCTCATAATCCAAAAGATATTAAATATTTAATAACTCTACAGAGTGAGTTGGCAAAAGAAAAGGGCATCAATACTTTTTCCGAAAAATACTTAAAAACAGAGTTGGCCCAACCATTTTCAACCCTATACTATTTAAAGTATAAGGATCAAGAAACAGGGAAAGAAAGCATCATTGCCGCCGGATTAGTCTTTGATGACAAAACCACTCGCTACAACCTTCAAGGCGCCCAAAGCGAACTCGGTCGAAAGCTTCATGCGACAGGAATATTAACCATCCAGCTTATAATGGACGCTAAAGAAAAGGACTTAAAAAACTTTGATTTTTGGGGAATTGCCCCAGAAGGTGCGCCTAAAAATCATCCCTGGGCAGGGTTTACCAATTTTAAAAAGACATTTAAGGGTAAAGAAGTGAGACATGCCGGCACTTACGATATTGTATTGGAGCCTACAAGGTATAGGTTATATAAAACACTACGCAGACTTAACCGGTTTATAAGGAGGAACTCATGAATTTTATTCTATTAAAACCGGCAGAATTCACTAAATTTGCTAATAATTCTCCCTATAAATCGTTCCTTCAGACTACAGAAATCGCCACCTTAAGAGAAAAAAATGGCTGGACAAGCTACTATTTTGGCGTAGAAGAAAATAAAAGAATAATCGCCGCAGCCATGGCGGTCGCAAAACCCACCTTTCTGGGCAAATCAATCTTCTCTGTTCCTGGTGGCCCATTAATGGATTACGAAAATAAGGAACTAGTAAACTTCTTTTTTAAGAATCTCAAGAATTATACTAAGTCCCATAATGGTTATTTGCTTCATATCGAACCATACTACAAGCTCATAGAAAGAGATAAAAACGGAGAAATAGAAAAAAACGGGTTTAACCATAAAAGGACCCAAAAATACTTAAAAGAAATCGGATTTTTAGAGGTGGAGCCAGAAAACCCCAAATATCATTTTGTATTAAACCTCAAAAATCTAAACGAAAAAGAGCTGTTTTTAAGTTTTAAACAGAACACCCGTAATCTGATTAATCGCACGGCCAAAAAAGATGTTAAAGTGCGCGAATTAAAGAGGGAAGAACTGACTTCTTTTAAAAATATCACCGAATCCACATCCGAGCGTCGTCATTTTTCCGATAAGACATTATACTATTATGAAACTATGTATGACCTATTTTCTAAAAAAAATCAGGTTAAATTTATTGTTGCGGAAATTCCAGGTCAAAAACCAAATAAAAAAACACCTATCGCGGCCGCCATGTTTATGACCTACGGAGACGAAGTAATTTATCTCTTCTCTGGTAGTGACGAAAAATATATGAAAGAATATAATGCTCAATATGCCATACAATGGTACATGATTAAATATGCCATCAATAATAAATTTCAGACGTATAATTTCTACGGTATCCAAGGTCTCCCAGATCCCAAAAAACCAGGATATGGCATCTACAGATTTAAAAAAGGCTTTGGTGCTAAATACGGAAAAGTTGTAGAACTGATTGGCGCCTACGAATTACCCGTCAACCTCTTCTTTTATAGTTTACATCAGTTGTTGTCTAAATTTAAAAATATTAAGAAAGGAAAATATGTCCAGTAAAGTATACTTTACAAGAGTAATTAATTCAGAAAATTTAATCAAAATCTACGAGGCACTAGGAATTAAACTAACGGGGAAAGTTGGTGTTAAGGTTAGCACCGGTGAAGCTGGAGCCAAAGGTTACCTAAAAGCAGATCTAATTGGTCCACTAGTAAAAAAACTAAATGGTACTATTATTGAGTGTAATACGGCCTATCCCGGAAAAAGAAACAACGAAAAAGACCATCTAGAGGTAGCAAAGGAGCACGGATTTACTGAGTTTGCAGACGTTGATATTATGGACGCCGAGGGTGACTTTGAAATCCCCGTTAAAAACGGAAAACATCTAAAATATGATCTAGTGGGTAAAAATTTTGCATCATATGATTCAATTTTAAATCTTGCCCACGGTAAAGGTCACGCCATGGGGGGATTTGGGGCAAATCTAAAAAACCAATCAATCGGTATCGCATCAAGGGACGGCAAAGCATATATTCATTCCTGCGGCAAAACAAAGAATCCGACTCTTTGTTGGGTTTCCAAACACGAACAGATAGATTTTATTGAATCAATGGCCGAAGCAGCTACTGCTGTTGCGGACTATTTAAAAGAAAACAATAAGCCAATTGCCTATATTACAATCATGAACGCTCTTTCGGTAGATTGTGACTGCGATAAGAATCAAGGCGACCCAGTCATGGGCGATTTGGGTATCGTAGCGTCATTAGATCCAGTTGCAAACGACCAAGCCTTTATCGATTTAATATGGGGCTCCAAAGATCCCGGTGCAGAAGAACTAAAAGAACGTATCGACTCGCGTGAGGGTCGCGCAATTCTGCCGTATGCCGAGTCGCTCGGTCTTGGCTCCACCGACTACGAATTAATAGAGATATAAGACTCTCTTTTCGATTCGAGTATGCTAAAATAGCTATATGAATCTCGAGGGTCTTACAACTAAGCAAGTTCAATTTAAAAAAAGACAGGGAAGGGTTAATTTAGCACCCCAAAAAAATAGTAATTCGATTAAAAAAATAATCATTACTAATACTTTCACTATTTTTAATTTTGTTAACTTAATCCTTGCTCTTATGATTATTTCTGTTGGGGCTTACAAAAATCTCCTCTTTATCTTAGTTGCGGTCGCAAATACCATGATTAGTATAGTAAATGGTATTCGTGCTAAGCTAACCATCGATAAAATGAGGCTTCGCACTGAGCAGAAACCGACCGTCATTAGAAATGGCAAACCAACGCAAATTGCTCAAAGCGAAATCGTTGACGGTGATCTTTTGGTCTATAGTTTAGGTGACCAAATTATCGTGGATAGCAGAATAGAACAGGGGACCGTAGAAGTAAACGAAGCGTTCATTACTGGCGAACAAGACAACATCATTAAACATCCGGGTGACCAACTAATATCTGGAAGTTTTGTAGTTTCTGGTACCTGCAAGGCCACAGCCACCGCAGTCGGTTCGGAGAACTTTATTAATAAACTAGAACATAGTGCCCACACAATTAAGACTGCCGACTCAAAACTTTTTCACCTTATCAATAACATAGTAAAATATATTTCATTTGCTTTAATTCCAATCGGTATTTTGCTTTTATGGGCTAGATTTAGGGTGCCAGATACTACCGCAGAAGTCTCAGTCACTTCAACCGTTGCTGGACTCATCAGTATGATCCCGGAAGGGCTGGTGCTTCTCACATCATCCGTTCTCGCCCTAGCTACCATTCGCCTCTCTGGTAAGAAAGTATTAGTCCAGGATCTCTATTCAATCGAAACATTAGCTAGGGTAGATTGTATAGCCCTAGATAAGACCGGTACGCTTACTACTGGCAAAATGACAGTTAAAGATATAATCCCTGGGAGTGGAAGCGATAAGACGACTCTTGAAAAAATCTTAAGGCTTATCCTAACTAATCAAGAAACAGACAATGCAACATCAAAAGCTCTAAAGAAAAAACTGCTCAAAGGCTATAAGTATAAAACTAGAGACAAAATTAAAGAAGTAATTCCGTTTTCATCAGATCGCAAGTATTCTGGCGTAGTAACGAGTGATGCTACCTATCTTATGGGCGCTCCAGAATATTTAACATCCAAAACACCAGATTATCCAGCCAGTTGTCGTATTCTTGTCGTTGTAAAACTACCCACTAAAAAAGAAATGTTAGACTTTAAACCTTCAGAAACCGAACTAATTGGCTATGTTTTACTCGAAGATGAATTAAGAAAAGACGCAAAAAAAATTATAAATTACTTTTACGAAAACGACGTAGATGTAAAGATTATTTCTGGCGATAATCTTAGAACGGTTCAAAATATTGCGAGCCTAACAGGGGTAAGAAATTGCAACGGCGTTGATTTATCAAGCATTGAAGGCGACATTAACTACGAAAAGTTAGCTAGAACCTACAACATTTTTACTCGTGTTAAACCAGCTCAAAAGAAATCTCTAATCATGGCCTTTAAAAAACTTGGAAAAACAGTTGCTATGACTGGAGATGGGGTAAACGATATTCTCGCCATGAAAGAAGCGGACTGCTCTATCGCCATAGGAGAAGGTTCAGATGCTGCCAGAAAATCAGCCAAACTTGTACTACTAAAAAGTGATTTCTCAGCCGTCCCAAGCATTATCGATGAGGGTCGCCAATCTATTAATAATCTCGAACGTTCTGCTACTCTTTTTCTTTCCAAAAATATCTACGCTGCCATACTGGCAATTATCTTTATTGTTATTCCACTAGAATATCCATATGCGCCGCTAGAGATGTCATTACTAAACTTTGCCTGTATTGGATTTCCGGGTATAGTCTTAGCGCTTGAAAAAAATACCGAGCGCATCAAAAACAAATTTATTAACAATATTCTTGGATTTTCCATTCCTACCGGAATTGCCGTCGCTGTGTCCATGTTAATTCTCTCAGTTATTGCAAACGCCTCCGACTTTAATCGCTCAGAGCTAATCACGGCATCCGCCATTATTACCTTTGCTATAGATTTTCTCCAGATCTACAGTATCTCCCGCCCTCTCAACTTCTTGCGTTCCACGCTCCTTGCAATAATTCTCAGCATTATTACTCTAGCCATCTATATTCCAATTGTCAGAAATTTTCTTGATTTTACTCTCCTTGGCTTAGATAAACTAGTAATCGTTGCCACTCTTATAGCTGCCGCCTATTTTGTTTTTATTTTGGCTCGCCAAATCATGCATCACCTTACTCCAAAAATCCTCAAAAATCATCCAAAACTCAGCATTTAGTTTTATAGCTTATGATATAATCAAACTAATTAAAGTGAGAATTTTTTATGGAACCAAATAAAATACAAGAAAACACTGACAAATTAATTCCAGAAAACAATGCCACCCTCCATTTGCCTAAAAATACTGAACCTAAGAATAATAAGGCTTTGCTCTGGTGTTTAGGCATTTTGGCGATTCTCGGTATCGCTACTACGATTACTTTCGCGACTCTATATTTTGTTAATCCCGCTACCTTAACCTCGACTTCAACCGGGGCAACCACTAGCGAAACAACTACAGAACCCAACACTAAAGAATCTACGCCTGCACCAGCTACAACAGAAATAACAAAACTCCTTGAAGAAAAATATTATTTTAAAGAAAGAGATAGTTATTTTTGTATAGGCGCACGAAATTTGGTCTGTGGCATCAATAACTTTGATATGGATAAAAAAATACAATTTATTATCGGTCATGCTCCAGAAGATTTATACAACGAAGAAATACGTAGTAGACATATGAATAATCCTTTGTCTTACATTCAAAACATTAGTTACGACGATCTTAATGATTTATTCCATAGTTACTTCGGTTCTTTCAATGATATCGCTAAAGAAAGTCATGCTTTTGAGAATTCTTTTTTAATTAAAATGGAATATCTCCCAGAGAGTGATAGCTTTGATATTTATTTTAAAGATGGCCTTGGTGGCACAACAACCGTAAGCGTATTTAATAAAGTTGTAGAAGTAAACAATAATGAAGATGGCATTGTCGCGACTATTATATCGGTCACCATCAACAACGTAATCAGTTCTACCAATGAACCAAATTCGTGGAATAAAATAGAAGGTAAAACAGTATACGAGATGGGTATTCCACTCGAAGACGTAAATAAAATCCAAGAAAGCCTATCTGCATACCATTTTAATTTTGTTAGCGAAAACAATGAATATAAACTAGTTTCTATTGAAAAGCTCTAATCCTGAATCGATATTCTCGGATAAATATTCAGTTTATAAGGGTTAACGGGGTTTACTCCAGACAAAATCTCAAAATAGCACGCCGCCGCTACCATCGCTCCGTTGTCTCCAGAAAGAAAAGTAGCAGGGAAATAAGCCTCTGGCAATGCTTCACGTAGAGCCTGGTTTGCCGAAACGCCACCAGCGATTACTACGGATTTAGTTTCGGGGTATTCTCTCTTTGCCATTTCCAGTTTTTCAACCAAAATTTCTACCGCTGTTTTTTGGAAAGAAGCCGCAAAATCGCAAACCTGTTCAGCACTCAGTAATTCTTTTAGCTTATGCGAGGGGTAAGAGATCGGTACCCCTAACTCTTTCTGAACAGCTCTCAGTACGGCGGTTTTCAAACCCGAAAAAGAAAAATCTAAACCCTCAACTTTTGGATGAGGCAACTTATACTTATCCGAGTCACCTGGCCTAGTTGCGCCTTCTATCTCACCCCTAGCCGCCCTGGTAATACTCGGCCCCCCAGGATATGGTAAGCCTAGTATTTTGGCAACCTTATCAAAACACTCACCTATTGCATCATCATGCGTAGTACCAATAATTTCAAATTTATTATGCCCAGGCATATAAAGAATTTGTGTATGCCCTCCACTAACTACTAGTGCCAATAAGGGAAAATTAGGTGTAGCAAACAGATTAGAAGACGAATCTAAGGCTGAATCATCTGAGGACCATAAGCTTGGCCGAACGGCCTTGAGTGTGTCCGAAGATGATTCAGCTTTGGATTTGGTAACCTCTAACCAATTTGCGTATACATGCGACTTTAGATGATGTACGGCATAAAGGGGCTTATTATGTAAAATCGCAAGGGTTCGCGCCGTTAATGTCCCAATTAGCAGCGAACCAAGCAATCCAGGTGCATGAGTCACAGCAATCGCATCAATATCATTCCAGGTGCATGATGCATCAAGTAGCGCTTTCTTAACTACCGGCATCATAGCTTCAAGGTGTGATCTTGCGGCTACCTCTGGTATTACGCCACCGTATTCGGCAAAAATATCAATTTGAGACACCACGACATTAGAGAGAATTCGCACGCCATCTTCCACGACCGCTGCCGCAGTTTCATCACAACTTGTCTCGATTCCTAATATTTTCATCTCTTAATTATATCATGAAATGCATTTTTAATCTAAAGTTTTTACACGTGATGATATGGACCGCCCGCCGCAATTTGCGCTGCACGATATATTTGTTCTGCTACTATCAGCCTAGAAATCATATGCGGAAACACTAGTTTAGAAAAACTCCAAACAAAATCTGCTTTTTCACGGATTTCTGAGGTGAAACCGTATGCTCCACCAATCAAAAACACCACTTCGCGCCCGTCCAAAAAAGCCTTTTCTAGTTTCTTAGAAAATTCGGGTGATGATATATTTTCCCCACGCTCATCGCAGCATATTACAAATTCACGCGCAGTAAATGGCCACTTTTCTAAATTTTTTAAAAGTTTTTCTTCCTCTATAAATTGCCATGAAATATCATATGGCTTCCTCAGTCTTTTCTCGTATTCTAAACACGCCTCCGTGCACCAGGCCTCACTTTTCTTTCCGCCAGCAATAATTTTTATCATCACAATGATTATACCATAGAGATATTTCAAAAAATACTTGACAAAAATGCAAAAGTATGCTATCATAATCATAGATTAATCATACACGATTAATCAGCAAATTAAGAACGCCTATCTATACACTTTTCAGCGTATTCTGCGGTTTAGCCTGGTTGCGTCTACAACTAGACTAAACCGCGGAATAACCCGCGGTAGAGACTGCCGGCGGGCAAAAAAACGCAGAAAGGAGCCAGAAATGGCCGAGCTGAATTTGACCGACATCCTGCAAAACGTCGATGATCCGGTTATCACCGGATTGTTTACTTTCCTCTACTTTCAGATCGAGTTCGAGGTGAGTGGTGATGAAAGTCGTCTTCACGCCCTACTCATCGCCGACCCGATCGCGCGTGCCCTTTTGATGGAGCTCTGTCTAAGGGTAACCCGAGAAACCCGTAAGGTCACATTCGCCATCCCGACGGACGCGGCAGCGTCTAGCGTTAAGCTCTTTCGAGACGCCTTCGCTGTCATGAAGGACTATCCAGACACAACCCAGGTGGGAGCCGCTGGCTCCAGCTATCATGTGGTTGTGTTCTCGGATGAATCGTCAGTCTACGCGAATGTCTGGCTTCTGCCCTAGGCTTCCTCGTAGATAGGCGATAAACCAGCCCCGATTCTAGCGCTACAAAGCGCAAAGAGTCGGGGGCTTTCGCCATCTTAAAATAATTTCACTATTCTTGCTTATTATACTAAAACACAAAAAAAGGAGTAAATAATGAAGAATCTTTTTAAAAGAGTAACAACATCAATTTTAATATCATCAATTATTGCCTTTATAATCTTAAGGAATCAAAGCAATCAAACTAAAACAAGCTAAACGGGGCTAAGTAAAGAATAGCCCCGTTTTTGCTATAATTAGAAAAATGAACGCAGATAACTTAAATCTACATTTTGGAGCCACCCCACTTTATCAAGATGCCAGTTTTCACCTAGAGGCACGAGATAAAGTTGGCATCGTTGGGGTAAATGGTGCTGGAAAAAGCACTTTATTTAAAGTGATTTTAGGTATCGAAAAACTAGACGAGGGCACAATTACAATCCCAGCGCTTCGTATCGGCTTTTTACCTCAAGAAATCAAAATTACTCCAGAGCATGAAAATGACACGGTTTGGGAATATATCTCTTCTGCACGGCCAGTCGACGAGTTGCAGGAGAAGCTAAACGCTGAATACGAGAAACTCGCCAAATATCCGGAAAGTAAGGCAATTCTAGATCGAATCAATCAGATTCAAGATGATATAGATGCGTGCGATATCGGCAATATGGATGTTGAGTTAATTAAAATCATTGAAAAAATGAACCTCCAGGAACTTGTAGATAAAAGACTAGTCGACTTATCCGGTGGTCAAAAATCTAAGGTTGCCTTCGCTAGAGTACTTTTTGGAAACGCAGGCCTTTTATTGCTCGACGAGCCAACCAATCATCTCGATGTTGAAGCTAAGAGATTTGTTTCTAATTACCTCAGAAACTATCGCGGAATGGTACTTGTAATTTCGCACGACGCCGAATTTCTAGATATCGTCACTAATAAAACTCTCTTTATCAATAAAGTCACCCATAAAACTAAGGTATACAAAGGGAACTATTCAACATTCAGAAAGCAACGTGCAAACGAACTCGCTGAACAAGAAAAACGCATCGGTGAGCAAGAAAAAGAGATTAAACGCATGGAAGAATTCGTTATGCGCACAAAAGCTGCTAAGCGCTCAAATACTGCGTTTATTCGCCAAGGTCAGGTTCGCGAGCGGCAACTAGAAAAGAAATACGAACGGCTCGAAGTGCGTGAACGTGAGTATCAAAAAGTTCAACTTAATATCAGCCCAAATAAGCAATCGGGTAGAACTCCGTTAGAAGTCCAAAATCTTAGCTTTGCCTATCCAGGAGGACAAAAGCTTTACGATAAGCTTTCGTTTAGTTTGACTCGCGGGGAGAAATTTCTGGTTGTTGGTGAGAATGGTGCGGGAAAATCTACACTTTTAAAACTCATAGTGGGACAACTAACTCCAGATGAAGGTTTTGTGATTTTTAGCCAGAATACCACTATCGCGTATTATGCACAGGAACTCGAAATCCTAAACGAAAAAGAAAGTATTATAGAAAACGTCAAATCATATGATTATACCGAGACCGAAACACGTTCAATGCTCTCGAACTTTCTCTTTAAAGACGAAGAAGTATATAGGCAGGTTGCGGTATTATCACCAGGAGAAAAAGCGCGCGTTGCTCTCTGTAAAATTTTAATGCAGCGCGCAAACCTAATCATCCTCGACGAACCAACTAACCATTTCGACCCAGAAACCCAAAAAATAATCGGCAGCAATTTTCAAGATTACGACGGTACCCTCATCATGGTTAGCCATAATCCTAGTTTTGTTAATGAAATTGGTATCAGTCGCATGCTAATTCTACCCAGCAAAGACGCGCCAGAACCACGCATGGCGATAATCAAAAACTATAGTAGCGAACTCCTAGATTATTATTACTACTTAAACTCGGAACTAATCTAAATAATTTCCTGGCTGGACCGGCAGGTTTGTCATCCAAAACCGGTCGCAGGAAACAAAAAAAACGAGAGCAAACTCTCATTTTTTCTTTCCTGGCTGGACCGGCAGGATTCGCTTCGAGCGAAGCAAGAACCGAATTCTCGCTTTTTGGTTTTCGTGAAATAAGAAATAGCTAGACTAAAAAAACATGTTGTGGACTATATCACCTACGCATCAGTTCTATAGACGTATCTTTCACTCTCAACGCTTTCGCATCGTCCATACTCTTTATGTCATCATTATTTAAAACTTTCAGCGCTCCAAAACCTCTCACCACCAAAATCTCACTATCCTTCACTACAAGTACAGTCGGAAAACCTGAAACAATTACTTTGCCTTCACTATTTGCGATAACATAAACAACCGCTCCATCATCTAATACTCTCACCTTTTTAATCGCGTCCCACATTCCACCTTCCTTCACGAATTCATTGTTTTTCGCCCACTCTAAAACTTCTTCTTCCGTCATTTTTTATCCTCCATTATTTTATTTAAATTGTATCACAAACCTTGTGGCTGGACCGGCAGGATTGTCATCCAAGACCGGTCGCAGGAAACAAAAAACGAGAGCAAGCTCTCATTTTTCTTTCCTGGCTGGACCGGCAGGATTCGCTTGGAACGAAGTGACAAACGAATCTGCTTTTTTGTGCGATACCTTTAGGTATCGTGGCTGGACCGGCAGGATTCGAACCTGCGAATGCTGGGACCAAAACCCAGTGCCTTACCGCTTGGCGACGGTCCAATAAGAGTAATTCTATCACAATTGACCAAATACGTCAAAACGTAGACATTGTTTATGCCACCTCTTCATTCCACTTGTGTTTTAATCAAAACTGTGCTATAACAATAGATATGGCAAGCAGAAAACGAAAATCAACCAGAAAGTCCTCTAGAAAAAGAACAAAAAAAGAAGCACCAGTAGAATATGAACTTCCTGGCGGATTCTGGCGTCAAATCATTGCAATTCTTATGATTGCAGTGGCACTGTTCTGCGTGGTTACATGGTTTGGCCAAGGTGGAGACGTTCTAAATACTATCCACGCATTTACTTACGATCTTCTTGGCTTTGCTTCGTATTTCATCCCAATTCTTCTTGTTTATCTTGCAGTTAAAAAGCTACGTGCCGACGATAACCGTCTTGCTGTACCAGTTTATTTTGCTGGTCTTTTTATGATTCTTTGGATCTCAGGAATTGCCGCCATCTGGAAAAACGGTGGTTTTGTTGGTGATTGGCTTAACTCCATCTCCTTAAATTTTCTAAGCCAAGGCGTTGTAATATTTATTTACATCATATTGATTTTTATTACTACAGCTTTTCTGCTTCAGCTTTCACCGGTTACATTCTTTAAAGGAACCAAAAACCTAGTTAAAACAGATAAAAAACCATCCGAATCAGCAGAAAAAAACAACAAGAAGTTTGGTCAACTCGAGATTAAGGTCAATTCCGGGATTGGAGCTATAGATACTGGTCCCAAAAAACCTCTAAACGTCAAGGCGCCCGCGAAAGTCGAACCCGCAAAACCCGAAGAAAAAGCTCTTGTCTCTGTTTCCGACCCAGACTGGAAAATGCCAGCCACCAGTTTCCTCTCCAAAGAACAATCCCCGGCAGATGCTGGTAATGTGCAACAAAATGCCTACATCATTAAGAATACTTTTGCCGAATTTGGCATTGACGTTGAAATGGAGGGTGCCAACATCGGTCCACGTGTTACTCAGTACACCCTTAAGGCTCCTGGTGGTGTCAACCTTGCTAAAATTGCTGCACGCGATAAAGAGCTAGCCTATAAGCTTTCTGCCACCACTATTCGTATCGAGGCTCCAATCCCAGGGACTCAATTAATTGGTGTCGAAGTTCCAAACATCCGTGCTGAAGGCGTATCACTTAGAAGCTTAATCGAATCAGAACAATGGCGCAAAAGTACTGGTCCTCTTACCTTTGCAGTGGGCAAAAACATTTCCGGCAAACCAATCGTTGCTGACCTATCCGACATGCGCCATCTCCTCATTGCTGGTACCACTGGTTCTGGTAAATCCGTAATGACCAACACTCTCATTATGTCCTTGCTATATCGCAACTCGCCAGCCGATATGAGACTCATCATCGTAGACCCTAAAAAAGTCGAAATGCGCGCCTATAACGATATTCCGCATCTGCTCACTCCAATTATTACCGATACAACCAAGGCACTCTCCGCCATGAAATGGGCAGCCAGCGAAATGGATCGTCGTTATGATTTGATGGCTGAGGAAAGGGTTAAGACAATTTCTAGCTACAATAAAAAAATGGAACAAAAATCCACTAGTGCTTCTAAAGAGGAAAGCGATGACAAAAATGGTAAAATGCCATATATCGTAATTGTTATTGACGAAATGTCCGACCTCATGATGCAAGCAGGTAAGGAACTAGAGCCTCTCATTGTGCGTATTGCACAGCTTGGTCGCGCTGCCGGTATGCACCTGGTACTCGCCACCCAAAAACCAATTGTTAAAGTTATCACTGGCCTTATTAAAGGTAACATTCCATCCCGCATCGCTTTTCGTGTCCTTACTTCAATGGAATCTCGCATCATTCTCGATTTTTCTGGCGCCGAAAAACTACTGGGCAAAGGTGATATGTTACTTTCTACCGAAGGTACAGAAAACGGCCCCGAACGTATCCAAGGCGCTTGGACCCCCGATAAAGACATCGAAAAGGTTACCGATTTCTTACGCTCTCAACGCCCGCCTCAATATAATGATGATGTTATTGCTCAACAGGTATCGTTAAAAGGTGGTGGTAGTAGTGGTCTCGATGGCCTTGACGGCCTAGGTCGTAAATTTGATCCCCAAGATCCACTCGTCCGCAAAGCCGTTGAAATCTGCCTAAATAAAGGTAAGTTTTCTACTTCGCTCTTGCAGACCTACCTTAGCAAGTCTCACGGTTTTGTTTCTGGCCTTGGTGTCTGGCTAGAAGAAATCGGCGTCATCGGTCCCGCCAATGGCAATAAACCACGTGACCTTCTCATCACTACCATGGAAGAATTTGATGAATTAGCAAGATAAACATTTTACTTGCTAAATCAAAACAAATAGATTATACTACTATTAATGAGCGCTAAAAAAGACGATATTTTGAGTGCGAAAGATTTGCCCTTGGATATCGACGAACCAGGATCAGGGGATCTTGAAAAGGAAGAAGAACTCTCCGACGAAGAACTGGCCATCACGCCAGAAAATGTTGATGCATTTGCCGACGATTCGGTTCGCTTATATCTAAGAGAAATTGGCAAAATTCCGTTGCTCACCCCAGAAGAAGAGGCAGACCTAGCCCAAAGAATTGTTAAAGGCGATAAAAAAGCCAAAGACAAAATGGTTGAAAGCAACATGAGACTAGTAGTTTCTATTGCTAAACGCTACGGTGGCCGTGGTCTAGATTTTCTTGATTTAATTCAGGAAGGGAATACTGGATTGCTCCGAGCCGTAGAAAAATTCGACCCAGAGAAAGGTTTCAAATTCTCAACCTATGCCACTTGGTGGGTTCGCCAAGCCATTACTAGGGCAATTGCCGATCAAGCGCGCACCATTCGTATCCCAGTTCATATGGTAGAAACTATTAATAAAGTCTTAAGGACATCTCGCAAACTAACTTCAGAATTAAACCGTGAGCCAACCAACGAAGAAATTGCCGCCGAGCTCGGTCTTGAGCCAGAAAAGATTGATTACGTAATGCGTATCAAACAAGACATTGCATCGCTTGACGCTTCTGTGGGTCGCGAGGGTGATGACGAAGATTCTGTACTCGGTGATTTTGTAGAAGACGAAGAGCGTGATAGCCCAGAGGATTCAGCCGCAAATCAAATCTTAAAAGAACAATTATCCGAAATTATTTCCACCCTTACAGAAAGAGAGCAAAAGATTATTAGGCTAAGATTTGGGATTGGTGGCGGGCGTTCCCATACACTCGAAGAAGTTGGCGCAGAATTTGATGTAACTAGAGAGCGCATTAGGCAAATCGAAGCAAAGGCTCTTTCTAAACTACGCAAAAACAAAGAAACCAAAAAACTACACGAGTATTTAAGATAGGAGGCATATGAGAAAAATACTAACTGCAATCGTCGCACTATTTGTTAGTTTTTTATTAATTCCTGCCCCTGTTTATGCGGCGAGCGGTCAAGGTAACTGTCCTAATGGTACTGTAGAGATTAAGACAAACATTATTAACAATGGCTATCTTTGCGAAGACGGTAATGGGTCTAGTGTTATTGTAATTTTAAAGCTGATAGCAAATATTCTAAGTGTTGGTGTCGGATTTTTGGGTATACTCGGAATTACTATTGTAGGCATTCAATATCTTACCGCTGGAGGAAACGAAGAAAAGACTCGTAAAGCGAAAAAACGTATTTTAGAAATCGTAATCGGTCTTGCAGTATACGCTGCGGCCTACGCAATTCTTCGATGGTTATCGCCGAGCTTTACTGGAATCTAACGTGAAGCGCATTCTAATTGTTTATAACCCTAGATCTTCTCGACATGACAAAGTCAGGCGAGAAGTTTTAGAAAAAGTCACCAACCTAAAAGGATATTTAGTAGGCAAATACGAAGTAAAAAACACTTCAATGGACGCTAATATAAATGAACTTGCTAAGGTTCTAAAATCAGATGATCTCGTCGTAACTGCTGGTGGCGACGCCACTAGTGCCATCGCAACAAACGCAATTTTAAAATCAGGGAAAAAAGTCAAGTTAGCCGTATTACCTTATGGGAATTTTAACGATTTATCTCGTACGCTTGGTGTTAGCCGCTTCGAATCCGTTTTTGCCTCTAATGTTCATTCGCGAACTCTATATCCATTAGAAATAAGAATCAATGACCAGCTTGTTAGATATGCCACCTGCTATGTTACTATTGGAATGACGGCCGAATCAGTCAAAATTTACGATGAGCCAAAAGTTCGTCAAAAACTAAAAACCAATTTTGGACGCAAAATAGGTTCTTATATAGAAATAGCCAAGTGGTATTTTAGTAATCGTAAAACCAAATCCTTCCTTCCAGTATTTCGTCTAAATGGCCAAAAAGTGCCGCAAGAAACGTCCGATTATATAGCGGTAAACGGGCGATACCTTGCCAGAATAATGCGAGGCGGTAAAAACTACCTTAATCCCAAATCCTTTAAAAGCAACACCTTTTGCTTAGTAAAATTATGGCAGTTGTTTAAAATGATGATTGTAAGTGTTTTTTATCGTGTGTCAGGTACGGAAACTCAGTACGATATATTGGAATTTAATAAACCATCAAAAGTCACCCTGCAAGCCGAAGGCGAAAGTATTTCAGCAGAAGATGTTACTAAAATTGAGATAAGGAAAGCAAAAAAGTATTTAGAAGTAATTGTGCTATAATTTCCCTATGGATAATGTAAAAATGTTAGCCATCGTGGGCATGAGCGGAAGTGGCAAATCCGTAGCAGTAGATTATCTCACCGAAAAAGGCTATCCAAAAATCTATTTTGGTGGAATGATTTATAAGGAGATGGAAAAGCGCGGTATAGAGCGCACCGAGGACGGAGAATCCGAGAAAAAATTCCGCGAAGAAATCCGCGAAAAAGAAGGTAAAGACTGGGTCGTTCGTCAGGTAATTGCCGAAGCAAAAGATTTAATTGCTGCTGGTCAAAAGCGTATAATTCTAGATGGAGTTTACTCTTGGACCGAATATAAAACCTTAAAGCATGAGTTTCCAGGTTGTATTACCTTTTTGGCTATCGTGGTAGATCGCAAAATCAGATATGAGCGTATATCAAAGCGAGCCGACAGAGCGTTTGATGCTCAAGCAGTCCGCGAGCGCGACCGTAGCGAAATCGAAAATCTTGAAAAAGGTGGCCCAATAGCTGGTGCCGATTATTACATTTTAAACAACGGCTCAATATCGGAACTATATCAAGACATCGATAAAGTTTTGGAGGAGATAGAATTTGACTGATATAGCTAAACTCTCAAACGTAGCCTATAAAAAAGGCAATCTTATGCGTTATACGCTTTGGGGGTTAGCTGCAATTTGTATTGCTATATTAATATATACATTTATTAGTGTAATGAATTGCGAGGTTTCAGCGACCGTGCCAGAGGGATATAAGTTTTCGGTTTCTAGTAGCTATAATACAAACGTTCGTACAACATATTACGTTTATGACGACAAAGTAATAGTAGAAAGCGAAGGCTTTAAAGAAGATGTAGTTGATCGGTCACTTATGATCTATGGTAGTGTTAACACTTCTTCTCTAGAATTAAATCCAGAAGACACGATGGAGCTCTGCGAATACGGTTCGTGTACCCAAGTTCCAAAAGTGTTCGTCGTTATAAAAAACTTACTCGTGCACAAAATTGGACGTGAATATATAGGATTATAAAATGAAAAGATTAGTTATTATTGACGGAAAATCAGTTTTCTATAGAGGGTACTACGCTATGGGTGCTTTGAGTCTAGCAGACGGCACGCCAACTGGCGGTATCTATGGCTTTGCTGCTATCGCTATGGAAATTGTTCACAGACTTGACCCCACTAAAGTTGTAGTGGCGTGGGATTCAAAAACCTCAACCAGTAAACGTCGGGCCATGTATCCAGAATATAAGGCTGGCCGCATTAAGCCAGGCGAAGATTTTTACGCACAAATACCGTTACTAAAAGAATTGGTCCTCAGTCTTGGTTGGAGCTTTGTTGAAATTGATAATTACGAGGCGGATGACATCATTGGTACCCTTAGCCTTCAAGCTGATGAATCTGGAGATTACGAAACTTATATTATATCCTCCGATCTGGATATGCTACAAATTGTAGATGAAAACACTTTTATGTGGAGGATTCTTAAAGGTTTTTCCAAAATCGAAGAAATCAACGTAGCAGAACTCGAAGCAAAATATGGTATCAAAAAAAGCCAATTCCTAGACCTAAAATCTCTAAAAGGTGATTCTTCCGACAATATTCCTGGAGTCCCCGGTATTGGTGAGAAAACTGCAGCTAAACTCTTAAACGAGTATGGTGATTTGGATAATATATATAATCATCTTGAACAAATAACTGGCTCCATCAGGAAAAAACTCGAAGCCGGCAAGGAATCGGCGTACTTATCAAAAAATCTTGCAAAAATCATGTTCGATGCTCCAGTTAGTCTCACAAAGCTGCCAGACTTTCGCTTTAATCATGACCAAGTTATTTCTGGTCTTAAAAAACTCGAGTTTAATTCATTAATTCGTAAAATCAACGCAACGTCACCTGGTAAAACTCCGCCTAGCGATACTTTATCTCTAGAGCTAACTGCTAAAACTCAATCAACTATGAGCCCATCCAAAGAAGATGAAAAGCTAAGCGAAGTATTACAAAACCGCAAAACCCCAGCAATAATCAGTTGGGACATCAAAACTCTAATGCATAAAGACAGTAAAATAGCAGAGGAGATATTGGACGGTAATTCGTTCTGGGATTTAGGCCAAGCAGACTTTCTCCTAGATCCCCTCAGGCGCGAAAAACCAGATTTGGTAGATTTAACAAATGCTAAAAACTCATCCGACCTCGAAAGAACCTATAGGGCCCAGCTGAGTAGCATTTCTAAAACACCTAAACTCTTAAACGTATTAGAGACTTTGGATTTGCCTTTAATTCCAGTCCTATACAAAATGGAAGTAAAAGGTATGTTGATAGATCAGGATTATTTTGCTAGTCTACGCGATGAGTATGCCGCTAAAATTAGTCAACTAGAAAAAGAGATCTGGCAGCTCGCGGGTACCGAGTTTAATCTAAACTCACCTATTCAGTTATCGGAAGTTTTGTTTAGTCAATTAAACCTACCTACAAAGGGTATCAAAAAAACGACCAGAGGCTTCTCGACTGGCGCTAAAGAGCTTGAAAAACTCTACGATACCCATCCTGTCATTCCAAAAATCGTTGAATACCGCGAGACTGCCAAATTACTCTCTACTTATATAATCCCCATGCCAGGCCTCGCCGATGAAAATGGTCGTATTCATACTACTTTTACTCAAAACGTTACAGCTACTGGCCGTCTTAGCTCCAAAGATCCTAATCTCCAAAACATACCCGTTCGCACCGAAGAGGGAAAGAGAATCAGGACCGGTTTTATCGCTCCCGAGGGTAAGGTTTTAATATCTGCCGATTATTCTCAATTCGAACTTAGGCTTGCAGCTATCCTTTCAAATGACACTAATCTTATTGCGGACTTTAACCAGGGAATAGATATCCATACTAAGACTGCCTCAGAGGCGTTTAATGTCCCGATGGACCAGGTCACTAAATCAGAGCGCCGTGCCGCTAAAGTTATTAATTTTGGCATTTTGTATGGCATGAGTGCCAAGGGGCTTTCGGATGCCGCCAAAATGCCAATTAAAGAAGCAAAAGAGTTTATCGATAATTATTTTAAACTTAGAGCCCCCATCAAAAATAAGCTCGATTCAATTTTGGAACAAGCCAAAGAAAAAGGCTATGTAGAAACATATTACGGACGTCGCCGTCCTACTCCAGATGTAAAATCCTCAAACTTCCTAATACGTCAAGCGGCTGAGCGTGCTGCTGAAAATATGCCAATTCAGGGGACCGAAGCTGACCTTATGAAACGTGCCATGATTGCTGCTAACAAGGCCCTGCCTCAAAACGCAGATTTAATCATGCAGGTCCATGACTCGTTAATCGTAGAGTGCGATAAAAAAATAGCAACTACTGTTGCTGCCACCCTAAAGGAAATAATGGAAAACATCGCCCCAGAGCTTAAAATTAAGCTTGCCGTTGAGGTTACCATCGGCAAAAACTGGGGCGAGTTATAGACTATACTGCGTAAGCGAGGTTATGCTCCATTGCTTGAGTTTCAAGTGCAACTAATCTCGCAGCGTCATCAATGGCAGAGTTTACAGAGTGTTTAACTCTTGCCGATTCCTCGGCTTTTTTAGCATCATTCCAACGATCAAGAGTACCAACTAGATATCCAGTAATACGGCGTAGGCGCTCAAACTTGCCCTCATCAAACCATTCATTATGATCATTAAAGTAACTCTCGGCCGCTTCCTTACCCGATTTTTCTTCTAACAACTTGATACCGGCCTCAACTAAGCATGAAACATGAAGGCAATCATATTGTTCGAAATCCGCCAAAGCCTCTTTCACGTCTTTTTCCGTTACTTTAGCATAGCGAGAAAGTGATTTTGTAAATCTTTTAATATCAAAATTCTCAATCGCTTCTGGACTTTGGTAGATGATATTCTTCATGGTTTCCTTTCTGTGATTTTCTATTTCACTTTATATTATAAGCATTACCTGAAATTCATTCTAACCCCACATATAGTGTTTGTCAAGCATATTTTAACGCTAAATATAGCGTTTTGTTGTGGAAAACTTTACTTCTCTAATATGATAAAATAGACGTATGCCAGAGTTACCAGAAGTCGAAACTATCAGGCGTGGGCTAAAGAATTATATTATAAATAAAAAGATCCGCAAGATAAAAGTACTGTGCGAAAAATCCTTTATTAATGCTCCGCCAAAGGGGATTATTAAAGGTATCCGTCGCTTTGGTAAAGCTTTAGTAATAGATTTAGATAGTGGCTGGTCGCTCATGGTTCATCTTAGAATGACGGGCCAGTTAATCTATGATGGTAAGGAACGCTACGCCGGTGGTCATCCTAGCGATAATTTCATAGATCAACTTCCTAATAGGCAAACCAGAGTAATCGTTGAACTAGAAAATGGTACTCTCTATTTTAATGATCAACGCAAATTCGGTTTTATCAAGAGCTTTAAAACCGATCAAGTAGAAAATGATCCATTTATTAAAAAACTTGGACCAGAACCTTGGCAAATGACTAAAGAGGAATTCTACGAAAAACTCCAAAGACATAAAAATTCACCAATTAAAGCGTTACTTTTAGATCAAACGATTATCTGTGGTCTTGGTAATATCTATGCTGACGAAACCCTTTTCGCGGCCAAAATTCATCCAAAAACCAAAGCTGGACTAATCACAAAAGCCAAAAGCAACATGATTCTTGGCGTCGCTGAGAGGGTCATGAATTTATCTATTGCTGCCGGTGGCTCCACCTTAAAGGATTATGTTAAAGCTGATGGCTCAAGAGGTGATTATTTAGATAAATTCGCCTTGGTGTATAATAAAACAGGTCAAGTTTGTCCAATTTGTGGCAAGGCAAAAATCGAAAAAATACGCGTAGCTGGCCGCGGTACACATATTTGCCCAAGATGCCAGGTTTTATTGGAGGATAGTACCACTACTAATTTGAAGCAGGCTAGCCAAAATGACAAAAAACAAAGGGAAATCAAATGATCAAAATCTTTACCGGAGACGACCGAATTAGAGCGAAAAAAGCAATCACGGAATTTTTGGGTGACAATTATGAACTTTTCGATGCTATAAGCCTTGAGTCTAGCGACCTAGCTAATCTTTTTCTTGGCACATCACTTTTTGGCGTAGAGCGCAAAATCCTAATCCGCGATTTAAGCGAAAACAAGCCAATATTCGAAAAGGTAATAGACTATCTTAATACTCCCCATAAAATTGCTTTGTTCGAAACCAAGCTAGATAAAAGGTCTTCTGTTGTAAAGCAGCTCAAAGACAAAATCGAAATTCACGAATATACTCTACCAAAAAACCTAGATTATCGTTTAATTTTTGACATTTATAAAACCGCCAAAGTAGATGGTAAAAAAGCGGTAGCGATGCTCGAAAAAATCAAAATTAATGAAGACCCAATCAGTTTTGCAGGGCTTTTAAATTCTCAGGCCATCAAAGACTTCGCAGCAAAACCCGGGGCAAAAGAAAAGAAAGCTCTTAAGGAGCTTTCTCGCCTAGATCTTAATCTTAAAAGCTCTAAGCTTGAGCCTTGGCTTTTGATTGAGTCTTTTTTGCTGCAGTTGTCTTCTTGGCGGTAGTTGTCTTAGTAGCAGTCTTTTTTGCTGCAGGAGCCTTTTCTGTCGCGGTCTTAGCACTTGTTTTTGTAGTTTTGGTCAACTTCACGTCCTCGGCCTTAGCCATAGCGTAAAGCTTGGCTTTGCGACGGCTGGCGGTGTTTTTCTTAAGTAAATCTTTCTTTACGGCTTTATCGTACTCAGATTGAGCCTTGGCAAGGTTTTCCGCAGTAGGATTCTTTTTGAAAGTCTTTAAAGCGGCCTTGATTGCCTTTTTGATTTCTACGTTGTGTGCAGTGCGTCTCTCCGCTTGTCTAGCAGCCTTTTTGGCAGATTTAATAATCGGCATTTTCTTCCTATTACATTAAAAATTAATAACTTTCGGTTATTATAACTCTTTTATCTAAAAATGTAAAGGGGAAAAGGATTTTCTTTATCTATACTAATGCCGACGACCCCAGTGTGTTATAATCGTCCCAAATGATTTATTTAAAAAACGACCAAAAAGCGGGAGACATAAAATGGCGTGGCATAACGACCAAGTTTCTGAAGATGAGACTAAAAAGATCATCGACATTTTAAAAACAACCCTAGAACTAGATGGTGATATCGTTGAGCTGGGTTGTTATAAGGGCGACACATCCCTAATGCTAGCCGAAGCAATTCGGAGTACGGGTAAAAAACTTTGGATTTATGACTCATTTGAGGGCCTACCTCAAAAATCCATGCAGGACGAATCGGCTATTGGGGTAGATTTTAAAGCTGGTGAACTATTCGTAACAAAAAGGGAAGTAAAGCAAAGATTTTTGCGCGCCGGCCTCCCGGTTCCAGTTATCAAAAAGGCATGGTTTAATGAATTAACCTCGGATGATTTACCACTAAGCATTTGCTTTGCTTTTCTAGATGGTGATTTTTATCAATCCATAAAAGATAGCCTAAAGCTCGTAGAATCTAAAATGATAAAGGGTGCCGCCTTGCTAGTGCACGATTATAAAAACGAAGCTTTGCCAGGTGTGGCGAAAGCTGTCGACGAATGGCTAAAAGGGAAGAATCTAAAAATACTAGAATACCAGAGTCTAGGCATTATAATAATATAGGATGAAGAGTGGGCAGATTTTTAGTAGCGCTGGCGACCGAAGATTTCGCGGGACAGAGGAAGCAATCTTTAATGTCTTTGCCGACTCAGGCGCAAAGCTAAGTATTAAAATTGTAATAAGGCGAGCTGGTATATCCAGCTCGACTTTTTATCGTCATCACAAAAGTATCAATAATCTTTTATATGATTACGAACACATGATTATGGAAAACTTTCGTAAGTTCGTACAGGAACCCGCAGGGCACAACAAAACAAATTTTAGGCAAGTTATTTACCGCATGTTAGTTTTTATTATGTTGAACAAAAAAATAATCAAAGTGGTGGCTAGCCGCGATAATTATTTAATTATCTATCGTATGGTCAAAACCCTAAAAAACTGGATTGTTATGGCAAAATACTTAATTAGTGACGAAAATAGAATATTTGACATCTACGTTTGCGAAGTCTGCGGTGTTATCAAAAACTGGCACGAAGATGATTATCCCGAATGCGTATTAATGAAAATAGAGAACGATATCGTCTATTTAACCCTGACCATCGGCGACAGGCTGGGTAAGCTGGCGGGCTGATAAATAATTAGCACTCGGGGGTTTACAGTGCTAATTTTTGTGCTATAATAGGGGTAGAAAAGGAGTAAAACATGACACTAAAACCATTGAAAGATAGAGTAGTAGCGATAGTAGAAAAACCGCTAGAGAAGACCAAATCTGGGATACTCCTAGGTGAGGCCAAAGAAAAACCAGCCTATGCCGTAGTGGAATCCGTAGGGCCAGAGGTATCTTCGGTAAAAAAAGGCGACAAAATTGTATATAAAGAATATTCAACCACAAACATCAAAATCGATGATATCGATTATATTATCTTAAAAGAAGAAGATGTTTTAGCTACAATGTAGCACCTGTGGAAAACTTGTGGAAAAGTAATAAGGAGAAAAAATGGCAAAGAAAATTTATTATGAATCAGAAGCCCGCGAAAAGGTGCTTTCTGGCGCAAAACAGTTATACGACGCAGTCAAAGTAACATTTGGTCCCAAGGGCAAAAACGTCATTATTGAAAAAGAATACGGTGCCCCAGTTATTACCCATGATGGTGTAACCGTGGCCGAGGCCGTGGAACTTCCAAATAAAGAGGAATCGTTAGGTGAAGCCGTTGGTGCAAAACTCATTAAGACTGCAGCACAAAAACTAAACAAGGTTGCAGGTGATGGTACTACTACTGTTACAGTTCTTACCTATAATATTCTAAACGAAGCCAACAAACTCATCGCTGCTGGCGTTAATCCTATGGAACTTCGTAAAGGTATCGAGAAGGCGGGCGCTGAGATCGTATCCGAAATTGACAAAGTTTCGGAAAAAATCGAAGGTGATTCATCTAAAGTTGCAGAAGTCGCCACAATTTCGGCCGGTGATGCCGAAATTGGCAAACTAATCGCAGAAGTCATTTCTAAGATTGGTAAAGACGGTGTAGTAACCGTAGAGGCCGGTCAAGGCCTAGAAATGGAGCAAGAAATTGTCGAAGGTTTTAGCTACGACAAAGGCTATGCGTCGCCATTCTTTATTACCGACACTAATCGTCAAGAAGCTATCTTTGAAAAACCTCTAATCTTAATTACCGAGAAAAAAATTACTGCAGCCGGCGATATTTTACCTCTTTTGGAGCAGGTTGCTCAAAGCGGTAAAAAAGACTTAGTTATCATTGCTGAAGAAGTCAGCGGCGAAGCTTTGTCGCTTCTCGTCCTAAACAAGCTTAAGGGCGTCTTTAATTCCCTAGTTCTAAAAGCTCCAGCATTTGGCGATCGCCGAAAAGAGGTTATGGAGGACATCGCTATTCTAACCGATGCCACTGTAGTCAGCGAAGAAAAAGGCATGAAATTAGAAGAAATCGGCATGGAAGTGCTAGGTTCAGCAGCTAAGATCATTGCAACCAAAGACGAAACTACAATCATTAAAGGTGCTGGCGACAAAAAAGCCGTTGCAGACAGAATCGATTTAATCCATTCCTTTGCTAAGAATGCTAAAAGCGACTACGAAAGAGAAGAATTTGAAAAAAGAGCCGCTGCACTTTCTGGTAAAGTTGCAGTAATCAAGGTTGGTGGCGCTACCGAGACCGAAATCGATGAAAAGAAATTCCGTGTGGATGACGCAGTTGCAGCAACCAAAGCCGCTCTAGCCGAAGGTATTGTAACTGGTGGCGGAGTAACTTTAATTAATGTTGCATCAAAACTAGACGATTCCGATGCTGGGGTAAGAATTGTTAAAAATGCCCTAGAAACTCCATTTATTCATATCGTAGAAAATGCCGGCCTAAATGCTCAGGCGCTTCTTGCCGAAGTTAAATCAGCTAAACCCGGAATGGGTATTAACGTTATGAATCCAGAAAAAGGACTCGTTGACTTAAAGAAGTCTGGCGTTATTGATCCAGCTAAAGTTACAAAAGAGGCGGTTCAAAATGCCACATCTATCGCCGCTACGGCGATTACCATGGGTGCTCTAATCTGTGAAATCCCAGAAGAAAAGCCAGCAGCTCCAGACATGGGCGGCGGAATGTATTAATTAGCTTAAGCTCTTGAATTATAACCTAATCCGTGCTATAATCACCTCAATATTAGCTCAGCAGGTGTGTTAGTTGCAGTGCCTGCTTTAACCAAAGGAGTTTTATGAAAGACTACGAACTCACGGTCTTGATTCATCCTGATCTCGAGATGAATCCTGATCCTGCCATCGACAAGGTGAAAAGTATCGTCGAATCGTTTGGCGGCAAAATTACCAAAGAGGAAAACGAGGGAAAAAAGCGCCTAGCTTATTCCATCTCTGGTCAAGATTTTGCCCTCTACTACTATTTTGACGTTTCTTTGCCAGCCGAAGCGCCAGCCAAAATTTCGTCCGCTTTCAACATCACCGAAGAAGTACTAAGATACCTCTTGGTAAGAGTTGATGAGCGCAAGGCTAAATTTGCGGCCCGTCGTGCAGAACGCCAAGAAGGCGAAGAAGAGAAAACAATAGTAGAAAAAGGAGAGTAAAATGCGTGGATTTTCGAAAGTAGTAATTGCGGGTAACTTAACTCGCGACCCAGAACTTCGTACGACGCCTAGTGGTAGCAGCGTTTGTGGATTCTCGGTGGCGGTAAACCGTGTTTATCGCGATTCTAGTGGCGAGCAAAAAGAATCGGTTTCATTCTTTGACTGCTCAGCCTGGAATAAATTAGGAGAAACCATTAACCAATATGCCAAAAGAGGTACAGGAGTTTTAATCTCTGGTCGCCTAGAGCAACGCAGCTGGGAAGATAAAACTACTGGACAAAAACGTTCACGTGTAGAAATTGTAGTTGAAGATTTCAACTTTATAGGTAATTCGCGCGATAATAACATTGCCGGCGCAAGTAGCGACGATTCAGCAATCGATACATCTGACGCCAGCGTGCCAGACGATATCCCAGAAGGCGAAATAGATCTCAGCGAAGTGCCATTTTAATAGCAAGATTAAGGAATAACGAAGGAGAAGAAGAATGAAAAGGATAAAGAGTGATCCAAATCTCTATTTCGATTACCGTGATGTCAAGACTCTTCAAAGATACGTTGATATCTACGGACGAATAGAGCCAATTGCTAAGACTGGACTTTCCGCCAAACAGCAACGCCAATTGGCTGTCGCTGTAAAGCGTGCTCGTCATCTAGCGCTTTTGCCATTTGTTTCTAATAGCTAAAGGAGGGTAACAGTGTACGGACCAACAGATCTTAAGAAAAATACTCTAATTACTTTGGATGGTCAACCATACAAAGTAGTTGAATACTCCCAAAAAGTTATGGGTAGAGGTGGTTCAATCGTGAATGTTAAGGTTAAAAATCTTATTTCTGGGGCGCTTTTGCCAAAAACCTTTAAAGGCCAGGAAAAGATTGAACCAGCCGAAGTCACTACTAAAAAAGTTCAATATCTTTATAAGGATGATGAAAAGTTTTATTTCATGGATCCGGAAAACTTTGAGCAATACGAACTAAGTAATGACTTAGTTGGTGACTCAAAAGACTTCATGAAAGATGGTGACGAAATGGAAATCCAGTTCTACAATGGCACCCCAATTAATCTTGTTTTACCAAAAAACATTTGGCTAAAAGTTGATTATACCGAGAACGCCGTTAAGGGCGACACTTCTACATCAGTCATGAAAGATGCTACTCTTGAAACTGGCGTAGTAGTAAAGGTTCCTGCCTTTATTAAAGAAGGTGACATCGTCTCAATCGATACGGAGACCTACAACTACCGTGAACGAAAGAAATAGGGGATATTACAAAATTAAAGGCGCCGCATGCGCCTTTAATTTTGATTTTAAAGACAAAACAGTTTTAGATATTGGCTCGTCGACTGGTGGTTTTACAAAATATGCTCTAGATTCGGGAGCTAAAAAAGTAATTGCAATCGAAAAAGGTAGCAACCAAATGATGATTCCGCTTCGCTATGATCCAAGAATAGATTTGCACGAAAAAACGGACATTTTTGATGTTAAAATTGCCCCAGCGGGAATCATTGAAAAAGCTCCAGACGTCATCGTGGCGGATGTCTCTTTTATATCACTTAAAAGAGTTTTAAAATACTCTAAATTTCATCTAGCAGACAAAAATACGGATTTTCTGGTAATGATGAAACCCCAATTCGAAGCGGCTCCAAACCAGCTAAGAAAAGGTGTAGTTAAAAACGAAACCATGCGTCGCGAAATCATCAAGGATTTTGAATATTGGCTACGCCAGAACAACTTTAAAATTATTAAAAAACGCGACAACGAGCTAACCGGTAAAACCGGCAATAAAGAACGCTTCTATTTATTAAGGACAATTCGTTGACTTTTTAAAACCATAAGCATATAATAAAATGTATGAACTTATTACATGGTGTGGGCGATTTCTTTTCCCTCGATATTGGGACAAATTCGATGCGTTTAGTGCAACTATCTGGCGGCAGTCAGCGTGGCTGGACCTTGCAAAAATTTGCATACGTTCCAATCGACCCAAGACTTACACAAGACTCCTCAGAACTTGGCAAAAAAAGATTTGGCGAGGCAATCATGGGTGCCGTCGAGCAGGCTGGTATCAAAACTAAAAATGTTGCTCTTGGACTTCCTGCGAGTAAAACCTTTACTTCGATTGTCGAAACAGAAACCTTGCCAGAGAAAGAACTTCAAAAGTCGTTCAAATACGAGATCGATAAGTACGTTCCTATGCCAATGAGCGATGCTAAAGCGCACTATATCATTTTGGGCCCAAGCCCAAACGATCCGGCCAAAACCGAGGTTTTAGTGTCTTCTGTTGCTAAAGATTATGCCGAATCCAGCATGGAGCTAATCGAAAAAACCGGGCTTAATATCATCGCGATGGAACCAGAGCCATTGGCGGCCGCAAGAGCGTTAGCAGTACCAGGAGCTATTGATGCTAATATGATCGTGGACTTTGGTGAGCAGTCAACAGACATCATTGTTGTTTACAAAGACCAGCCAAGGCTAGTTCGTTCTATCCCGGGTGGATTTAGCGTTCTAGTAAAAGGCGTAGTGAGCGGCTTAAATGTTAGAGAGGATCAAGCGCGCCAGTTTATTCTTAAATTTGGCCTAGATCAAAATCAGTTAGATGGTCAAGTCTTTAGGATTCTCAGCGCCCATCTCGAAAACTTTTCGTCAGAACTCGCCAAATCTATTAGATTCTTCCAAACCAAATATATTAATGGTAAAGTTGGCGGTATCGTTTTGTCTGGCTACGGTGGCATGGTTCCTTTGTTTGCAGAATTTATCGAATCTAGACTCAACATCCCAACCATGCGCGGCAACCCATGGCAATTTGTAAGAACCACAGATGCGCAGCAACAAGCTCTAGCTAGTGTAGCCGGAGAATTTGCGGTAGCAATTGGCTTGTCGGAAAGGAGTAATGAATAATGTCGAAAGAAATAAATCTCGTTCCAGATATTAAAGACGAGATGATTAAAACCCTAAAACTCCGTAATTTTATATTTTTCCTTTGCCTCGTTATTGCCTTAGCCAGTATCGGTGTAACTGCGATTTTTGGCCTAATAGCTGGCGGCCAACAACTTGCAATAGAAGGCAAAAAAGATGCGATTGACCAACTTTCCGCTAAACTCAATTCATACAGCGATCTTAATGATTTTCTAACCATCAAAGACCAGCTTGGCAATATCTCCACCTTAACCAGCAATAAACAAGTTTTTTCGCGAACATTTGATTTTCTACTCGCTCTAAAACCAACTGGAGCCGATACAATCACAATCTCAGAGCTATCGGTAAACCTAGATGCCGAAAAGCCAACTTTTACTTTTGAAGCTCAGGCTAACGCAAATAAAGAGCCGTTCATCGACTACAATGTTCTAGATGCCTTTAAAAAGAGTATGAAATACATGCGTTATGATTACGGAAATTATGTCACAAGGGAAGGAGAGGTGATCCCAGCCTATTGTATGATTGAAAGTGACGAGAACGGCAATGCCTTTAATGATGAATCAAGAGGCTATTACGCCTACTGGACTATTGATGCTGAGGGTTGTAATAAAACAAAATCCAAGGATTACAGCACCGAAGAATTTAACGGTCAAACTGTAGTTCGGATTTGGCGAACCCCACAGTTTAGTGAATGGTATAAAGAAAACCCAGTTGAAGGCCAGCCAAAAATGACCCTAAGTGGCGAAATATCTAATGTACCACATTTTAAGAGTAACTGTATTAAATATACCGGCGATAACCGCGAATCTAGCGCTAATCCCAAATGGACACCAGTTAACGATACCTGCTTACTCGTGCCAGACGGCGACGATGGTATAAAAATCACAGAATCTTCCAATGGCCGAAATGCTAGCGATGAATTAGTGCTTCGTTTTTCCGCAATACTCAGCCTCTCTAAAGAAATCTACAAGTTTTCTAACTCTCATCTAGTCGCAATTCCTCCGTCAGGCAAACGCAATGTTACCGATTCGTACGTTCAAGTTCAGGCTATGTTCGGCGAAAGAGCCGCAGACTGCGCGGAAGATGACATAGATTGTAAATCTAACACTGCAAATGGAGGCAACAATGGCTAAGGAAATTGCAATCGGCAAACGTGCAAAAATTAGTGAAGCTCAGCAATATATGCTTCTGGCTGTACTTGTTGCTTCGGTCTTTCTTGGAGTAGCCGTCTCACTTGTATCCCATTTTATTAAACAAATATCCTTTAACACGAATGTAATAATGGCAGAGGAGCAATCAATTAAATCATACTCCGATATCATCAAATCTGTGGGCGTATGCAAAAAACCTGGTGGAGATGTTTATTCAACCGATGAATTAAAAAAATGCAATCCTGACACAATAGAATTATCAGAAATACCAAACACGCTGCGTTCCAACATTCTAGAAAAAATGGCCGCAAACGAGGCTCTAAACTCTGTGCCAAAAGAAGATACCTCCGCAGGATGCAACGACCCAACATCCGGAAAAAGATATACCTACGAAGAGTTAATGAAGAACTACGAAGAGTCAAAGAATAAAGGTCAAGAAGCCTTAAAGGAAGCAAGTCAGCGCATCAAGAGTTGCTCAGCTCTTCGCGTTATCCCAGACGCCTTACCCGCCTTTAAAAATGAAGAGGCTCTGATGGCGAGCATTGATATGCTTTATCGCGTATCCGACTGGAAGCCTCAAAGTATCCATCCAAATCAGGATTCCAAGACTTCTACCATAGGCAACAATTTAAACGTTAGCTCTATTAATATCTCGCTCGAGGGCAACACTAAGACGGCAACTAACGTACTACGCAATTTTGAGCGTTCAATACGCGAACTTGATGTTAATCGCGCCACAATTAGCTGGAAAGATTCTGATGAATTAACACTCTCAGCGCAAGCTTCTGCGTATTATACATCTGGCTCATCAATCACCGAAACCAAGAAAACCATAAAAGCGGAGGGCAAATAAATGAAAACAGATTTAGTTAGTTCTATCGGTGTAGCAATCGCAGGTGTTTTGATAGCTTATTTTGTCTGCAACTTATTTATTGGCCCCATCGAGGATTTTACAATTAACAGCGTAACTACCAAAGTTGACTCAACTCTTAGCGACCCCAGCCCAGAAGTCTTTAATTATAAAGCGCTGAATCCTACCGTAGAAGTATATGTTGGCGACGGCACAGATAACGACCAAGGAAACTCATAATGGCTCTCTTAACCAAAGAAGCTGAGGAAAGAATCCTAAACCTCCTCTTAAGTGAGGGGTTGGCTGATGCTAATTTGGTTTCGCCAATCATGCAACAAAACTACACAGAAGATAAATCTGTATTAAAGGAACTAGTCGAAAAAAGAATCATTAATGACGACATGGTAGCAAGAGCTACAGCGGCAATCTTGGGCGTACCATATGTTGAACTAAAAAACATCACAATAGATCAAGACATTTTATCACTAATTCCAAGTGAGGCCTCAACTAGAGTATTAGCTGTTCCGCTAGGAGAAAAAGACGGTATATTGAATGTTGCGATGGTAGATGTCACAAACGTCCAATCTACAGACTACCTCTCTAGTCTTGTTAATCGCCCGATTCGAGTTTGGATGTCGTCCGAACGTGGCATTCGTGAAGCCCTGGAACAATATCACGGCGATTTTTCCGGTGTTAATGAAGCGGTCCGCGAAACCAACGAGGAAAACGAAACTGAGCAAAAAGACGTAAAAACCATCGTTCAGGATTCCCCGATTTCTAAAGCTTTAACTACCATTTTAAGTTATGCAGCCAAAACCAAAGCTTCAGATATTCATATCGAACCTCTAGAGAATTCCTTGATTATTAGATGTCGCATTGATGGCGTCTTAAGAAGAATCATGGAACTTCCTAAGACCGTAGCTCCAGCTTTGGTCTCCCGCATCAAGATCCTTTCTAACCTTAAGATTGACGAGCACCGCATCCCGCAAGATGGTCAGTTTACTGTAATGGTGGACGACCAAGAGATTGATCTTCGTATCGCTATCTCTCCGGTAACATGGGGCGAACAGGTTGTAATCCGTTTGCTTGATAAAACTGGCGTCTCAATGGAGATCGAAAAAATGGGTATGACCGGCCGGGCCCTAAGGGATGTCCTTGGGGGGATTAGTCGTCCAAACGGCATGATTCTAACCTCTGGTCCTACTGGTTCTGGTAAATCTACAACCCTTTACGCCCTAATCCAGAAGATTAAATCCGAACAGATAAATATTGTAACTTTGGAAGATCCGGTAGAGTACAAAATGGATGGTATTAATCAGATTCAGGTTAATGTCGATGCTGGACTAACCTTTGCATCGGGTCTAAGGTCAATTTTGCGCCAAGACCCAGACGTCGTAATGGTGGGCGAGATTCGTGACTCCGAAACCGCATCCTTAGCGGTGCAGGCAGCACTCACCGGGCACCTCGTGTTTTCCACATTGCACACCAACTCAGCTGCAGGCATTTTGCCACGTCTCCTAGATATGGGGATAGAGCCATTTCTGTTATCTTCTACCTTGAATGTCGTAATCGGCCAGCGCCTAGTACGCCGAATCACCGAAAAACGTGAAACCTATAAATCTTCCGAAATAGAAACCGAAGGCATCAACTCAATCGTGGGCAATCTTTTACCTAAAACTAAAGAAGAAGTTGCAGATATTAGCGAAGACCTTGGCTATCCTGGTCTCCCAGTTAAAAGTGAAGAACACTACATGCTAGCTCGCGGCGTCAACTCTAAAGAAACACCTGGTGGCTATTCTGGTCGAACCGGTCTATACGAGTCAATCGTAGTAGACGAAGATATTCAAAAACTAATCATTTCCGAGGCCACTGCAGGCGAAATTATGCGCGTAGCTAAATCCAAAGGTACAGTCACCATGCGCCAAGATGGAATCTTAAAGACGCTTGCAGGCATCACAACAATAGAGGAGGTAAACCGCGTAGCTAGTGATTTATCATAATGCTTGTGGTATAATATTATTATGCAAAATAGTGGGCAGACATCAGAAAACATCAGAATAGAAATATTGCTCGAGGAATGTATTCGTCGCAACGCGTCGGATCTTCATTTGCAGTATGGCTTGCAGCCAATCTTGCGCGTAGACGGAGTGTTAGCCCCAATCGCTAACATGCCCGTTTTAAACGAAGAGGCTGTAAAGAGACTAATTTTTGCTACCCTGGACGAAGAACAGCAAAAAATCCTAATCAAAGATAAAGAGTTTGACTATTCTTTTGCTTTTGGCGATATTGCACGTTTTCGCGTTAATGCTTTTAATGAAAGAGGTAAGCTTGCTGCGGCCTTTCGTTTAATTCCGAATCAAATCAAGGGAATTAATGACCTAGGTATGCCCACAATTGTTGAGACTTTTGCTGAATATCCAAGGGGTTTAGTACTTGTAACCGGCCCTACCGGCTCTGGTAAATCTACTACTCTGGCAGCCCTAATAGATAAGATTAACCGCGAAAAAGCTTGCCATATTATTACCATCGAAGATCCAATCGAATTTACGCACAAATCTCAACGTGCCGTAATTGCACAACGCGAAGTCCATTACGATACTTTTAGTTTTGCGGCGGCTCTTCGCTCGGTGCTCCGTGAGGATCCAGACGTAGTCCTAATTGGTGAGATGCGCGACCTAGAAACCATCCAGGCGGCTATTACAATTGCAGAAACCGGCCACTTAGTATTTGCTACTTTGCACACTAATTCCGCCGCCCAAAGTATAGACCGTATGATCGATGTTTTCCCGGCCCATCAGCAGCCCCAGGTCCGTACTCAGCTATCTAATATGCTAATGGCAGTTTGCGCGCAGCGTCTAGTCCCGGCCATCGGCGGTGGGCGAGTAGTAGCAGCCGAAATCATGGTGGCAAATTCCGCAATCAGAACTTTGATTCGTGACGGCAAAACCCATCAGATTGATACGGCTATTCAGACTGGCGCCGAACAAGGTATGCAGACCATGGATAGGACCCTAGCAAAACTCGTGCAAACCGGCGTAATTACCTATGAGTCGGCAAGGGAATTTGCGGTTGACATGTCGGAGCTAGATCGCTTAGTGAGGGGATAAAATGAAGCGCTATAATTATAAAGCCAAAGAAAAAGAAACCGGCAAGATTGTTAAAGGCAGCGTGCAGGCCGAAACCGAAAGCATAGCCGGTCGCCTACTTATTGACCAGGGTTATATACCGCAGACCGTAACCGAGGAGGGAACCGGCCTACTTAGTGGCATGAACCGCGTTACAACTAAAGACCGTATCATGTTTACTAGGCAACTCTCCACTCTAATTGGGGCTGGATTGCCACTTGCTGTTAGCCTTCGTACCGTCGCCGAACAAACGCAATCCAAAGCCATGAAAAATGTAGTAGAAGAAATCTTGGCTAGCGTTGAATCCGGCAAAACCCTTTTTGACTCTTTCTCTCAGTACCCAGATTTATTTAATGGTGTTTATTTAGCATTGATTAAAGCCGGCGAAGTATCCGGTACCTTGGATTTGGCGTTAAAACGCCTAGCCGACCAAGAAGAAAAAGATGCCGCCATGATGAGCAAGATTAGGGGTGCTTTAGTTTATCCGGCCATTATCTTAGTTGTTATTATTGCGGTTCTTGCATTCATGATGATTATGGTGGTGCCACAGGTGAAAGGGCTATATGAAGACATGGGTGAAGAACTACCCGAACTAACCCAGCTACTAGTCGGGATTTCTGATTTCTTTGGCAATTTTTGGTGGCTTGTTTTGATTATCGTTGCGGCAACAGTAGGCGGACTTTGGTATGCCGTCAAAAAGACACCCACCGGCCGGCATATCGCAGATAACTTTAAATTGCACGTACCAATCTTTGGTGGATTATTCCGCAAACTCTATGTTTCCCGTTTTGCTCGTACAGCCGAAATGATGTTGGCCACAGGCGTGCCTATGCTAGAATCCGTAAAAATCGCCGTCAATGCAACTAATAATGTAATAGTAGAAGAAGAATACTCAAAAGCCCTAGAGCCCATCAAAGGCGGTAAGCCTTTATCTGAGTCGCTAAAAGATAAAAATTATATGTTACCGCTTGTGCCACAGATGGCATCAATTGGTGAAGAGTCTGGCAAAATTGACGAGATGCTAGGCAAAGCCGCTCAGGTCTACGAAAACGAGCTAGATGAACAAATTAACTCAATCTCTACCATGATCGAACCAATCCTTATGGTAATAATGGCAGGCTTAATTGGAGTAGTAATCGGCGGAACTCTACTACCAATTTATTCACTGGTGAACTCTGTAGCAGTCTAAGCTCATCTACTGTAGCAAAGCATTAAAAATACTTGCTTTTTATTTGTGATTAAGTTATGATAAGCATAAGAATAAAATCTAGAAAGGATTTATTATGGCTAAAAATAATACAAACTCTAAAAAAGGCTTCACCATCATCGAAGTCGTGCTCGTGCTTGCTATCGCGGGCCTCATCTTCTTGATGGTCTTCGTCGCGCTTCCAGCCCTCCAGCGTTCACAGCGTGACACCGCCCGTCGTAACGACTTGGCTCGTGTCGACACTTCTTTGGTACAATACCAAACCAACAACCAAGGTACAAATGGCGGATCAAATCTTCCATTTGACTCAAAAACGTATATGGGTGGCATCAATTTTGCCTCAACTAATACTGCTCAAATTAACGGTCAAACTGTGACCGTCGGTGGTGAATGTGGATCTCGCCCGACAGACAATACGGGCTCGAGTGATGCTATGGCTTGTATCTTTCTTAGGGATTATATGAACACCGGCGTTGCTGGCACTAGCAAGACAAACGAGTTTCAGGATCCAGCAGGTGTTTACTACGGGATGGACATCGGACAAGGTGCTTATAGTTATAAAGGCACCGATATGGACTTCGTAATTCACGTACGAACTGGTGCTAAATGCCAAGGTGAAGTTGCGGTAGCCGATACTGCTCGTCACTTTGCCATTATCTATCGCCTAGAAGGTGCAGGTACTTACTGTATCGACGATCAGTAGAATCGCAAAAGAATAAAAAATATCCCCAATTGGGGATATTTTTTTCATCGCAACAAGAAGCGACAATATCTAAATTAAATCAAAATTAAGCTAAGTGTTAATGCAATAAAACCCACCAGACTGCAGTGCGTAAAAAGCAGCCAGTTTTCTAAGATTGCTAGATTTAACTGGCCTCTCATTACTACAAGTTGCGGACGTGAGGATAATTATCGTGTACCTATTAGGAAAGAAAAGATCCTCAGTATTAATATTGCCACATCTTTCTCCAGCAACATTCGCAGCGCAAACCTGGACGTCAAGCTTGTAATTTTCGCCATCTGGATCCATAAAGTTTTCTTTTAGAAAATCGCGATAAAAGCCTTGCCACGACGATGCATCCTCATTCGTAAAATCGCCCCACTCAATAGTAGTGCCGATTTGTCCTACACGCGGTAAAGCCCCACGATTCCTTTGCTGAAATGTCTTAACCTCGTCAATAAAGAAAATCAAATCCTCACGCCTGTTTGTATCCTTTTGCGAGGCTCTAAACCACGGCAAGGCCACAAACACCATCAAAAAAATCAATCCAGCAATCGCGATGGCAAGCGAAACTTCAATCATTGTAAAGCCAACTCGCATCTCACCCTTTTTCATATCTAAGATTATAAAGTATTTATGGTAAAATAACAATATGTTAATCCTGTTGTTTGTTCTTGGCGCATGTATTGGTTCTTTCCTTTGTTGTCAGGTTCGCCGTCTGCATCTTAAATCAACGCGCCGTAAGCGCCTAGGATCCCGCTCGGTTTGCTTAAGCTGTGGTCAAAAACTAAAGTGGTACGACAATTTACCGATTATCTCCTGGCTGATTCTTAGAGGAAAATGCCGAAATTGCCATCATCGCATTGGCATAGCCGAACTGCTATCAGAGCTAGGCACAGCCTTGGCCTTTTTAAGCATTGGCATAAACTTTAATCCTATGGTTGCAGGTCCGCTAGACTGGTGTAGATTTATTCTACTGCTCATTTTTGTATCCACAATGTGCTTTTTAGCGATTTACGATGGACTTTACGGGGAATTACCGCTACTATTCTTAATCATCGCTATTATTCTTTCTGCAGCAGTTCTAGCCTTAAAAGAAATTAATCTTCTTTCGCTAGCCGGCTTTACACCAGAATTAATTACTAAGCCAATTTTATCCGTACTAATTTTAGGTGGCTTATATCTTGTCCTCTTTTTAATTTCAAAAGGTAGGTGGGTTGGTGACGGCGACTGGCTCTTAGGTGTAGCAATCGGGATAATACTATTCGAACCCTGGCTAGCACTGATCGAACTATTTTTATCAAACACCATCGCTTGTTTTATAATGTTGCCATTTGTGCTAAAAAGACGCAAGACCAAAATTTATTTTGGCCCATTTTTGGTTGTAGCTATGATTATTATTTTAGCTATTCCAGAATACTTATGTGGATTAATTAATTTTTAAAAATCCCCTTGCATTTTTACCACAACCATAATACAATATAAATTATCAAAGGTCATATTATTTAATAAACAGGTGTAGTTTAAAGTGCAAAACAAATTCAAAACAAAATCAATCCTCGCAGGATTTAGCGTAATAATAGCTAGCTTTTTAGTTTCTAATGCTTTTAATACTGTTTCTGTTTCTGCTTACTCCGCTTCTCTTACCACTAGTAACGATATCTCTCTTGATGCAGTAATGTCTGAGGATGGTACTTCAATTCATAGTGAATCTATTAATGTCCAAACGGATTGTAGGGCAGGATATAACCTAACTATAGCTACACCAGAAGGTAGTGATCTATATAAATACGATAATGGTACCCAATCTAGTAATACTGCTTCCTTTACTGCAGTAGATGGTACTTCTGCTTTAAATAGTAATAACAACACTAATAAGTGGGGATACACTCTAACTACTAATCCATCTGGTTCTACCATCTTCTCACCATTATCTACTACAGAATCTATACTAAAGACTGCATCTCAAACTGCATCCCCTACAAGCGATATTAACGATACCTTTAATATTAACTATGGTGTTAAAGTAGATCGTTCTATGGGTATAGGTAGCTACAAAATGGCTAATAATGGTACTGTTGTTTATTACCTTACTATGGATACAACTTGTTCAGAATATACAGTAGCCTTTAATCCTAATGGTGGTACTGGAACTATAGCAAATCAAAAAATCCAAACTGGAGAACCAACTAAACTTACTGCAGCAGATGCATTTAAATCTCCTACTGGTTCTTCTTACACAGACGCAGGGAACAACACTATTACCGGAGAGGCAGGTAAACTCTGGGCTTTTTGGGGTTGGAACACAGCTATAGATGGTACTGGTGATTGGTATAAAGACAGAGAAGAAGTAGAAGACCTAGTAAGTGCAGGTAGTACTATCACACTATATGCTCAGTGGAAACAAGCTACACTTTCTGACATGACTTCGTCTCCTGCTCCTGGCCCATCCGATCCTAAACCAATTAATCATGATGAAATGCAGGATATGAGACCAGAAATCTGCTACAACTCTACAGCCTATAGTACAGATACTAGCTCTCCTGCTCATACTCCATATAATGCTTCTACTAATCCAGGCGGTTACCATACTATTACTTTACTAGATTATCGTGGTAAAGTAACAACTGGCTCTTCTCCAGAACAACCAGAACAATATACTGTATCTAAACTCCCAGACAACCTATGTTGGATGACTAAAGATCTAAACCTAGGTAGAACTAGTGGTGGAGCTAATGGTGATGGCACTATTACACTAACTAGCGATGATACAGACCTAGCTAATAACACTACTTTTACTCTTCCAGTTTCTCCAACTACCTATACTACAAGTCATACGACTCCACAAATTCTTATTAACCACACAGTCTCACAATATACTGTTGATGGAATAAATTATTCACCTACCACCAGCTATTATTCCTGGGCTGCTGCTACTGCTACTAATACATCTATTACGGCTAGTGGTAATGTAGCTACATCCATTTGTCCTAGAAACTGGGACTTACCAATTAATACTCAATATACTAATCTAAGAACTAGGGGCTCAATTACAACTGCAGCTATCGCTCATGCTGAGCCTTATAACTTTATCTATGGTGGTTATCGTAATGGCGCAAATAGCTACTATAACCAAACATCTACTGGTTATTACTGGAACTCAACCAATAATAACTCTAGCTATGCTTACCGAACATACATTAATAGTAACGGTATATATAGTTCAACTGCTACGGGCCAAAAATACTACGGCAATAAGTTAAGGTGCGTGGCTAGTAGTGGTACTGCTACTGTTGATTACAATGCTAATGGTGGTACTGGTACCATGCCAAGCCAAAACAATGCAGAGCTTAATTCTACGACCGTTAGTGAAAACTCTTTTACCGCTCCAGCTAACAGTCAGTTTAGGAACTGGAACACTAGAGCTGACGGTACTGGTACTACTGTAACTCCAGGTACGTCTTTACTAGACGTTGTTTCAGTTGGCGAAACTATCACCCTTTATGCTCAATGGGATGAGCTGTATTATATCGCCTTTAACGCTAACGAATCCAGTGTAGGTGCTACTCCTGGCTCTGCTACTGGTACTATGACTAATCAGACCATTATCACAGGTACATCTACCGCCATAAAGACTAGTACCTTTGCGCTTTCTGGTTATTTGTTCTATGGTTGGAATACAGCTGCTGATGGTACTGGAATAGCTTATGGCGACGAACAAAAGGTTACTAATCTCACCTCTACCGGTAATACCATTACTCTCTACGCTGTTTGGAAAGATGGTGCTTATCTAGACACTGGCTCTACTGTAAACCAAAAACTTAAACGACTAGCCGGGAATAGTTCAGCTACTTATTCCACCCAGGATAATACTATTACCGCAATTGTTCGCTCCAATGCTTTACCTAGCGGCTTCACTCCTTCTAATGAAAACACCATCTCAGATAGCACTTCACCATTTCCGATTTATGCTTGGTATGACTCAGAGGATACTACTATCTACTATTATTCTGAATCTACTACAATTCTTATGAATAAATATTCTGGCGGCTTCTTTCGTAATATGCGTGCTTTGTCTAATCTGTCTACTGTTTCTACTTGGGACACAACCAAAGTGACGAATATGTCCGAAATGTTCGAATCTGCCGGTTACTCCGCCACTACTTTCACTTTGGACCTCTCCTCCTGGAATACTGCTAGTGTGACGAGTATGTTATATATGTTCGAATCTGCTGGCTACTCCGCCACCACCTGGTCTATAGGCGACCTCTCTTCCTGGAATACTGCTAGTGTGACGAGTATGAGTAACATGTTCTCCTCTGCTGGCTACTCCGCCACCACCTGGTCTATAGGCGACCTCTCTTCCTGGAATACTGCTAGTGTGACGAGTATGTCCTATATGTTCTACCGCGCTGGCTACTCCGCCACCACCTGGTCCATAGGCGACCTTTCTTCCTGGAATACTACTAGTGTGACGAATATGATTTACATGTTCTCCAATGCGGGCCGCTCTGCCACCACCTGGTCCATAGGCGACCTTTCTTCCTGGAATACTTCTAGCGTAACGGACATGGGCTATATGTTCTCCTATGCTGGCTACCTCACTACCGCCTGGTCCATAGGCGACCTTTCTTCCTGGAATACTTCTAGTGTGACGAATATGTATCAAATGTTCTCCAATGCTGGCTACTCCGCCACCACTTTCACTTTGGACCTCTCCTCCTGGAATACTTCTAGTGTAACAAATATGGGTAGTATGTTCTTCGCTGCTGGCCAATCCGCCACCACCTGGTCCATTGGCAATCTCTCTTCCTGGAATACTGCTAACGTGACGACTATGTCCTATATGTTCTCCTACGCCGGTTACTCTGCCACCACCTGGTCCATAGGCGACCTCTCCTCCTGGAATACTTCTAGTGTAACAAGTATGGGTAGTATGTTTGAATTTGCTGGCTATTCCGCCACCACCTTCACTTTGGATCTCTCCTCCTGGAATACTTCTAGTGTGACGTATATGGTTGACATGTTCTCCAATGCCGGTTGCTCTGCCACTACCTGGTCTATAGGTGATCTCTCCTCCTGGAATACTTCTAGTGTAACGAGAATGTCCGATATGTTCTACCGTGCTGGCTACTCCGCCACTACCTGGTCTATAGGCGACCTCTCCTCCTGGAATACTTCTAGTGTAACAAGTATGGGTAGTATGTTCTTCGCTGCTGGCTACTCCGCCACCACCTGGTCTATAGGCGACCTCTCCTCCTGGAATACTTCTAGTGTGACGTATATGGTTGACATGTTCTCCAATGCCGGTTACTCCGCTACCACCTGGTCTATAGGTGATCTCTCCTCCTGGAATACTTCTAGTGTAACAGATATGAGTAACATGTTCTCCTACGCCGGTTACTCCGCCACCACCTGGTCTATAGGTGATGCCTCCTCCTGGAATACTTC
>JAEEGI010000546.1_pt1 | contig 109618 bp, 100 predicted proteins | sample 8958751 | NCBI WGS metagenome assembly JAEEGI01 (sample SAMN16246545, study PRJNA631951) | gut metagenome | biome: gut microbiome; feature: rumen; material: KS-attached | host: Bos | place: Iran: Karaj | collected 2018-10
GCATACTCAGATAACTGAATATTAACCGTTGTCTCAGCAGCCAATGACGGCATCCGGCAGGTCACTGTACGCGATTCACCAGGTGCCAATGTCAGGTAGTTGTCAGACCAATAGGCAGGACAGATGAGTTCACCGTTCTGATCCTTGGCCGTCAGACGAACCATAAAGGCCACCTTGTCTGAGGGATTGCTGACCGTTGCTTCGTAAAGTCCCTCTGAAGAAGGTTTGACAGACAACTCGCAGGACTTGGTACTGAGGTTGTCGAGCATCGCATACGATGCATATTTAATAATAGGTGTATGCACCCAATTGGTCTTTGCCCAGTTGTAGGTGTCTTTCTCGTCCACTATGAAATACTCATTCCTCGCTATCTCATTCCCCTTCTCATCCGTCAGTTTAAGGAACAAAAAAGCTGTAGCTGCATCCTTAATATCGACGTCAAACACCTTGACCACCGCCCCTGGAAGCGCTTGGAGTAACTTTTTCTCCCCCTGAGTAGGGGGAGTCAGAGGGGGTCTGATCACGGACTTGTCTATGCTCTGATTGCCTTTTACCAGCTTCATCGATGCCTTGAAACTGACAGGCTCCAGTGTCTCGTTGACAGCATAAACGGCCTTGGTATGATAGTCGTAGATCAACTGCACTGGGGCGTTGGCCTTCTTCACGCCATAGTAGGCGGCATTGGGCTGCATGTAGTAGTCGTAGAGCTGCCAGTAGATGCTTGGACGTGCACTGTTGAGCATCCACTGGACGATGCCGGTGGTATGGGGCCAGCGCACACGGAAACTCTCGAACATCGCCTTGGTACTCTCGTAATTCAGCATGTCGGCCCTGTAGAGATATTCGTTGATATCCTTCGCCTCGCCAAAACGCTGTTGGATCACCTCATTCAGCTTCCCTAACGAGTTCATCTCCGAACTCGAGGCGGTGCAGAGGATATTCCAGCGGCTGTCGATGGGGAAGAGTTGCTGGCCCAGCATCTTCTGCAACGACTCCTTCACAGGCAGTTGGGCACCGATGCCTGTCTCGGTGTTGAAACCGAAGGCTCCACCGGGAGCCTCTGGCAGATACCAGTACGACGGCCCTACATACTCGTAGGGACCAGCCATCTTCGTGCCAGACCATCCTGAGATCTCACTCTCCAGGTTCTTGGCAGAGATGATATAATCGCGGTCGTCCTCCTGGCTGAGGAACTGCTGATACTGCTTCTCCAGTTCGGGTTTGGGGATCCTGTCGCTGCCCACGAACCAACCGATGATCGACGGATGATAGCGCAACCACATCACCTGATCCTCGAACGACTTGGCGACAAGGGCGATATTCTCCGGACTGATGATACCGCCGTAAGGCTCCTCCGTGGGAGAACCAAGATAGCTTTCCCACTCCCAGTGACAGCTCCAGCCCACGAGAATCAGCAGTCCCAGTTCGTCACAGAGGTCATAGAGACTCTGTGAGGTTCCCCAGAAGCCTTCCAGTCGGACGGTGTTCATATTCATATCGCGTACATATTCTAATTGTAGGCGATTGCGCTCTGGGGAGTCCCGCAGATAGATATCGTCCGTCCAGCCGGCACCTCTTAGAAGCACCTTCTTGCCGTTCAGCATAAAGCCGCGATACCCCTCGTCGGTCAGGTAACTCTTCACCTCGCGGATACCGAATTTCACGTCCTCACTGTCCGACACACCATTATCCATTGTTTGCACAAATTCAATGTGCAAATCACAGAGTTCGGGCTTGCCCATGTGGAGGCACCACCACAGGCGCGGATGGTCGATATGGATCTCTGAGGGGAGGGTGAAGCGACGCTTCTCACCAGCCGCCAGGGTCACGGGACAACTGAACGGCTGACCGTCTGCAGTGCCTTTGACAACGCCTTCCACCGTCTGGTCTGAGAGGTTCTTCAGTTCGGTGACTACTGTGAGCCAGGCTTCATCAAGTGTTTCCGTATTGACTCTCGAACGGACAGCGGAATGGGATACCGCCACGTTGCCACAGGTCTTCACCCTAACCTCGCGATAGATGCCCATGCTCTCATCAGCAGGACGCGGGTTCCAATCCACAAAACCGATGTTGGGTTCTCCGGGCTGGGCTCTGAAGACCTCGACAGCGAGCACGTTTTCCTTGTCAATTTCTTTGGTTACGTCAAACTCAAACTTTCTGAATGCCCCGACCATCTCCTGACTGTTGGCAATCTGCTGGCCGTTGAGCCATACATTCGCCCGATAACTGATGCCGTCGAAGTCGAGCAACACGTGTTCGCCCTCCTTCAATGCCGGTAGGTTGAAAGTAGTCCGATACCACCAGCTCTTATCAAACTGTGTCTTGTCGATCTTGGAATAGTCGTCAGCCGTAAGTGCTTCTTTCTCAATGCCATTATCGGTTAATACTCCCATGATGGTTGAAGGTGCTTTTGCCTGGATCCATCCATCTGTCTGGGCAGCAGGAGTGGACAGGATGTCGCCTGTCGCAGTCACCTTATCAGACGACTGCACCATCCACATCATCTCTTTTCTCTCTCCACCCGTTTGACATCCCGTCAAAAGCAGTGCCAAGAGAAAACAGAAAAAATAATTCATGATAATTCGTGGTTATTTGTGGTAATTCGTGTTCTTAAAAATCATCACTTAATGTTCAGTACCACAATCGACTTGGCGGGAACCTTCACCGTCACCACGCCCTTCTTCATTTCCGCACCTTTGAAAGCCGTAGGCTTAACATTGTCCGGGTTGTCAAAGTTGTTGTAATCTGAAACATTCTTAGAGGTGAGGATGCGGCCAGAGACCTGCTTGGCGTTAAAGCCTGCGAAGTTGAAGTCGATGGTCTGATCCTTGTCGAGGCTGACGTTGGTAATGGCGAGTACGATTGAGCCGTCCTGGGTCTTGGCAGCTGAGGCAGAGAGCATCGGGCAGGGGCGATAGCCGGCATCCTTGGCGTTGGCCTTCTCCTTGAAGTACGCCTTGCTCACGGCCATTACTTCGGTCTCGAGGTCGAGTGGGAGATAGGTAGCCTCTTGGAACGGGGTGTACATCTCAAACACGTGGTAGGTCGGTGTGAGCACCATGTGTCCCGTGCCTTCCTGGTCGGTGAGGATCATCGACTGCAGCACATTCACCACCTGTGCGATGTTCGCCATCTTCACACGGTCGGTGTACTTATGGAAGATGTTCAGGCTCAGTGCAGCCACGAAGGCATCGCGGAGGGCGTTCTGCTGGTAGAGGTGTCCTGCGATGGTGCCAGGCTCCTCGTCCCACCATGTGCCCCACTCGTCGACGAGCAGACCGATCTTGCCATCTGGATCTTCCTTGTCCATGATGGCCTTGTGCTTTTGGATGACTTCCTCAATCTCCGTACACTTGCCTAAAGCCCAGTAATATTGGTCTGTGCTGAACTTTGTGGCTGAGCCTTTCGAGCCGCTCCAGCCCGTGCAAGTATAATAATGTAAGGAGATGCCCTGCATCTGACGGCCGATGTTCTTCATCAGCACCGTCGTCCAGTCGTAATCGTAGTCCGAAGCACCAGAGGCGATGCGATAGAGACGGTTACCGGGCTGGTCACGCAGGTAGGTGTTGAACTTGCGGAACTCGTTCGAGTAGTATTCGGGTGTCATGTTTCCGCCACAGCCCCAGGCCTCGTTGCCGATACCGAAGTACTTCACCTTCCAGGCCTTGTCACGGCCGTTGGCACGACGCAGACGGGCCATCGGGGTGTCGCCGTCGCTCGTCATATACTCCACCCACTGGGCCATCTCCTTCACCGTGCCTGATCCAACGTTTCCGCTGATATACGGTTCGCAGCCAAGCATCTCGCAGAGGTTCAGGAACTCGTGGGTACCGAATGAGTTGTCCTCGATGGTGCCGCCCCAGTTGTTGTTACGCAGCGACGGACGGTCTTTCTTCGGACCGATACCGTCCATCCAGTGGTAGTCGTCGGCAAAGCATCCTCCCGGCCAGCGCATCACGGGGATCTTCAGCGCCTTCAGCGCCTCGAACACATCCTTGCGGTAGCCGTTGATGTTGGGGATCTGTGAGTCTTCGCCCACCCAGAGTCCGCCATAGATACACGAGCCGAGGTGTTCTGAGAACTGTCCGTAGATCTCACGGTTGATCTTGGCTCCCGCCTGGTCAGCATGGATGGTAGCCTTTACTGTCTGTTGGGCTGTTGCTGTCGTAGCAAAAGCCAGTGCGATGGTCGCAATTAAGAATATTTTCTTCATTGTTTTTAGGGTTTAAACGATTTGGCGACAAAGATACAAAATAAATCTGAAACCGCCAAGGCTTTTCAACTATTTTATCACATATTATAAAATAAAGTTCTTTTTATTTGTGAGTTTGCTGAATTTTGCGTACCTTTGCACCCGATTTATTGACGTGAGCAAGAAATATCACCACAATTTAATCGCTGCTTGACAGAAATGTTGCTGGGAAGTGCTGAGTATGGATAGCAAACAGTTTACCGCCTTAAGAGTGTCTCTTGTGTCTCTGACACAAGCACTCTCTTTAGTGCTCAAAGTTAAAGTTCAAAGCTCAAAGCTCAAAGTTCAAAGCTCAAAGCTCAAAGTTCAAAGCTCAAAGCTCAAAGTTCAAAGCTCAAAAGTTAAAGTTCAAAGCTCAAAGCTCAAAGTTCAAAGTTTATGAACTGGTATCCCATGTACTGCACCTACGGCAGTGAACTCAAGGTGAAGTCCGAGCTCGACCGCCTGAAGGTCGAGAACTACCTTCCCATGGTCAGCAAGCAGGTAGAGCGTGACGGAGAGAAGCGTCGCGAACTGGTGCCCGCCATCCACAACCTCATCTTCGTCCATGAGTCCCAGCAGGAGATCACGCGTCTGAAGATGTTCAACAAGGCCTGCACCGCCATGCAGTATATGATCCACCGGCCCTCAGTGGTCTCCGACCGTTCGGAGATCATCGTGGTCCCCGATGTCCAGATGGACAACTTCATCCGGGTCACGTCGGTCATGAGTGACGATCTGGTCTACCTGAAGTACACCGACTTCCTCGACAAGGTATCCCAGCGGGTCCGTGTCATCGACGGCAACTTCACCGGGGCGGAGGGTGTCATCAAGCGTATCAAGAAGGATCGTGTCGTCGTCGTCCTCGTCAAGGGCGTCGCCGCCGTCGCCATCACCCACCTCCCTCCCTCGTACCTCCAACTCATTTAAAGGTAAAAAGGTAAAAAAGTAAAAAAATCCGTAAAATCCGTGTTTTAAATAAATTACTTGAATAAAATTAATGTATATCTTTATAAGTTCACTCCAAAATGAAAGAAAAGAAAATCAACATCGATGAACTCGAAGAGTTGATCGAAGAATCCTCAGAAGGTGAAAAGAGCCGCCTTGATTTCCAGACCATCTACGCGGCTCTGGTGCTCCATTGGCAGTGGTTCCTCCTGTCACTGATTATCTGCTTCTGCCTAGCCCTCATCTACCTCCGCTATGCAGAGCCTGTCTATGAAGTCTCTGCCCGTATGCTGATCAAAGATGAGAACAAGAAGAAAAATACTGCCAGCCAGATGCTGGCTGGCGTCGAAGACCTCGGCTTCCTGACCAACTCCACTGGTATCGACAACGAGGTGGAGGTGCTTAAGTCGCGCGTGCTGCTCCGTGATGTGGTCAAGGATCTCAAACTCTACACCGAATATCGTAAAGAAGGACGTGTGATAGATGGAATAGCCTATCAGAGTCAGCCTGTCAACATTGACCTCGATCCGCAGCACCTCGATTCCCTTGACTTCAATCTCCTGGAAAAGACCCAGTGGCTGAAGATGAAGGTCTGGCGCGAGAATAATAAATATATTGTGGAAGGTTCTGCCATGGAAAATAAAGACGAACTCAAGGCTTTCATCCACAAGGCTGATACCCTGCCGACGACATTCAAGACCCCGTTGGGTATCATCACCATGACGAAGAACGGCAACCGTGAGTTTGATGATAAAACCTATCTCGTCACAGTCCGTCCACCCATGCAGGTGGCAACAGAATATTTGGATCAACTCACCATTGCTCCCACTTCCAAGCTCACTTCTATTGCCCAGCTCACACTCAAGGACAAGAACTATCGTCGTGGCATGGATGTGTTGCGCCAGTTGAATGTCTGCTACAACCGCCAGGCCAATGCCGACAAGAACGAGGTCGCCCTGCGCACCGAGGAGTTCATCAACGATCGTATGGCCAAAATCAACGAGGAGCTGGGATCCACCGAGAGCGAGATCCAGAAGTTCAAGCAGCAGAATGCCGTGACTTCCCTGGCTGACGCCTCCCAGTCCGTGCAGATGTCCAACGAGTTCTCTGCCCGTCTCTCTGAGGCCAACTCCCAGGTCCAGATGCTCGACTACCTGCGTGAGTTTGTCAACAACCCCAAGAACCGGTATGCGATCATTCCTTCCAATGTCGGCCTCACCGATGGGGCCTCTACCAACCTGATCAACAGCTACAACCAGGCGGTTCAGGATCGTAACCGCCTGTTGAAGGCTGCCAGTGAGCAGGCGCCGCAGGTGCAGACGCTCACGGCCACCATCGAGGAACTCCAGAACTCCATCAAAACCGCCCTCATGCAGGCCCGTCGCTCGGCCGACATCAACCGTCAGGGCATCCAGTCGCAGTATGCCATGTTCCAGGGCCGCATCTCGGCTGCCCCGATTCAGGAGCGTGTCCTCACGCAGGTCGGGCGTCAGCAGGATGTCAAGTCCGCGCTCTATATGCTCCTCCTCCAGAAACGTGAGGAGAACAGCATCGCCCTCGCTGCCACGGCAGACAATGGTAAGCTCATCGATGAGCCTCTGTTCGTTGGTAAGGTTAGCCCCAAGACCCTGCTTGTCCTCTTAGCTGCCCTGCTCCTCGGTTTCCTGCTGCCGGCTCTCTGCATCTTCCTCTCTTCCTTCTTCCGTTACAAGGTCGAGGGCCATGAGGATGTCGCCCGTCTCACCGACCTGCCCATCATTGCTGATGTGGCAGTGGCATCCGAGAATGTCAAGCAGAAAGCCGGTATCGTGGTCCAGGCGAACAAGAACAACCAGATCGACGAGATCTTCCGTGCCATGCGTACGAACATCCAGTTCATGCTGCAGGGCGACCAGAAGGTCATCCTCTTCACGTCGAGCACCTCTGGTGAGGGTAAGACCTTCAATGCTGCCAACTTGGCGGTGTCCTTTGCCCTCCTCGGCAAGAAGGTCATCCTCTGCGGTCTCGACATCCGTAAGCCAGCCCTGGGCCGGCTCTTCGGTGTCCACGACCGCTTCGAAGGCATCACCTCCCTGCTCACCCTCGACAAGGTCACCAAGAGTGCCCTCGTCAATCAGGTTCAGCATTCGGGTGTCAACGACAACCTCGACCTCCTGCTGGCTGGTCCGACCCCCCCGAACCCCACAGAGCTCCTCGCCCGTGACAACTTCGCGGATATCGTCCGTATGCTCCGTGAATTGTACGACTATGTCATCTTCGATACGGCGCCTGTAGGCCTCGTCACCGACACCCTGCAGATTGGCCAGCATGCCGACATCACCGTCTTCGTCTGCCGTGCAGACTACACCCCGAAGTCATCCTTCGGTCTGCTCAACTCCCTCTCTAAGGAGAAGAAGCTGCCCAACCCCTGTGTGGTCATCAACGGTATCGACATGTCCCAGCGCAAGTACGGCTACTACTATGGCTACGGCCGTTATGGTCGTTACGGTCGTTACGGCTACGGCCGTTATGGCTATGGCAAATACGGCTACGGCAACTACGGCAACTACGGCTCCTACGGCCAGTACGCTGAATCCCACTACGGCAACAAAGACGATGACTCCATCAAAAAATAAAGTTCAAAGTTCAAAGCTCAAAGTTCAAAGTCCATGATCATTGCAGTTGATTTTGACGGTACGATTGTCGAGAATAAATACCCCGAGATCGGTCAGGAGCGCCCCTTTGCCATTGAGACGTTGAAGATGCTCATTGCCGATCGCCATCGCCTCGTCCTCTGGTCCTGTCGTGAGGGCGAGCTCCTCGACCAGGCCCTCCAGTGGTGTCGTGAGCGCGGCGTAGAATTCTACGCTGCCAATCGCGACTATCCCGAGGAGACCACTGAAAACAATCCCCACTTCTCCCGCAAGCTGAAGGCCGACCTCTTTATCGATGACCGTAACATCGGCGGTCTCCCCGACTGGGGCACCATCTACCGGATGGTATCCCATGGCAAGAAGTGGCGTCATCTCCTCGACGAAGCCTATTCCGGAGCTATGGACTACGGTGATCCCTCTACCCATTCCTCCAAGCACCGTTCCCATCACCGCAAATCCTGGTGGCCCTTCTGATTCAATTCGTGAAATTCGTGTAATTCGTTGTCTTTAAAATATATAATTCGTGTAATTCGTAAAATTCGTTGTCTTTAAAAATATATAATTCGTTTAATTCGTAAAATTCGTTGTCATTAAAATAATATTGTATAGTATATGAAAAAGTATTCCAATTTAATTTTAGTTCTCCTTGTAGCGCTCGTCACCTCCTGTAGCGCCCCCAAGAACGTCGCTTACCTCTGGAACAGCAACGACGTCGACCTCTCCCAGTCCCAGTACCTCTACGATGCCAAGATCATGCCCAAGGACATCTTGACCATCACCGTCAACACGGTAAACCCCGAGGCTGCCGCCCCCTTCAACCTGACGGTTCCCACTGCTTATAGCACCCAGACGCGTAACACTTACTCACAGGCAGTCCTGCAGACCTACCTCGTCGACAATGATGGTATCATCGACTATCCCGTCTTAGGCCGTATCAAGGTCGGTGGTCTCACCAAGTCCGAGTGCGAGGCCATGATCCACGACAAGATCAAGCCCTACCTCAATGCCGCAGAGAACCCTGTGGTCACGGTCCAGATGTCCAGTTACTCCATCTCTGTGCTTGGTGAAGTAAACCGTCCGGGTAGCTTTCAGGTATCCCGTGAGAAGATCAACATCCTCGAGGCCCTCGCCCAGGCTGGTGACCTCACCATTTACGGTGTCCGTGAGCGTGTAAAGCTCATCCGTGAGGATGCCAACGGCCAGAAGCAGATCCATCAGATCAACCTCAACGATGCCAACCTCCTCACGTCGCCCTACTACTATCTCCAGCAGAACGACATTGTCTATGTAGAGCCCAACAAGGTCAAGGCGCAGAACTCGACCATCGGTCAGTCCACCACCCTCTGGATCTCCGCCACCTCCATCCTGGTCTCCATCGCCGCCCTCGTCGTCAACATCCTCAAATAAATTAATTATCCATTATCCATCATCCATTATCCATTTTCAATTATTAATTGTCCATTATCAATTATCAATTATCAATTTATAAAATGTCCGAACATCATCACCACCACCACCATCATAAAGACGGCGCCTCCCGTTTCAAGGAGCGCAGCCTGAACGCCATTTACCTCCGTCGTCAGCTCGAGAAGTACCTCAAACTCGCCCTCCTCGTCCTCGCCGTCCTCTCCGTCCTCGCCGTCCTCCTCGTCTACACCATCGGCTAATGAAGAACTGCCCTTGAGGTGGGCGCCAGCCGATAAACACTTCATCGCGTGTCCCGCGATACCAAAACGGAAGAAAAATGGCGGTTTCTGCATTTTTCTGTGTTAAGTCCTTTCCAACGATTGGAAAAGGATTTAGGATAAGGTTCGAAGCCCCTTATTATGAAGAAGGGGTTGGGGTTGATGGAGGTCCTCAGGACTTGTCCTGAATAAAGATGTCTCTTGGTTCGTTCTCTGCGCCAGAGAATGAATGAAAAATGTTTCTTTGCTTCTTTCTCTGCGCCAGAGAAAGTAAGAATAGAAGTTGTCTTTTCGTTCTTTTCTCTGCGCCAGAGAAAATGGACATACATAGTTTCATTATATGAAAAACGAAAATATTCTTTTTTAGATATGGCAACAATAATCTTAGATGTGCAGGACGAGAGCCTGCTGACACAGATCAAGAAAGCATGCCAACTGCTAAAAGGCGTGGCTTCGGTTAGGGTACATAAGGCCAAGAACGAGGACATCACCAAAACGGCTGGATACAAGGAGGCCATGGACGATATTAAGCATGGCCGAGTGACAGAATATGCATCATTGAAGGACTTCTATAAGGAAATGGGACTCTGACATGGCTTATACGGTTAGAATCTCTTCGCGCTTTAAGAAGGACTTCAAGCGTTGTATGAAGCGCGGTCTCGACATGAAGCTCATTACTGATGCGATGGATCTCCTTGAAACGACAGGTACACTTCCTGCCGAGTATAAGCCACATCTATTAAAGGGAGACCATAAGGGGCAATGGGAGTGTCACATCGAACCGAATTGGCTGATGACGTGGGAACAAAACGACAATGAACTTACGCTGCTGTTCCTCCAGACTGGCACACATGCCGACATCTTTGGCTGGTAACGATTTTTATAGAGGAGCTGGTAAAGGAACAGGCTCTTAATCTTTGGGGTTTCACACCCCATACCCCGTGGTGTTTCTCCGCTCGGCTTTGCCGCTTGCTACCATCGGGACGCAAGAATGGTAATAGATTTCAAGTCTGCACCAGCGCTCGGCTTTGCCGCTTTCCACCGAAGGGACGAAAGAACCGAAGGGACGCAAGAAAGTAAGAAGAAAACTTTCAGAAAGTTTTGACGATTCAAATAAAAATCGTATCTTTGTCTCAAAATACAAATTATTGAAGAAATGGAAGATAACAAATCAACAATAGTTAGCGAGCCTTCAGCAGCTTACGACAGTACATCTTATGTGATGCCGCGCAGTAGTTTGATTTCCATGCTTTCATCTGTGGGGATCGAAGATATTCCGATGGCTATACGATATCTTGTTGACAAACTTGCTGCAGCCCAAAGAAAGGAAACTGTAGATAAGTCAGCACATATTTGGGACGATTATGAACTCTCTGCAGAGATTATAGCGATGGCTCCAGCCAAGCGTAAGAGCATCTATGGTGACTATGATGCAGAGTTGACGGAGATATTGGAGGAGAAGTACAAATGAAGGTATTTCTTGACACGAACGTTATCATCGATTTCTACGATAGTAGCAGAGGGCATTATATGCCAACTGCTGTTGTATTTGATTTGGCCTTAAAAGGCAAAATACAACTATCAGTCTGTGCTCAGAGTTTCATTACAGCATTTTATCTGCTTCGTAAGGTATATGATAAAGAGATTCTTTACACCAGTATGAAGTCACTCTTCAAACTATGTAAAGTCTCAGCAGTAGATGCGCAAATTATAGAAAAGGCATTGTCTAGAGAAGGTCGCGACTTTGAGGATACTGTGCAGTACTTCTCATCAAAAGCAACTGATGCAGATATCATCTTGACAAGAGATGATAAAGGCTTTGCAGAATTTGATATACGCCACATGACAGTAGAGCAATTCCTCAACGAATTCCTCCCAGATATGGATAAATAGGAATATTTTCCCCCGCTCGTTCCTCGCACCCCTCTCCCTGCTCTTTTCGAGCGCCATTATCTTGGGGTTTCACACCCCATACCCCGTGGTGTTTTAGCATGGTAATAGATTATAAAGGTTTTCTCTATGCGCCAGCCGATAAATAATACAAGCCGTGTCCCGGCTTACTTAAGAGGAAGGAAAATGGCTGTTTCTGCATTTTCCTGTGTTGAGCCTTCCAATATAGGGGAAGGACGGGATGGGGTGGATGTCTTTGCTTCTTTCTGCGCCAGAAAGTAAGGGAATAAAGTCTTTTTGCTTCTTTTTCTGCGCCAGAAAAAGTAAGAAGTAGTTTCATTATATTGTCAAAAACAAAATCTCTTTTGAAAGAGAAACAGAAATAGAAACCCCGTCGCGAGACGTCAATTTTATAAAAAATCGTTATTAAACGTTTGGTGGAAGGCTCATTCTCTCCTAAGAAAAGGTTCCGCTCGGCTTTGCCGCTTTCCACCGAAGTGACTAAAAGAACCATCGGGACGCAAGAAAATGTTACCGATTTCCATCGGTATAAAAAAATAATAAAGTGTAAACTGTCAATTTTGACGTCTTGTATATGAATATGGTTTTTGATACAGAAAATACGTAGGAAAGCCCTCCCTTTACGAAAGAAAATATTATTTTATTGTAATGAAGAACGTCCAACTTATTAATAAAGAACTGCTTTCTGATATTCACGAGAAAGCGACGAAGAACACTCGTAAGCGTATCAATTATGACTTGCGCAATTCGTCAGAGGACACCTCTCAGCGCATGCTGAATGCCCTGGAGGTGGGTACCCATGTCCCCATCCACCGTCATCTGAAGACTTCTGAGACCGTTGTCTGCATGGATGGCTGTCTGGACTGGGTGTTCTATGAGGAACTGCCCAATATCATTGATGGCGGTCCCATCCATGATGGTGAGAAAGCATTGGACGAGACCTGCTTCAAGGAGACGGCCCGTTTCCGTGTCTGTCCGCGAGTGGGCAAATATGGCATTCAGGTACCGCAGGGCGTGTGGCACTCCATTGAGGTATTTGAACCCAGTACCATCCTGGAGGCGAAAGACGGTCCCTATCAGGATGGATCAATGATTAAGAAGATTAGAAAACAACAGGATAACATGAAAGAGAAAAATACGATTCATCTCTGTCTGGCGCATATGAGCGACACGGGTGACGAGATGAAGTATATCAACCGTGCATTCGATGAGCGCTGGGTGGCTCCCCTCGGACCCAATGTGGACGGGTTCGAGGATGACTTGAAGCGCTTTATCGCCAGAGACGATAAAGCGCTTGAAGATAAGGAGATCGTGGCGCTAGCGAGCGGGACGGCTGCCGTTCACCTCGGCCTGGTCGCCCTCGGTGTCGGTCCGGGAGATGAGGTGCTGGCGCAGAGCTTCACGTTCTGTGCCTCGATGAACCCCATCCGTTACCTTGGTGCCACGCCTGTCATCATCGACTCAGAGCCCGACACGTGGAATATGGATCCGGCTCTGTTGGAGGCCGCCATTCAGGACCGCATAGAGAAAACCGGTAAGAAGCCGAAGGCCATTGTGACCGTTTACCTTTATGGTATGCCCGCTAAGATCGACGAGATTATGGCCATTGCTTGTAAGTATGACATCCCCGTGCTGGAGGATGCCGCAGAGGCCTTCGGTTCAGAGTACAAGGGTCGTTTTGTCGGTACGTTCGGTGACTACGGTGTGCTGTCGTTCAACGGCAACAAGATGATTACCACTTCCGGTGGCGGTGCATTGATCTGCCCTAACAAGGAGGCTAAGGAACGTATAAAGTGGTACGCTATGCAGGCGCGCGAGGCGTACCCCTACTACCAGCACGAGTCCATCGGTTACAACTACCGTATGAGCAATGTCTGTGCAGGCATCGGCCGTGGTCAGATGTCTGTTGCGCGTGAGCACATTGCCCATCACCGCCATGTCGCTGAGATGTATGAAACCGCCTTCCGTGACGTGGATGGCATCACTTATCACAAGGAGTTGGAGGGTCTGATGGCCAGCAACTATTGGCTGAGCACCATCGTCTTGAGTAAAGATTTACGAATTAAGAACGAAGAGCAGGCTTACGCTAAGGCCATCGATACGGCCATAGGCGGTGCTGCTGGCGTGGTGCATAGGGGAGGTGGGATACATACGGACTGCGAACCCAATGTGAACGTAGAGGCCCTGCGCATCAACCTGTTGGCCGAGGGCATCGAGAGCAGACCGCTTTGGAAGCCGATGCACAAGCAGCCTGTCTATCAGGATGCCCCGGCCTATGTCAATGGCGTCAGTGAGTCTATTTTCAAGTGTGGCCTCTGCCTCCCCTCTGGTCCCATGGTTTCCGACACCGACGTCCACCGCATCATCGACACCATTCTCTCTAATATCTCCTGACTCCTGACTCCTGACTCCTGTCTCCTGTCTCCTGTCTCCTGTCTCCTTTACTCCTTACTCCTTTACTCCTTACTCCTTTACTCCTTATAAAAAATGAACCCATTCAATAAGTTTTTTAATTGGTATTTTAATAAGAATGCGCTGCCGTTCTGGTGCATATTTATTTTCGATTGCTTCATCCTGCTGATGTCGGGACTGATCAGCCACGGGGTGTTCAATTACTGGTCGGTGGGTGAAGAGAACTTCGGCCTGGTGATCAACACCTTGGTTCTCTTCGTGTTGCTGAACTGTATCGGTATTAAGGTGTTCTATACCTATGCGGGCATCCTGCGCTATTCGTCGTTTGTCGACCTGCAGCGCGTGGGGTATGCCAATGTCCTGTCGTGTGCCATCGTGCTGACGGTACACTACTGGATGAGCAACTACCCTGAGACGTATTTCAAGCATCTGTCAGCGCGTGAGATTGTGACGATGTTTGCACTGGCAACGATGATCCAGTGGGCAGCGCGCATTTTGGTGAAGAACGTGTTCGACGTGCTGACCAGTTCGAAGCGCTCCATCCGTGTGCTCATCTACGGTGCTATGTCAGGTGGTGTGGGTCTCGCCAAGAATATCCGCAGCCAGAAGCCTGCCCGCTACAAGGTAAAGGGTTTCATCTCGCATGACAAGCGCTACCGGCACAACCGTCTGCTGGGTGAGAAGGTCTATTCGATGGAGGACGATCTGGCGGAGGTGATCCGTGAGCACCACATTGAGGGCATCATCGTGTCACCCTACCGCACGAACGAGTTCCGTAACCAGCAGGAACTGCAGGATATGCTCATCGAGAACGGTGTGAAGATCTTCATGGCTCAGAGCGCCCAGGAGTGGGTGAACATTGAGACGTCCGAATATGACGACAGCCCTGAGGAGGCCCCTGCCTTTGAGGGTGTCCGTCTGGCGGAGGTGAGTGTCGAGGACCTTTTGCCGAGAGCTGAGATCAAAGTCGACATGGCGTCGGTGGAGAAAGAACTGACTGGCAAGCGCGTGATGATCACCGGTGCTGCCGGCAGTATCGGTTCGGAGCTGGTGAGGCAGGTGGCGTCCTATCAGCCGGCCATCATGATCCTGATCGACCAGGCTGAGACCCCTGAGCATGACATCCGTGTGATGATGGCGAAGGATTATCCCGAGGTGCGCACGGAGACGATCGTCACCTCTATATGTAAAAAGGAACGCATGGAGCGCATCTTTGCCGACTATATGCCCGACTATGTGTTCCATGCCGCAGCCTATAAGCATGTGCCGATGATGGAGGACAATCCTACGGAGGCCGTGCAGAACAATATTATGGGTACGAAGATCATTGCCGATCTCGCTGTGAAGTATAATGCCAAGAAGTTCGTGATGGTATCGACCGACAAGGCTGTGAACCCCACGAACGTGATGGGCTGTTCGAAACGTATCTGCGAGATCTATGTGCAGTCCCTGAGCAAGGTGTCGAAGACGCAGTTTGTGACGACACGTTTCGGAAACGTGTTAGGGTCTAACGGCAGTGTGATACCACTGTTCCAGGAACAGATCCGCAATGGAGGGCCTGTCACTGTGACGCACCCGAACATCATCCGCTACTTCATGCTGATTCCTGAGGCATGTAAGCTGGTGCTCGAAGCGGGCACGAAGGGCAAGGGCGGAGAGATCTTTGTGTTCGATATGGGCAAGCCTGTGAAGATTGCCGACCTGGCTCAGCGGATGATTAAGCTCTCTGGAGCCCGTAACATCAAGATCGTGTATACAGGCTTGCGTCCGGGTGAGAAACTCTATGAGGAGGTGCTCAACGAGAAGGAGAACACCAAACCCTCGTTCCATGAGAAGATCCGTATCGCCCAGGTGCGAGAATATGACTTTAAGCAGGTGTCGAAGGATATCGACGAGCTGATCGCACTCTCGGGCAAGTTCGATGACCTGGCGACGGTGAAGAAGATGAAGGAGATCGTGCCGGAGTACCGGTCGAATAACTCCATCTACGAAGAACTGGATAGGTGATCTTAAAAAACAGTTAAAATATAATATATGATTTTTTTCTATCACACCGTCTGCAGCAGGTCTCCGATTAGAGACAGACTGGATTACGGGAAATACGGTTAGTTTCTAATGATATGACACGTACCTGTCCCTTGTCATGATATTGTGGCTAAGGAAGTGCCAAGGTATGGATTAAGTGTAAAAAGCTATCAGTGGGCCAGGCCCCAGTGATACATATTTCCCAAAGCTGAAATTCTAATTGTTAGGCTCTATTGCAGTAAATGACTGATTTTTCAACTATTCATACAGTTCTGTATATCAGTTCTTTATAAAAGCGTGTTTTTACAATAACTGATAATCAAGGCGTTATAAAAGGCTTTTCGGCTATAAATCAGTCAAAAAGGCACAAAAATCAGTCATAAGTTACAATAGAGCCAATTGTTATGCCGCTTGTAACACCTCCAATAAAGAATATCAAGGAAGTAACTGAGCCACTGAAAGAACAGATTATAAAGGGTGATATCCATACGATAGATGAAATGAGGGTTTTGGCTGAAGCCTTTGGGATATAGCGATACGATAAACGAGGCGGCTGTCAATTTTATCCTGCGTGAGTTCGTGATGAGCAAAGTCTCTTCTGACAGTATGATGAATGCTGATATGGTTGTGGATCTTCTTCGTCCACAGTTGGAAGTCACAACGAAGGATATTGAACCTTTTCGTTAAGCCAAATGACCAGAACCAAACTTGTTTGGGCTATGGCATGGCGAGAAAAGGTCGAATGTAATACAACCTGTCATTATCATGGGTCTGTACCATCATCGTGACCTGATTGAGTCGAGAGAAGCATTTACAAAGGTAATTTGAAAACCATGTCGTGAGACACTATATAAAAAATCGTTATGAATGGGGCGGGAACCCGCTGATCTCTCATAAGACGCCGAAAGGCAAAGGTTCAATAACAGTGGGCCTGCCTCATTTTAGAGAAAATAATAAGGAAGATATGAATATACTTGTAACAGGAGCCAACGGCCAGTTGGGAAATGAGATGCGAATCGTATCGAAAGGCTCAAAGGATAAGTACATCTTTACGGATGTAACAGAGCAAGATGGGGTGGAAACAACTATCCTCGACATAACCGATCTGAAGGCTATCAAGAAGATGGTCAAGGACTATAATGTCAAGGCCATCGTTAATTGTGCAGCCTACACCAATGTGGATAAAGCAGAGACCGATAAGGAGTTTTGTGAATTGCTGAATGCAAAGGCTCCCGAAAATTTGGCCGTTGCAATGAAAGAAGTCAATGGACTGTTGGTACATATCTCTACAGACTATGTGTTTGGTGGTGATGCATACAATACTCCGTGTAAGGAGGACCAGAAGGGAACTCCGACCGGAGTGTATGGATTGACAAAACTGCATGGTGAAGAGAATGTGAAAAAGAGTGAGGTCGCTTACCTCATCTTCCGCACAGCATGGTTATATTCAGAGTTTGGAAAGAACTTTGTAAAAACCATGTTGAATCTTACTTCAACAAGACCACAATTAAAGGTCGTATTCGATCAAGTTGGGACACCGACATATGCATTTGATCTTGCTTCTGCTATTTTTACTATACTTGAAAATAGAAAATTCAATGGTAATACAGGTATTTACCATTATAGCAATGAGGGCGTGACTTCATGGTATGATTTTACGAAGGTGATAGCTGAATTATCGGGCAATGATACAAGTGATATTCAGCCGTGTCATAGTGTAGAATTCCCATCACCTGTCACGCGTCCTTCTTTTTCTGTGCTTGACAAAACAAAATTTAAGGAAACGTTTGGTATGGCAGTGCCATACTGGACGGATTCGTTGAAAAGATGTATTAATAATTTAATGAACGTGTGATATATGGAGGTAATAAAGACAGCAATTGAAGGCGTGGTAATCATTGAACCACGAATTTTCAAAGACCCGAGAGGTTATTTCTTTGAGAGTTTTTCACAAAGAGAGTTCGAGGAGAAGGTAAGAAAAATTAATTTCGTTCAGGACAACGAAAGCATGTCCTCATACGGTGTAATGCGTGGACTCCACTTCCAACGGTCTCCCTTTACTCAGAGCAAATTGGTGCGTTGCGTTAAAGGTGCTGTTCTGGATGTTGCTGTGGATATCCGTAAGGGAAGCCCAACGTACGGACAGCATGTGGCTGTAGAGTTGACAGAGGATAACCACCGTCAATTCTTTGTTCCACGCGGGTTCGCTCATGGCTTTGCAGTCCTCTCTGAGACAGCTATCTTCCAGTATAAGTGTGATGAGTTTTATCATCCAGAGGCGGATGGTGGCATCAGTATTATAGATGATAGCCTTGGTATTGATTGGCACATACCAACTGAAAAGGCTTTGCTTTCTGAGAAAGATACAAAGCATTCTTTGCTTAAAGATTTCGATAGTCCATTTGACATTAACGTAAATCTCTATTGATATGAAAGGTATAGTATTGGCAGGCGGTTCAGGAACTCGCCTTTATCCCATAACAAAGGGTGTTAGCAAGCAATTGCTCCCGATTTATGATAAACCGATGGTCTATTATCCCATCTCTGCATTGATGCTGGCAGGCATCAGAGATATTTTGATAATCTCTACACCTTACGATTTGCCTGGATTCAAACGTCTTTTAGGTGATGGAAGTGATTATGGCGTACACTTTGAGTATGCAGAGCAGCCTTCACCAGATGGCCTTGCACAAGCATTCATCATTGGCGAGAAGTTTATTGGCAATGACTCTGCTTGTTTGGTTTTAGGTGATAACATTTTCTATGGGTCAGGCTTTACTGGATTAAAGCCGCAAGGCTGTTGAAGATGCAGAGGTAAATGGTAAGGCGTCAGTGTTTGGCTATTGGGTCTCTGATCCGGAGCGTTATGGTGTTGCTGAGTTTGACAAGCAGGGAAACTGCCTCTCTATTGAAGAGAAACCAGCTAATCCGAAATCTAACTATGCCGTAGTTGGTCTTTACTTCTATCCTAATAAAGTTGTGGATGTAGCTAAACATATCAAGCCCTCTGCTCGTGGAGAATTGGAAATCACCACCGTAAACCAGGAGTTCTTGAAGGATGGCGATCTAAAAGTACAAGTCTTTGGTCGAGGATTCGCTTGGCTGGATACAGGTACTCATGACTCGTTGGCAGAAGCAAGCACCTTTGTTGAGGTTATAGAGAAACGTCAGGGTCTGAAAATCGCTTGTTTGGAAGGTATTGCGTACCGTAATGGCTGGATTAGCGAAGAGAAGATGAGAGAACTGGCTAAGCCCATGCTTAAGAATCAGTATGGGCAATATCTCCTGAAGGTAATTGATGAAATGAAGGAAGACGTTACATCTATTTCGTTTAGATATAAGCTTTCCCAATAAAAGTATATTAAACATAGCGGATTATATGAAAGTAGTTCTTTTAGCAGGTGGATTTGGTTCTCGGATTAGTGAAGAATCTATTTATAAACCAAAACCTATGATAGAAATAGGTGGTATGCCTATTCTTTGGCATATCATGAAGGAATATGCCTATTATGGTCACAATGAGTTTATCATTTGTGCGGGCTATAAACAGGAGTATATCAAGGAGTGGTTTGCCAACTACTTCATCCACAACTCCGATATCAGCTTTGATTTTCGTGGTGGTAAGAATGAGATGGCTGTACATCATAGTCATTTGGAACCATGGAAGGTTACAGTTGTTGATACAGGCTATAATACTATGACGGGTGGCCGCATTAAGCGTGTTCAGGAGTATGTGGGCAATGAGACCTTCATGATGACTTATGGTGATGGTGTTTGTGATGTAGACATTAATAAGCTGGTAGAATTCCATAAGAGCTATGGTAAGATCGCAACCTTGACTGCTGTAAAGTTAGCACAAGATAAGGGTGTGCTGAATATTACCAGCGATTATGCAGTAACCTCTTTCCGAGAGAAGAATAAAACGGATGGTGCTCCTATTAATGCCGGTTATATGGTGCTTGAACCTGCCATCTTTGACCTCCTTGATGGAGACACTTGCGTATTCGAACGCAAACCACTGGAAACTTTAGCAGCCAAAGGCGAATTGATGTCTTATATTCATGAAGGCTTCTGGCAGTGCATGGATAATGTCCGTGAAAAAAATATGCTGGAAGACCTTTTGAAGAATAATGCTGCACCTTGGAAAAAGTGGGAGAGAGAAGTCCCTAATTTGTAATTAATAAAAAAGGAAAAGTATAATGGCTAAGAAAGAAGAATTAAAGGCTCACATCCTTGAGCTGACGCGAGAGTATTATAAGGAGGTTCATGCCCAGAAGAAGGAGTTTGAACCAGGTAAGTCATTCGTCCATTATGGTGGTCGTTTCTTCAATGATGAAGAAATGGTTAACCTCGTGGATTCTTCTCTAGACTTCTGGTTGACCCAAGGCCCTTGGACACACAAGTTTGAGCGCCGTTTGGCGGATTGGTTGGGTGTAAAGTTTTGTGCAGTAACCAATTCTGGTTCAAGTGCCAACCTTTTGGCATTCTATACGTTGACCTCTCATAAGTTGGGTGACCGTAGGATCAAGAAGGGTGACGAAGTGATTACTGTAGCTGCAGGTTTCCCCACCACCGTTACACCAATTATCCAGTATGGTGCTATACCTGTGTTTGTGGATGTGGCACTCCCTGGATTTGACATTGATGTCAACCAGTTGGAAGCTGCTTACAGTCCTATGACTAAGGCTGTGATGATGGCTCATTCATTAGGTAATCCTTTTAACTTGAAGGCTGTACTGACTTTCTGTGAAAAGCATAACCTTTGGTTGATTGAGGATAACTGTGATGCCCTTGGTTCTGAATACACCATTGATGGCGTAACTAAGAAGACTGGAACATGGGGCCATATTGGTACAAGCAGTTTCTATCCTCCTCACCACATGACGATGGGCGAGGGCGGTGCTGTTTATACCAACGACCCAGAACTGAATAAGATAACACTCTCTTTCCGTGATTGGGGACGTGACTGCTGGTGTGCGTCAGGTGTGGACAACACCTGCCGTATGCGTTTCACCGGCCAGTTTGGCGAACTGCCTCAGGGTTACGACCACAAGTATGTGTACAGTCACTTTGGCTTCAACCTGAAGATTACTGATATGCAGGCAGCTGTTGGTTGTGCCCAGTTGGATAAGCTTGATCAGATAGTTGCAGCCCGTCGTGCTAATTATCAGATGCTGTATGATGGTCTGAAGGATGTTCCTGGACTGATACTTCCTGTAGCCGAGGCAAACTGCAATCCTTCTTGGTTCGGTTTCCTGATTGCAGTAAAGGAAGATGCAGGATTTTCCCGTAATGAACTGACAGGTTATCTGGAACAGAACAAGATTCAGACTCGTAATCTCTTTGCTGGTAATCTGACTAAGCATCCTTGCTTTGATGAGATGCGTCAGACGGGTGAGGGCTATCGTATTGTAGGTGAACTGAAAAATACCGACTTCGTGATGACTAATGGTTTCTGGATTGGTGTATTCCCTGGAATGACCAGGGAGATGAACCTGTGGATGATCAAGTGCATACGGGAATTTTGCATTGCACATGCAAAATAAGGTTCAGGTTTAATGCTTCAAGTTTCAAGAACATGAAAATTGATGATTTCAACAACTTTTATAAAGGCAAAAAGGTCCTTGTAACAGGCCATACCGGTTTCAAGGGCTCTTGGCTCAGCATCTGGCTTCACAAACTGGGCGCAGAGGTGGTAGGAGTTGGTTTGGAACCCTACAGCGAGAAGGACAATTTTGTTCTTTCTGGTATTGGTAAAAAGATCAAGGCAGACATCCGTGCTGACATCCGTGACGGAGAGAAGATGAAAGAAATTTTCAAGCAGTACCAGCCGGAAATAGTCTTCCACCTTGCCGCACAGCCATTGGTACGCCTTAGTTACGAAATTCCCGTAGAAACCTATCATACCAACGTGATGGGTACCATCAACATCATGGAGGCCATCCGTGCAACGGAAAGTGTCAAAGTGGGAGTGATGATAACCACTGACAAGTGCTACGACAACAAGGAGCAGATGAGAGGCTACAAAGAGGATGATCCTTTTGGTGGTTACGACCCTTACAGCTCCAGCAAAGGCGCTTGCGAGATAGCTATCCAGAGCTGGCGCAGGAGTTTCTTCAATCCAGAAGATTATGGTAAGAAACACCATGTAAGTCTTGCCAGCGTACGTGCCGGTAATGTGATTGGTGGTGGCGACTGGGCTAAAGACCGTATTATCCCTGACTGCATCCGTGCCTTGGAAGCAGGAAAGCCTATTGACATCCGTAGTCCGAAGGCTGTACGCCCCTGGGAGCATGTACTGGAACCTCTCAGCGGTTATATGCTCCTTGCACAGAAGATGTGGGAGAATCCTACGGAGTTCTGTGAGGGTTGGAACTTTGGACCGGAGCAAGAGAGTGTGCTGACCGTCTGGGAAGTAGCAACTGCTATGATTAAGAACTTTGGCTATGGCGAGTTGAATGATGTCTCTGATCCTAATGCACTCCACGAAGCCAATCTCTTGATGCTTGATATTACAAAGGCTAAGACACGTTTGGGATGGAAACCAAGATTGGATGCCACACAGTGCGCTATCATAACATCTGACTGGTACAAACGTTATCAGAAAGAAGATGTTTACAGCATCTGTATTGATGAAATAGAAAGGTTTATACAATGGAAATAAAAAGGACTCCTTTCGAAGGACTGCTGGTTTTGCAGACAGTGAACTTCCAGGATAATCGAGGTGGATTTCAGAAATTGTTCAACTTTGATTTCTTCAAAGAGAATGGTCTTGATTACGATTTCAAGGAGTTCTACTATTCTGTGAACAAAGCAAATGTGGTGAGAGGTATGCACTTTCAGACACCTCCTTTTGACCATACAAAGGTAGTCTATGTGAGTAAAGGTCGTATTAGAGATGTGGTAGTGGATATTCGGAAGGAAAGCAAGACCTATGGTAAATGTTTTTCTATAGAACTTGATGACCAGAAAGGACAGTTTTTGTATATTCCCAAAGGTTTCGCACATGGTTTTGTTTCGTTGGAAGACGGGAGCATTGTAAACTATGCACAGACCACCTGCTATGCCAAGGACAATGATTGTGGGATTGATGCGACATCCATTGGTTTTGATTGGGGCATAGAGAATCCTATCCGTTCTGGTAGAGATCTGACATTTGAGAAGTTAAACGGTTTTAATTCACCATTCTAATGAGAATATTAATAACAGGTGCAACGGGCTTTATTGGCACAAACCTTACCCGTGAGCTCAGAAAGAATAATGATTTGTTCATCCTAGGACAGTTCGAAGGAGACCCTGAGAAGTTGGGATTGCCTGGAATTGTGATGACTGATGATATTCAGCGATTAGCTGATTATATAAAGTATAACGAGATTGAGGGAATCATTCATTTGGCTTCCCTTTATTTGACTGTTCATACTCCAGAGCAAGTTAAAGACTTGGTGTCGTCCAATGTGTATTTTGGAACTGCAGTTCTGGAGGCTGCTTCATTGGCAGGAACTGTTAAGTGGTTCTTAAACACAGGTAGTATCTGGCAGAATTATAATGTGAAAGGAACGGCATACAATCCCGTAAACCTTTATGCTGCCACTAAGCAGGCTTTTATTGATATGGCCAAGTATTATAGCGATGTGTTCGGAATCCGTTTCTGCACGCTAAAGCTTTGCGATACATACGGTCCAAATGATACTCGCAAGAAGCTGTTTAAACTCTTTAAGGATTATTCTGAGAGTGGTGAGGTACTGAAGATGTCGCCAGGAGAGCAGAAGATAGACCTAATTTATATTACAGACATCATAGCTGGTTTCACCCAGCTTGCAGAGTTGCTGGCATCTGATACGGAATTAGGTGATGAGTATGTGTTAACATCCGGCAAACAGATTCCCTTAAAGGAACTCGCTCAATTGTTCTGTGATGTCTCTGGCCGCAAGCTAAACATTGAATGGGGCGGAAGACCTTATAGGAATAGAGAAGTGATGGTTCCTTGGAAGGGAGTACCAGTACCTGGCTGGAAAGCAGAAGTGAGTGTAAAGAAAGGAATTAAATTGTTCTTGGGGGAATCTATTTAAAGTATGAATCGCGAATAATTGCATGTTTCTATGGTTGTTATTAAGACTTCAAGAAAGGATATTATTTGGAACTATCTTGCAACTATTTTTAGCATCGGGACAGGAGTAATTGTACTTCCGATGCTTCTGCATTTTTTGTCCAGCGAGGAAGTCGGTTTAAATTATCTCTTGCTTACTATAACATCAATGGGCGGATTATTAGACTTTGGCTTTTCCCCACAAATAGGAAGAAATGTAACCTATGCACTTAGTGGAGCTAAGAGTATAGAAAAAGAAGGTCTGAATGAGGAACCCGAAGCAGAACCAAATTTCAAGTTGCTTGCTATTGTCATAGAAACAGCTCGCCAAATATATAAAAGAATGTCCATTGTGGTTTTGGTAGTGTTGTTATTATTAGGAACACCATATATATATCATGTAACACATGCCTTTCAAGATGTAGAAAATACGCTTGTAATATGGCTGATTTTTTGTTTCTCGACTTATTTGAACATATATTTCAAATATTATAGAAGTTTACTTACAGGAAGCGGTAAAATATTTGAATCCTCGGTATCTATTATTCTGTCAAAGGGGGCATACATTATTGTATGTTGTATTATGCTACTTTTCGGATATGGCCTTTTTTCAGTAGTGATAGCTAATTTGTTTACCCCATTTATCTTGTTCTTGTATGGCAATCACATATTTTATACGCCAGACATGAAAAGGAATTTAGCTGTCAATATAAGTAAACAAGATATTAAAGATGCATTCTCAGCTATTTGGTATAACGCCAAGAAATTAGGAATTAACCAACTCGGAACCTTCGCAATTTTAAAACTAAATCTATTTTTAATTGGATTGTTTTTGCCACTGAAGGTGGTTGGTTCTTTTGGTGTTTTAACCCAAGTAGTTCAAACTTTGAGTGGCTTGGCATCAGCTTTATTTCAATCTTTCGTGCCTCAGTTCTCTCATTTGCAGGTAACACATAATTATAGAGAAATCGTTAAGAAACTTTCTGTCACGACTGTGTTTTATTGGGTAAGCTTAGTCCTAACAGGTATTGTGGTATTATTATTATTACCAATATTATTAAAGATGATTGGATCAAGTACGAATTTACCTTCTTTTGGTATTTGTATCATATATTTATTAATAATAGCGTTAGAAGGAAACCATTCAAATTTTGCGACTATTATTGCGACATCAAATAAAGTTCCTTTTGTTACCGCTGGTTTAGTAGCAGGAGGTTTTATAGCGATATTTACATATTTAACTTTGAGATATACAGAATGGGAGCTATGGGGAGTTGTATTAGCGCAAGGATTGGTGCAATTGTCATATAATAATTGGAAATGGCCTGTGTATGTATTAAAAGACTTGAATTGCACACCTATGTATTTTATAGAAATTGGTTTTGCTGAAATACGAAAAAAACTAAAAAAAAATAATGAGTATGGGAAATTATTTTGATTATATTGATAATTTTAAGAAGGACGAATCGATAGTGTCAGAATGCATCTTTGCAAATCGATCAAATTCGACTCCTTATGTGACAATAGGTATTCCTACATATTTGAGAACTAATACACTTATAGATGCGCTTAAAAGCGCGATTTCTCAAGACTATGATGGGATTTTTGAAATTTTAGTACTAGATAATAATCCACGACGAAATGACGAAACCGAAATGTATATGAAAACAATGAATAAAGTTCCATTGGTTTCGTATTATAAAAATCATCAGAATCTGGGCATGGCGGGAAACTGGAACCGAATAGTCACATTGTCTCGTTCGGAATGGGTTGTACTTCTACATGATGATGACATAATAGCTCCCTGTTTTTTGAAGGATATGCTGTGTGTGGCGGAAAAGTATAATGCAGATGTGGTAAATAGTGGATTCCTTCTATGGAAGGATTTTGAAAAAAATAGGCCGTGTTTTAAACTACGTAATAAACAGTATAATATTATTAAATCCACATTGTCTTCTAATCATTTAGTTCATTTTGCGGGCATGCCATCTGGTATTTTATATAAACGTGATGTATATATAAGGGAGGGTGGTGCAAATTCTGATTTTTTTCCTTCTATGGATTATGTCTTTCATTGTAATTTATCTCGAAAATACAATTTTTTGATTTATTCAAAAAAATTAACAATATATAGGTTGTCAATAAATGAGTCGTCAAATAAGAATACGATAAGAACATATATCCCTATTGATTATTCAATACGACTTTACATCGCAGACTTGTTAAAACTTCCGAATTGGTATTCAAAGTATATTTATAAATTTGCTACACGTTACCGATTGAACACACTTAATATGAAGTGTTTAAATATTCCAGAGTTATTGAATATTAAATTTAAAAGGCTTAATTTTTTTGAGGTTTTTCTGTATAAATCTTATTTAAGAATATATAAGTATTATTATACCAATATTAATTGTATAGGTAAAATGTAATTTTTAACATAGTTAATTTATGATAATTAGAAGTAAGGCTCCTCTTCGATTGGGCTTGGCAGGAGGTGGAAGTGATGTGAGTCCGTATAGCGACATATATGGTGGTATCATACTTAATGCCACCATTAACCTATATGCTTATTGTACAATAGAGGAAATGAATGACGAACAAATAACCATTGAGAGTTTTGATGGTGAGTGCATGGAAAGTTTTCCACTTTCGCGAGAACTAGAAATTGACGGTAAAGCATCCTTGTTGAAAGGTAGTTATAATCGTGTCATGAAAGATTTTAACCTTCCGTTGCAGGCATGTAAGATAACAACGTATAACGATGCCCCTGCCGGATCCGGACTTGGGACATCATCGACAATGGTGGTTGCTATACTTAAAGCATTCGTGGAATGGAGAAATCTGCCACTTGGTGATTATGAGATTGCTCGGTTAGCATATGAAATTGAACGTAAAGATCTTGGGTTGGCAGGAGGTAAACAAGACCAATATGCGGCTGCATTTGGGGGGTTCAACTTCATGGAGTTCTTGAAGAATGACATGGTAATTGTTAATCCTTTAAAAGTTAAGCGGTGGATAGTTGACGAAATGGAAGCAAGTATTGTTCTATATTTTACAGGGAGATCTCGTAGCTCTGCGGCAATTATTAATGAGCAGAAAAAAAATACCACATCAGGCAATAATAAGTCAGTAGAAGCAATGCACCGTATTAAACAAAGTGCAGTCGATATGAAATTAGCTATATTAAAAGGAGATATGAGAGAATTTGCACGTATTCTCGGACAAGGATGGGAAGATAAAAAGAAGATGGCAGATGCCATTACAAATCCAGTTATTGAAGAGGCCTTTAATGTCGCTTTGAAAGCTGGGGCATTAGCTGGTAAGGTGAGCGGCGCAGGAGGAGGCGGTTTTATTATGTTTGTGGTAGAGCCAACCAAAAAGAAGGCGGTAATAGAAGCATTGGAGGAATTGGGTGGTTTTACCAAGCACTTTAACTTTAATGACGGAGGTGCTCACGGCTGGAAGATATATGAGACAGATAGAGTAGAATTATTAAAACACTAAAATGATATGGAGGATCAATTGAATATATTAATTATGCGCTACCCTCAATTGGAGGCTTGTCGTGAGGATATAAAAAAAGCATATCTTTTATTGGAAGAGGCATACCAGAAAGGACGCAAGTTGTTGGTGTGCGGCAATGGGGGGTCTGCATCAGATTCGGAGCATATTGTGGGAGAACTGATGAAGGAGTTTAAATTGAAGCGCAGGGTATTTAGCGACCATGCTGCTGCATTGAAGAAGGTAGACCCAGAATTAGGCCAAGTTCTTGCTGATAATTTGCAAGGAGCGTTACCTGCCATTTCTTTGACTGGACACTCGTCACTGCAGACGGCATTTATAAATGATGCAAATGCAGATTTGATATTTGCTCAACAGGTAAATGGTTATGGAAAGACTGGAGATGTTTTTCTTGGAATCTCTACCTCTGGTAATAGTAAGAATGTGATTTATGCTGCAGTCAACGCTAAAGCTAAAGGCCTTAAAGTAATTGGCCTTACGGGTGTTAAAGATAACAAATTGATGAAGTATGCAGATGTATGTATCCGTGTACCAGAAACAGAGACATATAAAATACAGGAGTTACATTTGCCGGTGTATCACTGCTTGTGTTTAATGTTGGAAGAAAAATTTTTTGGAGCAAGATGAAGGTTGTAATAATGGCAGGCGGGAGAGGAACCCGTATAGCTTCTTTAAAGAGTGATGTCCCCAAGCCAATGATTCCTATCTGCGGGAAACCTATTTTGGAATGGCAGATAGAGAATTTGAAAACTTGTGGATTGACTGATATTACATTGGTCATTGGATATCTTGGCCATGTAGTTAAGGATTATTTAGGTGATGGTACAAGCTTTGGGGTAAAAATATCCTATTTTGAGGAAGTGGAACCACTAGGAACCGCTGGAGCATTGTTTAAGATGCCTGAGCTAACAGAGGATTTCCTGCTGCTATGTGGCGATGTAATTCTTAATGTGGACTTTAATAGGTTTATTGAGTTCCATAAGAGAAATAATGCCTGGGCCAGTTTAATTGCTCATCCCAATGGTCATCCTTACGACAGTTCACTTCTTGTTACCGAGGTTTTACCTCCGCAAGAACTAGGTGGGAATCCTGTTGATTCACATCGTGTTGTGAGATGGATGAACAAAGAAGATGAACGGCTTTGGTATAAGAATCGCGTAAATGCTGGTGTAGAGATTATTTCTCCCGAATTACTAAAAGAAACAATGAGGAATTTTATTCCTCGCCACCCAGAAACTCCCGATAAAATAGATCTTGATCGCGATGTCTTGAAACCTAATATTATATCAGGGAAGATATATGCCTACGATACCCCTGAGTATATCAAGGATATGGGAACACCAGAACGATTCTATGAAGTAGAGAAGGATATTCAGAATGGAAAAGTGAAGGCTCGCAACCTTTCACAAAAGCAAAAGGCCATTTTCTTGGACCGTGACGGAACTATAAATAAGTATGTTGGTTTCTTGACTCTTCCAGAGCAGTTTGAATTGCTGCCTGAGGTTGCTGATGCAATTAAGATGATTAATAAGTCAAGATATCTTGCAATTGTCGTGACTAATCAGCCAGTTATTGCACGTGGAGAGTGTACTTGGGAGGAGTTGCGACAAATTCATGACAAAATGGAGACAGAATTGGGTAAAAAAGGCGCATTCCTTGATGGTATTTATATTTGCCCTCATCATAAAGATAAAGGCTTTGATGGTGAACGAGTAGAATATAAAATTGAGTGTTCCTGTCGTAAGCCGAAGCCTGGTTTGCTATTACAAGCAGTTCGTGATTTCAATATTGATTTGTCACAATCTTATATAATCGGTGATAGTGATATTGATTTGCTGACAGGCAAAGGTCTGTTATGCGGTTCAATACAATGTGAACAAAGCAAAGGTTTAACTCATAATAATATAGAGGAGATACTTTAAATGTTATTATTCAATTTACAGGAAACTCAACCTTTCGGTAGCTCGATAAGACATGGTGGAGGTAAAAATGGAGAGGTCGTCTTTAAGCGAATGGTAGAAAGAGGCCTAGAGGTTTGTGCTGTTTATGATTCAAGACGATGGTTTAATCCTGAAGTCCAAGATATAATAAACGCAAATCATATTAATCTAATAGATTCAAATATTAGTTCAATAGAAACAATTATTAAAAATAATAAAATAAAAAAATATTATACTCCGTTGGTTAATAGACGTTCGGTTGGTGATTATGACTGTGAGATATTTGGGCAAATTCATGGATTAAGACAATTGGAAACGCCAAATGATTTCTATCAAATATATTATAAACCATATAGAAATATTTTGCATTATGCTAGACAAGTAATACTAGGGAATTATTATAAAAACGTGGAAATGAGATTCTTTACGAAACTTTTCAATAATAAACAGTTTCATCCATTTGTTGTGTCAAATCATACGGCGAATGCAATAAAAGTATATTATCCACAAATGAAAGATTCTGAAATACCAGTCTTTTATTCACCACCTATATTGAACGGAAAAATAATTAAGGAAAGGAAAAGTAATGAAAAATACTTCTTAATAGTTTCTGCATCAATATCTTATAAAAATGCGTTAAGGGCAATTAAAGCTTTGGATAATCTGTTTAGCAACGGTTTTTTATCAGAGTTTAAAGTCAAGATTGCAGGGGCTCTGTCTTCGAATTCATATCGGTACAAAATAAAATGTATTACACGATTTGAGTTTCTAGGTTATGTCGAAGATAATGCTTTAGCACAACTTTATCATGATGCATATTGTCTTATTTATCCTTCATTGAATGAAGGCTTTGGATCCCCCCCCCTTGAAGCTATGCAATATGGTGTCCCGATATTATTATCAGCGATTTCGGCTATTCCAGAAATAGCGGGATGTGGAGGTGTCTATTTTTGCCCATTCTGCGTGGAAGAAATAATGAATAGAATACTCATGATTTCGGATAAAAAAACACATCAGAGTTTTTCAGATGAGGCAAGAAAAAGGTTTAGTGTCGTTTACCAAAAACAGTGCACTGATCTTGAAAGATTGATAGATTACGTTTCTAATTACTAAGAGAATGATTGTTTTTTATCGCCGAAAGCATGTAAATGTGACTCAAGCAAATAATTTTTTTTTGACAGGAGTATTAGTTTGCCTGTGCCTTATGCTAATGGGATTTGCTACCTTCTCAGCATATGTTTCTTATATATACACTTTTCTGTGGTTTTATATTATTAATATGTTCTGTAAGAAAAGCGCGAGGGGAAGGAATCTTTTGTATTTTCATTTTTACTTGTTGATGGCACTAGTAATATATCATTATCAGAAAATGCAATTCCCTAGTTATATGGGCTTAACTGGACCAATGGGAATTGGGACTGATGATATAAATTACTATGCTGGGTTAAATGCGAAAATAACTTATCCTTTGGAACGTGTTGATATAGCAATGGGTAATACTCTTTCTCCATTAATTAATTTATTGTATTTACCTCATATATATGACCCCATTGATATTGTTGTTTTTAACATATTAGGAATAGCGTTTATTCCTTATATGACAAATAGAATTTGTTGTGTTTTTGGGGGTAACGAAAAGATAGCACTGACTTCTGAACAACTAATCCTTTTTTGTCCTTTTCTAATGTCGGTTGGTCTTATTATTATGAGAGATGTCTTATGTACTTCTATTATTCTTTTATCATTTTTATGTTTTGCGAAAAAAAAATATCTTATTTTTGTGGGTTCAACAACCATTTTAATATATTTAAAGTTTGGTTTTCTTGTTTTTCTTGTTGTTATTATTGCGCTATACTTGTTGATGCAGGAAAGAATTAAAAATAGAAGCCAAATAAAAACGCTGATAAAGATCATGGCGGTCACTGTTGCCTTATTGTTTGCTTTTGTTTTATATATTATTCCAAATCTTTCAGAGATAACTGGCGGCCGATTAACTTCAGAATCCTTATTTCGTGAGGATTTTGTAGAATACCTACATGGAAGTAATGAAGACAGCGTTTTGGTGAAGATTTATGACATGCCAATACTTTTGCGAATTCCTATGCTTGTGGTCGCCTTTTTAGTTCTTCCTCCTTTAAGCCCATCATTTATTAGAGAGGGGCATTTTATGCTTGGGGCATTTATGTCTAATTTTGCTGCACCTGTTTATTGGTGTATTTTATATAGGTATCTTTTTGAAGTGATTCTTTCCTATCGCAAAATGAATGTCAGGGTAAAAACAATAATTAATATTGTTTCCTTTCTTGCTCTTACATTAGGAATTATATCATTACAGTATCGTCATAAGGTGGTAATGATGCCATTTTTGTATATAGCTATTGCTTATGCGGTTAATAGTAAAATAAAGCCCAATCAGTTTTTAGTATTAGGATGTACGTTTATTTTTACATTAGCTCAAGTATATTTCTTTTATAGTCATCTGTAAATTTAAATTTTCAATTAGTGTAGTGTAAAACTGACGATAAATATAATAATCAAAAATAACTTAATTATTGCAGAAATGAGAATTTTTTTAAGACCAATTACAGAAAAAGACGCAGCTTACATAGTGAAGTGGCGTAATTCAGAGAAAGTACATAAGGACTGTATGACAAAGGCTCCAATAACATTGGAATCACACATGCTGTATTATCGTGATCGAGTGCTGACAGGCAAGAATATTCAGTTTATTGTGGAACGAGTTGAGGAAGAACTTGGCCTTGCCGCATATCCTATTGCAACCATCTATTTGAAAGATGTAGATAATGAAAACCATCGATGCGAACTTTGTGTTTTCACAAGCAGTGATGTGGAATGGGAAACTGAAGGCCAGGTTCTTGCTACCAAGATGATTTTGGAGAAGGCCTTCAATGAATATGGCATGCACAAAGTATATTCGCGCGTTTTCTATAATGAAGGCATTGAGATGCTGAAAAGTGCTGGCTTTACTTTGGAGTCAGTATTGAAATCAGAAGTGATGATTGATGGTGAATATAAGGATATTTACCGTATGAGTATATTTAATCCGAATAAGTAATATAATAAATAAGATTATTATGTCAATTCAAGTTTTAAAACCGAAGTTCGAGATTGATGAATGTCTCGAAGCAGTTAGAGAGTGCCTTGAGAAAGGCTGGACAGGCATGGGCTTTAAGACCGTGCAATTTGAGGAAGAATGGAAAAAATATACAGGGCATAAAAATGCCTATTATATTAATTCCAATACCGTAGGTCTTCATTTGGCGGTGAAAATTCTTAAGATGCGGAATGGCTGGCAGGATGGCGATGAGATTATCACCACTCCAATTACCTTTGTTTCTACGAATCATGCCATTCTTTATGAAAACATGCACGCCACCTTTGCAGATGTAGATGATTATCTCTGTCTGGATCCTGAGGATGTAGAAAAGAAGATTAATGATAAGACCCGTGCCGTTATCTTTGTTGGATATGGCGGTCGTGTTGGCCAATTGGCTAAGATTGTAGAAATCTGTAAGAAGCACAATCTGAAGCTCATTCTTGATGCTGCCCACATGTCTGGTACACGTGTTAAGGGCGTATGCCCTGGAACTTGGGATGGCGTTGATGTAACTGTGTATTCATTCCAAGCAGTAAAGAACCTCCCAACTGGTGATAGCGGTATGATATGTTTCCCCAATGCTGAAGATGACAAGCTGGCCCGCCAACTGGCATGGCTCGGTATTAACAAGGATACATACGCCCGTAGCAACAAGGGAACATACGCATGGAAATATGATGTAGACTATGTAGGTTATAAGTACAATGGTAATGCCATTATGGCTGCCATTGGTTTGGTACAGTTGAAGTATCTCGATCGCGATAATGCTCGCAGGCGAGAAATTGTGTCTATGTATGACAAGGCTTTCGAGAACAATCCAAAGTTGAAGATCATCAAGGCTCCCAACACCGATGAGTGCTCTTTCCATATTTATGAGCTTGTAGTACCCGATCGTGAAGGCCTGCTTGGTAAGTTGGCAGAAAACGATATCTATGGTGGCGTTCATTATCGTGACAATACCGAGTACAGCATGTACACTTACGCAAAAGGTACTTGCCCCAAAGCCCATGAGATGAGTGAGCATCTGATAACACTGCCTCTGCACATGTGGCTCACGAACGAAGAGGTTGAGAAAATTGCTGCTATTGTAAACGAATACGTTCAGTAATGGTTTATAATGGTGTATTAGAAGGAAGACATGTGAACCTGCGTTCAGTTGAAGAAAAGGACGCAGAATTCACTCTTTCTCTTCGACAAGATCCTAATTTGACCAAATATCTCCCCAAGCTTGATATTACCCTTGAACAGCAAATCTCTTGGATCAGAAAGCAACGGAATCAAGAAGGTGATTACTATTTCGTTGTTGAGAACAAGAAAGGCGAGAAAATTGGTGTCATAGGAGTATATGATGTTAATGGTGATTGTGCAGAAACAGGAAGAATAGCAATGATAGGTAATGCCTTTGAAAGTATTGAAGCACAACTACTCTCTTTTGAGTTTGCTTTTAATATTTTGCAATTGGAGAAAACCGTCAATTATGTGATGGCTGATAATACTCATGCATTGCGATTTTCCCAGATGTTTGGTTCTCAATCATCAGAACCATTTAAAGACAAAGATGGAAATATGAGGATTGATGGTGTTATCACTAAGGCTTCATATTTGAAGAGCAAGGATAGAATTATTAAAATGTTATATAGATAAAATGTCAAATTTAGAAAAGTACAACGCAGCTTTCTGCGAAACATTGAATGTAAAAGAAGATCAGCTCGCTGAGCTGAAGTATCAGGGAGTTCCCGAGTGGGATTCAGTAGGACACATGTCGTTGGTGGCTGCCATCGAAGATGCTTTTGACATTATGATGGAGATGGACGATATCATTGACCTCTCATCCTACGAAAAGGGTAAAGAGCTTTTGAAGAAATACGAAGTAGAACTCTAATGCTCAAAGGTAAGAACGCCATCATAACCGGTGCCAGAAGCGGTATTGGTCTAGCAACGTTGCAGCTGTTTGCAAAGAACGGCTGCAACTGCTGGGCTATTGTACACCGTGAAGATCCGGAATTCTTGAACAAGATTCAGACTTGGGAGAGTGAAAACCAAGTCTGGATTAAGCTTGTTTATATGGAACTGGACAACAGTGATTCCATCAAACAGGGAATGAAAGATATTCTTGCAGAAAAGCAACCTGTTGACATCTTGGTTAATGCCGCTGGTATAGTAAGCCCCAACCGTTTGTTCACCATGACCAAGATGGAAGACATCAGGCGAGTGATGGACGTGAACTTTTTCTGTGCCATTGAACTCACTCAGTTGGTATGTCGCCCCATGATGAGGCAACGGAAAGGTAGTGTTATCAATATTGCCAGTATTGCTGCCTGGGGTGAAGACACTTCTCAAATGGAGTATGCAGCCAGTAAAGCCGCTATGGTAATTGCCACCAAGAAGTTGGCAAGAGAGTTGGGTGGTGCCGGCATTAGAGTAAATGCCGTTGCTCCAGGTTTGACACAGACCAAGATGCTGGATGTTTTAGAAGATGAGGCAGAGGCTCAGATAAAGAAAGGTCTGGGACTTCATCGTTTTGGAACCCCGGAAGAGATAGCAGAGGTTTGTCTCTTCTTGGCTTCTGACAAGTCTTCGTATGTCACTGGAGAAACCATCAAAGTAGATGGTGGTGGAACAGATTTGCGTCTCTCAATTTCAAAATAGAAGACATGGATTTAAAACAATTCTCAAAAGAGTTACGCCTGTCAGCCTTGAAGATGGCCTATGACTGCGGCAAGAATGGTTCTCATGTGGGACCAGGATTGTCTTCCATTGAGATCATGGCCACGCTGTACGGTGATGTTTTGAAATGTGATGTAAACCATCCCGAGGACGAGAACCGAGACAGGTTAGTAGTCAGCAAGGGACATTGCGTACTTGCATACTATTCTGCACTTAACAAAGTAGGTTTTCTTTCTGATGAGGATATTGCCAGCTTTGAAACCAATGGTTCTCATTTCCACGGCCATGCCATGCGCAATCTTGAGAATGGCATTGAGTTCTCAGGTGGTAGCCTGAGCATGGGAATGACCTTCGCTGTGGGCTTGGCTCTCTCATGCAAAAGGAAGGGTAACACCAACCGGGTATTTGCTCTGGTGGGTGATGGTGAATGTGATGAAGGACTGATTTGGGAAGCAGCCATGTCTGCTGCTCACTATCAGTTGAACAATTTCACGGTCATAGTTGACAGAAACAAACTACAATATGACGGCCCCACGGAGAAGGTGATGAACCAGATTGATCTTGCCAAAAAGTTTGAGGCTTTTGACTTTGAAGTTTTTGTGGTGGACGGTCATGATTGTGATGCTCTGTCTAAGGCATTGAAGAGAACTACCAATAAACCTACATGTGTGATTGCTGATACCATTAAAGGTAAAGGCGTATCATTCATTGAAGGCGTGAAGGAGTGGCATCACCATACACTGTCACAGGAAGAATACGAACAAGCAGTAAAGGAGGTTGAGAATGTTTGAGATAACAAGAATTAGCGCCCGCACCTGTTCTATGCTGGGACAGCGAGGTTCCATCTTTGGACAGGCAGTATTAGAGGCCGCTCAGGAAGATGAAAAATTTGTCCTTCTGACTGCTGATTTGGCTACTCTGTCGGGTATGACTAAGTACATTGACAAGTACCCGAACCAGTTCTATAACATTGGTATTGCAGAGCAGAATATGATTGGCATCTCTGCCGGTCTTGCTGCTGAGGGTTTCCATCCTTGTGCTACTACCTATGCAACCTTTATTACTATGCGTAGTTGTGAGCAGATACGCCATTTCTGCGGATATATGAAGGAGAAGATTATTGTGGTAGGCTCTGGTGCAGGATTGAGTCAAGGCTTTGCCGGTAATACTCACTATACCATTGAGGATTTGGCAGTAATGCGTTCTATCCCGAACATTACCATCATGTCACCCGCTGATGGTGCATCAGCTGTGAAACAGTTTGAACTGGCAAGAAAGGCAGAAGGTGCTGTCTATATGCGACTGACTGGTAACCTCAACTGTCCGATGGTCTATAAAGAAGAAACAGACTTTGAGATAGGTAAGGCAAAACTCTTGAAAGAGGGTAGTGATGTGGTCATCTATGCCGTGGGAACTATGGTAAGTGCTGCATTGAAGGCTGCTGCTTTACTGGAAGAAAAGGGAATTTCTGCAACGGTTTATGATATGTTCACGGTGAAACCGATTGACCGTGATGTCGTGGTTGCAGCCAAGTCCTATAAACTGGCAGTAACCATTGAGGAGCATAACAAGATGGGCGGCCTTGGTGCTGCTGTAGCAGAAGTAATGACAGAACAAACGGGAATGCCCAAACTAGTTCGTTGTGGTATTCACGACAGCTTTGACCTTGCATGTGATTATGATGGACTTCTGGCTCAGAACAGGCTTACACCAAACCTGATTGCTGAAGATATCATTGCTGCATTATAGGGTATGAATCAATACACCATTCCTGTAGGCAATTTACTGTTAGATGTATATGTGTTCGTCTATGAGCCTGTAGCATCAAATATGTATTTCATTCCATTAGAAGACACTGGAATAGTGTTTGATCCCAATATCAACGAAGAACTACCACCATTGCTAGAACGGTTGGGCATAAAACGAGTACAGATTATCCTTACCCACGAGCATTACGACCATACAACAGGAGTAGAGTGGTTGCAGGGGTTGATAGAAGCGCCTGTTTTCTGCCATGTGGATTGTGCCAAATACATCTCTTCTGAGAAAGGGAATACACCACGTTTGGTGGCTATGGCTTTGAAGACAAAGGATATGGCAGATGGAGGACATCGTTGTGAGGATTTCATGGCTCTATACAAGCCTTACAGACTAAAGGCAGATAAGACCTTTACAGGAAGAGAATACTTCACAGTTGATAAGATTACATTTGATTGCTATTCTACCCCAGGGCATAGTCCAGGAAGTGCTTGCTACATCTTAGATGGCAAGTACATATTCACAGGGGACTCTTTGATACAGAATACCCCAACCATTACTCGTTTTAGAACAAGTAATAATGAAACTTACGAGAACGTAACCCGACCTTTTTTGAGGACTCTTGATAAGAATATGCGGGTTTTTCCGGGACACGGAGAACCTTTCAAAATAAGCGAATCAAAATATCTGTAAATGTTTGATTTAGAAAGATACAAGTTAAATATTGTCGTCATAACTGATAAAGGAGAACGGCTTTCTTACGAAGAATTGGCTGCGGCTTCAAAGACTTTTGCTAATGCCTTGCCCCAAAAGGGCTTATTGTTCTGCCTTTGTGAGAACAAAATTGGCTCATTGGCGGGTTATGTGGCCTGTATGGAATACCATATCCCCATTGTGCTGCTTGATGGTAGCAAGGAGATTACTGTGCTCCAGAATTTGATGGCTATCTACCAGCCTGAGTACATCTGGATAGCCACAGACAAGAAAGATAGCATTGGTGGAGTGACCATCTATAGCTATGCCTCTTATTCTCTGCAAAAGATGCAGTATGAGGTAGAGGTGGAGAAACCAGAGATCAATGCTGAGTTGGCATTATGTTTAACCACCTCTGGTAGTACTGGCTCTCCTAAGTTTGTTCGATTATCAGGCAAGAATGTGCTCGCCAATGCGGAATCCATCGCAGAATACTTGGAGATAGATGAGAACGAAAGGCCCGTCACCACACTGCCTTCATACTATAGTTATGGTGTATCTGTCTTAAACAGCCACCTGATTAAAGGAGCAACCATACTTCTGACGGAAGGTACTGTTGCCCAGCGAGACTTCTGGAACTTCATGAAGGAGTATAAAGCAACCAGTATTGCCGGAGTGCCTTACACCTACGAGATGCTTAAGATGCTTCGTTTCTTCCGTATGGATTTGCCATACTTGAAGACCATGACCCAGGCGGGCGGTAAGCTTAATAAGGACATTGCAAAAGAGTATATTGAGTTTGCACAAAGCAAAGGCAAGCGCTTCTTCGTGATGTATGGTCAGACCGAAGCCACAGCCCGTATGAGTTACCTGCCTTTGGAGCATGCATTGGATAAATACGCCAGTATTGGTATCGCTATCCCTCGTGGAAAGTTCTCATTAATAGATGTGAATGGGAATGCTATCGAGGAGCCTGATGTGGATGGTGAATTGGTATATGAAGGCCCGAATGTGAGCCTTGGTTATGCGGAATGCCGTGCAGATTTGGCAAAAGGCGACGAGAACCTTGGCGTATTGCATACCGGTGATGTGGCACGTAGAGATGCAGATGGTTATTATTACATAACAGGACGCATGAAGCGTTTTGTTAAGGTATGGGGAAATCGTTGTAATCTGGATGCTACTGAACAGTTGGTTAAAGCAATTACTACCAGCTGTGCTTGCGTTGGTGTGGATGATAAGATAACCATCTTTGTGACGCAAGAAGGATTGGAAGAATCCATTGTGAAACTACTTGCAGAAAAGACTGGCTTTAACAACCGTGCTTTTGAAGTTAGAGTAATTGACTCTATCCCTGTGAAGAGCTCTGGTAAGATAGATTACCAGGTGATGCAAAACATGATAAATCAATAAAGTATAGTATATATGACTCTTGAAGAACTATTAGAAATAGCTCCTTATTCCTTAGGTAAAGAGGACAAGCATGCTGTGTTGGACGAGTACCTGCTCAATCTGAGCAAGTATCACTACGAGCATAGCGAAGAGTATAAGAAGATGCTGGACAGTACAGGTGTTGACCTGAACAAGATTCATCATTATGAGGATTTACCATACCTGCCGGTGAGTCTATTCAAGGACTTGACACTCCGTAGTGTGGCAGAGGATGAGGTGATTAAGACCATGACATCTTCTGGTACCACTGGTCAGAAGACTTCCAAGATTTATCTGGATCGTGAGACCAGTGCCAACCAGACCAAGACGCTCACCAAGATTGTGACCTCTTTGCTAGGTAACAAGCGTGTTCCGATGATTATCCTGGATAGCAGCAATGTGGTGAAGGACAGAAACATGTTCTCTGCTCGTGGAGCCGGTATTCTGGGCTTCAGTATGTTTGGAAGCAAGCGTATGTATGCGCTGGATGAGAACATGGAACTGGATATTGAGGGCATGAAGGCCTTCCTGGAGGAGCATAAAGATGAGACCATCTTCCTATTTGGTTTTACCTTCATGATCTGGCAGCACTTTTATAAGAAACTGAAAGAAAGTGGTTACAAGCCTGACATCAGCAAGGGTGTGCTGATTCATGGTGGTGGTTGGAAGAAACTGGTGGCAGAGAGCGTTTCTACTGCCCAGTTCAAGCAGTGCCTGAATGATGTCTGCGGCATTAAGGTAGAAAATGTACACGATTACTATGGTATGGTGGAACAGACCGGTACCATATATATTGAGTGCGAATGTGGTCACCTTCATGCTTCCAACTTCTCTGACATCATTATCCGTAACCCCAAGGACTTTAGTGTGGCCAAGAATGGTGAGACGGGGATTATTGAGGTGGTGAGTGTGCTGCCTAAGAGCTATCCTGGTCACGTGTTGTTGACTGAGGATGAAGGTGTAGTACTGGGCGAGGATGACTGCCCTTGCGGACGTAAAGGCAAGTATTTCCATATTCACGGACGTATCAAGAATGCTGAGATTCGTGGCTGCTCTGACACCTATGCCGCCAAGTTTGGTAAACTGAGCGGACTGGAGTTTGTGATTGGTGATGACAAGACCATTGAGCAGATGCCTTCAGTTCCGGCATTGCCTCCGTTTGCAGAGCCTGTCATCAATTTCTTCAACGACCTGTCCAAGCTGGTGATGAAGCAGGGAAGGGCTTACTCAGATGTGATGACCTTTGGTTTCTGGTGCCGCAAGGCCGCCTTGTTGAAAGAGAAAGAAAACTATCACGATATCGAGAGGCGTCTGGGACGTGGTATTGTGTTCCATAGCACCCCGAGCAATGTGCCTGTGAACTGTGCATTCAGTTTTGCCGCAGGATTGCTGGCTGGTAATGCCAACATAGTTCGTCTGCCGGCTAAGGACTTCCCGCAAGTGCAGATTATCAGTGATTGTGTTCGTGAACTGCTGGAGACTACTCACAAAGATATGGCTCCATACATCTGCTTTGTAAAGTATCCGCCTATCAAGGAGATTACCGACCTGTTCTCTGGTATGTGCCAGAGCCGTGTGGTTTGGGGAGGAGATGCTACTATTGCAGAGATTCGTCAAAGCCCGCTGCAGCCTCGTGCCAATGAGGTTAACTTTGCAGACCGCTATTCCTTCTCTGTGCTGAATGCAGATGCATTCTTGGCTGCAGATGACCAGGATAAGATTGTTCAGAACTTCTACAACGACACTTACTTCTCTGACCAGAATGCATGTACCGCCCCCCGTATTATCGTGTGGGTAGGTGACAAGAAGGCAGAAGGTAAGGAACTGTTCTGGAAGAAAGTGGTAGAGTATGCTCAGGAGCATTACAACATTGCCCCTGTACAAGCTATTGGTAAGATTAATGCTTTGTATAAGGCAGCTGCTAACCTGAAATTGGGAAAGGTGACTATTGAACAGCCATTGCTGACTCGCATACAGGTGGAGACCTTGACACCCATATTGATGGATTACCGTTTTAATAGTGGTTTCTTTTATGAGTATGATGCCAAATCGTTGACTGACCTGCTGCCTATCGCGACCATTAAGAGCCAGACTGTGACTTATTACGGGCTGACTCGTGAAGAGATTATCAAGTTTGTGAATGAAGACCATCCTCAGGGTGTTGACAGATTCGTGCCGTTGGGCAAGTCTATGGACTTTACCTTGGTATGGGACGGATATGATCTGATAACTACACTGTCGAGAATAGTGAATATCATTTAACTTGTACTATATGGTTAGAGGAATTTTTTGTCATGATCTGCCAATATACAAAGATAAGAATGGCGTATATTGCAGTACCACGATGACCGATGACTTGTTTTCTCGCTATTTTGAGGTAGTGGATGAGTTGGTGGTTGCAACTCGAATCTATTCAATAGATAAGACATACGAGGAGGCGCATCAAGAGAAAATAACGCTTCCTAACATCAGTTTTATTGAGATTCCAAACCTAAATACATTTGGAGCTCTCTTCGGTACTATTTCAAAATTCAGGAAGATAATTGCAGACGAGACAAGTCGTTGTGACTTGATATTTATAAGAGGCGGTATTAACGCTTTACTTGGTGTCACGGCGGCAAAGAAGCAAGGGAAACCTTATTTGTTGGAATGTAGCGGATGTGCATGGGAGTCGTATTGGAATCACAGCCTGTCAGGAAAAGTGATCGCACCTTACATGGAGTATCGCGCAAGAAAGGATATTCGAGATGCAGCATACGTGATATATGTTACCGAACACTGGCTACAGAAGCGTTATCCGACTCATGGCGAAAGCACTTTTGCATCGAATGTGATACTGCATCATGTGGATGATATAGCCCTTGAAAGAAGAAACACAAAGATTGCAGCCTTGAACAAGAAAAAGATAGTCTTAGGTACAACTGCAGGTATTAATAGAATGAAAGGGCAACAGTTCGTGATTGAAGCCATGAATATGCTGAAGGGCAAGGTGGATATACGCTATGAAATGGTTGGTTCTGGCGACAACTCCTATTTAAAAGCATTAGCGGAAAAGTATGGACTGAGTGACAAAATTCAGTTTAAAGGCCAAATGAACCACGAAGAAGTACTTACATGGTTGGAGAGTATTGACCTCTATGTGCAACCCAGCTTGCAGGAAGGTTTGCCACGTTCTCTAATTGAGGCTATGAGTCGTGCGTGTCCTGCAATAGGGTCGCATACGGCAGGTATACCAGAGTTGCTAAAACCTGAATGTGTATTCAAACGAGCCAATCCCAGGTCATTAAAAAATGCCATAGAAACCATGCTTGACGGAGATAACATGGAGAAAAACGCTCATGTCAATTTTTCCAAAGCTAAGGAATATGAGCTGGGTAAGTTAGAAGAAAGAAGAAAAAAAATTTATAGAAAGTATAGAGAAGATGTCGTTGGGTAATAACACTATAACAAAGAAACCGAATTGTGTCTGCATTAGTTGTTTTAACTATTATGACACACGCATGAAACAGATAACTGAGTTTTTCAGAAGAAAAGGATATGAAGTGATCTATGTGACATCTGACTTCAATCACTTTGAGAAACGAAGGTTTAAGGTAGATTATCCAGATACCATACAAGTGCATGTTCCTGTGTATAAGAAAAATATATCGATACAGCGAATTGTATCTCAATATCTTTTTTCTATGCGTGCCTTTGAGGTGGTTAAGAAACACCAGCCCGCTATCATCTATTGTATGTTCCCACCCAACTCAATAGTGAAGTTTATAGGCAAATACAAAGCAAAAACTGGTTGTAAACTTGTTTTTGACGGCTATGACATGTGGCCTGAAAGTCTTCCAGTGAAAAACGGAGGGAAACTACTATCGCTACCTTTAGGAATCTGGGCCAATCTGCGCGACAAATACATTGAAAATGCCGACCTCATACTTGTAGTATCGCAGGCAATGGCGGATATGGTGAAAGATAAGTGGCAACATACGCCTATCAAGCTGTTGAAGCCAGCTATCTCGATATCAGATTTGCCTAAGTACAATTTTGATATTGAAAAAAAACTGTCTTTCTGTTATTTGGGTAATATCAATCACATTACAGATATTGAATTACTGGTAGCTTTGCTTGGCAGACTGGCAAAAAGCAAGATAGTTGAACTCCATATTATTGGGGAGGGAGCTAATTTCAATGAACTCATTACAAAGGCAAAGGATGCAGGAATAATATGTTGCCCGCATGGTGTGGTTATGGATCAGACGGTAAAAAAGCAAATCTATGCTCAATGTCATTTCGGTCTGAATGTGCCTCGTGAAGAGATACACTCCACGATGTCACTAAAGTCTGTGGAATATATGAGTGTAGGTTTGCCTTTTATTAATAGTGCTGGTGGCGATTCGTGGGAAATTGTTGATAAAGAGGTGATTGGTTGCAATGTATCCATGTCAACTGTTGATGAAGTTGCCAAGAGAATATTAGAGCTGAAACGCGATTATATGGAAACAATGCATCAGAATTGCCTGAATTCGTACAAGGAAATGTTTCTTTCCCAGAATCTCGATGAGATATTGGCAGAAATATTAGAATAAACAGAGAAAAGATGGAAATAAAAAAGCACCAAGAATGGATTGACATTGCAAAGGGAGTGGCTATATTGCTCGTGGTGATAGGCCATTCTTTCCCTGATGCAGCCTCCCCCAGTATCTGTATTGGAGATAACTGCTATATAGGTACCGGCGTTACCATATTAGGACCTATAAAGATAGGCAATAATGTTACTATAGGTGCTGGCTCGATTGTAGTAAAGGACGTACCTGATAACGCTGTTATAGCTGGCAACCAGGCAAGGATAATACGATATAAAGATTGATATGCAATGTATGAGTGATCAGTTTTTTGATTTGATTCGTGTGGCACTTAATAAAGGAGACTCACTTCAACGATGTCCTACAGATGAGGAATGGGCTGCAATGTTAGAGTTGTCGCAGAATCAGGCGATTTTGGGTGTTAATTTTCACGCGTTTGACAAACTAACTCAAAATAACCAGAAGCCACCTTTGGAAGTCTTATTTGAATGGATAGGCTATACCGAACAAATTATGGCTCAAAATAAAATAGCGAATAAACGTTGCATAGAAGTGTCGAGATTGTTTGAGAAAGCAGGCTTTAAGACGTGTGTTCTTAAAGGTCAGGGAAACGCCTTATTATATCCTGAACCGTTATTGAGAAACTCAGGCGATATTGATCTTTGGGTTAATGGGGAAACGGATGCTGTCATCGGTTTTGTAAAAGAACGCTACCCTAATGTAAGTTCTAAGATATCATCACATCATATTGATTTTCCTGTATTCCAAGAAATATCTGTAGAGGTGCATTATGTACCAACATATTCTCTAGTCAGAAAATTTCAGTCGAATTTAAATCAATATATTGAAGATTGTAAACCTCGTCAATTTGATAACCCTGTCAGACTAATTGGAGTAGATAATACAATTAATGTTCCGACGGATGATTTCAATATGGTGTTTCAGTTGTCACATATGCAAAGACACTTCTTTGGAACTGGTATCGGATTCCGACACATAATTGATTATTATTATTTGCTAAAGAGAGTTAATACATATGTTACAATCAGCCAGAAGAGGGAATTAAAAGAAGTGCTTGTTGCTCTGGGAATGTTGAAGTTTGCCAGTGCAGTGATGTGGGTATTAAAGGAGGTTCTCTTGATGGAGGAGAACTGGATGATATGCGAGCCAGATGAGAAACGTGGGAAATTACTATTAGATGAAATAATGCGAACTGGTAATTTTGGTTACGGCGACCAAAGGAAGATTAAGAAATTATCGAATTTCAGTACCACTTTAGCGGTAATGGTAAGGAATATGAAAATGGTCAGATTATTCCCTGGAGAGGCATTGTGTGCACCGATAACTGGTGTGTCGAGACGTTTTTCCCATTAGAATTATTATTAATTATAAGCAAATATAATCTTGTAGATGAAAAAAATACTCATAACAGGTGTTCATGGTTTTGTTGGAACGAACCTTGTTAAGGCTCTTTCAAAGGATTATCTAATCTATGGATTGGATATAATATCGCCAACCGCTGATGGTGTTCGGTTTACATTTAGTTGGGATTATTTGGAAAAGAACAATGAAATCCCTGAGGTAGATGCTATTATTCATCTTGCAGGAAAGGCACATGATGTGAAGTCAGATGGAAGAGGTCAGAAGGAAGAGTATATAAAAATTAACTGTGGATTAACACAGAAGATATTCGACTGGTATCTGGCGCATCCGACAGCCAAGAAGTTCATACAGTTCTCTACGGTGAAGAGTGCGGCAGACAGGGTGGAAGGGGACTTCCTGACAGAGGAATGCATCCCTACGCCTGTGGGCCCTTATGGGGAATCGAAGATTGCGGCAGAGAACTATATCATAGAGAAGATCGCACCGGAGGCTCTGAAGCGTCCGTTCCATGACTTTACGGATGAGGATGCTGTGGTGGATGGCAAGAAGGTGTATATCATGCGTCCGTGTATGATTCACGGTCCTGGCAACAAGGGTAATCTGAACTTGCTGTATGGTGTAGTGAGCAAGGGAATTCCCTGGCCGCTTGGTGCCTTTGAGAACAGACGTTCGTTTACGAGTATCGGAAACCTGCAGGAGGTGATCAAGGGCCTCCTGACCAAGGATGCCCCCAGCGGCATCTATCACATGGGTGATGATGAAGCTCTATCGACCAACGAACTGATAGAGGTGATATGCAGTGCCTTGGGCAAGAAGGCGCATATCTGGAATATCCCCCGCGGCCTGATGAACGGCTTTGCCAAGATAGGTGACGTGCTCCACCTGCCCCTGAACACCCAGCGCATGCAGAAACTGACCGAGAACTATGTAGTGTCAAACGCCAAGATCAAAGCCGCCCTGGGCATGAAGGAAATGCCAGTAAGGGCTAAGGATGGTCTGAGGGAGACGATCAAGAGCTTTGCGAAAAACTAATCAACAAACATGATAGAATACATTGTCATAGCACTTCTGCTATTAGCGGCAGAATTGGCTTACTTTAAGATTGCGGATAAATGTAATATCATTGATAAGCCTAATGAGCGTTCCTCACACAAAACAATTGTTTTGCGTGGTGGTGGTATTATCTTCACCATTGGGCTTTGGATATGGAGCATTGTATTTGGTTTCCAATATCCGTGGCTATTGGCTGGTGTGACGTTTGCGTCGGGAATATCGTTTGTAGATGATATTCACTCATTGCCTGACTCTCTGCGTTTACTAGTGCAGTTTACAGCGATGTTCTTAGTATTTCAGGAGATAGGCTTGCTGCATTGGGATATGTGGTGGGTAATCCCGATTGCATTGATTGCAGCAGTTGGTGGAACGAACATATTTAACTTCATGGATGGAGTTAATGGTATTACGGCTGGTTATTCACTAGCAATGCTGATACCGATAACATTGGTGAATCGAAATATGGCTTTCGTGGAAGAATCTTACTTGATAGTTGCCATTATAGGTGTGTTAGTATTTAGCTTGTTTAACTTCCGCCCAAGAGGGAAAGCTAAGTGTTTTGCCGGGGATGTTGGAAGTATTGGCATGGCGCTGATCTTGGTGTTCTGTATTGGCAGATTGATGATGGCCACTGGGGATGTTTCTTGGATTGTACTGTTCTTGGTATATGGCGTGGATGGAGTGTTGACAATTTGTCACCGTATTATGCTTCATGAGAACTTGGGACAAGCACATCGTAAGCATGCGTATCAGTTGATGGCAAATGAGCTGAAGATGAGCCATGTCACTGTTTCTTTGATTTACATGGGATTACAGTTGGCTGTTTCGCTCGGATATATGTACCTAATTCCAAATACCATTGTTGCACATTGGATTTATCTCGTGGCAGCTGCTTTAATTTTGGCAGTAGCATATGTTTTATTTAAGATGAAGTATTATCATTTACACGAAGAGTATTTGGCTTCGCTGAAGAAGTAATCTTAAATTTATAAATTGATGGATATGAAGATTACACAAGCATTACTTGATGAACTTACAGCTAAGGCAAAGGAATCGCCAAAGCTTCGTATGAATCTTGACTTGCGCGACTCTGCAGAGGATACTTCTCAGCGGATGTTGAATGCGATAGAACCAGGTTCTCCATTATCTATTCATAGACATCAGAAGACTTCGGAAACTGTTGTATGTATACGGGGTAGATTGGTGGAAGAGTTCTTTGCGGAGCAAAGCGGCAAAGCCGAGCGCTATGATGACTTGGAGAGAATTTGTACTGAGCGTATAGAACTTTCTCCTGGCGGTCCTATTGTGGCTCTCAATATCCCTGCAGGTCAATGGCACACTGTGCAGGCATTAGAATCAGGCACGGTGATTCTGGAAATGAAGAACGGAAAGTATGAACCATTGTCAGATGTGGACATACTGAAATAAGATGACTATGGATGACATCGTATTACGTATTCGTGATCTGATAGAGAACGAAACAAGGTCATGCTCTATGGACTTCGGCTGCATTACTCCTCTTTACGTCTATAGGATGTTAGGAGGTGCAGTGAGCATGAAGGAAATATCCACAGCTATGGATGAGATAAAAAAGAATCAGTAATAGTTAAGGAAGATGGATTACCAATATCATATTTTTGCACCATATCGGGTTTGTCCATTGGGCGCACACGTTGATCATCAACATGGACTGGTTACAGGTTTCGCTATAGACAAAGGTGTTAACCTGTGGTTTGATGTCCGTGAAGATAGCCTTGTTAAATTATCTTCACGAACATTTGAGGGTGATGTGGAGTTCCATGTTAATACACCATCACAAGTCAAGGAAAAACACTGGGGCGACTATGCCCGTGGTGCAAAATATGCCCTTCGTAAGCGATTTGAATTGAGTCATGGTATAGAGGGCGTCATTCAAGGCTCGCTGCCCGTTGGTGGTCTGTCTTCATCAGCTGCTGTGCTGATTGCGTATGTAATGGCTTTTGCTAAGGCAAACGATATTACTTTACAACCTTTCGAAGTGGTAAAAATAGCATCCGAAGCGGAGCGTGAGTATATCGGACTGAATAATGGTCTGCTTGACCAGGCTTGTATTGCATTGGGGAAGAAGGACGGTCTTTTGTTTTTAGATTGTGATTCGAACGACTGGCGTATCATTAAGCGCAATGTTGACATGCCAGAGTTTGAGATTGGTATCTTCTTCTCTGGACTAACACGTTCGCTGGTTAACTCAGATTATAACCTGAGGGTGTATGAGTGTAAGACTGCGGCGTGGAATATGCTTGCCTATACGGACCAGCCATTGAAAACATTCGATAAGACGTTCTTGCGTGATATCCCTAAGGCAACCTTCGAGAAGACTCGTATTGCCATGCCAGCAAGGTTTGCTCGCAGAGCGGAGCATTTTTATTCGGAGTATCGCAGAGTACGTCAGGGCGTGACGGCTTGGGAAACGGGCAATCTGAAGCTGTTTGGAAAGCTTTCGTTTGATAGTTGTGAGAGTAGTATCCACAACTATGAGTGTGGCTCGCCTGAACTCATAGCAATCTATGAGATAATGCGCCAGTTACCTGGAGTGTATGGTGGTCGCTTCTCTGGAGCTGGCTTCAAGGGGGCTTGTATTGCCCTCGTAGATCCAGCCTATAAGGAGGAAATTCAGAAGGTGCTCACAGAGAAGTATCTGGAACAGTTCCCTGAGTATGAAAAGACGTTTCAGGTGTTTTGGGTGAAGCCGGATGACGGGGCCCGCTTCGTATGAAGTGATAATAAGGTTCTTCTTTTAAGAAAAGAAGCAAAAGGATTCATTCATTTCTTTTCAAAAAGAAACGAACCAAAGAAAATTCTACTTTCCCCAAACCCCTTTCTACATATAAAGGGGCTTAACTGAAAATCGCAGAAACCGACGATTTTCAGAGTTTTGGTAAAGTTTACAAAGCTTTCGCCCTAACGGGTAAACTTTTATTATTTTACGCAATAGAATTGCGATTGTTGATATGAAGAATATAGTAATAGCGGCTGGGTATGCAACGCGATTGGGAGAGTTGACAAAGAACTTTCCAAAGCCATTGTTGAAAATTGGAGAGAATACTATCTTGGGAAGAATGTTGGATGACATCGACAAGTTTCCTGAGATAGATGAACATATTATTATCTCAAATCATCGCTTCGCTCCCATTTTCGATAAATGGAAGATGGAAGATGGAAGATGGAAGAAGCCTATCACCATTGTGGATGATGGTACCGAAACTAACGATACTCGCCTTGGAGCTGTATGCGATTTGTTGTATGCCATGGATAAACTCCACATCGATGATGATATGTTGGTTGTGGCAGCGGATAACCTGCTGTTCTTCTCATTCCAAGAGTTTGTGGACTTTGCCAAGGAGAAACAGACAAGTTGTATTATGTGTCATGAGCAGCCTTCAATAGAGAAACTGCAGAGGACTGGTGTTGTGGAGCTGGATGCCAATAATAAGGTACTTGGTATGGAGGAAAAACCTCAGGTGCCAAAGAGTCACTGGGCTGTGCCACCATTCTATATCTATCTAAAGAAGGATTTGGAGTTGGTAAGGCATTCGGTGGAGAATGGGTGCGGGAAGGATGCGCCTGGTAATCTCGCTCACTATATGGTGGAGCATACCACTATGCATGCTTGGCCTATGAGTGCAGGGCGATTTGACATTGGGTCAATCGACACCTACGAAGAGGCCAAACGGAAGTTTGGATGATTTATTCATTTTCTCGCTCGCTCCGAGAAAACGAACCAAAAGAGGGGCGCTACCTCCAAGGCCCCCTTCAAAGGGGGATGCAACCGCTCCTCCTGTCGCTCTTTCACTAAGGTAAGCTCGACCCATCAAAGGGTCGGCTTGAGTTATTAAAAGATAATTTATAAAATAAAAACATATTATAAAATGAATATTGCAGTAGCAGGAACAGGTTACGTTGGTATGAGTATAGCAACACTGCTTGCTCAGAATAATCACGTGACGGCTGTTGACGTGATTCCTGAGAAGGTGGAGAAAATCAACAAAAAGATTTCGCCTATCCAGGATGAGTATATTGAAAAGTATTTGGCAGAGAAAGATCTTGACTTGACGGCGACGCTGGATGGTAAGACTGCCTATAAGGATGCGGACTTTGTGGTGATTGCGGCTCCGACGAACTATGACCCGCAGAAGAATTTCTTTGATACGCATCATATCGAGGACGTGATTGACTTAGTGCTGAGCGTGAATCCCGACGCAGTGATGGTGATTAAGAGTACCATCCCTGTGGGTTATTGCCGTTCGCTGTATGTGAAGTACGCGCTGAAGTTCTTGACTGATCCAGCGTTGAAGGGAAAGAAGTTTAACTTGCTCTTCTCGCCAGAATTCCTGCGTGAGAGCAAGGCGCTGTATGACAACCTTTATCCCTCTCGCATCATTGTTGGCTATCCAAAGATATTGCCTGCCGATAGAAACAGAAAGTGGGACGAGGAGAATGCGGCTATTACAGCTATCGGTAATCCCGAGGCAGAAGAGAAAGCTAAGACCTTTGCAGGACTGCTACAGGAAGGTGCAATTAAAGAGAATATCGATACGCTGTTTATGGGTATGACCGAAGCAGAGGCCGTGAAGCTGTTTGCTAATACTTATTTAGCACTGCGAGTATCTTACTTCAATGAACTAGATACCTATGCAGAGGTGAAAGGCTTGGATAGTCAAGCAATCATTTCGGGCGTAGGTCTGGATCCGCGTATTGGCACACACTATAATAATCCTTCGTTCGGATATGGTGGTTACTGTCTGCCTAAGGACACCAAGCAGTTGTTGGCCAACTATGCGGATGTGCCTCAGAACATGATGACGGCCATCGTAGAGAGTAATAGGACTCGTAAGGACTTTATTGCTGATGAGGTATTACGCAAGGCTGGTTACTATACTGCTAACAGTGACTGGAGTGAGAGCGCAGAGAAGGAAGTGACTATCGGTGTGTTCCGTCTGACGATGAAGTCTAATTCTGATAACTTCCGTCAGAGTGCTATCCAGGGTATCATGAAGCGCGTGAAGGCCAAAGGTGCTAATATCATCATCTATGAGCCTACGTTGAAGGATGGTGAGACGTTCTTTGGGTCGAAGATTGTGAACAACCTCGATGAGTTCAAGAAGCAGAGCGATGCCATTATTGCCAATCGCTATGACGAGGCTTTGGATGATGTGCAGGATAAGGTTTATACTCGTGACATATTTAAGAGAGATTAGAATATGAAGACCATATTAGTAACTGGCAGTGCCGGATTTATTGGGAGCAATTTGGTGCTTCGCCTGTTCAAGGAACTCAGCGAGGGTACGATTGTGGGACTGGATAATCTGAATGATTATTATGATCCGACATTGAAAGATTACCGTCTCAGTGAGATTGAGAAGGCTAAGCCAGCGGGAATTGAATATGAGTTTGTAAAGGGTGACTTGGCTGACAAGGCACTGATTGATGGACTGTTCGAGAAGTACCACTTTGACGTTGTGGTGAATCTGGCAGCTCAGGCTGGTGTGCGATATAGTATCACCAATCCTGATGCGTATATTCAGAGCAACATGATTGGCTTCTATAACATCTTAGAGGCTTGCAGGCATTATCCTGTAGAGCATTTGGTATATGCTTCTTCCAGTTCTGTCTATGGTGGCAATAAGAAGGTGCCATTCTCGACGGATGACAGGGTGGACAATCCTGTGTCATTATATGCAGCTACAAAGAAGAGCAATGAACTGTTTGCGCATTGTTATTCAAAGTTGTATGACATCCCCACAACAGGCCTTCGCTTCTTTACGGTATATGGTCCTGCCGGTCGTCCCGATATGGCTTATTTTGGATTCACGAATAAGTTGCTTCGTGGCGAGACTATTCAGATTTTTAATTATGGTAACTGTCGCAGGGATTTTACCTATGTCGATGACATCGTAGAGGGTGTGTATCGTGTGATGCAAGGTGCACCAGAACGTAAAAAGGGTGAAGATGGCTTGCCCATCCCTCCATACGCAGTATATAACATCGGAGGCGGTCAGCCAGAGAATCTTCTGGATTTCGTGAATATTCTGCAAGAGGAACTCGTTCGTGCAGGAGTGTTATCGGAGGACTTCGATTTCGAGTCTCACAAGAAGTTGGTTCCTATGCAGCCCGGTGATGTGCCTACGACGTACGCAGATGCGAGTGCACTGGAAAGGGACTTCGGGTTTGTGCCGAAGATTACACTGAGAGAAGGACTGAGGAAGTTCGCGGAGTGGTATAAGGAATACTACGGATAAATGACAGGAAGGAAACGAAAATCTTGAGACCTTCTTGCGTCCCGATGGCTCTTTCGTCCCTTTGGTGGAAAGCGGCAAAGCCGAGCGGCAAGCGACCAAAGGTCGAGCGCGGAACAAGCGGCATAGCCGAGCGGCATAATAACCATAATTTTATCCACAAATGCTTGCGGATTCGTGTCATCCTCGGTCGAGGAAGAGACTGGAGGCTTCGGGGTTTAAGTTGGATCGCAGGGTAATTCAGCATGAGCCGCTTGGATTCCATTATTACAATTGTCTTCAGATGAATGCTTTTGCGGTGGTGAGTGATAGTGGTACGCTGCCTGAGGAGAGTAGCTTCTTTACTTCGGTTGGGCATCCTTTCCCAGCAATTTGCATTCGTACTTCGACAGAAAGACCTGAGGCATTGGATAAGGCTTGCTTCTTTATTGCCGGTATCGATGAGGTGAGTCTTTTGCAGGCGGTGGATACGGATGTGCAGATGAATCAGAATGGGGATTATGGTATACCTGTGCCGGATTATGTGGAGGAGAATGTCTCGACAAAGGTGGTGAAGATTATCCAGAACTATACGGGGATTGTGAATAAGATGGTGTGGAGGAAGTTTTAAATCCATGAGCAACACCTCTCTATGTCTTTAGGATGTGGAGAGGTGTTGTGGGTTTTGGAGATAGGAATTTACTATTACTGGCATTACCCTTTCGTTAAGGACTTAATGGTTGATTAGCAGGAAATGAGAATCATGAAAGGTATGACTAACGAGAAACGACAACAACGACGATGGGAGGAAGTGTATCCAATCCTGCATGAGATAAAAAACATCCTTGACAGGATGGAAAGAGAGCCTAATAAAGAGACAGAGCCGGATCTTGTTCGGGCAGTAAACTTTGCCCTCAAGGAGTATCCACAGTTATTCCGATATCTTAATGATGGTAAACTTGCCTTCAGCAATAACATCTGTGAATTATAGATGCGCCAGATTGCAATATATCGTAACAACTGTTTCTTCTTGGGGAGTGTGAAGTCGGCTAAGCGTTTTGCCCGTCTCATATCCCTCGTTCAGAGCGCCAAGAATTGTAAGCGTGATGTCCAGAAATACTTCCATGAAAATCTCAACCGTGTGATGGTTGCTGCCAAGGAATAACTGGTCAACTGTCTGCCCCTTAAATGGGTGGAGCCAGTCACGATTCCCCTGGTTTATTAAGGAATCGACCTCGAAAATTATTAAATGTATTTAAAATAATGCAAGTTTGCTAGGTGGGCAACCAACTAGTGAAAAATGGCGGCTTACAAAGATTGAGTGTAAATCAGAAAGTCTTAAGTTTTTGATTAATGGAACAAAAAGAATTTGAAGAATCAATAGTGAGGATAACAGATACAATGAATGTGTCTGTCCCCCTTATACGAGATAGAATTGTAGAAGAAGAAGCTCTAGATACGCAACCTTATGTAGTAAATGCTACGGTTGTGAGCATAATCGTGGAGCCAGAGGAGAAATCATTGCAAGTCATGCAGGCTTTCTTTTCAGAAGCATCTAACATAGCAATGATGCATGAGAACTGTAAGGAAGTTATTTGCATGAATGACAGAATGACCTTGATATACAGCACAGCATATAAAGAAGAGTTGAATGCTGCCCTAGATGATGCGGCGAGAATAAGGTCGTTGGCCATGATAGTATCAAAGATAGGAAGACAACATGGATTAAACCCGATAACCGTGAATATAGGAATGGATTTTGGAGTTGTTGAGATGTATAAGATGAAGGGCAATGGTAAAGGAATGTCACGATATGCTTGGAGAGGTGTTGCTATAAAGAATGCGATTAAGAATGCAATGGATGCCAAAGATGAACTTATCATATCTCGAACAGTATGGAATAACCTAACAGAAAATAGTCAGAAACTGTTTGAAAGGCAAAGTGTGGTGACAGAAAACTATCGAGGCAGGATTATTAACATCATGATGAATAACTGGCTAACCAAATAACAGGCTTATGAAGAAAGTAACATTTGACCTAAACGGTGACAACAGACCTTACATAGAAGGCTTTGGGGACCTAAAGACATCAATCTTTAGTGAACAATATGAGCAGTGTGTGAATCTGGTGAACTCCTATTTGAAAGGACAGGTCAATATGCAGGCTGCACCAGAAAGGATGGCCGCAAGCTTGGAGAGTTCGAACAATATCATTGTGTTTGATGGTGAGCGAGGTTCCGGTAAGACGTCGTGCATGATGTCTATAGTGAACATGCTGACGGATAGAGATCATGCTAAAATATGCAGGAATTACCGTTATGCCGCAAATGCTCAGTTTGATACAATCCAGATGATAGAGCCAGCCTTTTTTGATAAGGAACATAATATTCTTAATTTGTTTGTCGCCAGGCTCTATAGAGCATTTCAGGACATAGAGGCTCTGCCAACAAAAATGTCACTAGATAGACAATGTGCCAGCATGCTGAACCAGAAGTTTGTAGAAGTGCAACGTAAACTGCGTAGCATGTTTAACGAGGAACAGAAAGATGAAGGGCTTGAATATCTGGTAAATATGGCGGCAGCCGTTGACTTAAAGGACGATATCAGAGAGTTGGTTGAACTCTATCTGAGATATCACGATAAGAACAGGGGCATACTCTTATTAATGGTAGACGACATCGATTTGAATGACGATAATGCATACGTGATGGCTGAACAGTTGAGAAAGTATTTCATTCAGCCCAATATGATTGTCATGATGTCGATGAAGGTAAGACAGTTGTTTGGCATTCTACAGCGCGATTTCAGAAGTGCCTATGGATTTAGCAGAACAGAAGATGAAGAAATCGAGATAGCAGAAAGAAGTGAACGCTATCTGGCCAAACTGTTACCAGCGCACCAAAGGATATATATGCCTGAGCCCGCAACATTTATGGGTGCAGAATTGGTGATAAAAAATGCTGAGGAGTGGGGCTATGCCATGGTGGAAGGCATCAAGATAGAACAAGTGATACCAGAATTGATATTTATCAAAACCCGTTATCTGTTCTATAACTCGAAAAAACATGTGAGCTATATTGTCCCGAGGAACCTACGAGACCTGCGGCAGCTATTAAAGTTGCTGGTGCAAATGCCCAGTTACTCAAATGAGGATGAAACAATAAGGCATACATACAATAAGAAGCAGTTCTTGCAATACCTACTGAACGACTGGAGGGATATAAACCTGAAAGAAGATTATCGACATGATGTTGATAAGATAATAGCAGTGAAACGATACGACGAGTTGAATAGTACAATGATTAATGTGCTGTCTGACTTTTCAGAGAATACGCTCTATTATCGGTTTGATCAGATTATGATAGACAACCTTACAGATGTGAGGAACCGACCTTATAACATTTCGCTTGGGGACGTGATGACCATGATAAAACTTGTGGAAGGTGTGATGATGAACGACGACAGCCGGAAATTTCTATTCTTCTTGAAGTCGCTATATAGCATCAGACTATATGAAGCCTATGATAGTATAACCTCGTCGAAGGAGCAGACTGGCATTAGGGAATATCCGCATGTCAAGATACAAAAGCGCGAACATGGCCTTACGCATAATGATTACGAGGCCATGACAGGTGGCTGTCTGTTTAACGAGGACATTTATCCGCTGATACCGAATACACTCACAAATCTAGAGATTGCCAGAAGAAAAATCAGTGTTAATAAGTTGTCGGAGTTGTTTAGGTATTGTGTTGAGCATTGGGCTGAAGCTCTAGAGGATCACCTGATAGAGTTGGCTGAAGTGTTGATGTTGTGTGTACAATATGACGTGTCGAAGGAATATATAGACGGGAAATACAGACGGGCGGTAGACCTTTACTATGACAGTTTCGGTGATTCACAACAGCTTGTATTTAATCTTGGTGCACTATTCTTTAACTTGGAAAGAATAGAATGGTGTTATCTGCGCTTTACAGATATACCATATGGACAGACGTTTATACATCTGTTGGATGAAGATAAGAATGATGAGAAACTTAAGGATAACTTTTTGTCAGTGAGAATCAAGGAGGCTGCATTGATCGTTAGACCAAAGACCTATAAAACTGATGAAGAACGCTGGTTATCATATTGCTGTTTCAGGAATATGGAAATAATTGAAGACTTTCTGGATACTGTGAGAGAGACAAAGTATACCGACAAGATGGATGCTTTCAAGACCATGCGTGAATTCTTTCATGCAGCAGCTAGCTATAACATCCAGTCGTATGACCGAGATCAGGCATGGAAGTCTGCCAATTTGGGTTCTCCTTATCATATCAATTTCAATTTCTTCAGTCAGTTTGAAGCATTGTTTAGTGATGATAATGAGAAGGTGAAAGAATGGTTCCTGAAAATATATCAAAGTAGCGTAAAGCCAGGCGTGTATGGCGAGAAAGAAAAAGTATCAGGAAATACATCAGCAACTTAACCTGCAGAACTGTATCAAGGCATTGCTGATAGGTGCAGACAGCAGGCGGTTGATTAAGATGTCTCTTGTCGGGAAGTATGAAATAACTGAGGAATGGCTTGTCAGACTGTTGAGACATGAGAGCAGTGTCCTGACATTAGACCAACTGAAGGCCGTTGCCAAGATGTTTTTCACACAGTGGATAAAAGAGGGTTCCACACAGGCAAATGTGAAGTATGCCCGGAAGTCAACTCTTTTTAATATGCTGTTACATTTTGTGGATAACGGGATGTTGCACACGGATAGCAGCGATGAAGTGGTCTGCCAATGGGAGGGAATATTACGATGGAACGACCTGACCAATAGGATAGGTGAAGACGTCATGACATGTGCCTTTCTTGCAGGACATGACCTGATAATGACAGCCATACCACAAAGAAAGAATTTCAACTGGGTACCCTACATCAAGACTGATGACCCGACTCTCAACATGATACTTGAAATGCCATTGGCCGATATACATGCCCATCTGAAAGGGTCATCGTTGAATTTTGAGATCAACTGGATTTGCCTGATGAACCATATTGATTTGCGTTATAAAGATTTTACGGAACTTTCAACGAAGATACAGTCTGTCCATTCTGACGAAGGGCAAGAAGGATATGAACTGTACAAGAAAGCAGTGGTGGCTGCTGTTATCAGGTTGTATCTGCTGAATGAGGTTTATCACCAAGGGCTTCAGTTGGATACTTTGCTTGAGAAAGTGATGAAGTTAGAGAATGACAATCAGGTAATAGCCGAAGCATCGACAGTTCAAGACAAAATAGAGAACACCCAGAAGTATATAGGACTCAAATATACCTCAACGAATGGTGAGTGGGAAATTTTTGACTATGCCATCATTCGGGGAGTGAATGCAGATGTACCGGATTCTTTTACGTTGCTTAGCGGAGAGCGGTTTCTTCTTTACAGTATGCTGAAGAAAATCTACAGTGGGGAGTGTACGGATGAGAGGCTCCAGATGCTATTATTGCTCTATTTGGTCATCAAGAACGAAATAAGACATGAGATAACGCAACTGAACGAAACTGTAGGTTTTGACAATTTTAATATCTATGAGAAACGAAAGTTGATATTTGTAGATGACGACAAATACAAGGCATACAAAAATGCTGCACTCCATCTGGCCATCAAAGGATTCTTTGGTAACTATAATCCGAAGAACCGTTATCATGAGGTAAGAATAGTGCCAAAAGATACGGGTGCAGAGATAGAGGATGATATAAAGAAACTTGATGATGCTATTGAGAATGATATATTGAAGAAAGAGAATGCAGACTGGAACTACCGTTATATTTTTCACTTCATAAAGCAGCTCGATGAAGCACCGACTGTAGAATGCAGACATTTTGGTTTGCGTGGTATTGTCAAGAAAAAGAGTTTGGCAATATATAAATATAGGAACAGCCTGACAACAGATAGAAGAGGATATGTAGCAGACAGGGCAGTAGGAATTGATGCGGCAAATAGCGAAATAGCCTGTAGACCGGAAGTATTTGCGCAGGCGTTCCGTTTTTTGAGGCATCATGCGATTGAACATCCGGAGAACCATCGACCTAGAGATTTGGGTGTGACCTATCATGTGGGCGAGGACTTTATGGATGTGGTTGACGGGTTGAGAGCTGTGGACGAGGCCATCTTGTTCCTGCCGTTAAGGAAAGGTGACAGAATCGGTCATGGACTTGTGCTGGGTGTTGACGTTGATGAGTATTATAGAATAAGGAACTATACGGTAGCGATGTCGCTCCAGATGATGATGGACAACATGGCATGGCTGTATCACTATGTGAGAGGATTAAAAGACTATAGTCATATTTTGCCTAGTATTAAGGACAAATTTATTGATTGCTATCACAGAGTGTATGAGGAAAGTATTGTACCTAGTATCGAGACCTATTACAATAGTATGCTACTGAGAGGAGATAATCCAGAATGCTATATGATGGACGGAACAATTAGAAATCCTGGTGCTGACTTGTTGGGCTGGCAGTCGAAAGCCCTGAATTCGGAAGTGAAGTGTAATCGAGCCAGGAGTCTTCGGGAGGTATGTAAACTATACTATCAGTACCACTATGACGTAAAAGGAAAAGAACGGGGCAATACCTATAGTGAGTGGCAGGTGGATTATGACACAATTGACGCCATCAAGGAAGTACAGAAGCAGTTTTTAAATGAAGTTGATAAGCTAGGGCTGGCTATAGAGTGTAATCCCACCTCGAATATCAAGATAGGAGAGTTTGACCGATATGACGAGCATCCTATCCTACGATTTAATAATGAAGGCTTGTGCTATGAACCTTCGAAGTCACTTTCAGTCTCGATTAATACTGATGATAAGGGCGTTTTCGCGACTTCGATAGAACGTGAATATGCGCTTATTGCCCATGCACTTATCAGATATTTTCGGGACAAAGATAATGGGACTAAAGATATTGATGTCTATAACTGGATTGACCGAATAAGGAATAATTCGCTGACTCAGAGGTTTGACAAGTCGGACACAAGTTTCGATGAGCCTGCGAAAGATACGATAGAGAAGTATCGACAGCGAGTGTTGGAAGAAGCTAAGAAGGACGAGAGATGTAAGAAATGGTGGAAGAGGTTTTTTAAATTGAAAAGTGAGAATTGAATAATTAAAATTATACAAAAAAAGCCGGTGGTGCTGAGGCGGAATCATGTCAATGATTTGCGCCAGAGTCTGAAGAATGTGGAGCATCAGCCGCAGACGTATTACTGTTTCCGCCTCCGTTCAAAAGTTCTTGTTTGGGCAAGCGGCAAAGCCGAGCGGGCACCGCTGGCTATGAGCGGTGGATGAAAGATACCTTTGGAGATAAAATAATGATTTCTAAAGCCTTATGCTATCGAGTTTGAGAGTGACTAGAACCCACACTAGATAAACGAGAAATGATACATGTTTTGATTTTTATCTTTTCTTTTCTAAATCCTTTTGATTGGTTGGGCATTGATGGTGAACGATTGTCATCAATGCTCAAGACTTGGGGCTTTGAGATTGCGCCAGAAACAATCAATAGGTTCCTTGATATCGCGATACCTGTGGTGTTGCTTATATGGGTGATAGGATATATTGTTTGGTCGTATATTAAAAAGCGAATAAGCGTAAAAAGGTGGCGGAAGATGATGATAGAGGCGAGACTTGGTAGAGAATTTGCTGCCTTTGTAGAAGATAAAAATCGGAATTGCTATGTGCGGACCAAATTTCAGTTGATTCCGCCTGATGATACATTAGATCCCGTAGAGAATCAAAATATCGCTCAACCCACAGACTTGTTGGATTTCTATCTTAGAAATGTACTTGTGCCTAATAATTCAAGTAAGTTCTTGTATTGCGTTCTTGCTGGATCTGGAATGGGTAAGACAACTTTCTCTGTCAATCTCCTCATTGAGTATATAAATTTACATACAAAAGAAACGCTAATTCATGATATTCAGTTGCTGAGCCTTTCGAGTGATGTTGTTATTAAAGACATAGACAAAATTCAAAATCAGTCCCAGACTATACTTATTCTTGATGCTCTCGATGAGAATACAGAAGCAATTAGTGATTTTAAACGATTTATTCCGAAGTTGGAGGAGGCTGTCAAGAACTTTTATATTGTTATAGTTACTTGTAGAACACAATTCTTCTCCAGTGCTACAGAAGAGCCACATAAATCAAAATTAACTTATTATGGCCGTGAGAAAAACTTCCAGGAATATACCCGCCATTATATTTCGTTTTTTGATGATAATGACATCGATCATTATCTAAAAAAGAAATATCGTTCACGAATTTCTCGAAAAAAAGCCAAACAAATTGTGACACAGGCAAGGGAAGTGATGATAAGACCGCTTCTATTATCATACATTGATGACTTGCTTGAAGAAGATATTAACAATCCCACGCTTTTTGATCTGTATCAGATGCTGATAGATAAGTGGCTTGATAGAGAGGTAAATAATTGGAACCAGAAAAACGAGATAGTAAATCTGAAGGAGAAACTGTATGATTTTTCTAATCAATTGGCTGTCAATATTTATCAGAACAAAGGTAAAAGGGGTGGATTGTTTATAACTCGTGAGGAATTTGAGTCATTTCTTCAAGAGAAGAATTTTCAAGATCCCTATAGTTGGTCAGGTCGTTCGTTGATTAATAGAGACTCTGAGGGCTATATTAAATTCTCACATAAGTCTTTTCTTGAATTTTTCCTTGCTAAGGAGATGTTTTATCAAGGTTTGAAAGTTTCTTTCGAAGGTATGGATGTAGTAGAAAAATTCTACAATGAGTTATGCCTTAGAGAGTTTATGCAACTATATGTGAATGGGATTATTGATTATAAGATTGATAACAACGCCAGATCGCTTATGCTCTACAGTTCTACGAGTTGCAATTTGGAACATCTGAAGGCTCCTTTCCAGTTTAATATCCTCGCTTTACCATGGAGTCTCTTGTCCGCTGAAGTGGCAAATTGGATAGAGAATTTCAAAGGGATACAGAAATTGATTGTTTTTAACTATACAGGAGGGGCAATCCCTCAAAAAATATTAAACCTCAGTTCACTTCGCTCAATGATGTTCCTTGGTGAAAGTGCCCCGAATGATGCCTTCATGAAAAAGGCTAGGGGGAGGAAAGTGGTTATCAACTTTATGGCTTTTGAAGAGGGACATGCTGTAACGGGAGATAATATTGGTGAATTGATTAATCAGATGGATTCTTTTATTCTCTTTAGTAATAAGTATAGACTGACAAAAGTTTTGGATTTTATTCGAAAAGATATAACCATTTTGGACAATGAGCAATAGAATATATTTGTGGGGGGAAAAGTCTTCTCAAAGCAATGAATTTGCTAATAACATATCCTTTACTTCCGACGAGTTGATGCTAAAAGTACGCTTCGGTGATTTTGCCCAGTTTATGTCAATGAGAAGAGAAGCGATTTCGTATGAAGATGTTTTATTTTCAGACGAAGCTCTTTCGTTGATAGAAAAAATATTAGATAGTTTTCAGCGTGATAGCGAAAGAACGTTCTTTACTGTTGATGTTAGTAGTAGGTCGTATCTGAAGATGATGTCATTTTTTGAGAGCGTAGCTTTTAAAGATGTTTCATTCCCCAAGGAAAAGAGGTTTATGGCATTGGATTCGTTATTTGATAGTATAGACGAGAAAGTGGCGATGAATTTTCCAAATATCTCAAATGATTCATATCAGCAGTTGAGTAATGCTATACTTGATGCGGTCAGGTCTGTAGCTACAGATAAGGTTGAGGCTGTTCGACGAAATTTGGAGATTAGTGACAGAACTAAAATGCTGCAAGATATGATGTTGTCCGATTTGTTTTATGATATGTCAATGTTGATGGTGTGGCTTGTTAACCACACTAAGCATATTCGTAAAGAAAGTGCATTTAGAATCGTAATATGCTCAGATATTGAGAAGGCCATGCAAACAATTATAGGAGTGGTGCAAAGGAATAAGAGTATTGACTTCGGAGGGAGTGTTGTTTTGGATCATGCTATGGATACGGAGATATCCAATGCTATTACTTTGTTTTTTACAATAATATCAAATTTGTTACATTCCGTCCTTAATCGTGACAACTCTGATAAAAATATGAGTCCCTTGCAAATGGAAAAAGAGAATGTCTTGTTAAGTCACTTATGGAAAGCCATCCAAAAGGAGGGATCGATTTGGATGACAAGTCCTGTGACTAATAAAAAACTGATGGGGTATTTGTGAACATGGGGTTCATCGTTCATATGGCGGTTTACGAAGCAGGATGTTGCGATATAGTCGCAAGGCAATAGTCGAAGGGTTGTAAATGAAGGGGAAAGATTATCTTGTTTTTATAAACATAGCTGGCGCTGTATGCTCAATATTGGCTTTGTTTCTTACACTTTCACAGAATATGACTATAGCAATAGTGCTAAAATCATTGGTGGCTATTGTGTTTTTCATTGCAACAGCGGGCACGATAGGGGCATTTGCTTATAGCCTTAATAAGAAGTTTATAAAGTCAGATTATTGGCCTTATCATCTGCTGTATTGGCTAATAATAGGAATGACAATATTATTTGTATCGCTTTTTGTGGCTGCCGTTAGCTATAATACAACAACGGTTCTCCTGGAAATGTTTACGAGTATAATACATAGCGTTCAAGTTGGTACTATTTAATCTATGACACTATGGCTACAGCTGTGGAATATGAACAAAAGATCAAGAGCCTTTTCCATGAAGGGCTTAATGATCTTTGGGATAAATGTGTGAATAATACATACGATAAAACTTTCTGGAATGAAGGTAAACTCTTGGAATATATAGTTCTAAGGGGATTTGAACTTGAATTGGACGGCTGTGTCACATATCCTTTCGATGTGGATGATAACGATGTAAATTATGGAGGACCAATAGAGCAGATTGACGGCGCGGTGCATGTGGGAGAACTGCATGCCTTGGTTGAATGTAAGGATTATAGTATAGCAACAATCAAGGTCGAACCTTTAGCCAAAATGAGAAATCAACTTGCACGCAGACACGGCATTATGTTTGGGATGTTCTTTACAACTACCAATGTGTCAACTCCTGCCCAGATACAGGTGAAGTTTATGGCGCCACAATTGATTATTATCTGGGGGAAAAGGGACATAGACTATTGTATCAAGAATCGGTGTTTCATTCCCTGTATGAGAGCCAAATACAGAATGGCTGTTGAGAAGTGCGTGTATAACTATGAGTTCTATATGCACGATGTTGATTTTAAGAATTATGCGGGCGATCCTTTATTTTGAATGGTATGGAAGAATCAAAAGCGCTATACATAATTGTAGAAGGGAAAACGGATGCACAGATATTGCATACCCTTCTGGATTGCAGTCAATTTAATCATGTTTATCACATACCAGTTGGGAGATATGGTAACATACCCTCAATGGTAACGACAATTAGACTTCTGAAAGTATATAAACCGCTTGGCGATAAAATACTAGTTGTTTTTGATAGTGATAGTACGAAGTTGGACGTCATTGAGGACCGAATAGCAACAATGCGATATTTAACTAATGCAGATTTTGATGACCGTATAGGAGTGTTTTGCTTTGTTCCGGATATAGAAGTAAATTTGTTCCCTGAATTCAAGTATAAAAAGAATGATTTAGGAGCGCTTGTGGGTTATATGAAAGAACATTTTGATGAATTGCGAAATAGAAAAGGAATAAAAGTGATACAGGCTTTTATTGACAGCAAGTAGGGCTTATAATTAATGTACATCATGTATAATAACTATTATCTTCATTTCTCTGTATTGACCGTTTTTGATGAAATTATTGTCAGATTGTACTAGGCTTGTCAGAATGCATTTGCCAGTGAAATATAGGCTGTTTGAAGTACAACCTTTTCTGCATAATTAAATGAAACTCATCTATTGCTATATTCATCGGTTCAGGAATATCGTGGAGCAAGAAGTTTGCTTCACAGATGACTATATGGTGCATTGGCACGAAGGGAATCTGGTCATTGCCTATCGGGATGACAGGAATGAACGCCATGCTGTAAAGGCGCATTTATATGGTAACAGTCCGCTGAGCGATTTGCGTATCATCGTAGGAAAGACAGGCTCAGGCAAGACGAATCTGTTACAATTGATAGGTATGAACTACTATACTCGCAGTGCTGAAGATAATAATAGCGGATACCTAATGCTCTATAAGATGGAAGATGAGGACTCATTTTTGTGTGAGACCGTTAATATGTCAGTGAGAGGATTGTCGGATATTCATCAGGATAGAGAATACTATTTTCGGGAGAATGCCTATCTATTCAAGTATGACTTTGAGCATGCACGAATTTATGAAGAAAGGGTGTTTAACCGGCGTAATAATGTCGTAGATACCTATATCGTCAATTCTTTTGACAGGTTCGCTTTTGCACATTGTCCTTATCCTGATGAAAGGGATGATACGGAAAATGAAGGAATGAGTAGTTTCCTATATAGGAGAATATCTCCGTTCGGCAGAGGCAGTGCAGCTGCGGAGTGTGAATACCTGAAGGACTATTTACACCAGTTTTCAGAGGATAGCTTGAAACGGCAGGCGGAACTGGTGATAGAAAAGGACAACTGGAAAGATGTGCTGAAGAACAGACTTCGAGGAGATATAATGAGCCACGACTATTGGACCTATCAGGAACGGGCTGAACAGGACAGAATGAATCGGATGGGTAAAGGGGAAGGCTATACCGAACTGAGATATCCAGAAGGTACGACACCCAAATCAAGATTTATCCATGACTTGATGACTGATTTCGCGATCTATCTGAGGAAATGGGCTGTTTGTGTTGGGAAAAGGAAGGAATGGGGGCTATTCCAGTTTGCAGGGTTTAAGAATCCAAGAGAATTGCCAGAAATGAAGAATATTTCGGTGATGGAACGTATCAACTGGTTGTGCCAATATATAGACTGGCATTCAGGAGACGAGCATGGCAATAAAGGTATGATGTGGCAGATTGGCGATGACATTAAGGATATCAGCGACATTTTGCAAGAGATGCCGGAAGCATATTTCACAGATGAAGTATTCCATATACCGGTGATGGAGATCGATACCACGGAAGGCAGTCCGATTCAAACGCTGTTCGAGAGGATGGACAATTATATTGCTGATGATATTGGCATATTTACGAAAGAACTGTTACCATACCACTGGACTTGTGTCAGTTCTGGTGAATACCAGTATGCCAAGGTATGGGGAGTGTTTTATGAATACAGTGTAAAGGTGAGAATAGGAGGAGCGTCAAAGCGATATGAGGATTCTATTGTTCCGAATTTGATTGTACTGATGGACGAACCTGAGAGCTATATGCACCCGGAACTATGTCGGACATTTATCAAAAAGATGAATGAGATTATGGGGAAAAGGAGTGACGGTCGAGCTCTGCAAGTGATTATGAGCACCCATTCACCTTTTATGCTATCGGATGTGATGAGCGACCAGGTTATCAAGATGGATGTTGATGAACATGGTCTCTGTCAGATCTCACAAGACTTGGAAAAGCCATATTTTGCGGCAAACATCCACAGTATTATGGCAGATGGCTTCTTTCTCAACTATACCATCGGAGAGAATGCGAGGGCTTTCCTGTCGGACAAGTTCAGAATGCTAAAGGAACTTGTTGGTAAGGAACTTGATGAAAGTGACCGAAGAGAAATAGAGGGGATGAAATTGATTCTTCCCATGATAGGTGACGAGATGATTAGGTATAGTTTTGAACAACTGATAAGATTAGCAGATGATCCATCTTGACTTTAGGAATATCAACGAGCTTAAGGAAATGCACTATCAAGCTGTATTGGGCTATGTGCGAGATGTCGTTTCAGAGGAGGCTAGGGCTAAGGTGTATTCTGATGTCATTCGATTGCCAGGTTTTGCGGGTCTGCCAAACGTTTTTACCGAAGAAATCGGTTATGAATGGCTAAAGTCTTTCATTCTGGCAGATTTGTCTGTGCTTAATCACTGGGCTCGAGATTATCAGAATCAGTTGCAGTTTACCTTCTTCAAAGAGGTGTATCTCACGCGATTTTCCAATGGCGCAAACAACTATGTTGATCAGGCTGGGACTTATAATGCCTATACGCTTTTTGATGCCATGGATATAAACATCTGCCCATATTGTGACGATGAGACGATAATGGAACTTGATATTTACGGCAGACGCAAGAGGACCATGGAGTTTGACCATTATTATCCAAAAGGTACAAACGAATATCCCGGCTTGGCTATGTGTTTTTATAACTTGGTGCCAAGCTGTAAGCCATGCAACCAGACCAAGCATACCAATCCTACAGCAGCCAACCCGTATGATCCGCAGATTGAAGGACTTACGTGGTTATATCCTGATTTGGAACCTGGTATCAATATGGAAAAGGTGACTGAGGATCAATGTGGTATCTCGCTTCATGCCAAAGGTGGTATGGTCGTGAATGATGCCTCTTTCGGATTGACTCAGAGATATGGCAAGTACAAAGCAGAGGTATATCAATTGCTTTCGAAAAAGCAAAGATATCCTCAGGAGAAGTTGGAAGAGATGGAAAGGATGGGGATTGGAAATGCTGATCAGTTGAAGATTGATTTTTTTGGAAATCCTAGGACGGTTGCTAAAGGAAAGGAGAAGCGAACCAAGATGAAATGGGATTTGATAGGATATTGATAATTCTTACACCTAAAATTTTGAAAAATGATGGTTCTTTTAGTCGCAACGCTTTGTAAAAGCGGCAAAGCCGAGCGGCTATGAATTGAACACGTATTTCTAATGTCTAGCAGAAAGAAAGGGCTGAAATAAAAACCTCAGCACGTTATAACAACGGACTGAGGTGTTGATAGTAGGGGGAAGTTATCATAAATCCGAAAGTTCGCGGCGGAGGAGGTTCATGGAATCACGGACAATGATGTTCCTGGAATGGAGGGCCTTGCCGTCGAGCTCTGAAACGCCAAGGATTTTGGCATCGGGGTAGGACTTACGCAACTTGACGAGAAGTTGAAGGAGAGTAGCTCGCTGGCGCGCAAGTGCGGTGCAACTGGCATCTGGGGCAGTGAGCCAGGCATGAGGGAGGAGGGAACCGCAGAAGCGGACGCAGATAGAGGACTTGTTGTACTTGTCGGGGTCGTAGATGGGACCGGGGATGAGGCGTACAGGGATGCTGATGTCGGTGGTCGGGAGGACAAGGGCTTCCGTAGTGACGACGAAGTGGTATCCGAGGTTAGGAAGAACAGGACGATCAGGCTTGCACTGACAATCTGAGTCAACGAAGATATATTCGATTTTACGCATGACATAACGTTGTTAAATTGATAATTGATAATTGAAAATTGATAGTTAAGCCCTGCGCCCTTTGCAGAGCGGCAGGGCTGGTGAGAGAGTTAGAGGATGTGTCCAGCGCAGCTGGTGGTTACGACACCTCCAAGGATGAGGCCAATGATGTAGGCAATGACCTTGAGGACAATGACCCACATGGGATCTTTGGGTTTTACACTGGTCTCTTGAGACTTGGTTAGTTCAACCTCTGGCTCAGTTGCTGGAACAATGAGTTCAGGGTTTTCAACCTCATTAGATACTGACTTTTTAAAGGCCTTTTTGAGAAGCTTACCAAGAAGCTTCTGAAATAGTTTTTTCATCTTCATCAAGAATTTTAGAATTAAAGAATTTTGTTTTTAAAGAGTGGTCACACAGAACTCACGTCTGTGCTATCTGTGTGACCTGTGAGAGAGATTATTACTCTTGTTGCTTCATCAGTTCTGGTCCATGTCGTCTCCGTCGCCGTTACCGTCGGACTTGGTGTAGGTGCGAGAGGTAACCTCAGAAGAGATGCCGTCCTTGATGGCGATGGCTTTCAGGGTAGTGGTCTCAGTGAAGGTCAGAGGAGCAGAGTACTGAGAGCTTGCAGAGGTAGGCGTAGAGCCGTCTACAGTGTAGTAGATGCTTGCTCCGTTAGGACCAGAGATCGTTACCTGCGTACTCTCAGAGAACTGAGTTTCGCCAGCGAACTGAGGCGCGGCTACCGTAGTGGTTTCGGAGCCAGAGTTGCCACCGGTGTTACCACCTGTGTTGTCGCCACCACCTGTGTACGTGCCGGTAGTGATAGTGCCATCAGCGTTGATGGTGGTCTGCTCACCGAGCTCGTTGACGATGATGATGACGGTGCTGTCGCCTGAGAGAGCGTTGAGGGTGATGGTTTCAGGCCATGCACCAGTGAGGTACACCTCCTGATAGCCGCTCTTGGAGGCAATCCTGATGGAGGTGGGATGCTCAACTGCGTAGGCGCTGATAGCAGCCTCGACATCAGTGATAGTCACGTCTGCACCGTCAATATACTGCTCAGCCAGAGTCTGAAGAGCCAAGGCCAGAGCCTTGCAGTTGAGGCTGTAGTAGCGGTTGCTGGGTGAGCCGTTCTTTGCTGTGACGGTCTGACGGATGGTGCGTAGGTGATGCTTCAAGTGCATCTGGATCATCTTGAAGATGGCCTGACGGATGCGAGCCTCGGTCGTGTTATAGACGCTGGCAGGCATAGTTGGAGTACTACGGGCATAAGTTTTGCCGTTGAGAACATAATAGGTGATACCGTCGATGGTACCGGATGATTTGCGGCCAATGCCGACTTGTTTGATTTGTGCCATAAAGCTATAAAATTAAAAGATTAAAAAATTAAGAAGTTAAAAAACTCTTGGTGTGAATTAAACACGAATTTTCACGAATTATCCATTAATTGCTGCGCGCAGCATGATGGTGTGAGTTTAGATGAGAGCGAGGGCTTGGGCGCGGGTGAGGGCGGCGTATTTGCCGTTACCGAAACCGCGAGTGAGTTTGCTGCGGTTTTTCCCGTTACGCACGTAGCTCACGTGGATGAAAGAGGGATAGATGATGCACTGATCGAAAACAATGCTGTCATCCGTGATGATCTGGCGGAAGGCCTTAATGAGAAGTTCGCGACGCGAGGGCGCGTTCTCTTTCGGACCATTCCATCCCACATAGAAGTCTGCAGCTTCGCCGTTCATGTGCTGGCTGGTGCTCGAGTGATGCGTGATGCGGTCGTTTAGCGCCTTGGAGCGGTAGCCGGAGGTGATGATGAGGGGCATGCCCAGGGCCTCACGAAGCGGCTCGAGCGTGAAGACGCAGAGAAACTTCAGGTTCTCAACAGCCTCGAAAGGCGGAACGTTGGCGATGCCGTGGCTGCGAGCCGTTGCACTTTCGGTGAACTCTCGGAGTTCGAAGTGCGGTGTTAAAGAAAAGTTTTGCATACGCGTTACTTTTTTTAATTGTTATTACTCTTGTTTATTGTCTCGTTGAAACCTTCGGAGAGCGGCTTACCCGGGATGCGCTTAACCGTTGATTGCTGAGGCAAAGGTACGATAGTTCTTTTCTGAAACCATGATTGGAAGTGGCGTATACGTTCTTTCAGAATGAGCCTTGATTATCAAGGAGTTACACGTGGCGGCTGAAAGTTAAAGGGGCGATTTTGCGAGGTTTCAGGACGATCGTTCAGCTCGAAAAATGGCAGATTGTCCCGTAAAGTGTTAACATGTTTTAAAATCTATATGGTATGGATAAAGAGAAAGATGAAGTAAAGTTTTCTGTTGAGGGTAATCCTGGTCAAAACAACACCTTTGTACATATAGGAAAGGCCATCCATGTGAACAATAACCCCGGAACGGTTCAGACAACCGTCATTATCGGTTCAGAAAGTGATGAATGGAAAGAGGCTGCCCTGAGAGAGGCTGGTATTGATATGCCTGATAAGAAGACTGCAGAGAAGCCTGATGGCATCAAAGTGACCAACATGACCTACCGGCAATTGCTGGAGGTGGGCATCATTGACATCAGCAAGTTGCAGAGGGAGATCATGAAGTATGTTGAGGCCATCCGTGAGTATGTCAAGGATGATAAGGACAAGCTCTATCTGCAATTGTGGGGGCGCATCATGGAGCATAGGGCGTTTGCCGTTGACCTGTACGACCGGGGCAAGCAAGACAGCAAATTCAACCGCAATCTGGTAGGGAATATCATACACTACCTGGATAGTAAGGGATTCTATAAAAAGCCGTATAGCCAAAGCGAGATGACTCGGGCTTTTGCTGCTGTGACAGCGAGGGAGGACAAAGATGCGGAGAACAAAGGTGCTGATGACCCTGCCCGCAAAGGTCTTCGAGAAGACCCGATACTGAAGTACACCAAGGCGATTGATGAGATATTAGAGGAACTGGAAGGGAAATAGATAGCTGAGTTATGAATGTCATGGAGTTGAATAGGAAACTGCTCTATTGTGGTTATAGCGATATTACGGACTATTTGCGTAATAGCCGGCTAAATCGCTATCTTTACAAGGTGCTTCTCAACGCCACTCAACGACTAGAATTGGATGTCCCTATTTTGACTTTACTTAATGAGATTTATTATCAAAGCATCCATGTGCGCTATGATAATAATCCCGGTGTCGATGTGCCAGAGCGCTATTTTGGTGAAGAACTAGACTTTGTGGAATCTGACAAAGCGATGAGCTTGATTATGAGCATTGTCTGGGTTATATTCCACCTGCGGCATCAATTATCCTTTAACGAGGAATGTTTCCTGGAGCAAGTTCCTGCCGTGTTGAAACGCTGCGGGGTCCTGAAATATGCAGAGTCTGTGTTTCGAGATATGGATAATGCAGGTATTGTTGTCGCAGAGGCATTCCAGCCAATGCCATGCCCTATTGAAGAGATTCCACAGCGTATATATACGGAAGAAGACCGAAGGCCTAAATGGGTGAAAATATTCTGTTCTTTATATTACGTAGAAAACAAATACACCGATCCTTATATAAACCCCTGGGAGATTCTAACTGACAACTTTTCTCCATCAATGATAGAAAAGTACGTGAAGCTTTATTCAAAGCCTTCTGATCAGTTAGCATTGCTTGACCGTATTTTTTGGGCCTGCCCTCCTAAAGAACGAGAGAAACATGAGGACTTTATTGTTATGTTGCGCCTTAATCTGAGTGATGCAGCTATAGCGGCAGGAGAACCGGTGCCCTCCATATATACGCAGGAAGAAGAAGACCGAATGTTTGCAGCCGGATACCAGCAGACTATGGAGGAATGTGAGAAAGACGTGGTTGAGCTGTACAAACAAGAACGCGATGCACTGAAATATAAGATTGAAGAGCAGAAGAGGTCATTTGAGATGGAACTTGCAAAGGCAGAAGCGAAATATCAAGCAGGGATAAGCGAAGCCTGGCAGAAAAAGAATCAGCAGGTTATTGAAACGACAGGATTGTGTCGGGCCGAAAGGGATTCGATTCCCACAGAGTTAACGCTTACCCTGTCAGAGATTGTTGACTTCGTTAAAACTCATTTTAGCAAAACAGGTGCTAGTGAGATTAGTACATTGCTGTATCGAAAAGCTGCCGAACATGGTTTCCTAGGAGAGGAGACGTTCGCTGTCATCGATAATATTATCACAGATGTTATTCGTCGCGATGTGCCCCAAAACAATATTCATGTACCGCACGCAGGACAAGTGAATATCAGTCCGCAGCAGGTAATCACCCAGTTGAAAGAAGAGAAAAATAGCCGCTAGCCATACTCTAGCCATACTCTAAGCTGCTTCCAGGCATACTCTAAGCATACTCAATGAGTATGGGTAGAGCTTGGGTAGAACGAGAATAGTCGCTTGTAAGAGCGAGAGTAGTCAAAGACAGGCATAGCCGAGCGGCATAATAACCATAATTTTATCCACTAATGCTTGCGGATTCGTGTCATCCTCGGTCGAGGAAGAGACTGGAGGTTTCGGGGTTTAAGTTGGATCGCAGGGTAATTCAGCATGAGCCGCTTGGATTCCATTATTACAATTGTCTTCAGATGAATGCTTTTGCGGTGGTGAGTGATAGTGGTACGCTGCCTGAGGAGAGTAGCTTCTTTACTTCGGTTGGGCATCCTTTCCCAGCAATTTGCATTCGTACTTCGACAGAAAGACCTGAGGCATTGGATAAGGCTTGCTTCTTTATTGCCGGTATCGATGAGGTGAGTCTTTTGCAGGCGGTGGATACGGCTGTGCAGATGAATCAGAATGGGGATTATGGTATACCTGTGCCGGATTATGTGGAGGAGAATGTCTCGACGAAGGTGGTGAAGATTATTCAGAGCTATGTCGGGATTGTGAATAAGATGGTGTGGAGGAAGGGATAATTCCATAAGCAACACCTCTCTATGTCTATTTGGATATAGAGAGGTATTGTTCGTTTTGTGGAGAAAAAAAGGAATACTAACAGAGTTTATATAGCAAAATAAGTGATTTGTTGACTAAGCAATGAACATTAAGAGAATTAAAGTTGAAGGGTTGTTCAAAGTATTTACCCATGAGATTACATTTAATGAAAATGTAACCATTATCATGGGTGAGAATGGCGTGGGGAAGACAGTTACTCTAAATTTGATTGAAGCTATTTTTACCGGTAAGTTTGAATACCTGATGGAGATTGAGTATAAAAGTATTGTGGTGACGTTCCTGAAAGAGACATGGATTATCAAACGCTCATTAAACAAGGGAAGAAGAGGAACTCGTACTGATTTGATGATATCCACGTCAAAAAAGGATACCACTCCTTTTGAAATCAATTCAGACATGCTGTTGCCAAATCTTCCAACTTATATTGAAAAACTGGATGACAATACTTGGTATAATAAACGGAACCATTTGTTCTTTGATAAAGAACAGATATTGGAAAGGTATGGATTGGAAGCTAGTTCAAAAACTTTTCTTATACCCGGTTGGTATCAAAAACAAATGAACAATAACAGGGTGAAGATGATAAAGACCCAAAGGCTTATTTCTACGACCAAGCAAGGAGATATACCTTCTAATGTCATGGTAAAGGTTTATTCGAATGAGTTGGCGAATCTCATGCAAGACGAGATGGCAAAGGCTGGTATGGGTGGTGCAGATTTAGACCGAACATTCCCTGTGAGACTCCTCAAATATATGAAAGGCCATAAGCAATATAACCCGGCAGAGATTTATCATAATCTGAAAGAATTGGAATATTATAGGCATCAGCTTAGTGATGTCGGTCTATTGTCTGAAGCAGATTTAGAACATAATGAGGATGAACTTGTTAGAGAGTTAGACAAGCTTGACAAAACAATGCTCTCTGTGATGCACCTTTATGTGAAGGACAGTTGGGAAAAACTGCACAAATATGACAATATATTTAATAAGGTTTCTATATTGAAAGACATTATCAATGAGAGGTTCAACCATAAGTTGTTTTATATTAGTAGCCGGAATGGCTTTACATTCTTACCTTCAAATGATCCTATTTTGGATATTCCCGTTGAGAAACTTTCTTCCGGAGAGCAGAATGAATTAGTGTTGTTTTATGAACTACTATTTAAGTGTGATACGAAAGATTTAATATTAATAGATGAACCTGAGATTTCCTTGCATCTTGCATGGCTGCAGGCGATGATTAGTGATTTGAAGCGTATCACAAAAGAGAACGGTGCTTCGTTGTTGATTGCGACACACTCGCCTGACTTTGTCGGTGATAACTACGAATTAGTTCAGAATCTTGAATAATGTTTGTACCAAAGAGAACACCTGCAGCCCATCAAGTTGCCGCATCGCAGGACAAAACATTTAAGGGCTGTAATGTTTATGTTGAGTCAGGGTGTGACTGTAGGTTTTGGAAAACATACCTTGACAGGGAAAACACCAAACTTCGAGCCTGTGACGGATGGCCAAAGGTCCTTGAGGCTGTTAAAATGACAACAGACAAGAAAGAGCTCTGTATTGGAATTATTGATAGAGATTTTCGTGACTATGTGGATGATTATGGGGATTTGCCTGAAAATGTATTTGTATCAGATCAACATGATGTTGAAATGATGATTGTAAAAGCTGAAGGAATTGAGAAGGTTATCAATAATTACGATGCCGACGAGCATATAGCCAAGTTTGAAAACCGGGAAGGAAATGTGTTGCCTTTTGTACTGAATATCACGGATCGTATTGGAATCCTAAAAATGATAGACAGACGAGATAAACTTAATTTTAAACTTAGGAAACGTGGTAAACAGACAGAGTTTGATTTGCCAAACTATGAAAAGTTCTTGTACAAGGCAGGGAATTTTATCTCTGATGAGAAAATGATAGACTACCTGATAGCTTGGAGTAAGGATAATAAGCATTCTCCAGTCAAAAGTCGTGATGAAATTTTAGCTCTATACCAACAGGAAAAACTGGGTGATTATGATTCTTACCAGTTGTCAAGTGGGCATGATGTTACGTATATGATTGCATACCTCATTAAACGGCAAATCTCAAAAGAACAGACAGATAAAGAAGAAATAGAAAAGTTGCTGAGATCATCATATACACATGCCAGCTTTGAACAGACGGAGTTGTTTGGTAGATTAGCTGAGTGGTGTGTAGAAAACGACATGATGATTTTGAAATAGATAGTAGTCTGTATTTGATTGATATGATGATTTTGAAGGCTGGTAATTTTGTACTTATTTGTTCGTTCCAACAGTGGGGGGAGGAAGATTATGAAAACATGCAAAGTATTTCCAAAATGGCTGTACGATTACATATTCGTTCAGCTTGGCGCTAAGGAAAGACCAGATCCGAATGAGTTTAAACTTAATCTCGAGTCGGGCGCAGATAAAAACATTGACTATCTTGGAACCTATTTTCCAAGGAGTTATGCCGAATCATTCTGCATCCATCAGAATCTGTTCTCATACAAACCATATAAGGAGATAGTTGATAGCAAGACTTCTCTCAGGATTCTCACTTTCGGGTGTGGAACTGGAGGGGATGTTGTTGGCCTTATATGTGCCATCGCCATGATGCTGCCAAATATCAAGGATTTGGATGTTGTTGCATTTGACGGGAACAATTTGGCCTTGGATCATTTAAGTGACATTCTCGACTTGCCGCCTCTAGAAAAACGTTTCAATATAAAAAAACGATGCGTGCCGATGCCTATTAAGTCGATGGAAGACCTGAACCACTATACATCTCATCTTGGAAACAGTTATGATTTTATCCTATCGTTTAAGTTTGTCAATGAATTGATGCAGATGGGTATCTTTGGTAAGGAAGGTTTTAAAGTGCTTGCAGAACGATTGGCACCATTATTGGCAACAGAAGGACTTATGATTCTGCTTGATGTAAGGGCTGAATATTGTGGTGAATGGCAACCTAAGAATCTTAATAAGGGTATTAGTGATTTTTGTAAAGGGAATGACTATAGTACGCTGCTACCGATACCCTGCCATTTCTGTGACAGTCGATGCAGGAGTGATAAATGTTTTACGGATAAGAAATTCTACGGCAGTTTTACTGCCAATGACCAGGTGACCTATCGTGTTCTAGGCCCCCAGGAGTTTGTTAATACTCTCTATCCAGAGTTTAATAACAAAGTAACGTATATACGAAATAAGGATATGGCGAATGATCCATGCCCTATGACAAGAGGCAGAGATGTGAAGGATGCTTACGATATAAACAACTAAAAACAAAGAACTATGGAAGGAGATTTCTACGTTGAATATGGACGGTTGGATGATTATCAGAGAGAAATCATCAAGACATTGTTTTATAATAATGAGGTGGTTGCAGGAAAGGCGGGCACTGGCAAATCGCTGATTGCCCTTCATAAACTGGCGAGGGTACCACAAGATAAGAGCGCTTGTCTGGTTGTATTTACTAAGTCGCTGAAACGCTATTTTGAGGATGGCATGAAAGCGCTTGGAATTGATGACTACAAAGTTCAACACGACGAAAAATGGGATCATTCTCATGTGGATTATTTGTTCGTGGATGAATGCCAGGACTTTACTCATGATAGAATCACAGAATTTATAGATAGTTGTGATAAATGTTTCTTTTTCGGTGATAGTGAGCAAACCATCATGAATTTTGGGGGTAGATTGACTCAAAGTGTAGAAGAAACAGCCAATCAACTTGGAGTTACACCTCATATTTTGTATAAGAACTATCGACTGACTCGTGAAAACGCCGCTTTGGCTGAGATAGTTGGTGGAGTTGACAACCTAGTTAACCACTGTGAGAGGAACGGGGTGAAACCACGTTTGATAACAGGAGCAACCTTTGACCAACAGTTGGATGAGATTATCAGGATAGTGAAAGAGCAGAAATTGACCCGTGTAGGAATCTTAGTCCCATATAATACGGAATCCCGTGCATTATGTTCTCCGAATAAGAATAAGAAACTATCGGTTGAATATGTGCGTAATTATTGTAATACGCATGGCATGAATGTTGAATTCAAGATGAATAGTAATTATGGTGATCAGATGGAGCTGGATTTCCATGCTTCAACACCCAAGGTCGTTGTTTGGTATTGTGCCAAAGGGCTGCAATTCAACGATGTATTCATACCTTTTTGTGAGACTGCATACGATGATGACAAGCGAAAAGCATTGTTCGTGTCAATAACCAGAGCATACGAACGGTTATATATCGGCTATACCGGACAGCCAAATCCTGACATCTTTCCTCATGTGGATTCCGGCTTTTATTCAACGACAGCAAAGATTGAAGAAATTTAAAGTAGTAATGAAATACTATATTCCCATACATAGAGACAGTATTGATAATATCACCTCTGCTGAGAGCCTATCACCGATGGACTACTATCAAAACAGGGGATTTGGCTATCATTACTTTACACCACTAAGTGAAGTGCCATCAAACAAAGAATTGTTCTTGTTTAGGCGTATCCCTCAAATAACCGTATCGGGCGAGAGGTCAGAAGATGTTGTCATCTATATTGAAATAGATGATGACAAACAACTTGAAAGACTTGCCCAATCACCATTTAACGATGGTATTAGGGTTGCAGAAACCATTGCACTGTATCCATGGAATTGCAGAGCGCTTTTCCAGACGGAAGAAGCTATGCGTCAGGCTGTTATGATGTGTAAAATGAGCCTCAATAATAAAATGTGGATATATTATGGTTTTGATATATTAAATTCAAGACCAGCACCATATAAAACTGATATACTGAAGATAATCCGGCCTGAAGCTGAGATTATTATTTTGGACAAATTGAAAAATGAAGAAAGACATAATAGATTAAAGGGCTTTCTATATTCATACATCTTAGGCCGCTATTTGTCGATTTCACAGCCATTGGCATCATTGCTTCAGACAGAAAAGAAGATGTATGACTTGGCTTCAACTTTATTGGGATTACCGGGGTATCAGGGAGTGGAGCTTGCACGTCAACTTGACGAGTTAGAAGTAGAATATGAGAAATTTGATCCGAACAGGGTAGAGTTGCAGAAAAAGTGGAAACTGATGGTAGAAGAACACTTCGCCTCCATTACAGAACAACAGGCTTTTGAATCGCTCATTAAAGAATTAGGAGGTGAGTGCATCATGAAAAACAACTTTGCGAGATTGTCTGGGATTGAATTGCGACCTCATGTAGAGGTATATGGTCTCAGGAATAGTGATTGGAAGGCTTATAAGAAGGAATTGGAAGACTATACACAGCAGCATCTGACTACTTTCAGGATGAGGAAAGGTGATACAAATACCAAGGAAGACTTTACTATCCAAGGGATGCAAGTCAAGATGAATGCCAAGTATGGCAATTTCTACGGGTATTTAATCTCAAAGATAATAGAAGGATTAGAATGGCTATCAATCAACAAGTTAAGACTAAACCGGCTTGACATTGCATCGGACCTGACCAGAATGGTACGAGACGCTATGATAGAATACGGTAAGGAATGGGAGGGAAGTGCCGAACGGACTTTTCTGAATGGACTTAGGCAACATATAGCAACAGGAGGAACTTTTGATGTCACACAGGCACCAGATGTAATACTTAGGAGTATTGCCATCTTTATTCTGAAAGGTGATGACTTCGAGGAAATGATGAGGTATATGGAATACTCCGCACAAAGTGATTATCGTTTTGTACTGGGGCTGTGGGGGGCATGTGTCGGCTATATAGATATGCCTAAGACTGTTATCCAACGGATGAACTTGGACTATAAAGGTGAGGATAATATATATATAGCAACCTGTCAATTACTTGTTGATGTGCCAGATGAAGCTAGTCTGGAACGACATTTCTACCAATTCAAAAAGAAATCGGAGCCAAAGACGCAGTCACATTCTATGGTTAATATATTGAATGATAAAGCAATTGGCCTTAGTCTGGCTCAGCGAGAGGCCATATTGAATCTTTGGAATGACATGGGTGGAAAGACAGATAAGGATTTCTTTGCAAAGATTTCGAAGATTAAAGGCGTTGGCAAAGTTAAGATACAAAAGCTTAAGAAGGCTGTTGATGTTGTCTCTACAATGGGGGCTGAACAGGCTGACCTTTTTTATGTGGAGTCTGGTGTGGTGAAAGAACACTTTGATCATTCGTCATGGAAGTATATTGAGCCATTGCTGCCTGATGATCAGCAATTGCGCTACTACGTCAAAGATGATTTTATCTGGTTTATGAACAGAGACAAACGATATGAAGACGACCAGCGCAAGATAGTAGAATATGGTCATCATCTTTATGTAAAAGCACATCCGAAGAAAGCAAGTGCGTCATGGACTGCGGACTATTTTGGACGGATAGATATAGAGAAGATTACAGCGCGACTATTGAGTATATATGATATTAAGCGTTAGCAGAAGAACCGATATACCAGCATTTTATTCGGAATGGTTTTTTAATCGTCTGAAAGAAGGTTTTGTATATGTACGGAACCCGATGAATATCCATCAGGTGAGTAAAGTCATGCTATCGCGTGAAGTGGTGGATTGTATTGTGTTCTGGAGTAAGAATCCCAGACCGATGCTTGCCAGACTTGACGAACTGGAGGATTATATGTACTATTTTCAGTACACGATCAATCCATACGACCAAAGAATGGAGATGAGTGTCCCTAGAAAAGAGGGTATCATCAACACTTTTAAAGAATTGTCGGACAAGATTGGACCCAAGCGTGTGATATGGCGTTATGACCCGATATTGCTGACAGAGAAGATGGATACAGATTACCATGTGAAGTATTTTGAGGAGATTGCCAAACGTTTGGAAGGCAAGACGAATACTTGTGTAATCAGTTTTGTGGATCTGTATAAAAAGACTCAAAGCAACCTTAAAGATACCCAAGCACGGGAACCATCGCAGAATGAAATGGTAGAGCTGGCAACAAAGATGTTCCAGATAGCCCAAAAGTATAGAATGACAATTCAGACATGCGCTGAGGCTATTGAGTTGGAATCGGTAGGAATCAAGCATGGGAAATGTATTGATAGCGTACTAATTGAGGATTTACTTGGCGTGAAACTCGTTGTTGGGAAAGACCCCAATCAGCGTAGGGAATGCGGATGTGTGCAAAGTATAGATATCGGGGAGTATAATACTTGTGCTCATGGGTGTAAGTATTGTTATGCGAACTTTAAGGATAGCGTGGTCGCGAAGAATAGGATGGCTCATGATCCTGAGTCACCGTTGCTGATAGGGCATCTCGGAGTAGAGGATAAGGTGACGGAACGGAAACTATTCTCTTTTATCAGGGTGCCTGAAGAATATAGAAGGGGGGATATCGTGAGACTTAATCATCCAGAGAAATATAAGAAGTCTGATGATGTATTTGACTATCGGATCAATTTATATAAAATCGCTTCGATTAAAGGTGATAAAGCAAGGATGGAGGGTGTTTCGGATGTGATTCCTATTAATGAATTATTGCCGGTGGCAATGGATGGTGTTGAGGACCGGTGGATTTATTATGATCCACAGGTAGCAGCGTCGTTCTTGTTTGATGAGGATGATTATAAAGGAGGGAGTAGGGATTATACTTACTATATGGATGCGCTTGGGGAAATGACAGAAGGAGGAAAATCGTATAGGGAAATGATAGAGAAAAAGAAGTTGATTTATGTGCATGAGGTGCAGCATTGGCTGAGGAAGAAGGATAATGGGGAGGATGGATTGAAAGTGAATGAGTGGAAGAATTAAGGAGGATGGAATGAAGAAAACGTAATGTTAGGATTAAGGTGATTGGTTCTGGCGATGCGTTTTTGTTGGTTTAAAGAGAGTGGAAGGGATTCTTGGAACAGGAGGCGCGGTCGTGCTCAATGGATTTGACCTTGTCGAAATCGCTCACGCTCGGCAAAACTCAAGTAAACTTGGCTTTGCTCTCACTCAATCGCGATTTTGGGGTGCGTGACGCCTCTTTATGTTTATAGGATGTGGGGAGGAGAGATCGCGATGGAGGAGATTGAGAAGGGATTAAAGGAATTACGGAAAAGGGGATACACGGAATAATTACTGTTTATGAAATAGTTGGATTATGTTGCGACAAATAGATTTTAGAGGATACAAGGCTTTTCGGGACTTGAATAGTATCGAAATAAAGCCGATAACACTGATAATAGGAAAGAACAGTAGCGGAAAGAGTTCACTATTGAAGATGTTCCCGATGTTCTCTAATATGCTGACCGGCAAGTTGGAACCACCGTTGTTGCTTAACAACATAGGTATATCATCGGGTGCCGAATATCGTGATTTGTTTCACAATAGGTCTCTGAGCGACCTGGCATTTGTGCTTGCATTTGATGATGATGTAATATTGTCTGCAAACTATATCATCAATGGTGGCATGATAAGTATCTCAGAATTTTCTGTTAAGCATCATGACCAAATAGAAGGACTGGGAATTGCTGATGATAAATCGACAATTCACGGCCTGATAGAACCCAGTATATTCAATGAACTGCAAATAGGTTTAGATCAACTGCAACTGGATGTGAATTATATTGGTCCGTTCAGGAGAATAGCGCCACACAATGTGGTGTTTCAAGGATTTGACAATACGCTGGAAGTCGGGTATGACGGAACGGGTGCATATAACCTGTTGTTAAACTCATATAGGTCGGACAAAGTGTTGTTCAATTCTGTATCGAAGTGGATGGGCAATAACTTGGAAGGACAGCAACTGGATTTTAGCAATACTACTAATAACTCAGGTACGTTTAACCTAATTGTGAGAAAAGGCGATTTGGATACCAATATTACAGGCGTTGGTCAGGGTGTGGCACAGGTGCTACCCATCATCACCCAGAGTTATATTGCAAGACCAAATTCGCTTAACATCGTGGAACAACCAGCGCTGCACCTGCATCCAGCCTGCCATGCTTGCATATCGTATCGCTTGGGAACATCAGCCAAAGAAAGGCATTGCAGCTATGTGATAGAATCACATTCTGAGAACCTGCTGTTAGGTTTCCGTCACATGATAGTGAATCCAGAGGTGGACTTTACGCCTGAGGATATAGTGGCTTATTTCGTAAATCGCAACGAGGAAGAGCAAACGGCTTATCTAGAGAAAATAACCATTAATGAGAATGGGGATTTGAGCAGCTGGCCCACTGGCGTTTTTGGTGAAGGATTTGAACTGCTGCGTGAAATAAACAGGATGAGAAGATGATAGTAGATATCACCTTGGAGTATTTAGATGATGGAGGCAATGCGGTAGATAAGGCTATACTGATAGGGAATATTATAGAGCATTGTCACTACATCAAGCCGCGCACCGGTATTTTGGACAGAATTTACGAGATAGTGGATGAACATGGTACTCCACACATCAAGGAGATATACCAAAGTTACAGGGAATATCTGTCGCCTCCTGACGAGATGGCCAAACATCTTACTACCATTACGCTGGCGGACTTTACTAAAGCCAATCAGCGCATTATACTTTTTAAGCCCTCGGAACTGCTTTTAGAGAATGCCCCATACGAATGGAACATCTATAAGAACCTGATCAGAGCCTATACGCAGCATCCGAAATTCGGCAACGTATTCAAGTATCTTCAACATAAAGTGGAAAACTGTTGGTTGGTGCCAGAAAATGCCGGGGGGTGGACAAACATGCGGATGATGACGATACTAAAAAACACAGGCGAATACCACCGACAATACAGGAAGAAGGTATGTATAGTGTTTGACCGAGATACAGCAGACGAAGCCCACTATCATGGAGAGAAAAGGCCTTTGTTCCAGCTGTTGACAAACAAAGCCCCAGATCAAACTACCGAGGACGATATAACGAAGCTTGACTATGATGGCTCCTACGTATGGCACATGCTTTGGAAAAGGGCTATAGAAAACTATTTTCCACCTGAAAAATTCGAAGAGTTGGGAGTTGATATGACCGAGGCAAGGGAATGTGGAGACTATGACTATTATAAATTCAAGGATGACGAACACGGGTATGACAAGAAGATGATGGAGAAGATAAGCGACGGTATGGCCATGAGTGATTTTGAAAACAATTGCCGTACCTTTGTGTTCCATAACAGTGAATATTCTGAATTCTGTTTACTATTATTGAAAATTGCGAAAATAGTATAAGATTATGGCGAGAATAAGTATAAAACCAGAGCGAGAGTATCTGCGAGAGATTGCGGCTAAGCTGCAAGACGGGACGTATGCCATACCAGCGTTCCAGAGAGAGTATGTGTGGAAGAAACAGCAGATATTGGACTTGTTTGACAGTATATCAAAGGGTTATCCTATCGGTTCCATCATTCTTTGGAAACCGAAGGATTACGATATACCGCCTGCAAGAGATGTGATAACCGAGGAAATAGCACATAACGTGAAACCAGAGTATTACATACTGGATGGGCGTCAAAGGACGACAACCTTTTATGGGTGTGTGTCAGACCTGAAAGACAAACCAGAGGAGTTCCAATTGTATTATGATCTGGATGAGGATTCGTTTGTGTATAAGAATAAGAGGAATGTAAAGAAGAACATCTATGAAGTGTCCAATATATATGATACATTCAAGATGCTGGGACTGCTGCAAGACATATCGAACAGCGGACTGACAGAAGAAAAGACTAAACTATACATTAATCGGATAAAAGAAATTAACACGATACTCCAGACCTATGAGATAGGTGAGATGATTATTGAGAATTGTACACTGGAAGAATCGAGTACGGTATTCTCACGTATCAACTCAAAGGGCACTGACATTTCAAAGATGGATATGCTTCAAGCACTGACTTATAAGAATAAGGAAAGTGTGCTTGTTTCAGAAGAGATAGAGAAGATAACCAAATCGTTATCAGAATACGGATTTGGTAGTATTAAACCGGATGATATTTTGAATTGCTGCTATACATATATCGGGCATAATTTCTATGACAACAAGGTGCTGGAATTCCTGATGAAGGCAGACATGGCCGAGGTGTTTACACCTTTGAAGCAGCATATTGTAAAGGCTGTGGAGTTCCTGTATATTAGATGTGGGGTAATTGATTACAAAATATTGCCATATTCCCGACAGTTGACTGCGGTACACTCGTTCTTTAAAACCTTCAAGAATCCGTCGGAAGAGCAGTTGGTAGAACTAGAGAAGTGGTTTTTCTATACGACTTACCAGCAGACTTTCCAAAATAGCTCTTTAGGAATTATCCGTCCTGTTTTCCGTAGGTTTGAGGAGTTTCTAAATGGTGAGAAGAATACTGCGATTGACTATGAAAAGATAGACCTTGACACGAAATTGAACTTCAAGTTTGCTTCGGGATCCGCTGCAAGTAATTTTATAACGATGTGTCAGGTGTTGCTTAGGAGAGAGTCGGATGCAGAATTAAATCTTTACTACTGCGGTGAGTACTATTATAATAAGGGGAACAAACCTGCCAGTGCATTTGCGCTGCTGACCAGTGATGATAGGAGTAATATTAAGGATATATTAGAAGGGAATAAGGATTGTGATGACTTGTCGATTTACTTCCTTTCAGAGGAGATGCTGGTAGCGTTGTCGAAACAGAAGGATAGTGTATTCTTCCATTTACGCAGGCAGCGGATTGTAAGCGAAGTGAGGAGGAAATTGGAATCGTATGGCTTTGATGTTGTGACGGATGCTAACGAGAATGCGGTAATGGCTGATTTTGACATCAAGAACCTGTTGGATGAGTTTGAGTATCTGAATAATGCTGAGCGAATAGAACTATGCGAGGTGTTACAGTCGCAGGGAGCATATGACTCGCTTGTTTTTCATGTTGGAAAGCCCTCTGAAGAAAATGGAATATACTCAATAGAATATCCTAGTTTCAATGCCAAATATCATTTTGATGCAGCATCTTCGCAGGTGGCCATAAAGCGTATCAGCGAGCAGTATTGCGGTGGTGAAGACCCCGTGTCGTTTTACGACTGGCTGATAGCCTTGGATAAAAACGATTAACGGGGTGATGACTCAGGATGAACGATGGAAAGCCTGAAGGGCAAACTTACGGTGAATGGTTCAAGGTTGATGGTTAAGAAACTATAATTATTGAAAGTTTAATTAAATAGTTTGACCGAGAATCGTTAATTTTGCAAGGTTAAGTATTTTTTAATATCGAAAATGAAATAATAATGATAAAACGAATTACAATAAGAGATTTCTTCTCTTTTAGTGGTATTACCACTATAGAATTTAACTCTGGCGTAAATCTGCTTTTGGGTATTAACGGAAGCGGAAAAACATCACTGATTAATGCCTTAAGATTGTTGTATGAGGGCGTTTGTGGTGACGGCGTGGAGAAACTGGTCCAGGAACAATGGGGCGGTTTTGACCAAATAGTAAATGTGAATGGTGACAGGACGGCGCCTTACTGCCAAATTACGTATGAATTCGACCCAACGATGGTAAATAGGATTAATACTGCAGCAGGTTTTAAATCCACGATTATGTATAGCATCACTATTCGTCCATCGGGGACTAATTATACCCTAAGTGAAAAAATCTGGACTGAGCATCAGAAGAAAAAAAATTCTAAGTTTATCTATCTTGATTTTAGTAATGGAAGGGGGGAGATAAGCATAAAAACTGAAGAGGGTATAAGTTTCCAAAAGTACGAATCGAACGAGGTGTCGGGTCAGGAACTTGTGATAAAGCAAATCAATGACCCCAATCGCTTTTTGCCAACATTCACACTTCGAAAGGCTATAGAGACAATGGCGGTTTATAACAACTTTGAGGTGGGTGAGAACAGCCGCCTCAGAAGACCTGCCGATTTTTCAACAAGCACTAGATTGAAAAAGAACGGCGAGAATCTGACGCAGATGTTAAACGAACTGAAATTGAATCACTCGTTTGATTTTGAGAGACTGGAAGGGGCTTTTCGTAATGTCAGTCCATCATATAGGGAGATTGTAATAAGTAACCTCTATGGACAATCCTATCTTTCTTTGAGGGAAAAGAATCTGAAAAAAACTATCGGTGCGCTGCATATTAGTGACGGATCGTTGCGTTATTTGCTGCTGGAATGCATTTTTTATAACCCTAACAGAGGATGGCTGGTGGCAATTGATGAACCCGAGAGAGGATTGCATCCTGATATGATTAAATCGGTAGGTGATATGCTAAAGTTGGCTGCAAAGGAGTGCCAGATAATCATCGCCACCCATTCTCCGCATCTTCTCAATCAGTTTGAATTGGAAGATATTATCGTCTTTGAGAAGGATGAAGAGAATAAGACGGTCGTGAAGAAGGTGTCTGAGGATGATTTTGAGGAATGGGAGGGTGATTTCTTACCTGGACAGATGTGGCTGAGAGGCTTGATAGGAGGAAAGAGATGGTAAACTTAAATATCATTGTGGAGGGTGGCACGTTCGACCCTAATGCAGGCGAAGATACGTTCAATAATGTTGAAGCGCTTAGGGAATCGTTGAACAAGTTTTTCTCTCGTCTCCTTAAACGCGACGATATTAGTGTGCGAGTAGATGTTGGTGCCGGTTACCGGAACGCCACCAAAATGTTTGTTAAAAACACAAAAGAGCATTATCTGTATGTGGACTCTGATGACGCTGATACAAGCAAATGGTTCAGTAAATTGGACAATCCTGACCCTAGTAGGGCCATTATCATCCCAGCTGATGCCAAGGACAAAGTGTTCTTCATGATCCAGGAGATGGAAGCTTGGTTTCTGAAACAGCCAGATTGTCTTGACAGATGGGGAGTAGGGCAAGGTTATATCAGACAGAAGCAAGGAACTGAAATAGCTTCAGACAACCAAATTGCAGGAAAGGATATTGAGAGCCTGTCGGAACCTTCTAGGATTGTGGGCGTCATTATTCAACGGTATTTTGAAAGAACTATGCCTGACGGCAAAAAGAAAAAGGTAAAATATGGCAAACTAAAGTCGGCTCCATCCATCCTTGACAATCTTGACGAACAGGCTCTTGTCGCCATAGACAATGAGTTGTGTCGTTTCAAGGTAATGTTCTAATTATCAAGATGTAAGTTTATTCCTTATGGCGCTAAAAATTGATTGGAATCCAAGATGATATCAAGAGATAACTCGGGATGTGCCGATAGACGTGTTGAAAATGGTGGCAGAGATATCGTCTTATAAATGATAGGAGTATGATATCGGAGGTGAAGGATGAGAAATAAATGTGAAAACGTATCGAGAGTTTGAGAACTGGCGATGCGTTTTTGTGTATAGGAGATAAAAGACTTTTGATATTTATGTTTAAGATTCAATATGTCAAGACTCTGAGACCAGAGAGGCCCTCGGATTTGGGACGATATAAGAATATCGTAAGGGTTCTGAAAGAGGGGAAACTCTATCAGTTTTATCAACCTGATTTTGTATTTCCTAAAGACTTCTGGAGTAAAAACGACCCAGAAGTAAATGTTTGCGCCGTGGTAGGTGAAAATGATACAGGTAAGAGTTCTCTTATTGAACTTATGCTTCGACTGATGAACAATACTGCCTATGCCTTGAAAAACGGTATTACGACTAGCAATTCGAACCGCCCAAGGTTTGTTAGAGATGTATATGCTGAATTAGGATTTGAAACAGATAAGGGCCATAATACAATAAAGCAGGAGGATGCAATAATAGTCTTTTCTAAAAATGGTGAACAAATCTGGCAATATGACTATACCCAAAGAAATGATGCGAACTACGGATTTAATGTAAGACCAGACGGAATCGTTGAGAATTTCTCACGGGAATGCCTTGCAGACTTATTCTATACAATCGTGGTGAATTACTCTTTCTATAGCTACAATACAGAAGATTATAGACGAGAGATGATAGATAACAATGAATTAGAACACGACGAGAATCCGGATGAGGTTTTTGAAGAGGATAGGTGTTGGCTGAGTGGGATATTTCATAAGAATGACGGTTATCAGATGCCGCTGGTTTTGAACCCATACAGATCGAAGGGCAACCTGAATATCAACAATGAGAACGAACTTACTCAGAACAGAATGTTTCTTCTGGCAATAGCTAATGATTCTCCTTTGCAATCTATATGGAGCAACAAGACACCTTATTCGTTTTGTTTTGACATTAAGACAGACTATCTGCCAACAGGAAAAGGGTGGGTGTATACATCGAAGATGGTGAGACTAGAGGCGAAAGAGTTAGGGTATATTTCTGACTGGAAAAAGGAACCGCAAAGAGTAGAAGCACTTGGTAAACAAATTATAAGGACCTGGAACAAATACCTTGATCTTAAGCTTGATGAGAGGAAGGATGATATGGATGATGGGGATTGGAAGGCGGCCCTCAATTATATCGTCTATAAGACTATTAAGATATCATTGAATTATAGTAAATTTTATAGGTTTCGTGATAGTTTAATCCATTATGATCAACAAGATGTGGACCCGAAATTAACTATCGATGAATATATTAAATTGTTGCATGATGAAAATACACATATTACACTTAAGTTGTTCAGAGCCATTGCGTTTATTAAGTTTGGGCATTATGGTACCAGGATGAGAAAAACACAGGACGAAACAGAATTGGATAAAAATGAGATATTGCTGTCTGATTTCGGAAAGAGAATAGATAAATGCATATCTGGTGAAAAAGAATATAATCACGATGTGTATCCAGGGCTGGAAGAGATTGAGTGGAGGGATGATTTGTTGTTGCCTGCCAGTTGTTTTCAAACGGATATGAAATTGAAATTCACCAAGAAGGAAGATTATAAAGATGATAATAAAGGATTCGTGATGTATAGTTCATTGAGTTCCGGTGAGAAGCAGGTTGTGAACACTCTATGTACGGCAGTTTATCACATTTATAACCTGAAATCTAAATGGGAGACAAAGAATGTGACTCCAAAGTTAAAAGAGGTAAAGTATAAATATGTGAGCCTGATTTTTGACGAGTTGGAGTTATATTTTCATCCTAAGTATCAGACGATGCTGGTGGAGATGCTGTTGAATGCTATCAAGTCATTGGACTTGAAGAGAAACTTTAAAGGCATCAATGTGATATTTGCTACGCATTCGCCCTTTATTCTATCGGATATACCTGCACAGAACATTATAGGATTGGATGATGGGAAACCGACGCGGTTAAAAAATATAGAGAATACTTTCTGTGCAAATGTGTATGACATTCTTGCCTCGGGATTCTTTATGGATAAGTTTGTGGGTGATTTTGCGGAGAGAAAATTCGAGGAACTGGTGGCAAAGTTGAACAGGAAGAAAAAACTATCACCAAGGGAAATGCAGATTACAAAGGATACAATCTCGCTAATTGGTGATGTGTTTTTGAAATGGAAGTTGACGGACCTCTTAAATGAAAGGATGGCATGATACCAATAGACTATACATTCTGTCCAAAGGAATATGACAAGTTTGTTGCAAACTTCAAGAAGAAAGTGGAGAAAGCGATAAGTATTGGGTATGTTGGGCAACGAGAAAAAATGACTGTGAGAAAAGCGTTGGATTTGCGCTCGACATTATCTGCGGCTCAGAAAATTAAATTTGATGCAGCCATTAATAAGGTTAAAAATCAGAGAGGATGGAAGAAGAAGTCAAAAAGGTCGATGATAATGGCACCAGAGAATATGTTGGACGAGGATACTTTGATTCTACTGAGACTTATTCAAACTGTTGGGGATGAATTCTATCACGGAAATCCAAAGAAGTTAGAGTCATATATTTCAGTGTTTGAGACTTTGTATCCGGAGGTTAGAAATAAGAAAAACAATATACATAAGAACCTGTATCAGTTGTTCGTAGAGAATGGTTTTGATGCGAAAAGATTGTGTTGCTTCCCAAAAGATAAAATCATTGAGGCTGCTGGCGTGAAGGTTTGTCCCTATTGCAATCGAGTGTTTGTGGAGAATATTGAGTTTAAAACAGGTGGTTCGTTGAAAGGACAATTAGATCACTTTTATCCTAAAGACAAATACCCCTATCTTGCGATTTCGCGGTACAACCTAGTTCCTTGTTGCCCTTTTTGTAATGGTAGTTCATGTAAAGGTAATAAAGATCCTCGGAAAGTGAAAATGGTTAATCCTTATTCGTTAAAAGATGCGCAGGGACTGAGATTTAAGACAAATATCAGACGAAAGGGCTTTTTGAATTTGGAAACATGTGCCAGTGCTGTTGATGTAGAAGTGGATGTGAAAAAACAACCTGAGATGACGAATAATAATAAAGTGTTCCATCTTGCGGAGATATACAACCATCATAAGGACTATGTGGCTGAAATGTGGTATCGGTATAATATGATGAAAACGCCTGCATATCAGCAGTTCGCTTCGGAAATGCTCGGGATGAAAGCCAAACGAGGCCCATGGAAGATACGATTGTCCAAATCGGATTGGGATCGCATCATTTTTGGCGTTTATACGGAAGAGACGGATTATCACAAGAGACCGATGTCGAAGTTTTGCATGGATATTGTGGAGGGCTTCAAGAGAAAAAAGATGTGAGAAAGAGATATCTTATTAAACGCTGGTTAGCTGGGGAGCTAATCGGCGTTTATTCGTTATTTGGTGTAAGAATTCTTAAAAAGTAGTGTTAGAAAGGAAGCAGATTGGAATAAAGTTTATATATTTGCGGGAAAATGTGAGCAGAGTTAAAAGTAAAGAGATTATGATGGGAACGTTTATGGTATGGGGATTACCAGTCCTACAAAGTCTTGTTGCAACAGGTATAAGTCAAGTGGCATTATCTGATATGTATTCAGATGATGGTAGTGAAAATGACGATTTCCGCAGGATTATGCGGGAGGCATTTGCCGATGCCGTAAAGAAGGTAAGGAAAGATTCTAACGACGCACAACAAAAAGCTACCATTACTAATGAGTTTAGGTACTATCAGAAAGTGTTGATAGACGAGCTTATAAAAATGGAACCTACCGACAGAAAAAGATATATTGAGCATGAACTTTATACAGCGTTCAAAGAAGAGGTCTTTAAAAGAGCAGACTTCCTGCAAAATATTAACATGAAACTGGCACAGGTAGCAGTTCAAAATCAGCAACAATATATTCTGATGATTGACGAAATGCATCAGATGTTAACGGAGGCTAATCAGAAGTTAGATTCAATCATAACCGACAGTCTGAAGAAAAGTGCGCTCACAGGATTGTGTCCCAGTTCCATAACAGATGCAGAGGATGATTTTACACTCTATATACCGTCACTCCACGCATCAAGATACAATTTGGTAAATGATATTTCCGGAAAGTTGCAAGAATATCGTAGCGTACTGTTGTATGCGGGAGTTAAGGAAGGAAAAACAGTTACAGCAGCTCTGTTGTCAAAATGTGTCAAAGATTACAAAATAGTATGGCTCGACTTTGCCCAGGAGAACAGGCTCAATTTAGAAGTGATATTGGCACAATACAAGAAAGAAGATAAGTTGTTGTTTGTTCTGGATAACATCAGATATGACAACGATGCTCTTTATGAAAAGCTATGCCAGATAGTCGCAAGTAAGAAAAGTGAGAACTGGTTGTTCATTGTAGGATGCTATGAGAAGTTGTCGGAAGTGCTATTTGAAAATGATATCATCCCATATGAATATTATTTGCCTTCGCTGACAGAAGAAGAGGTAGGTGAGATGATTCCCGACGATAAAAAGGCGACCTACCAAAAGTTTATCTTTAATATATTCGAGGGACAACCTATGCTTACCCACATGGCATGCGTATATTTGCAAGAGCACGGATGGGGTACATCAGAAAAAGATATGGGCCAACTATTCACATTTCCAAAGGGAACCCCAACGGAGAAGAAGGTGAAAAGGATGTCACGAAAGATGATGAAGGATGATGACTATGCGCTTGTAAACAGACTCCTGCTGCTCGACAAGAGCTTTACTGCGGAAGACTGTGAAGAACTGGCCAATGTCAACCCTATTATCATCAATCCCCAACAGAAGTTAGAATCACTTTGCAGAATATGGGTGAAAGAGGAAAATGGCAGATATTCGCTATCGCCATTACTCAAAAAGACATTGAGTACCGATATGCTGCCTCAGGAGCGAAAGGACTGTTGTTATCTGATAGCTCGCAAGATTATTCATCACCCAGGGGGTATCACTCCATCAGATGCCTTCAGAGCACTGAATATGCTGATAACCGCAAAGAGTAGTGATGATGTAGCTGCTTTTTATGTGCTTATGCTGACAAAACTTGAAGAGAGCAATATTTTGGATCATGAAGTATCGATGTTGTGGAAGTCGATATGGGTGAACGTGCAATTGCCAGAATGGATGAGTATTGAAAACAAGGCTTTGATTAGGAATACACAACTGCTATTGTTGGTTATGAGACACAATATAGAATCGCAACCTATCGTTGATGACTTAGAGCATCTGATAGAATTGATGGACAACAAATCCGAGGTTAAAGCAGCTTGCGTGAGGGTACTGATAGCTTATTTCCTTCTGAACAACAAGGTGGACAAACTGCCCCATTATAAAGCATTATCAGCCCAGTTGCCTGTTATTGCCTGAACATTTGACCATGCAGATGAAGAGAAGTTTATTTTTGTAGCTTTGGATAATGTACGTAGTGCAGCGGAATTATTGTCATGGGCAAAGTCGTATAAAGACGCTGGAGAACCCAATATAGAACTGATACCCGACGGTGTTATCATGAAGATTAACATGATATGTGATCAAACTGAGGAGCCTCAAAGAGTTGATGTTGTTACAACAATAATGAGGGAGGCAGTAGATTCGGGATTCGAAATAGTTGCAGTTGTTGCATGTGCTAGACTGTTAGATTTTTTTCCGTTGCAAAGGATGTTGAAAAGGCAAAGAAAGTTATGGAACAATATGGCTCTTTGGCTGAAACAAAACTGGGCAGTTTATTGGTGAACTACAGCTATGGGCTCTGTTTAAATAACAACGGACTTGCTGAAGAAGGATATGATTTTATTGAAAAAGCATGTACAACCAATGATTTAGCCTTGGCCAGTGCAGTGTTGTTGAATGCCAGTGCTACGCTTGCAGAACTAAGGGCTAAAAAAGGTGATAAGGCAGGGGCATTAGATGTAATTGAAAAAATAGTTCATCACCCTGATTTCGGTTATTGTTATACCGATTATGAGAAAGGATCAGCCTACGGAACTTTGGCTTATGCATACTGGGAGGCAGGAGAGAAAGTTGCAGCAACCCATGAGTTGTTAAAAGTGGAAAATATCCTTTGGGAACACCGAGAAAAACGGGATGATGACTTCAAGAATCTTTCGATGCGCTATTCCGTACTTACGTTATATATGACAAACGAGGCTGTAGGCAGGCGCAATGACGAGAAATTTGCCCAACCAGACTACGGGCTTTTTACTAAGATTGCGCCAACTTTGCTGGATGGATATAAGTCAGAGAGGAATTTTACAGTGTTGTATGGTCTCTATCATTTATCGGAATTAATCCTTGATGATGAACAAACCAGTTTGAGAATAGTTGAACACATGTATGAGATGCAAAGAACCGATGCAGTGACTATGGCTTCGCTTTTGTCAGCACTGATGCAAGCCTATCCGCTATTTGTGTTGAATGACAGAGAGGATATGATGGAATATGCCGTTCTTACATCGTTGGCAGGAGGACAGGTGTCGAAAGATAAGGAGCCAGTGAGCTTTGAATCGTTTGTGTTGGTGAATGCCATCGCTGCATTGGTAATGAAGAGAGTCTTACTCATGGCTGATGGTAAGGATGTGGATGATGATTTGATGTGGGGTATGATAGATAAGGCTGTAGAGATATTGCCTCAACATCAGTTGACAGATAGAATTTCGAGGCAGATGAAAAGTGATGCTCCCGACTATTCAGTTCTCAAAGAGTTTCATGAATGGGGAATCGTTGCTGCTTATCATGTCATGGATATTACACCAGCTATGGGCTTGAGTGCAATGTATGTATTGGTCAAAACACTGTTAGAGCCAAATATGCTCCCAACAGCCACCAAACTGGCGGATCGTTTTGTGAAGTCATTTGCTTATATGCTTGTAAAGCAGAATGAGAATAGATTTAGTCTGGAGTTGCGGGATTTTGAGAGATATTTTGGGAGGGCAAATGGGAAACATGGCATGGAATATTTGCGTAGCGTGATGCAGGGGTTGTATTTGAAACTGAAAACAGAGCCTGTGTTGGATAAAGATATACTGAGGTTTATTGAGATTTGAGAGACAGAGGTTAGCCAAACACCATGTGATGAGTGAGCGTTTGTATATTAAAGGTAATGGTCGCTGGGGTGATTACTCTCGATGATATCAGTGAAAGGGTGAGGCGGTAAGAATTCTTAAAAAAGTGGAATGAATGCTGTATAATTGGATAAAATTGTGTATCTTTGGGGCAAAATAAGAACGCTGCAAGAATGCGTTGTTGAGGTTTAAGTCATAAAGCGGCTGAAAATCAGAGTGATATGATGGAGACGAAAGAAGGCGGAAATATGATGGGACGCGACACAGAGGTGTGTGGTGACCCTAGGATTTGGTTTCCGATGAGGGTGACGTATCAGCGGGAGATGAAAGTGAAGGCGGAGCTGGACAGGCTGGGGATTGAGAACTTTGTGCCGATGAGGTATAGGGTGGTGGATGATGGCGCGGAGATTCCTCGGAGGGAGCTGGTGCCGGCTATCAATAATCTGGTTTTCGTGAGGTCGACGCAGGAGCGGATCAGTGGGTTGAAGGCATCGAACGAGGTGCTGGAGCCGCTGCGGTATATGATGGACCGGACGGCCTCGCGGGAGCATGCTATTATGACGGTGGGGGACCGGGAGATGGAGAACTTTATGCGCGTGGCTTCGAGGACTGACGACAGCGTGATGTTTCTGGATGAGGAGACGGTCGTGGGGAAGGAAGGGAAGCGCGTGGAGATTGTGGGCGGTGCGTTTGAGGGCGTGACGGGCGTGATAAGAAGGGTGAAGAGGTGTAAGAGGGTGGTGGTGGAGATAGAGGGGGTCGCCAGCGTGGCGATTGCGTTTGTGGCGGTGGGGATGCTGAAGGAGATTTAGGGGATGGCCCCTAAGACCCCAGGCGATCTCCTTTTGCTCTGGCGCAGAGAAAAGAAGGAAAAGAGACATCCACCCCCTACAAACTTGACCGATGATCGACCTCTGTCGCGACTCGGCAGTGTTTGAGCAAGTTCATACTGCACTCGCTGCTCCATCGGTTCCCCTATATTGGGAAGCTTAACTGACTTCGGTCAGAGATCAACCTACGTCAGGGTTTTGGTATGGCTCTCAAGCTTTCGTCCTTCGGATTCGCCATGGTTGTTTAATGGCCGAGCGCGCCCTACGGGTGATTTTTTGAGAGTTAAATATGGGCTGCGCGATGGAGGACATCGAGAATGGATTAAAGGATTTATTTGTTTGTTGTAACTTGCCAACACGTAGTGCTTTGTGAAAATTTCCGGTGTCATTAGGCATCAATAATACATCTTTGGCAGAAAGGGCAGAAAGAAATCTTTTGCCGCGTAAATAATGAAACTTAAACAGGGATAAGATAGATGGCTGGAACTCTGAGATATGCATTTCGTATTACGCATATTGACAACATCCCTCATATTGTCCGTTGCGGATTGGTGAGGGCGGACTCCCCACTGCGGGATGAGAACTATGTGAGTATAGGTGACAGACAGGTTATTGATTTAAGGGGGGGACGTATTGTTAATGGTTATCGGTTGAACGAGTATGTTCCCTTTTATCTGGGGCCACGTTCACCTATGTTGTATGTGATTCAGCATGGCTATAACGGTGTGAAACGAGTTGATCCATTTTTAAAGGTTGGGATATGATACACTATGTAAAAGGTAACCTGTTGGAGAGCGAAGCTCAAGCATTGGTTAATACAGTAAATACTGTGGGGGTGATGGGTAAAGGTATTGCTCTGCAGTTCCGTGAATCATTCCCGGAGAACTACCGTGTGTACAGAGATGTATGCAAAAAGAAAGAGTTGAAGATAGGTCAGGTGTTAGTAACAGAGGAAGACACGATGATGCAAGGTCATAAGATTATTGTGAACTTCCCCACCAAAACACACTGGAAGTATCCTTCGGAATATTCATACATAGAACAAGGTCTTCAATCGCTTCGGCAGGAAATAATAAGCCGTGGTATACGCTCAATTGCCATTCCTCCACTTGGATCGCATAATGGTGGACTTGACTGGCTTGTAGTAAAGCAAATGGTGGAAAAGGCTTTAGCAGACCTTACCTGTGATATATTTCTCTATGAGCCTTCTGATGTAATCATAGAGAAGATGAAGAGTGAAAGGGTAAGGTTGACACCAGCACGTGCCATGCTGTTGATGATGTTTGGCGAAATGAACAGGGAAGGCGAGTTCGCATCAGTATTTGCTGCAGAAAAACTGATATATTTTATGCAGCGATTTGGCGCAAAAGATTTGTTTAAGATTGACTACCAACCCTATTATTACGGCCCGTACTCAGGCGGAAAAGTAGCCCATGTGCTTTACTATATGAATGGTAGCTATATCAAGGGGATGGGTGGTATGGATAATAAACCCTTTGACTATATTTGGCTTACTGATGATGCTGAGAAAGAAGCATTGTCCTTTGCAGAGTCATACAAGGATAACCGCTTGATTGAGATATGTAATAAGACAAAAGATTTTCTTCGGGGCTATTATTCCAATTATTCATTGGAGCTACTATCATCGGTGGACTATCTATTGGAGAATGTTGCTGAACTCAGTAACTGGAAATTGAAGGATGAAAGTGAAGTGATAGATATTCTGACTTGTGAGATACAGAAATGGAGCAAGCGAAAAGAGCAGATGTTCAAGCCGGAATTGATTACTGGTGCAGTGAGGTATTTAAGGAGCGCGATTTCATAAGGATTTTATCTTACAGCAAAACTATGCTAATAACTAAAACAAGGATTCATTCAATCGATAAATACATCGCTCCATTTAAGAAGGAGGATGGCTTGTATGTGGCAACCGAGATTAGTTCTGGGAACTTGGAGCACAAGCTTAAAATGATAGGTTTCCCTGAGGTTGATTTCACGGGTGTTAAATTGATACCAAAAGCGATAGGTCCTGTAACAAAGTTCAATGCAGAAGGGCGTAATGACTTGCTTAAAGATCTACCCAAGGAAACATACTACCATGATGCATGCATTAAAGACTGGCATGGCTACTATCATTATGTCGATATGCCAGGAAAAAGATATCAAAGGAAACATATTGATGGACCATGTCAGGAAGTCTCCCTTATAGCAATAGGTGATAAGAACTATGCGATTTCTGATTATCTACCTAATACACTGGAGGGTAAAGCGCTGATAACACATGTTGTTAATCTCTTCCTTGAGATTTTCGGAGTATGTACTATTCTTGATAAGAAAAAATGTCCCATGGTTTCATCTGCTCCTTTAAAAAGAGCAAACTGGCAGATTTTGCCAGAAGGTGAAATTGTATGGGAACATGTCAATCAGTATGCGGGTAATATTCAAGATGCTAGCGAACTTGTTGGTCAACTACAGAAGCACAGATTCATGACCATTATCAAGTACAAGCCCGATGAGGTTTATTATGGTAATGGTGGTTTCCATGGATACCTTGTATTTGTATTCAAAAAGAAGAATATGGTATTGATGGAAAATATGATATATGGTAATGCTACATACGTATTTCGTGATAATTGGGCAGAACTATCCAAGTTGTCAAAAGCGGAAATCATCAAGCAGAATCTTCAGGAAAAAAGACTAGTACACAGGGGGAACTGGCCATATCTGATAATGAACCTGCTAAAATAAGAATCGTGTGATGATTAAAGAACGGGGGGAAGAACGGGGGGACGGAAGAACGGGGGGACGGGTACCTGTTTCACGAATAATAGGAGTCAGCAATAATCAATAGTTGAGAATGCCAAGGCAGGCGAGACAAGCATCAGGAACTGGTATATATCATGTGATGATGCGTGGTATAAATCACCAGAACATTTTTGAGGAGCAGGAGGACTATTATCAGTTTCTTAATACCTTGGACATGATGGCTCTGTCGTATGAGCCTGATGGTACTCCCTCTGGAAGAAACTATATCCTATATGCTTATTGCCTGATGTCTAATCATATTCATCTTCTCATTCGTGAACGCGAGGACACAATTGGAATGGCTATAAAAAGGATTGCTTCCTCATATGTATACTATTATAATCACAAGTATTCAAGAGACGGCCATCTGTTCCGCGAGCGTTTTAAAAGTGAGCCTGTGAACGATATGGCTTATTTCGTGACACTTTTGAGGTATATACACCAAAACCCAGTGAAGGCAGGGATGGTTAGTGAGGTGGATGAACGAAGGCTGAAGTCTGATGGCTGAGGGCGGATATGAGGGCTGAGGGCTTAACGAAGGCTGAAGGCTGATGGAAGGAGTATAAATTAACTAAAACTACTGATATGAAAAAATATGAATTGATGGCATTACCATATGCTCCAGATGCATTGGAGCCAGTGATTAGTAAAGAGACTATAGGTTTCCATCATGGGAAACATCTTCAGGCGTATGTGGATAATCTGAATGGACTAGCCTCACCTCCTAACCCCTCTCCAATAGGCGAGGGGAGTCTTGGAGAACTCGAGATGCTTAAAGAGCTTGTCCTTCATAGTGAAGGGGCGGTATTTAACAATGCAGGACAGATACTGAACCACGAGTTGTATTTCATGCAGTTTAAACCTATCGGTGAGGCAGTTCACGTTCCTAAGGGGGCACTTGCTGCACAGATAGAGAAGCAGTGGGGTAGTGTGGATGCTTTTAAGGCTGAGTTTGAAGCGAAGGGCGTTGGTCTGTTTGGATCTGGCTGGGTATGGCTATCGGCAGATGCTGATGGCAACTTGGTCATCACGCAAGAGCAAGGGGCTTCCAATCCTGTTCAGAAGGGCTTGAAGCCACTGTTGACCTTTGATGTCTGGGAGCATGCGTATTATCTGGATTACCAGAACCGCCGTGCAGCCCATCTTGCTGCGCTTTGGCAGATTGTGGACTGGGAGGTGATAGAGAAGAGGTATGATGGCTGAAGGATGAAGCCTGAGGGAAAACATATAGACAAGTTGGTCATTGAACTATTGGTTTGAAAGAGAATTCGAGCTTTGCTCGCTTCGCTAGTCGAAGAACTTCCAATAGTGATATGGCCGCTTGTCGGTTTTTAGAAATGGCATAAGGATGCAAGAGACGGCAAACAAGCAGAAGCGCATTACCCTGAAAACTCTTCACGAGATGTTGGACGGGATGAGTGTGGAACTGGCAGAGAAGGTTCATCTGCTGTTCATGGCCAACTATATCGACTACTCAGACTATGAATTTCGGTGGTAAGGTTTAGTGTTATGCTATAGAGCAGTTGATACCACAGTTGATGAAGAAGGTGGAGGGAGAGATGAGAAGTATGAGATAAACTCGATGGGGAACCGGTGAGGAAAGGACTGCAGGGAAGGTCGCGACATATGAATACAAGGAATTGAAATAGGAAAATGTACTATTTCTGAGTAAGTAGTTCTTTTTTAATCATCTAAATATGCAAATTGATAAAATAATAACTGACTACGTATTGGCCTCCAATACTGATTATGCCATAATGATAGATGGCGAATGGGGTGCAGGGAAAACATGGTATTGGGATAATGTACTTACTCAGCAAATTAAAGCAATACCGACAAAGGATAATACCGAGGATAAGCCATCAATGTATAAAGTCGCAAAGATTTCATTGTTTGGCGTTAGCTCAGTTGACGATTTGCGAATAAAGATATTTGAAGAGACGAGTACCTTCTTTGCCAATAAGTATGTGAAAACTGGTGCAAAGTTTACTGGCATGATTGTTAATAAGGTCGCAGGAATCTTCAATGTTAGCGAAACCAGTGCAAAAGATGTATCAGACTTGTTGAGCGAATTCTCTGTAAATCTGGATCACTATGTTTTATGTTTCGATGATTTAGAACGTATAAAGACTGAACTGCTCATAGAATTGTTAGGCTATATCAATACATTGGTTGAACATGACAAAGTGAAGGTGGTTTTTATCTGTAATGAGAACGAACTGAAGGATGTAGATTATCATAAATACAAAGAGAAGATAGTTCGCTTTACGCATACCATCAAAGCTGATATCTCGAAGATGGTTTTGGAATTTGCGAAGGGAAAGGAAGATGGTTATTCCAAATATCTATGTGAAAGGAAAGATTATATTGCTTCGATTTATCAGAGGGGGAATAGCAGTAACCTCCGTACCCTAAAGTATAATCTTGATATCTATGAACAAGTCTATGAAATAATAGGGAAAACTATTCAATCTGAAAATGAACAGCATGTGTATGCTGTAGCAAATTATATGTTGCTACTTAGTATGGTGTATTCAATTGAGTATAGAAGGGATAATGATGAGGCTAAACTCAAGAGCTTGTCTAAGATTAATAGGCAATGGATATACCAGTTAGATACCATGGACAGTCTGAGTAGACAATCGGGAAATAACGAAGATAAACAGAAATCTCAGGCAGAAAAGAGTGAAGAAGAAAAGATAGTTGACTACCAGCGATATATTAAGAAATGCTATTTCGCAAATAGCTATATATATGGCAGTAGCATGCCGATGATAGAATATCTTCTAACAGGATATTGTGACGAAGATGCAATGAGAGCCAACATACAATGGATTGAAGTTGAAGCCAAACGATATGAGGCGTCTGAGGAAAAACAATTATATCAAGAATTAACTCAGTTTTGGGATACCGATGACGATGTAATGGCCAACGCGGTTAAACGGACGATGGAGAAAGTTAAAGAAGGTAGTTTCTTGCTACAAGATTATCCATTATTTTTTCTTGCTTTGCAACGCCTGCAGAATTTTAGCTTTATAGACTTGAAGATGACTATCCCTGAGCTGCAAGAGATATTCGAATCTGCAATTTCAAAGTTTGAAAACGTTCCGTTTGTTGATGGGCTTGATGCATATTACTACCAAAATAATGGTGAGAGTACACCAGAATTTATGGCCTTGGTCAACAAAGTGATTGATATTAATGCTCATAATAACCAAAAGTATCTGGTAGCGGAATTTGAGACTGTAGTTAAAAATATAAGTTCTTCGGTGAATCTGAAGAAATTTCAATTTGTCCTTACTTGTTTGTTTGAGAATATTGGGGCTGAACAGTTTTTTGAATTGTTTATATCATACCGCAATAGTCGCAAACGTGATTATTGGAACTTCTTTGATGAAAGATATAACAGTAAGGACTGCTTTGATTTAGATAGAGAGTTTATTGCCAGTTTACTAGATAGACTGAATAGATACCTTTCTGATCCATCGATAGAGATTTCAGGCACTCGAAAGTATTGTTCGAAAATACAGGAGTTATTGGATAAAAAGGTACAGCAGTTTGGAGGGCATGTAGAATGACACAGAAGAGAGTTGTCTGAATTATAGATTATCAGTAACGAATAGAATAAAAGATGTAATATGAGCTACCCAGAACGTATACAACAACATAAGAATGAAGACAAGTCTTTTGCGATTATAAAAAAAGACCTGATAGAATTGGGCGTATTCCGCGACCAGACAAGCAATGATTATGGTGTAGACTTTGAGATTGAAATTGAGAATAATGGGAGAATGGAAGGACATTGTCTGAAGGTACAAGTAAAATCATCGGACGACCTGAACATAAGAAATGATGGACATGCAACTGTGGGTGGAATAAAACAATCGACACTTAACTATTGGGCAGAAATATCGTATAACCAACCTGTTGTTGGTATGGCAGTGGATTTGGATGGTAGTGATAAAATATATGTGTCTGGCTTGTTGTTTTGGCAAGTTATTAAAAATATAGAACCTTCAGGCGATGAGATTAAAAGAGATGATAAGGGGCGACTTATCGCACCTCCTACCAAGACTGTTGACTTTGGCAATGAATGTGACAATCAGAAAAACATAGAGAAACTTCGCAAGTTAGCCTATGGTTATAGCCTACGTGACTTCCTAAACGCTCACAAATGGTTGCTTACTAATATCAAGGAGGTGTTCCAAATGTATAGTGACGCGGCTTATTGTGATAGATATACACCGATCTATAACCCCAAGCTATTCAAAATGTTTCTGCAACAGGCGAAAACTTTCATTTACTACGACTTCGGTTGGAGGGAGAAAAGTGAAAATCTTGACGTTGTTTTTGATTATCAAACCTACGTGAATAAAAGTAACGGGGATGATCCATACAATATTGAGGTGGAAAAAGGAATGAAGCCCATTCTGAAAAAGATATTGTTGCCTCTAATTCAGAAATACCGTAATTTGGTTCTCGATGCAACATATTATTGGTTGAATAAAGACTTGCAATACATAAAGTTGGTTTTTGATACGGACTACCCTGACTGGAACGACGATGATGGCATGTTAAATTTTGGATATGATGAAACCAAGCCGCAGCGCGGAACGGTTGATTGGATAGGCTTTATCGATGAACAACAGAAGAAATATAAGATAAGTGATAATAGTTTAGTAGTAAAGGCGCTGAGATAGACTATGAAGAAAGAGGAATTGATTGCAATCCCCGTATCGTTTTATCGAAATATGAAGTCATCGGTGGCCGAGCCTGTGACAATAGGGCCTGTGCTCGATGCTATACGTGGCTCGTTCTATGAGACACAGGTGAAGACTATTCGCCAACTGAAAGCGCAAGGCAAGCAAGATGAGGCTGACGAAGTGAAAGGGAACCTGCACGCTGTGACATTCTGTGCGACCTTTAAGAGCCGAAGGATAAGTAGCTTATACGAAAAATACAACCAACTGATGGTGATTGATATTGATAAGTTGCCACCGGAAGAGATGGGAAGAGTGAAGAACTGCCTTGAAGAATGCTCTTTAGTTGGCAGTTACTGGATGTCGCCATCGGGAGCAGGGTGGAAAGGACTTGTGTCGTTGAACTACCTGCATACGGACAAAAAGATAGATGTGGTGGATATGCATCACTGGGCATTTAGAAAATTGGAAGAGCTATTTAAAGCAGACTATTCGATTACGCTGGATGCCAGCGGCAAGGACATTACTCGACTGTGCTTTATGAGTTGGAGTCCCGAACTGCGGTTGAAGGATGAATTTGACCTATTTAACGTGGACTTGGACGAAATGAAATCCGTGGTGAAAGAGCGCAAACAAAGAGGCGAGAAACTTCCCACACTGAGTTCTTCGGGTGAACCTATACAATGGAACATGGTAGACGGGCAAAAACAGGAGGATAGGACAGGAACACCCTTTGACAGAAGAATGCTGGAGAGGATATACAAATTCTTGTCAGCAAGAAACGAGTCGATTACTTCGACCTATGAAGAATGGGTAAAGGTGGCCTTTGCCATAGCCCATACCTTTCATTCCACGTATGGGAGGAAGATGTTTATGAAGTTCTGTGAGTTGGACGGTGCGGCACATAATGAAGCACGTAGTGAACGGTTGATATATGATGCTTATACGACGGCCGATAAAAGAACTGACTTCTCGACAATAGTATATTTGGCTAAAAGGAAGGGATTCATCAGGTAGTTTGGGAGGACGCTTCCGCGAAAGTGGATGCGCCAGGTCTCGATGCCACCAATCAGAGTCACGGCGACAGGCATCTATGAAGCCGACCCAAGTTCTCTGTACCAATTTAAACATTTACACAAACTGCTTGTATGACCCTTCCTTTCCTTGAAAAATATATCACACCACAGGCGGTGCTGGAACTGCTGATCCATTATCGGTGTAAAGAGGCCGAGCGAATTCAGCGTGTACTGGTGGTTGACAACATAGCCGTGAGCAATGGTCACAGGGAAGATGTGACCAAAAGCAAACAGGAGATTTACAATCTGTTTCCACCACGGCGGCAGTGGGTGCATGCAGGGTATGACAGAAGGAAGAATCTGACCCAGATAGACAAGAACGAGAGGAACCTACTGTTGACCGTGCTGCGAGAGAGCAAACGCGAAGAGCCACATCCAGAATGGTATGCACGGCTGACCGCGAGGGTTAACATGATTGTTAAGGCTGCGTTGACAGGAAACCACCTGTTTACAAAACCCAACGTGACGGTGATTGAGAAGAAACGGAATGAGAAAGACAAGACTATCGAGTGTCGCCCCATTTGCCTATTCAAAACGCTGGAAGAGCGTATATATGCATCACTTTATAATAGGGTATTTACCAACCTGTTTGATCCTCTGTTCTATGAAAACTCGATAGCATTCCGTGTGCCGCAAAAGGATGACCCGCAGATGCTTCATCTGAAGGCAGTTAGTAAGATTAAGGCTTTCAGGAAGGCACATCCTGGCAATTTGTGCGTGGCGGAGTGCGACATGAAGAAGTTCTACGACACACTGGATCATGACGTTATCAAGAAATGCTTCAGTCAGATGTTGCGGTGGAAGAAACAGGAGCGTGTGATAACGAATGAAGAGGCGCGGATTCTGAAAAACGTTATCTTTACGTATGTGAACTGCTACAACTTCTATTATGATGTTTACCGATATAACAAGAAACCATCGCATCCTATCTGGAAGCATATAGCGAACGGCGAAAAATACAAGAAAAGTATCAAGTGGATACTTGATGAGATAGAGGAGAAACGCAAATCAGGGAAATGGCCCTACAGGACACCGAGGCATGAGCGATATCAACTGGGCGTGCCGCAAGGAGGGGCATTGTCGGGCATCATAGCCAATGTGATGATGCACTTTACCGATATCAAGTTGCGTAAGTATTGGGAAAATGACGATGACTTTCTGTATATCCGTTTCTGCGACGACATGATAATGATGGGGGCAGAACAGAACAAGGTGAAGGCGGCATTTAAACATTATGCAAAGGTAATCAAGAAGAACCATCTGTATATGCATCCAGAGGAGAGATTTGCGGAACTGAAGATGAAGGGATTCTGGGACGGAAAGACCAGAGCACCATACTTGTGGGGCGCACCTGCAAAGGATGTGATGCCGTGGATAACCTTTGTGGGCTATGATTTGAACTGGGAGGGTGAGACGAGAATCAGAAAGTCAAGTCTGAAGAAGGAAATCAAGAAGCAATTTGAGAAGCGAATAGAAATAGAACACCTATTGGGTGGCAAAAACGGTCGAAATCCACAATGGGTGAAGCACTTTATTGACAACAGTGTGCATAAACGCCTGGTGGGCATGAGCGTAGGCAGAGTGCCCATTTGGGATTATAAGGACTTTGATAACAACTATAGCTGGGCGAAAGCATTTACGGAACTGACGGATAATCCATGGTCGCGCGAACAACTGCGGCTATTGGACTGGCACAGAAACCTGATGATGAAACGCCTAAGCAGATTCCTGCTGAAGCTGAACTATAGCGATGTTAAGCCATCGGACAAAAAGGCTCAAAGAGAAGCCGTGTGGTATTTTGGCAAGCCGTTCAGCTACTTTGGGCAGGTGCTGAAAAAATGGGATTAAAACTAAAACGGTAATATTTATGGAAATAGTAAAAATGACAGGCCGCTGCCTGCAGGTAAAATTGGGTGATACTCCGGCTTTTATCTTTATGATGAAGGTAAGAGACCTACAGTTTATCAAGTATATAGCCGTGCGTGGACGTGACAATGAGGAGGGGGCGGTACAGCGAGTGTTGAGTCCAATCAGATTGAAATCGATAGAGGAGTATGTGCTGAAAGGCAATACTTTCTATACCCCCTTCTTTTTGAACTGGACTAACCAAGACTTTGGTATCAAGGAAGAAAACGGTATTATTTCCATACCTTTGGTACCAAATTCTGCACAAGTGCTGGATGGTCAGCACCGATTGGCAGGGCTGGAGCGAGCCATGAAGAAAGACCCGTCGGTGGAAGAACAGGAGGTTATGGTGGTGCTGTCGAACCTGCTGAATACCAAGGAGGCAGCGTCTGTGTTTCTGAACATCAATACAGAGCAGAGACCTGTGCCCAAGAGCTTGATATACGACCTGTTCGGTGTCATCAACGAGAATGAGCCTGAGCTGCCTCTTGTCAGAGCAAAAGATATTGCACTGGCCCTGCAAATGGATGATAAGTCCCCTTATCTGAACTCAGTGAAGATGCCAGGAAGTATGCGTGGTGTGGGCATCATAGATTTATCAACGATTGTGAATGCTATCCGTCCACTGCTGGAGGACGACGGTGCCTTCAAGAAATTCAGAATTCTGAACCTTGAAAACCAAGTTACTATCGTGTTGAACTACTTCAATGCCATCAAGACGTTCTATATGAAGAAGGAGTTGTGGCACTCGAAAACGACCAATCCCTTCCTTTCGAACGCAGGTTTTATAGCAGCCGCAGAGGTACTGAACAAGACCATGATACCCAAATGCGTGGAGAAGAAAGATTTTACGCAGGAGAATATGGAGCGCTTGTTGAAGTTGGACGAGACTTCGCTGTTGCTTAAGGCAGACCTGAAGAACGTAGATGGTAAGATGCAGCGTAAATTGATAGCAAACTATCTGGATAGCTCAATCAATAACGATATTCCTAACGAGGATGCCTATAAATTTTAATAGGAGACTGACACAAGGATACTGCGCAAGTATATGTGATGCGGGCAGGCTTGCCGCGCCCGACCACAAATATAATTTCAAGACCTACACATTGACAGCTGCCGACTGTTCATCGTTGTTGCCTATGGCAAAGAAAGACGCGGTGGGGTTGTATTATAATGCGCTGGTATCGTTTGTGCAGGGGTGCCACTCGCTGATGGCCGGCTGTGTGTCGTGGGCCTGTGTGGAGCTATATTATTCGATATTTTATGCCACAAGAGCCAACTTCTATTATAAAGACTACTTGTTGATACGCGATAGGGGATTGTATTTGGTGAAAATCTTGCCTAATGAGCATCCGGTTACGAAAGACAAAAAATACAATAACGACCATAGTGGTACGTTGCTGCATTTTATAGATAAGTTTCAGAATTCGGATTACCTCTGTTCGAATACCATTGATACGATGAATGTATATATGTGGCTGATGGACTTGCGAGAGACAACGAACTACAGGCACAAGGCGTTTAATGAGCCGCAGTGTTTTACAGAACTTGCAACTGCGGTAGCGAGTGCCAAAACAAATGGAATAGCCAAGGTGTTGGGTGACTTCAAGGCGGACTTTGGTACGTATTGCTTTTCGAATAACCATGCATGGCTGTGTGCACCGTACTTCAAACTGATAGAGGTGGGGGCGATGTATAAGGCCGGTCCTGAGAAGCTGAGTCAGGAGCAAGAAGATTATGTCAGACTCAGTTTAGGAGGGTTAGGAATGGATGTGGCTGGAATAAAGGAGTTGATAGGATAGTGATAAAAGATGAAAATGGGAATTGAAGATTATATAAAGACACTTAAATGCCCTGATACTTGGTTTCGACAGGCGTTTGCCCAAGAGATGGTAGCAGATAAAATCCTGGCAGACATTATCATGAATAAGGATTTTCTTAGAAGCTTAAAGAAGACGCCAAATTTGTTGACATTTTCTACTTTGTGTGGAAACGCTTTATTTCATTATGGCATAGGTATTGAGAATGGACTAAAGGGGGTAATAGTCAAGAACCAACCAAAGTTAATTAACTTTGAAATAGTTGGGGATGATGTTATCTTGCATGATTTGGTGGAAAGGCCAGTATATACGGGAGCGACAGGCAAATAATTAAATTCTTTTGTATTATAACTGTTTAAATACTGATAAAGCATATATAAAATGTTAAAAATGAACCTTTAGGTTAAAATTTCCCTCTTTTTATTTTGTTATTTGGGAAATTATACATACCTTTGCACCGAAAATTAACGTAGAAGTTAAAAATGGATATAATTGAAATTATCCCTGACCGGATATATAGTATTAAATATGACGGAGAGGATATTACGGAATATTACAGGCTCTTTGATGAAGAGTGGACAGATGAGGACTACCTTTTGGGGTTCTTTCAGTCACACCCTGAGTTTACAGAGAATGAGTTCTGGGGGTTCCTTGGCAATGATCCAGAAATAGCTGCTGCCAGAGTATTAGAAGATGCAAATAAATTGGAACCGTATCTAAAAGAACTGGCAGAAAACTCTGATAATGGTGAACAACCTGACTTGGAAACTTATTTTAAACCACTAAATGGCAAATATGGCTATGATATTGAACAGATTCCTGTAAAAGGGTATGGTGTATTAGAATCTACTTTTCTCAGATTGTACGCCATAAGATTAGAAGCGAATTGCTATCTGATTGTGTATGGAGGGATAAAGTTGAATAGTTCTATCCAAAACTCACCAGGATTGCAAGAGAATGTTTTTAGTAAAATAGACAAAGTGAAACAATATCTTGTAGACGAGTGTATCATAGACAAAGATGACATTTAAGAAAAAAAGGAACTATGGGATTTAATTTAAATCGACTGAAGGAAGTCGCAAAACAAGCTTCAGAAAAGGAGCGTGACGAGGCAAAATTCAGAGAAGAAAATCGCGATTGGCTGCTGAAATCAGCGCTGATAGCTCTGGAAATTCATCGCTATTTAAGACTGAATGGGATGACCCAAAGTCAGTTGGCAGAAAAACTGGGTATTAGCCCTGCAATGGTGACTAAACTCTTAAGTGGCAAAGAAAACTTGAGTTTGAAGACAATCTGTAGTATTGAGAGGGTGATTCAGTTTGAACTACTGAATATCCCCTCTTACGAAAAGGGTGCCTTCGTGAAGTTTGATCTTTCGAAAACACCTGATGAGAATCTAGAGTTTGAGAATCATCAAACTTTCTGTAAAGTAATAAAGATGAATGTGGAAACGGAAACTAAGAAAAGGGCATTCGCCGTTTAATTTTAGAAAAAATGAGTAACATACAATATAAGTTCATAAAGATGGACCTCACTCAGTTTTCACCTGAATGGGATAGATTTGATGCGGGAAATACCTCAATAGGAATTGAAACCAATTTCAATTTCTCATTTAATAAATCAGAAGGAATCCTGAAATGTGTAACAAATCTCACTTTTGTTCAAAATAATCAGGTTTTCCTGAGAAGTGAGCTTCAGACTTTCTTTGAAATATTAAAAGAATCAATAGATGAGCTTACTAATGAGAATGTTATTACCATTCCTAGAGGGCTGTTATGTCAATTTGCCTCTTTGGCTTATGGTTCATTTAGGGGCGTGGTTTATATGAAAGCAATCAATACGGCTCTGAATAACATGATTCTCCCTCCGATGTATTTGGATGAGGTTATTAAAAGTGATATGAAAATTCAACTATAAGGATTTTATTAGTAATAAAACTGTAATTAATTTGCATGTTTTGAGAAAAATACTTATCTTTGCATCGCAAAAGTGTATCTGGGAAGCCCCGTTGCACCCATCTGCACTATAAAAAAGATTAAATCGTGTCCCATCTGCTTGCAGTTGGGGCATGTGCTTTTTATGGGGATCTTTTGGCTCAGTCCGAAAAGCCTGTTGAAAATCAATATCACTTAGCTGCTTGATTCTGCCAAAGTTTTCGTACCTTTGCAGCCATGAGACGGAAATTACAAACATGGCAGATAATGAGACTCATCTTTCCAGAGGTGTTGTCGGACTATTTTGAGATAGTCAATTGTGAGGAGATGGATGGTCGTCTTGACTTTTGGATGGACGAGCGTGAGTTGATGGAGCGTGAGGACTACAAGAAGGGTACTGTCCACTTCTGGGGCTTTACAGAAGAGAAGGTAATCCAGGATTTCCCCATCCGTGGTAAGGCTGTATACATCCACGTTCGTAAGCGTCGCTGGATAGACAATGCGACCGGCGAGACATTCAGCTACAGTTATGACGACCTGACGGCGGAAGGCAGCAAACTCAGTCCAGAGTTTGTGGCTTTTTTAAAAGTACATGACCCACGATGTGGGAATGAAACCCAAAGAACCGATGCGTTTGCGGCAATGCCGCAAACGTGAAGTTACCATTTTCAATGGAAATGCCTACCTTTGCTGTCGACAAGCAAGAAAG
>JAEEGI010000547.1_pt1 | contig 109183 bp, 70 predicted proteins | sample 8958751 | NCBI WGS metagenome assembly JAEEGI01 (sample SAMN16246545, study PRJNA631951) | gut metagenome | biome: gut microbiome; feature: rumen; material: KS-attached | host: Bos | place: Iran: Karaj | collected 2018-10
ATCAATTCAAAAATCAATCCGACATAATTAATAGAACCCACCTTACACAAAATCAACAAAATGATGAAAAAACTATTATTACTCATGCTAATGATGGCTGCGCTTGTTAATGTATCAGCACAGTCAAAGAAAGTGTCGGTTCTTGGCGATTCTTACTCCACTTTCACTGGTATCATTCCCGCCAATTACGCTACTTTTTATCCCAATGACCGAAACGATGTCAAGGAGGTTGAGCAGACCTGGTGGAATCTCTACATCAAGGCAAAGGACTACGTGTTGGAAAAGAATGATTCATGGGGCGGCACAACCATCTGTGGTACAGGATACGGAGGAATGGATTCATCGCGAAGCAACTTCATTTCTCGCGTGGATAGTCTTGGCAATCCCGACATCATCTTTGTTTTCGGAGGTACTAACGATGCTTGGGCGAACTCGCCCATGGGTGAGTATCAGTATTCGAATTGGACAAAAAACGATTGCAAGTGTTTTCGTCCTGCGCTTGCCTGCCTGTTCGACATGCTTCAAAAACGTTATCCCCTTGCAAAAATCTGTTGCATCCTGAACTCTGAGTTAAGAGAGCCTATCAACGAGTCAATGCGAGAAATCTGCACGCATTACCAAGTACAACTCGTCGAACTCCACGATATAGAGAAGCAGAACGGCCATCCGTCAATAAAAGGTATGAAGAGTATCTGTGAACAGCTTTTGGAAGCTGGCTTGTAGAGGAGACACCGACTCCGCTCTTCGTATATGGTTGACCTATAACGTATTGATTGAATAGCATGAATCCCATAGCAATCCGTCTTCTCAGCCAGCAACTCATTGCTCCTCTATTCAGCACTCCCACCGAGGTGGTACGCTATATGGGTGCCATGCAAGCGCAAGAGTACCGCATGATGCGCTGGGCAGTGGCAATGCGCACACGCAAACCATCCTACCAAGCCTTCAAGCAAGCATTTGATGAGGGCAAGATCATCCGTCTGCATCTCATGCGGGGAACTTGGCAGTTGGTTTGTGCCGAAGATTACTGGTCGTTGATATTCCTCTTTGCTCCCAAGGCGATGGCAGTGACGAAGGGATGGATGAGTAGCAATAAGATTGCCATCCCCGACGACGAACTGATGCGCATTAGAGACATGCTTGTTCAGACGGCTGCCGACAAAAGGAGCGTGACGAAAGAGGATTTCGTTCTGGCATTGGCAAAGAAGAACCAACAGATGGACGACCATCGCCTGTCTTATCATATCCGAATGGCTGAATTGTCGGGCATTCTCTGTAGTGGAGACCTGCAGCCCATGAAGGCTACATACGCACTCACTGCCCACAAGGTGACATCGTCTGTGAAGATGGACGAGGATGAAGCCCTGGCACACTTCACGAGGACTTACTTTCGGAGTCGTCAACCTGCCACGCTGGAAGATTATGCTTGGTGGTCAGGACTGAATATCAGCGACTGCCGAAGAGGCATCGCACTCCTGGGTGACAGCATACGTATGGAGAAGTGGAAAGGCAGGGAGTTCTATCTCACGGAGGATTGTCGTACACGGGGATTCCGTAGTGGCAAGTTCCTCTTGATTCCCCCATACGACGAATATCTCATCAGCTATAAGAGCCGTGATATTGTTCTCCCTCCAGAGCACAGGCATCGTGCCCATAACAATAGTGGCATCTTCCAGCCAGTTATTGCATACGATGGAATCATCTGCGGTAATTGGTCACCGTTCAAAGAGGACTTCCAGGCATCTTTCTTCGACGATGGTTATCATGCTGAAGACGTGAAGGTGGCATGGCAGTCTTACAATAGTTTTCGAAACTGCAAGTTTTTCATGAAAAATGCATAACTTTGTAGCGCAATTGAAACCTGTAGCGAACAAAGAGATACTTTTTGATATTCAGATAGATCATACCTCATATATCAGTTAGTGCCATTCATCCATAGAGATAAGACGACAACGAATGAAAAAGATATTGTTCTTACACGGTTTCTATGCCAGTGGCGAGTGTGTACCAGCCATGGCGTTGCGCGATGCCTTTGAAAGGAGACGCTTAGGCGATGGTACTTCGGAAACGTGTCGTGCAGAGGTGCTTACGCCTGACTTGCCTATGCACCCTAAAGATGTCATCGAGTACATCCGAGAACTGATTGACCATGAAAAACCAGACCTCCTGGTTGGCAATAGTTGCGGTTCGTTCTATGCCCAGATGCTGGCTCCCATCGTGGGCATTCCAGCTTTGCTTGGCAATCCCCACTTCCAGATGACGGAGTTTCTGAAGCAGCGCATCGGTGAACATCAGTACAAGTCGCCACGAAAGGACGGCAGGCAAGACTTCATCATCAACGAAGCCTTGGTGGAAGAGTTTGCCGAACTTGAGGCGATACAGTTCAACTTCTGCAATCCATACTACAAGGACCGCGTCTGGGGATTGTTTGGCGAACAGGACACACTGGCGCACTATGAGCCGCTGTTCTTGGAGTATTACAACCAGTCGTTCCACTTCCCTGGGGGTCACACCCCTACTGCAGAGGAAGTACACACATGGTATGTGCCTTTAGTCGAGAAGATGCTGATGCGATATTCCTTGCCCGAAGACGGCATCCGTTACTTCCAGCATTTCAAGGGCGGTCGCTATCGCTACATCCGAACGGCATTCGACTCTGAAACCAAAGAACGAATGGTCGTCTATCAAGCCCTCTATGGAGATAGGCAATACTGGGTACGTCCCGAGAAGATGTTCTTCGAGACTGTCACCCGTGATGGTCGCAAGTTTTCAAGATTCACTGAAATAGACAAATGACACCATACATCATTATATGTCTATACAGGAATTTATATCTTATATAGCATCGGGTCAGCCCATTATGACCGAACTAAAACAAATAGAAAACAGAAAATGAAATATTTAGGAAAAGGAATCATCATCATAACCTTGCTGTTAAAGACGCTTGGCACCTTTGGTCAAGGATTCATGAATCCGGTGCTTCCTGGCTTCCACGCCGATCCAAGTGTGTGCCGTGTAGGTGATGACTTCTATCTCGTAAACAGCACGTTCCAATACTTCCCAGGAGTGCCTGTATTCCATAGCAAGGATTTGGTGAACTGGGAACAAATAGGCAACTGCCTGACACGACCAACTCAGGTGGACTTGAAAGGCACCGATGGCAACAGTGGCATCTATGCACCCACCATCCGATACCACAACGGACGATTCTATATGGTGACAACGGTCTTTCCATCGCGCCGTCATTTCTATGTGTGGACAGATAATCCCGCTGGCGAATGGTCAGAACCCGTCGTGATTGACTTTGCCATCGGCAGTTGCGACCCCACACTCTACTTCGAGGACAACAAGTGCTATTTCCTTTGGAAGGAAGGTGACATCAAGATATGCGAGATTGATGTAGAAACAGGCAAGCAGCTTGGCGAGATTCATCACTTAGGTACCGGTCTTGGCGGTCGGTATCCAGAAGGACCACATATCTACAAGAAAGACGGCTACTACTATCTGCTGTTGGCAGAAGGTGGTACAGAGCATGGACATCACGTAAATATCCTGCGCAGCAAAAGCCTATTTGGTCCATACGAAGCGAATCCTGCCAATCCCATTCTAACACATTTTAGCATGAAGATGCAAAATAGTCCGATACAGGGCTTAGGACATGCCGACTTGGTGCAGGCTCCAGACTCTTCGTGGTGGATGATTTGCCTTGGATACAGGACAAGCGGCTATCTGCAGCATGTGATGGGACGCGAAACGATGTTGGCACCTGTTCAATGGGAGCAAGACTGTTGGCCTGTGGTAAACGGAGATGGTACGCTTCAAACGAACATGAAATGTCGGACGCTGCCACTGGTGCCAATGGCTAAAGACCCGATTAAAGAAGAATTCAACTATGTGAAGCGCAAAGCTCCCAAAGACAGCTATCATGCATTGGGATTACCCATGGGATGGATGAGCCTGTGTAACCCCGACTATACCAAATACTCGTTGTCGGAGCGTAAAGGCTGGCTCAGACTTTACCCCTCAACGACCGACCTTAGCCAGACGGCATCGCCTACATTTGTTGCCCGACGACAGACTGAACTAAAATTCTCTGCCACTGCGCTGTTCGATCTTTCCCACCTTACCGAAGACATGCTTGCTGGACTTACGGCTTATGCTGCTCCCCTAAACCACTATGATGTGGTAGTCGAGAAAAGAAATGGGAAGATTATCATCAAATCGAATGTACGCTTAGGTCAGACCAACCACAGTGAAAAGGAAATCGAATTGTCAGGTAACCATGCTTATCTACGCATCATGTCCGATAAGGATTTCTATTATATGTTGGCATCCTCTGATGGCATCAACTTCACTCAACTTGCCAGAATGGAGTACCGTTTCCTCAGCACAGAAACTATCGGTGGGTTCACAGGTGTCATGCTTGGAGTTTTCGCACAATGTCGCCATGAGGCGGGTAAAGGATATGTGGATATAGATTGGTTTGAATACAAATAACATGATGAAACTAAAACTTACACTTTTTGTTCTAACTGTCATGACCTGTTGCCAGAACCTATTGGCACAAGAGTCACTGCGTGAGGATTTCATCCATCCCAAGGATGAGCACCGTGCATGGATTATCTGGCAATGGATGGACGGACTGGTGAGCAAGGAGGCTATCACACACGATTTGGAGGCATTCAAGGCTGCAGGACTCGCTGGCGTGCAGAATTTCCAGATTGGCGGTGACAGGCAGAGCCTCGTGGGAGACCCATCGTGTGCCATTGGAAGCGAAAAATGGAAGGAAATGATGCGGTGGACAATGGACGAATGCGAGCGACTGAGCTTGTCGTTCGGCACTCACAACTGCCCGGGCTGGTCTTCGAGCGCTTACGTCAACGTAACGCCCGAGTACTCCATGCAGAAGCTTGTGGTGGAATCCGTGGCATTCACTCCAAAAGCCAAAGCCATTCGCTTGCCATGTGCAGAGCTTGACCCAAAACACAATTACTATCAAGACATCTGTGTGTTGGCAATGCCCAACGATTCAGTGGTCAGCAAGAGTGACATCCTCGACCTTACACCCTGTCTGTCCGCAACGACGGATGGGCGATGGGCAGACACCCTTGTCATCACGAACAAGATGATGAAGCTCTTACCGAAGTCATATGTCAATCGGATGAAGGAGGGCAACTGGCTGTTGTTGCGCTTCGGCCACACGACCAACGGAAAGACCAACGAGGCACAGGCACCTAAGTCGGGACAAGGACTGGAATGCGACAAGATGAACCGAGAGGCAGTGAGGCATTTCTGGAGTGGCTATCCTCAGATGCTGATTGACTTGGCAGGGAGGCATGCAGGGAAAACCTTCTGTCGGCTGGAAATAGACAGCTATGAGGCAGGCGGTCAGGACTGGAGCGTGGTACTGCCCGATGAGTTCCTACGTCGCAAAGGCTACGACATCCATCTATGGCTGCCCTACATCGTGGGTAAGGCTGTGATAGGGAGCAAAGAAGAGAGTGCAGCGTTCCGAAAAGATTTGGTCGATGTACTCACATCGCTCTTTGCTGAGAACTACTACGGTTACATGGCTGAACTTGCTGAAAAGAGTGCGCCAGGCATGCAACTTCTGGTGGAGCCTTACGGAACAGGTGGACAGAAACCATTCCAGGTGCTCGACATTTACAAAATACTACGTGCAACTCCCACGGCACTCGTCGCCACAGAGTTCTGGGTGCGCCCTAACTGGGGTTGGAAGGACATGGGACGGCATGAGCAAGTGATGCGCAACCTGCAGAAGCCGTTGCTTGTGGCTGAGGCATTCACCTGCTGGCCGTTATATGCATGGCAGGACGACCCACAATCGCTCAAGCCCATCTGCGACCGTGCCTTCTGTACAGGTGTCAACCGCATGATGCTGCACGCTGGAGCATGCAATCCGTGGACACAGGTCGAACCAGGCATGTCGTTCGGTATTTGGGGAACTCACTTTGTGCCCAAACAGACGTGGTGGAAAGCAGGCGGAGCAAAGGCTTTCTTCGATTACATGGCGCGATGCCAGTCGTTGCTCCAACGCGGACTGCCCAGCAAGCAGCAATGGGGTGACACAGGCAGATTCAAGACCTATCGGCGGACCGATGGCGATATTGACATCGTGTTCGTATGCAATCCCACTGACACCGTTGCCACAGCCACCCTACCCATCGCGCAATATGCTGGTGGAGAGAGCATAGAAGTGTGGAATCCTTACAATCTCGCAATGGAGACATTCAACGGCGACAAGCTGACCATCGAGGCTAATGGCTCGAGGTTTCTCGTCATCACGCCTAATCCCATGGAGTATGCGCAGAACGATTCCTTGGCAACGTTGCTTGTTCATCACCAACAAGATGAATGTGTAGCTACACTCAACGATAGTTGGGACATCACATTTCCTGATGTGGCAGAGATGAAGCGTCAACCACTCTTCGACTGGACACAATCACCAACACCTGCCATCAGGTATTTTTCAGGGACAGCCACCTATAGCACCCACTTCCGACTGAACAATCGACAACTCAAAAGCAGCCGTCTCGTACTTCATTTGGGCAATGTGAAGAACATGGCTACCGTGCGTGTCAACGGTGTTGCATTCCCCGTCATGTGGAAAGCTCCTTTCCTGCTCGATATGACGTCAGCACTCCATACGGGTGATAATCAGATAGAAATCGATGTCACCAACCTCTGGCCCAACCGCATGATTGGAGACGAACAGGAACCCGACGACATCGATTGGTCTGATCCATTGATATACGACTATGCGCCAGGCAAACCTATGGCAGGACGCTATATGGCAGCTATCCCCGAATGGTTGCAAAATGGAAAGCCACGTCCGTCACAAGGTCGCAAAACGGTAGGCTGTTTCAAATTCTTTACCAAAGAATCTCCCCTACTCCCTTCCGGACTGCTTGGACCAGTTGAAATATGGAAGACAAAGAGATAATTATTCGACCACAGTAATCATACAATATATGAACAAGGAATCTATTGACACAAGCAAAATGTGCTCCCACCTGCAGAAAAAGCTGTTTGAAGAAGATGGCATTTATCACCCCCTATGGATAGCCATGCAGGATGAGCCTGAACTGACAGCCATTGTTCGCTCGCGCCAACTCCACGTTTATCGTAATGGAAAGAAAGTCTTGGTACTGGCAGGAAAGGCAGCTCCAAAGATAATCAGGGAAGATAGAATCTGTGAGCTCCTTCCAGGACGCAAAGAGCAAATAGAGCGTATCAGACAGATGGAGCAACGCTTCAACAAAGCATTAGCTTTCATTCAAGAACCTACGATAACACCAGAAAGCTTGGAGGCTATCAAGGACGATATAGCGATACTTGACGAGTACTATGGTAGTGAGGTCTGGCGACAGGACTTAGCTGATGACGAAGCAGGACGGCTTCCTAAGGGCCTAAAACGAGGCGTACTGTCAGAAGACGGAATATGGAATCTGCTCTCTGACTATCGAGAACTCCCCAATAAATTAAAAATTAATAATTAAAAAGTAAAAATAAAATATTCAGGGATTTAAAGGATTTAAAAGGATTTAGGGCGCTTCGCTTGAAATTGTATTTAGAATTATAAAAAAAATTTTACGTTTCAATTTTATACTTCATTTCGAGCCGTAGGCGACCAAGAAAGTAAAAAGTAAAAAACAATAGCGATTATGAAAAGACTTTTATTCTGCCTCATGGCAATGGTAAGTGTGCTGACGCTTTCGGCACAAAGCATTTATGATTTCAAGGTAAAGAACGATGTGGGTCAGGAAATATCACTTTCCAACTACAAAGGGAAAGTGCTGCTGATAGTGAATACTGCTACCCGATGCGGATTCACGCCGCAGTACAAGGAACTGGAGCCGCTCTACCAGAAGTATCAAGCTCAGGGCTTCGAGATTCTCGACTTCCCTTGTAACCAGTTCGGACAGCAGGCTCCTGGTACGATTCAGGAGATACACCAGTTCTGCACAGCCAACTTCAACATCCACTTTCCACAGTTCGACAAGATTGATGTGAATGGCGAAAACGCACATCCTCTCTATACTTGGTTGAAGGCACAAGCTGGCGGAGGCGACATCAAGTGGAACTTCACCAAGTTCCTCGTCGGGCGTGACGGCAAGGTCATCAAACGGTATGAGTCACGCGATCAGATTGCTACCATCGAGACCGACATGCAGATGGAAATAAATCCCGTACTACGTAATATCATGTCTCGTCGCTCTGTCCGCAAGTATCTCGACAAGCCCGTCGAACATAAGAAACTGGAAACCATTGCCCTTGCTGGCATCAATGCACCAAGTGCCATGAACCGCCAAAACTGGGCTATACGAATCATCGAAGACCAGAAACTGATGGCAGATGTGAAGGACATGTGTCGCAATGCTCCGAACCTCATCTGTGTCTGTGCTCCTACAGATGGCAGGTTCGACCTTGATGCAGGTCTGTTAGGCGAAAACATGATGCTAGCAGCACAGTCACTGGGACTTGGTACCTGCATCCAGACAGGACCTATTCGTTTCCTCACGACTGACGAGAAAGCCAAGTCATTCCGCGATAGCCTCGACATCCCCGAAGGTTACAAGCTGCTATTTGTAATTTCTATTGGCTATCCCGACGAACAGCCCGAAGCTAAACCTCGTGATGCTTCAAAAATAGAATTCATAAAGTAAAAATCCCTCTCCCGACCTCCCCGAGGGGAGGAGAAGGAGAGAATGAAAAGCCAATCAAGGATTTAAAGGATTTTAAAGGATATTTTTTAGTGAAAGTGTAACTTCGTTAAACATTAAACGTTAAACTTTAAACGTCATTATTCAAATGTGAAAAGAAGTTAACGGAAAAATTCGTTGTCCCAATGTCCCAATGTCCCAATGTCCCAAAATAAAAACTCCCACCTTGCAAGAACTGCATAATAAAGTGAAAAATGAAGAGTGAAGAGTGAAAAATTAATCAAGGATTTAAAGGATTTAAAAGGATTTGGGGCACTTCGCTTGAAATTGTATTTAGAATTATCATTTAGAATTTTAAAAATAATTTTACGTTTCAATTTTAAATTACATTTCTAGCCGTAGGCGACCAAGAAAGTGAAAAATGCCATCCGGATGAAATCGCTTCACTTTTCACTCTTCACTCTACTCCCTTCGCCTTCAAAGTTTACCTCGCCCTTCGGAGAGGGGTTAGGTGAGGCTCGGAGTTGGGGGTGAGGTTTTTTTCACTCTCCTCCCCTCGGGGAGGCTGGGAGGGGGCTTGGAAAAGCAGTGGAAGCGGTGCAAATCATTCGTGCGAGTGGTGCAGTGTTTGTGTCGTAACGTTATAGAGTAAGAGTCGAATTGGTGCAGCGTAATAGTCAGACTGGACTTTCCTCTGAAAGCAATGCAAATATACGCTTTTTCAGTGGAAAACCCAAACAAAATCGGATAATTTTTTGATTTAGCTCAAACCATTTTTTAAGTCTTTCGTGCTTTAACATCTTTTCACGTGCCGAATATAGCTTTTCATTCACTTCCTGTATGAAATCAAGTGACAACCCTTCGTAATCAGGATTTACGCTACATTCCATGCTTGTCAGAATGGCAGTTAACTCGGCATAGGTGAGTTCGCAACCTTTAGCTCGACGAAGTAAATGTTAAATACATCTGGAGCGGTTCTCGTTATCATCATGTTAAGATATTTAAACAGTTGAAACTCAAATGTAAAGATAGTGATTTGGGGACATTGGGACAATGGGACATTGGGACATCAAATTTTTCCGTTAACTTATATTCACATATAGGATGAAAAAAAATCTCGGACTGATTTTTAATTATAGTCTATTAATAGACTATAATTAAAATATTTAATATATAAATTCTTTTTTAATGAATTCCGTTAAAAAATGTATTCATTTTTAGTTCGTTGTCCCAATGTCCCAATGTCCCAATGTCCCAATTGACGCATGTCAAGAGAACAAACCAATTAACTTCATTTAACGTTTTTTCTTTTTTTGTTCACGCTTTTATTCCCAAATATGCATGTCGAGTTTGCAATCATTTACCAAACGGAAGAGTCCGGCATGAACATAGTCGGACGATTCCAGTAAGGGCATGGAAAGGGATAATAATATTGTAAAAATATTGAGAAGTGCATGCGGAAGAATTGATATTTGGATTATTATTCATATCTTTGTAGCCAATGAACAGACAAGTATCATCCATTCATACTTGAAAAAACAATAACATATAGATTATGGCAAACACTACCAGCTGCCTGGCGACAGTACTTGGGTTGCAGCAAAACTTGATTTTCTCCGCAATATGAAAAAAATACATTGAACAGACAGAAGAAATGAAAGAGAGAATAGCTTTTGTAGATTACATTCGTGTAATCGCCTGTTTGCTGGTAATGGTGGTACATGCCAGTGAGCAGTTTTATAACATGGGGCCGATTTCCCAAGTGGTTAATGAGGACAACCGTCTTTGGGTATCAGTGTATGATGGTTTCTTCGGGCGTATATCCGTGCCGTTGTTTATGATTGTATCAGCCTTTCTGCTGGTGCCGATGAAACAAGGCATGACGATGAGCAAGTTCTACCATCGGCGGTTTCTTCGCATCCTGCCGCCATTCATTTGCTTCTTGGTGCTTTATGCACTGTTGCCTGTTGTTTGGGGCGGATTGACGTGGAATGATGCTATAGAGCAGCTGAAGATGGTGCCTTTCAACTTCCCGTTATGGGGCGGTCATCTGTGGTTCATGTACCCGCTCATCAGTATCTACCTCATCATACCCGTGGTGTCGCCTTGGCTCGAAAAGGCAAGTGCAAAGGACGAACTGATATTCCTCGGTTTCTTTGCCTTCTCTACGCTCACCCCTTGGCTCCACCGCTTCGTGTCGCCCGAACTCTGGGGTGAATGCTTTTGGAATCAGTTCTCTGCTTTGTGGTACTGCTCTGGCTACTTGGGCTATCTCGTATTGGCACACTTCATTCGTGTACACTTGAAATGGAGTTGTCGGAAGAAGATGACCATTGGGGTTGTCTGCATCATCATAGGCGGTTTGTTTACTGCCTGGAGTTTCTGGTGGAAGGCTGTGCCTGGTGTGCAGATGGAAACGCCGATGATGGAATGGTCGTGGGAGTTCTGCACCCCCAATGTGCTGCTTGCCACGTTTGGTACTTTTCTGATGTTCACTTGCATCAAGAAGGCTCCACGATGGATTAACGCTCTTGCCAAGCTGACTTTCGGCATGTATCTGATGCATATATTCTTCCTCACGTTCATTGCGAAATGGATGATCGGCGGCGATGTTGCTCACCCTTTACTGCCCGTATGGCTGGCAATTCCCGTTATCGGCATGCTCACGTTTCTGTGTTGTGCTGTCACAACGAAACTCATCTCGCTGATTCCAGGCAGTAAGTATTTGATAGGTTAATGACTGAAATGAAAATTTCTCAACTGATGGAGGTTTGCAACTTATGACATTACCCAAGTTTATCATCACAATGGATGGGCATTTCCGTCTCGGAATGGTCAATCAGCACAAAGACCTACTGAAGCCAGGCGACCAGTGCATTGGCGGTGGATATTACAGATTTGATTTCATTTCAAATCGAATCATCTTGGATAGGGAATCCTACGATTTTGGGAAACCCAAGTGGCATCTATTAGATACATTAATCGTACCTTCCGCTTATAAGATGCTCAGTCTTGTATATGAGTATGATGATGGATTCCATGAGGATTTCAATGTGAGTGAGGAACTGACAATTGTTTATGATGACTGAGAAAAAAATATCACAAAAGAAGTGTGTTTTCAGATTTTTATGTTTATCTTTGCAATGACATGAAAAAGTGAAAAGCCAATCAGGGATTTAAAGGATTTAAAAGTATATGGGGCGCTTCGTTTGAAATTGTATTTAGAATTAATATTTAGAATTTTAAAAAAATTTTACGTGTCAATTTTAAACTTCATTTCGAGCCGGAGGTGACCAAGTAAGTGAAAAGTGAAAAATCACAAAAAGTACAAAGTACAATTTACAAGGTACAGGCATGTCCTTTGTTCTTATCTTCACGAACTAACTTCGTTAAACTTTAAACTTTAAACGTTAAACTATATAATTTATATCACTTAACTTTAATTATTCTAACATGAACAACGTACCAAAAATCAAGATTGGAATCGTCGCAGTAAGTCGCGACTGTTTTCCAGAGTCACTGGCTGTTAACCGTCGCAAAGCTGTTATAGCCAAGTATGTAGAGAAATATGGCTCAGCCGACATCTATGAGTGCCCTATCTGTATCGTCGAAAGCGAGATTCACGCTCAGCAGGCTCTTGAGGATGTGAAGAAGGCTGGATGCAATGCTCTGTGTGTCTATCTGGGCAATTTCGGTCCAGAGATTTCTGAAACCATGATAGCCGACTGGTTCCAAGGCCCAACCATGTTCTGTGCCGCTGCCGAGGAAACTCAGGAGGACTTGATTGACGGTCGTGGAGATGCTTATTGCGGTATGCTGAATGCCAGCCAAGCGCTTTCTCTCCGCAAGACACGTGCCTATATTCCTGAGGAGCCAGTGGGTGATGCAGGTGAGTGCGCAGACATGATTCATGAGTTCGTACCTATCGCTCGTGCCATCGTCGGCCTGCAGAACCTCAAGATTATCAGCTTCGGTCCACGCCCTAACAATTTCCTCGCTTGCAACGCTCCTATCCGTGCCCTCTATGACCTCGACGTGGAAATAGAGGAGAACTCCGAGCTCGACTTGCTGGAGGCATTCCAGAAGCACCAGAACGACCCACGCATCGACGAGGTGGTGAAGGACATGGCTGCAGAGTTGGGAACTGGCAACAAGATTCCTTCCGTGCTGTCAAGACTTGCTCAGTATGAACTCACGCTGACCGACTGGATTGAAGCTCACAAAGGCTCACGTCAGTTCGTGGCAATGGCAAACAAGTGTTGGCCTGCATTCCAGACGATGTTCGGCTTCGTTCCTTGCTATGTGAACAGCCGCCTGACGGGTAGAGGCATCCCTGTGGCTTGTGAGGTTGATATCTATGGCGCTTTGTCGGAGTTTATCGGTACTTGCATCACTCAGGATGCTGTCACCTTGCTCGACATCAACAACTCTGTGCCAAAGGACATGTACGAGCAGAGCATCAAAGGCAAGCAGTTTGAGTGCGACAGCTATACCGACAAAGAGATTTTCATGGGCTTCCATTGCGGAAACACTGCCTCTTCGAAGGTATGCAACTGCCAGATGTGCTTCCAGCGAATCATGGCGCGTGCATTGCCTGTAGAGGTGACCAACGGCACACTGGAGGGCGACTTGAAACCAGGAAAGGCCACCGTTTATCGCCTGCAATCCACCGCCGACACCAAACTGCGTGCATATATTGCACAGGGTGAGATTCTGCCAGTAGCCACACGCTCATTTGGCTCAATTGGAACCTTTGGCATCAAGAACATGAGTCGTTTCTATCGTCATGTACTCATTGAGAAGCACTATCCTCACCATGCAGCAGTGATGTTTGAGCATGCAGGAAAATATCTTTGGGAGGTGCTGAAATACATGGGCATCCCTGTGGAAGAGATAGACTACAACTTCCCTAAGGGCAACTACTACCCTACTGAGAACCCATTCGTTTAAAATTAACAATTATTAATTAAAAAATTAAAAATGTGTTAGATTTCCACTTTGGGTTTTACTTTTTAATTTTTACTTTTTAATTTTACTATCCCCCCAGAAAGAATCCTCCGTACCGTCGTGGTATGGAGGATTTTTCGTATATTTGCAAATAAATACTTGAAACATTTAGGACCTATAAACGATACTTGAAACGTGAGCAAAGTAATCAAATATCTTCACCGAATGCTGACGACCGTTTTGATGGCGGTAGGCTCGTTTGTAGCGGTTCATGCACAGACGTTGCAACAACTGTGGAAGAACCCAACTGACGACTATCGTGTGAAGACATGGTGGTTCTTCGGCTATGAGCATACGACTGACGAAGGCATCACGGCTGATGTGGAGGAACTGAGCAAGGCTGGATTCGGAGGTGTGGTTTATTATGACCAGAACCATAGAAATGCCAAGAACCTGCCCAGCGGAATGCCCGATGAGGGTTTCAGTCTTGAGTGGTGGCATCACCTGCGCTTTGCAGCCAGTGAGGCACGACGTGTGGGATTGTCGTTTGAAATAAATATTTCCAATGGCTATTGTGCTGGTGGCAGATGGATTGATGCCGACCATGCCATGCAACGGGTGGCTTGCGCTAAGCTGCGAGTGACAGGCGGCAAGGAGGTTTCGGTGGATTTACCAGCTATCAATGGTCCTGAGGGATACGTGAAGGATATTGCAGTATTGGCTTTTCCCTATTGCGATGACGGGCAGATGCGTCACATAACGGCTCGCTATGTGCCCCAAGGAAAAGGACGCAACGGTGCTATGCAGGGACCTGGTCTTGTGGATGAACATAACAGCTTTTCTGGCTATGGTTTCAAGACATTGCCCGATGTGGGTACATTGCAGGTGAGCGACGACAGCTTGAAGTGGCATGATGTACTGACGCTGCAACCCATGTATCGCAGTCAGGGTGTATATCCCTTGCGCACAAATGCTTTTCCTGCAACAAAGGGCAAATACTGGCGTATCAAACATAGCAACGGGACTCTCGACTATGAAGGCAATGCATCAGGCGACATTCGGGAGTGGAGCGTTGGCGAGGAGGCTCTGCTCGACTGTTGGGAGGAACGTGTTGCTTTGCAGAGCGACTTTGCCGAGGGGGAGCATACCCCACAATACACACCCCAAGAAATCATCAATCCCAACGACATCATAGATTTGACGGACAAGGTTGATGGCAATCATCTACGATGGATGGCTCCCAATTGCGAATGGACGATTATCCGACTGGCTGCTGTTCTTACAGGTGCTAAATCAAAACATGGAAGGGAAAACTTGTTGGGATATGAATGCGACAAGCTTTCCGCAGAGGCTGCCAACCTACACTGGGACAGATATGTCAAGGTGATTCTCGACAGTATCGGACCTATGGTGCAAGGTATCACAATGGATTCCCACGAGGGCGGTTCGCAAAACTGGACGCCACGGATGCTGGAGGAGTTTCGCACACGTCGCGGCTATGACTTCACCCCTTGGCTGCCTGTCCTCGCTGGATATATCATAGCATCGAAAGAGAAAACCGCACAGGTGCTCTACGACTATCGCCTGACCATTGCCGACTGCCTGCGAGACAACTATTTCGGTACGTTCCAACGACGTGCCACAGAGAGTGGCATGACTTTCACCGCCCAAGCCATTGGCAATGCGCTGTGCATCACGGGTGATGCCATCAGCGTGAAACAAGCTGTGGAAAAGCCTCAGGGAGAGTTTTGGACGTATCAGCGCGATGGTGCTTACGACATAAAAGACTGTTCGAGTGCAGCCCATCTTTATGGTAAACCCATTGCATCAGCAGAGGCCATGACCGACTGCGAATACAAGGATACGCCAGCTGATTTGCTACGTGTGTGCAACATTGCCCTATCGATGGGTGCACAGGAGTTTGTAGTGTGTGCCACGCCCCATATTCCGTATCCACAATCAGCTATACGACTCAATGACCCAACGACCAGCACTCCCTACATTGCTGGTCGCGAATACGCTATCAACCGTAGCAACCCGAAATGGGAGGACATGAAATCTATATGGCAGCAGGCTGCACGTTCGATGGTGCTGTTACGCCACGGTGTGGCAGCTCCAGATGTTTTGGTGTATCTGGGTGATGACATTCCCATGAAGATTATTACCAACCGATTGCCAAAAGGACTGGAAGGTCTTGATTGGGATGCCTGCACGGGAGATGCACTAAAATTATTGAAGGTGCGAGGAAATCAATTGGTGACAGAAGGCGGTATAGCATATAAAGCCTTAGTGATGTCCAAAGGCGCAATGGTTACAGATAAGTCACGACAACTGATAGACGAATGGAAAGCAGCAGGAGTTCCCATTTTGCAATCGGGCGAATCCATTCCTCGACCCATTTTAATAAAACAAGGTGACGAATCAGTGGTTCACACGCACAGACATCTCAGCGAACAGGAACTTTTCTACATAGCAAATAAGGAGAACCACGACACTGATGTTACTTTTAGACTTCAGGATCAGCCTCAAAAGGTGACAGTCTGGCATCATGCTACTGGCAAACGTACCATACTGAAAAGGCGAACTGACAACTCATTTCTCCTCCGTCTGAAGCCAGTAGAGTCTGTTTGCATTACGTATTAAGTATTGAGTCCACTTTAAAAAGTGGACTCAGTTAAGTAAAAACACATGTAGGGCTTGGCAAGTCCTGAAAGGACGACAGAACACAGGCAGGTGGTGAAGCGTAGTGGAACCCCTGCTATGTGTATCAAGGTAAACAGAGTGCCGAAGGTACGACGGATAAGCAGGCAAATGGCTCCGTCACCCCCTTGGGGTTCCTATTGACTGTGTGCTTAGCAGGGTTTCCGTGCTTCGCACTTCACCGTCTGCCTGTATTCTTTCATGCCTTCGGCATTTTTAACGGACACCTATCATTTCATATATTCATTTGTGAAACACGGACGGTAGATGCCGCTCTTGCCTGTAGGAGCGGCAGAGGGTGTGAAGTTTGACCAGTTGGTGATGGTGTAGATGCGGTGGAGACGGTCGCAGTAGTAATGCAGACTGACTGTTCCGCCTGTTCTGTTGTCCAAGATGAAGAGGGGATAGTAAATAGTTTTGCCCGTCTTGTGGGGAATTGTCACGGCACGCACTTCCCCGTCGATAGTGGCACACATCAAGTCTTGTTCGCCCTGATAGGCAGCCAGTGTATCGCCGAGCTCCACCTGCACCGTCATTCGGAGTTCGAAGAGCGAGGCATCAGGGGCTATCCAATTGGTGGGGCGTACATCTGTTCCTGGCTTTAAATATACAGGCGTTTCAACTATCGGCTCTGTTGGCTCTGTTGACTCATCATCGTCGCTACAGCTCCCCACCATGAAGGTGAGGGCTGTGAGCAACAACATATAAAAGATGTTCTTCTTCATTCTTGTTGATTATTTGATAATGACTTTTTCGTTATTGTGGATATACACACCTCGTTGCTGAGGTTGCTTGCTCAGTTTGATGCCATTCAGCGTGTACCAGCCGTCGGAATCGAAGGCGTTGGCATTAGTGAAGTTGATGGCAGTTGGCTCGTCTGGTGTGCCGTGAGATGCATTCGGAACGAAGCGCATCTGACTGCGGTTGGTAACGGCAACCACTTCATCGCCGCGTTCCAGCATGAAGCTGAGAGACTCGTTGGTTCCAAGCTTGTCTTCGGCTCCGTTAGGCTCATGCGCTCCCACATTCAGATAGAACACACCCTGCTCGTCGGCTATAGCTACGCCGCAAACCTCTGCGCCTTGAAAGACAGTAAGACGGTCGCCAAACTCAACATCCACTCCTTCAGCCATTGCTACGACGGTCATGCTCGTGCCGCTGTTATTCTGGAAAGCAGGCTCTGCACGTTTGGTATATGACTCGCCGCCATAGCGGGTGTTCGACTTATATATTGGATAGTTGAAGGTGACTTCGCTGTCGGCGTTGCGCTTGAGCATATATCCTTCGCCAACGCGCAGGTACTTGAGCGTACCCTTCCACTGCTTGTTGCCAAAGGCATCCACGGAGAGTACGGCAAACTCGCTCTGGCTCTTGATGATGTCGCCGTTGGAGCCTGATTCGGCATAGATGGACATGGCAGTACCAATAGGCAGGTTGAGGTCGGAAACGTAGCCTATGCGGTTCCATCCCTTTCGTACTGTGATTCCCTCAGGACTAATATAGCCTTCCACGTATGCCAGCTTATCGCTGTTTGAATAGATACGGTACATGAGACGAGAGTCGAAGCTGACGATGCTGTCGCCATAGTCCCAGAGGTAGTTTACCACTGTGGAGTCTCCGTCTTCGGTTTCTTCGGACTTGTAGGTAATCAGGTACTGGCTGCCATCAGCCTTGTCGGCTTCCACTCCGTCGCCAACCTCCCAGTTGGTGGCGTTGTTCAGCAGTTCCTTAATCTTCATTTCCCTTGGAGTTACATGGAACGATACCCAATTCCATCCCTTTTGCAGCTGAATGGTCTGCACCACATAGTTGTTGGTGAAGAACAGCTGAGGGTCGGTGGTGCTGCCAATGACAGTATCGCACTTGAATACCAAGCGATTTCCTCCTGTTAACTTCGGTAACAATCTGTGGATGTTGCCCGTAGAGGCATCGTAGAATTCGAAGAAGAGTTCGACAGGGTTGCGGTCTTTGTTATAGACAGTAAGATAAGCCAGTCCGTCGTTGCCAGTGCCCGTGGCATCATAGTCGAGGTGCGTGACGCCCAACAAACGGTGGTCGCTGTTGAAGGCGGCTAGCATATCTTCCTTGTCATGCGATATATTAGCGTTGACATAGACTTGTCCGATGATGCTCATGGTGATATTATCCTGCAACAACAAGTCATCCACAGCCCAATCAGGTGCCTCGCCGCGAACCTTGATGTTCAGCGGAAGCGGTTCATTCATTTCGTCCTCAGTGGTGAGGTAGATGACCTCGTCGAAGTCGCCAATATTGATATAAGGCGAGATGGTGAAGGTGATAGGTTGTTCACTGAGTGGACCTACCACACCATTGTACTGGGAAGCGGTAATCCATATAGGCAGTCCCTCGAGGGAGAAGCGCTTGGATTTGCCACTCAGGTTCTCTATCACGGCTTCGAAGGTAAATTCCTCGCCGTAGCGTGTTTGCATGCTGAGTTGCTTGGAAGTCCAGCGCAGCGGGTTGCGATAGACGTAGAGGTCCATGGTCACAGGCGATGCCATTGTGTTGCCATTGAGGTCGGTCACTTCCTTGACGGTCACCATCACGTTGGTCTTCTCTATCTGATAGTCAGGCACATCGAGGTTGATGTACAGCTCGTTGTCCTTGGAAACAAAACTGTAAGGGATGTTCTCCAGTGCCACGACGCCACGCATAGGTGCATAGTTGGATTTGTCAGCCAGACGCTCTACCACATCCTGTGCGATAAGTGTGTCGCGCTGCGTGGTCAACTCACCCGTTGTCAAGTCGCGATAGCGTTTCAAACTGATTCCTGTAGGCACAAGTTTCTGCTGGTTGTTCAGCTGCAATTCGTTGCGTCCGAAACTCAGGTATGCCATCAGTCCCAGTTCCTCGCCCGAGAGCGTCATGGAAGAAGTGGCCTTGATGATGTTCTCAGAGAGTGCCATCTCGTACATGGCTATCTCGTCGATATGTCCCGTGATAGGTCGCTCCACGGTCTCACTGTCAATCAAAGTGGCACCTGCTGCCAGTCGGTTGCCGAGGATGCCTCCCAAGGTATCAACAGCAAAGGTCTTCTTCAGCAACTGGTCCACATAGAGGTTACCCACATTGCGGGAGCGATTGACGGTCAGTGCCACATGGTGCCATGCACCGTCGTTCACGGTTGTGTTGGTTTGCAGGTGTCGTCCGCCTAAGTGCAAGTCAAGCAAACCACCACGCACTCCGAAGTTGAAATGGTTCGTCGCATCGGCTTCGGTCTCAGCCTTGCCATTGGAAAGCAACGTGCCTTCATTGTCGGTGGTGCGGAACCAGAACATCATTGTGTAGTCTTGATAGTTGGTGCGACTGAACTTGTCAGGCTCGATGCGGAAGCCCTCTTTACCGTCCAGCTTCATGCCGATGCCGTCGGGCACGTTCCATGCCGCTTCGTACACAGAAAGGTCGCTGCCACTGACTACACGGTTGAAACTGTAGTCACCCTGTCCCTCGTTCATCGGGAAATTGTCGAGCAGTCCTAACTCATATCCAGTGAGCATCTTCTGGGCATGTTCGCTCATCTCGCTGCTGCTCAGTGCACGGTTCCACAGTCGGAACTCCAGCATCTCACCCTCGTAGTTGGTGCCTTCCCAATTCTGTGATTCGGCAGAGTTTTCGTATTCGTACTGTTTGGTTACGCCCAAGCTATAGCTGCCAGTTCCGTTATAGAGGTGATTATAATTGAACGAGCCTATCTGCTTGGTGCCATCATAGAAAGATACCTGTGTGGTCTGCGTATCGATGTCGGGCTGTATCACGAAGGCAACCTGACGCAGACCGTTGAAATCGATGGCATCAGAGAGGAAGATGGCATCCTTGAAGACAGCTGCCAGTTGTTTGTTCCTGCTGACGCCAAGTTCCAGGAAGTTGTCACTATCGCCGTGGCTGAACAGCGTCATGTCCTTATCGTTGTCATCGGGGTTAATCATCACATCCACAGTGAACGCTCTGCCACCCAGGTGTCGCATACCTAAGTAATGAACTCCTCCTTCTCCGTTGAAGCGCAGGTCGGTTGAGAGCGCGATGTTGCTCGAGTTGGTCTGCCCAAGCACCTGGAAGTTGTTCAGGCCGCGCAAGTAGTTGCCGGCTATAGGCTCTGAGAAGCGCAGCATGATGTCCTCTCCGATGTCCAGGATGCCGTCCTCAGGTTTCGGTGTACCGAAGAGCTGTGGTCGGCGTGTGTCCTTGATACCCGTCAGTATTTCAGACGAACGGGTGAGGTATCCGTTGCCGTAGCGGCAGTAGTTCACAGCACGCAAGTCGTAGTTCTGCTCTATCGGGTCGGTTTCACCCCAGAAGGTGGCCATGATGCGTCCGTCGTCCACAATCATCTGACGTTCACCCGTGGCCTTCGCAAACAGTAGAGAGTCACTATAGTAAGAGCAGACGTTCACCCAGTCTTTGTCTCCCTGTGTCGAGAGCTTGTACTGCAGCTCGATGTGGTCGAAGTTGCGGTAGTTCATGTCGAAACCGTCGATGCGCACTGGCATGTAGTACTGCTGGCGCTTGCTATCGTAGGCCGACTCGGTGTTCACCACCCATTTATCGCCTGGCAAGGAAATATTCACCTTGCCTGCCACAGGCACAAAGTGGGCAGAGATGTTGCAGTTCCACGAACGCTTCACGTCCAGCGGATCCTTGATGCCGAGTTGTAGGTCATCGTAATCGTAGTCTGTACCTGGATAGACCTCTATCGTTTTTGTTACTACCTCATTAGGATTGAGAAGGAGACTCAGTCCACCGCCAGCCAGTGGATAGCCATCCACAGATACTTTGGCTCCATGAGGGTTCGAAGCGGGATCAAGGAAGATGAGGAAAGGATTGGTCGTTGTGGCCTGTGCCGGCAATGGGCTCTCGTTGACGAAGTGGAGGGTGAAACGTGCTGGTTCGTCGGCAGGAACATTGCTCATCGATGCCTGATCCACCCAGATGCGCGGATGGTCAATCTCGATGGTCTTGGCATCGAGCACTATGCCCGGATTATAGTATTTCGTCCTGCGTTCATCCTCATAAGGCTCGGCGGTGGCACCGCCACGAGTGCGATAGACGAAACTGCGGTACTGGGTTGGCGTGTTCTTAACGTAGGAGCATACGCCGCCTAACGAACCGGCAATGCCATAGTCTTCACCTTCAACGGTTCCTCCCCGTCGTATAAAGCCATAGTATTCGTCACTGACAAATTGGAAGAAGAGGTTTTCTGCGTTATCCACACCCATCTTCTGAAGCGAATCCACACGGGCGTTGAGTTCGTTCTTGTCCACCGTAGCCCGATAGACATCGACCACGAGATTGGACTTGCCTGACGGCTGCAGCGTGAAGCCCACGCTCTTCGTTCTGCCCGTCGTCTTGCCGAAGTTGTAGTTATAGTCTAATGAGAGGACAGGGGTGTATTTGACGTACATTCCCTTAGAGAATTGCTGAAAATCCAAAACATAATATTTCCCATCTCCTCCACTATTATTCAGTTTAGTTTCTTTATCAGCAAAACTCTTCATTCCCGATCCGAAATTGACAGTTCCGAAGCCAGTGCCGACTAATGGAATCTGCCAATAGCGGCTCTCATTTTCGTTTACACCAAACTTCTCGGTATAGCTGACGGAGGCGCGTCCGTCCACGTCGTAGCTCTTCACATGATCTGTGGCAAGCAGTTTGTCTTTCTCGTTGGTTGCGAGGAAGCTTATCCACGTTCGGATGCGATCATTGTATATATTGACTTCATTACTATAGGCATTCAGCGTGTCTGGGTCCACCTTGGTGTAATAGTTCTCTATTCCGAAGTTATCGTCATCGATATCCACACGACTGATATACATGGCACGGCCTTTCTCCTTTGCCACTTCACGAGCAGTTTCTACTTTGGTGCCTTTCGGCAGGATAAGGGCGTTGCGCTGGTTGAAAAGGTCAGGGATGAGCTCATTTTCGATATAGGTCTGGGAGTGGACGAAGATATTCTCAAATTCACTTCTGGTCATCAACACCTCATCGCGTACCAAATAGATTCTCTTGTCTTTACTGTCCACGCCCTCAGCCAGCAGTTTCATCGTGCCTTGCGGCACTTTGAAATCATGGCCTTCTACCGTATAGATGCCGCCGGCACGCGTCGTGAGCAGATTGAAGGTTGCTTCGTCAATGGCTCGCACAGCTATACCGTCTTCTGCTATGATATTATGCACCATACCGATGAACAAGTCTGCATCACGGCCCACATGGGAGCTTTTAGAGGAGGTGGTGATGCGCTCGGTAGTCTCGAAGGTGTAGCTGTACTGCCAGTTGTTATAGTAGGTGGTCATGAGGGCGAAACTAAAGTAGTCGGTACTCTTAATGGACATATCATTGTTGCCAAGGACATTACCTCCTCCAACACCGGACCAGAGACCTCGGAACACATTCATTCCAGCAGAGCTACTGCCAATGGTGAAGTTGGCACCCAACTTTGCTTTCACGTCCTCAGTAAAGCTGTAGCTGAGTTTGCTGCCGCTCTCTATATAGGCACTGGAGCCGGCACCTGGCGGGTCGCGCAGGATATCTACAAGCACGGCAGGACCTTCTGCCACCACGCGTCTCCCCTGGCTCTTAGCTTTCGACGCCATTACGTAGCCGCGGATAGGTCCGCCGTTCATAGGCAACACGTCGTAATGGGTGCCATCGTAAAGCAGTGTCATGGTCAGTGTCTTCAGCGCCATGTCCTCCTCTTGGGTGAAGGTCAGGTTCTGAGGCGTAAAGCGGTAGATGCTCTCACCCAGCGAGTCCAGTTTCACGGTCTCCGATTCGTTGGAGCCAACAAGGGCATTGTGGATGCTCACCTCGCCGCCTGTCAGTTGCACGATGTCTGGAGCTGCTTGCTGAGGATTGTTGTTCTTGTAGTATTTCTCCACTGCCGCAAGCTGCATGATAATAGGACTTCCTGCCATATAGACAGGGTATCCGAAACTGTAACCCTTCTTGGCATTCCACAGTTCAATGGAGACCTCTTTGCCCGTATTGTCCTTGTCGGTGTAGGACTTGATGCCCATGTACGGCTCGCCCATCATGTTGAACTGGGTGACGTTGAGTGTTGGCTGCGCATGGTAGATGCGTGAATAGGTCACGGTATCATTGTTCACATAATCGGACAGATCCAGCGTCTCGCCCACCTTGCCAGCCTGGAACAGCGTCGGATAGCCTTCTCCGTAGATTTCTGTCACTTTGTATTTCACGGGCAGCATAGGTACGCAGTATTCGCCCGTCACATGGCTTGGCTTGATGACCAGCCGGTGGCGATAGACATCCATGTGGCAGGTGTCTTTCTCGAGAAGGGCGAAATAGTAGTCGTTGTGACGTTCCGTGATGCTGGCATTCAGTTGGTCGCGCACCAGATACGAGGCGTTGTCACCCTCCAGCTGCATCACGATGGTCAGCGAGTCGCCCAAGTTATTGATCGAGGCTAATTCGCCCAGCGGCTTCATGCCCTCCACGTCACCGCCCACCACGCGGCCTTGCAGCGTGACGGTGGTCTGATCCCAGAAGACGTATTCGGCAACGCCCTTCTGCCAGTTGGCATTGCGGTTATTGTTCTCGTCGAGGTAGAAGCCCTCGTCCATGAACACATGGCCGTCCTTCACCACGCGGATGGTATGGTCGCCCTGCGGGATGCTCACGGAGAACTTACCCTGTGAGTCGGTGATGACAGGCGTTCCTGAGCCGTTCTTCACCAGCATGCCATCGCGTTCGAACTGTGCACCTATGACAGGCACACTGGTTCCTTCATACATCACGTAGCCTTGGAACAGATAGTAGGTGTTCTGTATCAGTACGGCATTGGTCACCAGATTCTTGTCTTCATCGAAGTTGGCAATGAATTTTGAGTAAGGACTTTCATTACCAGCCGCCGTAGCCACAATCTCATAGCTGCCTGCTCCCACGTATGTCAGACCGCCTATCTCGAAGAATCCGTTCTCCGAGGTTACCGTGCTCTTCGTGATACCGTTCTTCGTGTCTTGCGGATTGGCTACTACGGTCACATTGGCGATGGCTGTACCATCAGGCAGTCGCACATAGCCTCGCACCATGCCCGTAGGCTCGCACCAACCCTCAACAGTGACGCTGTCTGTATGCAGACCCTCGCAGTCGTTCACGCCTATTACCTTATAGACATAAACATGTTGCGCTTTGGTTGTCTTGTCGATATAGGTGTTCATGTTGTATGCACTCTCCAATTCCACCCAATCGTCTTCAACCTTGTCACGGCGCAGGATGCGGTAGTAGTCGCCCAAGCCCGTTGTCTCCCACTTCAGTGATACAGAAGACTGCAGGGTGGTGGCTTGAATGTTTACCAACTTCACGTTGCTGTTAAACTCGTAGCGTTCGTTCTCGCCTGTCTCAGTCTTTGTCACCTTGAAGCTCAAACTATCGGTAGGCATGAGTTTCGACGCGCCCTGTTCTACCACAAAGCGGAAGTCATAATCAACACATGAAGTCAACAGTTCGTGGTCATTCAGTTTGCCTGCTTCCGCCTCCTTGCTACTCAGCTCGCGGCGCTCAGTATATCGCACCTTGCCGTTGACAGACTTGTCGGTCAGGAGCACCAGTTTGGCTTTCGCGTCCCATATAGGAGTGACGTGCTCCTTGCTCGCCGACACCTCTTGCAAAGGCATAGGCAAGTTTCCTGCCAGTTTCCAATGTCCAGCTCCGTTGCCTTGGTTCAGCAGCGTATCCAGTACCCCAACCTCTGTGTCGTAGGCAGCGATGCCCTGTCCGTAGCAATCTCCTCTTGCAAAGGAATGGCAAATGTGCCCCACCCCTTCCAATGGCTGCCCAGATTATCCAACAGCTCGCCTATGCCCAATTGGGTGGCATCAACGGCTGTATCGTCCCATCCTGAAAGGCTGTAGTTCGTCCTGTTGCCACTTGAAGGATAGGCAGTCTTATTACTGAGAAAGCACATGGCTACATGGTCGAAGTTGATGTATTTGCCGTTTTCCAGACATCTCGTAGTGGTGTTCATACTGTTCGTATCACCCATGCCTCTGAAGGCACCTGCGTAGCTGTTGGCGGCGAACGCCTTGGCTTCTATAACACCGTCGAACAGACTGTGCCTAATGGCATTCGTTGATGATTGAGAATGGCCTATGAATCCGCCGGCAGTGGTTCCGGTGGTAAAAATGTGTGCCGACACGCGGCAATTCTCGATAGAGAGCGAGGATTCCACACAGCCCACCAGTCCTGCGGCATAGGAGCCGCCACTGACGGAACCAGTCACATTGAGATTGCGGATGGTGGCATCTTTCGTTTTGACGAACAGGGCAATATAGGGCTTGTCCCCTCCCTTTATATTAATGTTCAGCGTGTGGCCGTTGCCTTCAAAGATGCCCCTGAAAGGTATGTCGCTGGTATAGCCGGCGGCATTGGTTACATTGAAGTCGCCAGCCAGGATGGCATTCACGTCCGAGTTGCCGTTAGCATCTACAATCTTGGCGCGAAAGTTTTGCCAATCGGCTGAATTGCGCAGAATATAGTAGTTCTTTCCGTCGATGGTCATCGTCTGGCTGCCATCCAGCGGCACTGTGTAATAGCAGTTGGTAAAGGTATTGTTAGGGGCACGTGAGAATGTATTGCAGCTGGTCAACTTGTTGTCAACATTCACATAGAGTGGACTGAACAGGCAGTTTTCCATCTTCACTGTGCCACCCACACCCACGAAACCGCCGGTGCTGTGGCTCTTTTCTCCCACAAGCTGTCCGTCGAAAAGGCAGTTCCTCAGCGTCGCTTCACCGTGGACAAGACCGACAAATCCGCCGTTGGAAGCATCGCCGGCAATCGTACTGCCCACGAGGGCCGAGACACGACAGTTCAGGATGGTGAGGTTGGTTCTAAGCATGGCTTCGCCCACCAAGCCTCCAGCAAACTTCTGCTTTCCGACCACCTTGCCTGCCACATGCAGGTTCTTGATGGTGGCAGAGCCCACACGGGTGAAAGGAGCCACATATTCCGCATTGAGGGTGTCGTACATGACCGTCAGCGTATGCCCGTTGCCGTCGAATGTACCCGAATAACCCTTCGTGTCTTCAAGGTTTTTGCCTATCATGGCACTGTGGTTATCAAGTGTGATGTCGGCCACCATGATGGCATTCAAGTTCTCGTTTTCTTTGTCAACAATTTCTGCAAAGGCCTCCCAGTCGTTCTTGTCCCGCAGGATAAATCGATTCTGACTGTCGTACTTATTTCCACCCAAGCAGAAGGTGAAATTGGCAGTATGGCTGTTTTCCGTCCATTTGCCTTTGGAAACAGAAGCACTGAACAAGGCAGGCAGGCGCAGCGAGTAAGGTAGCGAAGTCTGGGCGTACGTTCCTGATATCCAGTCCCAGATGGCTGTAGAGGAACGGCGAACACGGTAATAGACAGTCTGTCCCTCATAGCCATCCACCAGCGTGTTGTCCGTGAAGGTGTAAGTGGTCGTACTGTTATCGAATGACTCCAACCCAAGTGTCTGCCACTGGCTCATGGCGTTCAGAGAACCAGTCGTGTTACGCTGGATTTCCCATGTGTCATTCGCCACAATGTCGTCCCAGTTGTTGTTCCTGCAATTCCAGGTGAGCAGCACCGACCCATCAGCCTGCAGTGAGGAAGTGAGAGCGTAAGGCTGGTGAAGCGTAGGAATCATGATGGAGTCCGAGTAAGAGATACGCTCCTTCTTGTCCGACCTGTAGCGGGCCTCGAGCGAGAAGTTTTTGTAGCACTTGTCAGCATCCAGATAGATAAAGCCCGACATCTCAGGGCTTACGAACTGAGACCTCTTGATTTCCATCTTGCCAATCACCTCAGTATAGTGGGCTGTCAGTCTCGTGATGCTGTCCGATGCCATCGTATAGATAACCATCGTCTGGCCGGCATGTTGAGCGTCGTAGCCCAGCATGGGTTCTATCACAGATGGCTTGATGGGAGTGAACGTCTCTGGGAAAGTAAATTTGGTTGGATTCGGAGTGACGTTAGCTCCGCTCTCACCGGCAGGACCATCGGGGCCGCTGCCTGTCTTGCGCACACTCCAGGAAATGGTGAGTTCTCTGCCACGAAGGTTTTCAGGAACAGTCCAGGTGAAATAGACCATGAAAACATTCGTACTCGACGACACCTGGCAACTTTTCTCGGCAGTGAGCACTTCCACATCCTCGTAGTCACCATTGCGGCTCAGTATCATCCTGCCATCCATGCTCTTGTTGAACCATACGGTAGCGTTAGGACCGCTTTTCTCCCTGCTGTAGTAATGCAACAGAGTCATTTTGCTGCCACCCGCAGGGGTCACATAGACATTGCCGTTGTGGACCCATCCGTCGTAGCCGTCCTCGTCATAGATAGGCATCTGGATTTTCAACTGGTCTGCGCCTACCATCGTCACTTGGTAGCGCGACGTGTTCTGCACCTCGTCCGCCATTATCGTTTGCGGCAGCAATAATGCCAGCAGCATAAGCGGCAAAAAATGTTTCATTCTTATCCTTCTCATAGTCGTATGTATTGTTTTTAATGTATCGGCAATTAAGGCATAATTGTATCAATTCAAGCGTAAAAATACAAAAAAACAATTGTACTTCAATGCTTTTTCACAAAAAATGCATAAAAAACGTACGTTTTGGATAAGAAAGATGTCTTAAAAAATTAGCAACCCACCATTAGTCCTGTTGAAGATGATCATGTCGTTTTCGACAGGTACATGGGGACAAAAGAACAAGGGAACGCTTTTGGTGCAGTGCTTTAGGGGATTGTCTGAACCTTTAGCTCGGCGCAAGCCAAACGAATATGGGGATTTACTGAAATGCTCCTTTGATTGGCTCTCGCGGGGCTAAAGGTTCAGTTCAATCAAAGGAATAAAGTGGAACATCTTTAAACGTTAAACTTTAAACGTTAAACGTTTTTTCACACTATACCAAGTCTGTTTTATGGTGGAAAAGGACGGATGCTACGATGGGAGCACCGATGAGTGCAGTGACGGAATTCACAGGAAGAGCTCCTTCGAAGCCTGGCATTCGAGCAATGAGATTGCAGACCAATGCCAAAGCGGAACCTGTGAGGGCGGTGGCTGGCATCAGTACTCGATTATCATTCGTTCGCCAAAGTGCCCGACATAGATGTGGAACTGCCAATCCTAAAAACATAATCGGACCGCAATAAGCGGTGACGATTGCCACCATCACTCCCGAACAAGAAATGACTGACACACGGGCATGGGAGATGTTAAGACCTAAGTTCTGTGCGTATTTATCTCCCAACAGCAGGATATTCATCGTTTTGATGAGGAGCATGCTGACGGGCACAAGCACTGCCATGATGCTGACAAACAACCACACCTGTCCTGCGCTTACTCGAGAAAAGCTGCCTAATCCCCACACTACGTAGGCACGGATGTCTTCCTCGTTGGAGAAGTATTTCAACACACCGATGATAGCTGTTGCCACGTATCCCACCATCACACCAATGATGAGCAACGTGGCGTTTCCTTTCACCTTCTGAGAAATGGCAAGAATCAGCATCATGACGGAGAGTGAACCGACAACCGCTGATACGATTAGCAAAGCATTTCCTGCCAAACCCAAACTACTCAGCGCCACGCCTCCGATACTACCCGAAAGCAACACCACCAATGCCACACCTAACGATGCGCCATTACTGATACCAAGAACGGATGGACTGGCAAGTGGGTTGTGGAAAATGGTTTGCATCTGAAGACCACTGATAGCAAGTCCTGCACCTGCTGCCAAGGCTGTGGCTGCTTGAGGCAGACGGGATTTCAGGATGATGTTTTGCGATACCTGTGTGGCATTCTCTCCTGAACTAAAAAGCACATCCATCACCTCTGAAATGGGGATGGAGATGGTGCCTATCATGATATTGAGCAAGAAGAATGCAACAACAAGAAAGGTGATGAAAAGAAATCGAAATTTCATGAGTTATAGTACTTTATAATACTTTGGTTGATAATCTTTTAGAATGTCTGAATGAAAGGCATGAATAAAGTCGAGCAAAACGGTATCTGGTTCCATTGGAGACAATTCATTGAAAGGAGTATTTCCCATGTCACAGGTGATGACATGTTGTTCTTTCCACGGACGGAAATCCACATAGCGCTCATCCTCGGCACCAAGGGTTTCGTAAGTGATGGCATCACGTCCCTTACTCTGAACAATCCAAAAATCCACATCGTTTGCCTTGGCATAAACATCCTCGAAATCAAGGTTCACACCGCCAGAACGGTCATCCTCCGACAAGAAATAGTGTGCCGAAGCATCCCGACAAATACGTGAAATGAAACTTGCGCCACCCATCGCATACCAATTATCACCATGCATCTTTCCGTAGAGCACAGAAGGCTTTTGCTGGGAAGCATCGGAAGCAACAAGAGAGCAAGCAGCGAGGTAGTTCTTTTTTATGACAGAGAAAATGGAATCTGCCTCTTGTTCCCGATCCAAAAGGACACCCACTAACTTAATCCATTCAGCCTGAGCCAAAGGGGAAGTTTCCTGATAGCCCATGTATGGAACAAGAGGAATGCCGAGTTCTGCGAGTTGATCGAAGCCGCCACGCTTGGAAGGTGACACAAAAATAATGGATGGCTGAATCGACATGATGAGTTCCACATCGAATACTCCTTCTCGCCCAATCTTCTTGATTCGACCATCCTCAATGCGCTGTTTGAGGTCGTCAGAGAAAAGACGCTTGGCACTCATCACACCCGACACAACATCCAATGCCTGGAGTTTGAGAAATGGACTCAACTGAAGCGTCGTAGTACATATCACACTTTTGATTGGTACCTGAATCCGAGGAATATCGGCAGGTATATCTGTGGGATTCATTCCTTTCTTCACCAAAGCGAATTGATAGGTGGAGAGGTCTTTATCATCTTGAGGGTCAGATATTTCGAGCAACGTCCAACCTTCTTTTTCTACCACATTGAAACCCTCAGCATAGGAGCGTGAAGAGTGAAGAAGTGAGTCTGAATCGTTACCACTGTCCTGCGTCTGCTTAGCATTTTGCTGGCATGAAAGGAGGGCGAACAAACACGCTAAAGTAAATAATAATTTTTTCATTGCTTATATGATTCGTTTAAAGTTTAACGAAGTTAGAGCGTGAAGCGTGGAGATAAGTACAAAGTACAATTTACAAGGAACAGTTATGTTCTTAGCACTTATCTACGTTGTACTTTGTTATTTGTCCTTTGTCCTTATCTTCACATTTCACTACTTTCCCCGTATCTGAAATAAGTAATATGTCGAGCTTTCCATTAGGAAGCAAAGGGTCGCAACAAGCATGACATCGGGAAATGAGAATTTCTGCAAAGCGTTGCATCTCGTCGGGAGTCAAACGGCTCCAAAGTTCTCGAGCCAAATTGAGGTTTTCAAAACGCTCCGAAGGGATATTTGCCTGAAGAGCAAGTTGAACAAGGAATTCACGATTCATCGTCACTTCGTGGCTATGGGTATTGAGATGACCTTCTGCCAGTTTCACTGCCTTTCCTATCATCAATCCAAGGGTCAAGTGCTTCACCCCCAACTCATCCGCAAAACGAATTGCCTCACCGATGAAATTGCCATAATGCACGAAGGCTTGCTGGGGTAAATCGGGGTAATATTCAAGCAGATATTTCTCACTCTTCGCCCCACTATTGATAACGATGCGAGGAACACGCATCGCCACTCCCACCGCCATTTCACGACGAATGCTCTCGATGCGTGCTTCATTCGAAAACGGACGAACAATGCCACTCGTTCCAATGATACTGATGCCACCTACCACACCTATACGAGGATTGAAAGTCTTTGCACCTATCTCCTTGCCTTGAGGCACGGAAATGGTCACTTCCACGTTCTCATCCTCTTTCAGCAAGGGAAGAAGGTTGTTGCATATCATCTGCAGCGGAACGGGATTGATAGCAGGAGAACCTATCGGCAATCCCAGTCCTGGCAGGGTGACAGTACCAATACCCTCTCCTCCTTTCACGATGATTCGGTCTTGATACCCATCCGCATTGCCAGAAGCGGGATATAGACGTACTTCAGCCCAAACTTCTAATCCATTCGTCAGGTCGGGGTCATCGCCTGCATCCTTAATAACACACGCTGAATGACCTTCTATTTTGTGAACCCTCACGGGAATATCTTCTCCATCGGGAATACGTACGAGGACTGAGGATTGATGAGTGAGAGCCGCAATAGCTGCTGCCGTAGCACAAGTTCCAGTTGTGATACCTGTATGGAGTTCGAAGAAATCGGGAACCAATTGCTGCACCAATAAGCGCAATCCATGAGGACCATTGCACACAGCAAAGCCCTTAGGCAACAGAGGACGCTCCACAGCAAAGATACGAATTCCCAACCTCCGTGCCTCTTCCACCTTTTCTATGAATCCCCCACTCTCTCCACTTTCTTTTGTGAGGATGGCATCGGGATGCAGCGTATTCATAGAATCATCGGGATAAAACACAAGGTGGTCGATTGGAAACCCTTCTCGCTGCGCCATTTCTTGTGAGGATTCGCGTTGCAAGATGCGAAACCAACATTCATGTTGCATCCAAAAAGGCTTCAGTTTTCCGATTGTCTGCACTCCTGTGAGAGCCAAAAGACGTTGAATGCCAGCATCGCAAAGTTTGGAAATGGCATCCTCATAGTCCTTGCACCAAACAATGTCGGATGCCCTTCGAGGGTATTGCCTTTCGTAACGAATGCAGGGAATGCTCCATTTTTCTGATACTTCCGCCACATTCCGATGCACTCCCTCCGCAAAGGGATGAGTAGCATCTATGATGAGTTTTATTTCATTCGCTCTACAAAATTCTGCCATTTGGACAGCATCCATACCTCCCACCAAACGAGTGGCATGTACCAACGGAACATCCTGCTCCCCACCACGTGTGGAGTAGTAAAAAGGCTTTCCTGCTTCTTCGAGCACCTGAACAGCCTTTCTTCCTTCTGTTGTTCCGCCTAATACTAGTATCATCTATTAGTTTTTGAGTTTAATCAGGGATTAGAAGGATTTATAAGGATTCTAACTTCGTTAAACTTTAAACGTTAAACGTTAAACTTTTTTCTATACAAATGGCTGAAATTCTTATCATAAAGCAGGGAGGTGGAGGAACGATTATCGATTGCCTCACCCACCACTATCATTGTTGTCAGAGTTAGATGATTGTCTTTCACGATTTTTGCCAAATCCTTCAATTTCCCACGATAGATTCGTTGGTCGGGCCATGTGAGATGATAGCATGCCGCAACAGGTGTTTCCTCGGGATATTCCTGAAGCAACTGCGCTTGCACATCATCCACGATGGAAGCACTAAGGAAAATACACATCGTACTCTGGCTACGAGCCAACAAATGGAGTTTTTCTTTTTCGGGCATCGGTGTGCGTCCCTCACCCCTCGTCAAGATAATCGTTTGGCAACGCTCTGGAATCGTGAATTGAGAACGTAGTTCTGCTGCCGCAGCAAGGAAAGATGAAATGCCTGGAGTGATGTGGTACGACATACCATGTGCATCGAAGTATGCCATCTGTTCCTGTATGGCACCAAAAATGCAAGGGTCACCCGTATGCAGACGCACAATCAATTTTCCTCGGTCGTAGAACTCCTGCATCAATGCACATTGCTCTTCCAAATTCATGTCAGCAGAAGAACGCACCGTGGCACCAGCTTTTGCACAGAGAGTGAGTTCCCGAGGCACCAACGAACCCGCATACAGTATCAAGTCAGCACGCTCCAAGAATCTCCTTCCTCTAACAGATACAAGCTCTGGGTCACCAGGTCCTGCACCCACTATCTCTACATGCCCTTCCCGCAAGTGAAGCGGGTCAATCGCCACTGCCACCGTGAAATTCTTTCCCTTTTGCTTCGTGAGCAACAAACGTCCGTGATGAGAGCCCAAAATTGCAGCAGCTTCACAGACGGAAGGAGTACCCACATGCTTTGCTACCGTATCGGATGGCGTTGGAACATCCACCTTACTCAACTCCTCCGCAGTAAAGAATCTAACAAAATTATCTTGTTTCAAAACCTGAAAGACAGGCTCATTCGCTTTCACATCGATGGAGCAATACTCACAGGCAGCAGGATGCATCCCATGCTCCCTCACCACATCATGAATCGACTGAATGATTTCAACCGCTGGCTCTGCTTGATGAGCTAAACCTATACCGTATGTAAGAACATGAGGCACAAACTGAATAAAAGGAACACAGAACTTTTCGTCGTGAATAAATGGAGAAACGATGATGAGAGCGCTAATCTGCTCATCCACCTCTTTGAGCGAGGAAAGGAGTTTCACATGCTCAGGTAGCGTGCTTTCCAACTCATCCGTTCCTGCATCACGCACCTCCAACAACAATCCCACAGGCTTATGATTCACAAAAGCAAATATCACACGATTCATCATCTGCTCATCCACCAAGGTCCAATGGAAACGCTCTGCCAAGGTATCGAGTGCCCAAATGCCTTGATTGTCAGATTGAGTGGTAATGATAGGAGCAGCACCCAGAAGCGATGCCAATAGCAAAGTAAGCTCATTGGCACCACCGATATGTCCGCTCAGCACCGACACCACATTCCTCCCCTTGCTATCAACACAAACCACTGCAGGGTCTGTATGCTTATCATGAATCAATGGAGCAATGGTTCTCACACAAATCCCCATCGCACCGATAAAAACGAAGGCATCGAACTGATGAAAATGCGAGCGTACTTCCCCTCGCTTTATGATTCTGTTCTCTTCAGCCTGCAACGAAGAAATGCGTTCCGCCAGCTTTCTTCCTTCCTCCGACACTGGGATAATTGCTATCTTCATCTTTTATTTCAAAGCTTTTAATATTTTAATAGGATGGTTGTCATCCACCGTCACACTCAGAGGTTTCATCACTTCCATGCCAAGTTGTGAGGCTGTCTTGTTAAAGATTTCCTCGCTGTCACTTCGGATTCTTTCATCCGTCACACTCGCAGGATCCACACAGTTGTAAACCATCACACCACCCTCTTGCAGACAAGCGTGTGCCTTTTCTATCACATCCTGCAAACGACCTCCATGTCCGCCTATAAATATGGCATCTGGCATCGGAATAGTATGACCCTCTTCATCTTTCAGTGCCGACATATCCACTTCCAAAAAATCAGCAATAAACGCTTGGATTCCTGGTGCATGAAATCGCACAGCATTCGTTTCCATCAATTCACGTCCCTCGGTACGCACTTCGAAAGCTGTCACACGAAGATGTGGAAACATCAATCGAGCTTCTATCGAAACACTGCCTGTGCAAAATCCGATGTCCCAAAAACTTCTGCGATGCTGCAAATTGAGAGATGCAAGCGTCAAAACCCTAATAGCCGCCTTTGTTATCATCTTAGGTCTTCCTTCCAAACCCTGAAACAGATGGTCAGGTAAGCCAAATGAAGAATGAAGAATAGTCGCTTCGCTTCCGAATGAAGAATTTATTTTACTCTCATTAACTGTGTATTCTTCATTCTTAATTCTTAATTCTTCATTTATTATTATAGCACAGTTAGGACGTTCAAACTCACGCTCCAGAGCTTCCTTCAACGACAGGTGCAACACTCGTTCCCTTTCTCGATTTCCAAGATTCTCTCCAACTATCATTTCGAAGTTAGAAAAACCATAGTGAAGCATACGTGCAGCAATAGCACTTGGAGTATGCGTTCCATCAGTCAACACACCAATCTTCTTCTCACCTCGAATCAATGCTGCATCCAGTTCCTGCCAAGGACGTCCCGTCAAAGAGACAATCTTCATGTCGTGATAAGGAAGCAACGTCCGATGCGCTAACATCTGTAAACTATTGAAAAAAGGATACAGTGTGATTTGTGCATCAGGAATCATTCGATTTATCGTATTTGCAAAACCGAAGAAAAGAGGGTCGCCCGAAGCAAACACAACAATAGTATCGTCAATGGCATCATATTTCTTGAAAACCGCATCGATAGGGACCGTTATGTCAATCCACTCATGCGTTTCAGGCAACGTATCCCTCACTATCTCATGATGCCTTCTGCCACCCGAAAACACACGATGGGAAGCAATTGCCTCCCTCACCTCAGGTGCAAACCATTGCTCCCGATTATCATCTATTCCTATGACAATAAATTCTTTTTTCAAGTATCAAGTATCGTTTAAAGTTTAACGTTTAAAGTTTAACGAAGTTTCACTTTCACTAAATAAAATCCTTTTTAATCCTTTAAATCCTTGATTAATTTTTCACTTTTCATTTTTCACTTATCACTATTTACACATCCCTTCCAGGTTTCAGTTCCTCAGCATCGTCCCACGCCAAAATACTATTCACCAGCGTAGCGGCGATATTGCTGCCACCTTTCCTGCCCTCGATGATTAGTTTTGGGACATGCAAAAAACTCTTCACCATATATTTCGACTCGCACACATGCACAAAGCCCACAGGAGCAGCCACGATGCCCACAGGATGTGCCTTTCCCTTGCGCATCAAGTCGCACAACTCCATTAAAGCAGTTGGAGCATTGCCAAACACAAACAATGCATCGGGATGCTCTTCGACAGCTAAACGAATACCCGCTTGTGAACGGGTGATATTCTGAGAGGCAGCCATATTCGCAACCCTTTCATCTTGCAGATAACATTTCACTTCAATGCCGTAGCGCTGGCATGCCGCCTTACGAATACCACTGGCTGCCATCGTCACGTCAGTAATGATACAACTCACCCTTCCATCTTTCATCTCCTCGAATATCTTAGGGACAGCATTTTCATCCGAATAAAGCAAGTTTTCCATCTCGAAATCCGCCGTTGTATGGATAGCATGAATCATCGGCCAAAGTTTCCATAGCGGCACATCCTGATTCGACAATTCACTTCGAATCCTTCGAAAACTCTCCATCATGATGGACTGACCAGGTCCACTCCCAGCCTCCCCGAGGAGGAGGGAAGAACGTGAAGCGTGAAGCGTGAAGTGTGAAGCGTTGCCATCCGGATGGCTTTTCTCCTCCCCTCGGGGAGGCTGGGAGGGGGCCTGGGCTCTTTTATATCCTCTCGGCGTCACCATCTTCCCATGCCATTCATAGCTTTGGGAATTTCCTATCAGCACCACGGTAAACATGTCCACATCTTCTGGGTCGAAATCCTTCAGTGTAGTGACACAGACCTTTTCCTCTTCCCTACCCGCTTGATGCACATAACCCACGGGCGTATTCCCATCTCGACAATGCAAGAAGATTTCCTTCAACCTATACAATTGCCAATAGCGTCCATTGCTCTTGGGATTATAAATGGCTGTCACGAAATCCGCCTCTGCAGCTGCATGGATTCGTCGCTCAATCTTTTCCCACGGAGTCATCAAGTCTGAGAGCGAAATGACACAAAAGTCGTGCCCCACGGGAGCACCCAACAGAGCAGCCGCCTTTTGGAACGCACTAATGCCCGGAAGCACCTCAATGTCCATCTCCGAATCCCTCTCACTTGCCATCTCACAGATGAGGGGAGCCATGCCATAGATGCCAGCATCACCACTACTCATCACCACCACCGTCTTGCCTTGCTCAGCCAAATCAAATGCCTGTTGAGCACGCTCCCTTTCCTTCTTCATCCCCGTGTCAACACATTGGCATTCAGGAGAGACATACGCCTGAACGAACTGGAAATAATAGTGGTATCCCACCACCACATCTGCCACACCTAAAGCCGACACCACAGATGGTGTGATGTCGTCCTTGCTCCCAGAACCAATGCCTACAACAATTATTTTTCCCTTTATCATTCTGTTATTTCTAATTAGGTAGCAAATTTACAAAAAACTACTGAAAAGTCCATCATCCCAAGCGAAAATATAAGCATCCATATCTTCGAAGGACAAACACTTTTTTCGATAGAGGATTCAATGCGTTGCGACAGGAGAACCTTCGATTCACAATTTAGGATTGAAAAGAGCAAAATAACGCTTTGACAACCAAAACGAGCCTGCGTTTTAGTTAAAACGAGCCTGCGTTTTGGGTAAAACGAGCCTGCGTTCTAATAGTTAGTCCCCAATAGAGTTGAAGTGAATCCCCAATGGCGAGGAAGTGAATCCCCAATAACGTAAGAGTGAATCCCCAATGGCGTCATTGCAATGACCCTAAGGAACAAGCATCTTACCACAATGGAATCAAAAAAACATGGCAGAGCACATCGAACGCTTTCGAGGCCCTGCCACTCACTTTAATTGAAATTCATTTTGATAAGTATGTTGTTACCCTAAAAAAGAATTGGATAATATGTTTTCTGTAGGATTATTCTGGATTCTTGGAATGATAATAATCAAGCGCTTCACCCTTGATGGCATCCTTGGTGTGGTTCATCCAAATCTGACGAAGTGTAGGGAGTTCAAGCAATCCCTTCACAATCTGTGTGTCGTCGTTGGAGGTGTAACCCAGATGCGAGAAGAATTTCTTCCAAGAGGTGTCTTCCACTTCTCCTTCGTCGTTGGTCTCATAGTCGCCGTTCCATGCATCATCATCGCCTGCCATGTCATTGTGCGCATGGTCACCAGCAATTGACATGAGTGGATGGCAATACACTTTTCCGCTCTTGTTGCCATCTTCCTGCATACGAGCGAAAACGTCGGTCTTGAAGTTGTCTGCCATGTCAACCGTTCCTACATAGTAGTGAGGATTGATTTCCTGCAGAGCCTCTTCGAGCTGGGTGTAACGTACATTTGCCTTGTAAGTGTCGTAGGAGTCAGGGTTACCATGTCCCATGAAAGCCACGAGGTCGTTCTTTGCATAGTTGGCATAGAGCGCATCGAGAGCCTGTGCCACAGCAGGAACATCTTGGTCGGCATCCTGAAGGAGTGGCACACCGAGCTTGAGAACTACTTTCGAAAGGTAAGCATCGTCGATGTCTCCATCGGAGTTGTTGGCAAAGTCCTTGATGTAGTTGATGACGCGAGTGTATTCCTCACCAGGAATGACCTGAAGGGACTGCACAACGATTTCATTGTACTTCACTTTGGAGAAAGCCTTGAGCCAGTAGTTAGGTGAATAGAAATGGCGTGGAGCCACATTCTCGCCTGCTGCTGCACGGTTAATACAAATGGCAGAAGAGAAAGAAAGGAAAACGTCGTAGCCAGGGAATGCATCCTTATATGCCTTGATGGTGGCGTCGAAAGCATCGTATGCCTGCTGCCAAGTAGAACCAAATGCCACGAGGAGGATTACCTTGCTGTTCTGCTTGCCCTTGGAAACTGCGTCGTTGACTGCATTCTGATAACGAACCACATTGCTTGGCTCATCATCGTCACTGCTACAAGCTGTGAAGCTCACTGTAGCTAAGATTGCCATCATGGCAATCATCATAAATTTAATTTTCTTCATCGTTTGATTGTTTTAGTTGATGTATGAATTGAGAATTGATTTTCTTTCCTTGCGAGAAACGAATAGTGAAAGATGCATAGAGCGTGGTGCCTGGTGTTGTGGTACCCAGATGCAGTCCGTGGTCTGTACGATCCACATAATTGAAGATATTATCCACTCCTGCCTCGATGAGATATTTCAGGTTTTTCTTACCTGCTAACTCGTGGGTAGTGTTGAGCCTCCAAATCTGGTATCCCTTTCCGTTTCCATTGAGCTGATAGTAACGCTTGGTGGACATCTTCCCATAGATGCCAACTCCGAGATGATAGATGGGACTGAATGAATGGTTCCATGTGGCAAAAAGATTTGCCTTGTGGTGCGCCATACCGTCTATCACCACTTGCTTCATCCGCTCATGATGGGTATCGTAGATATTGGCATCGGTGTCGAGATAACTGTAGTTCAGTCCGAAAGTGAATTCACGCATGGTGTAGCGTGCCGACACATCAATGCCGTATGTCTTTGCATCTTCGAGATTCTTATACTGGCGCGTCTTGATAGGTTGATACTGAATGTAAAGGTCCTCGGGTGCCTGATAGTTAGGGATAGTAACGAGGGCAATCATGTCTTTCACTCGATTGTAGTAACCCGTGAGAGTGAGCGACCATCCGTGGTGCGTATATTCGATTCCAGCACTGTAGTAATTGCTGAGCTGCGGAGTGAGGTCCTTGTTTCCAAGATAGAGGTAAGTTCCGCTCATTTGGCGCACATAGCGGTAATAGAGTTCCTTGGGAGTAGGTGTCTTGAAACCTTGGCTCCATGTGCCTCTCAGCCTCCATGCCTCTCCCAATCGGTACATGGCAGAGAGTTTGGGAGTGAGACGAAATCCGAATTGCTCATTGCGATTGAGGCGCAAACCTGCTGTCACATTCAGATTCTTCACACCGCTCCACTCATCCTGCACATAGAGGGCTTCGGTGTTATCGCTTGCCTTTCCTCCATCCACGCGAAGTGGAGCATTCAACCAGTCGTAGCGCCATTCAAATCCTGCACTGAGTCGCTGTTCGTATGGCAAAACGAACACTCCCTTGAGCTGAGCCATTCCTCGACGTTGGTCGCTTTGCAACTGTTCCTGGTCGGGGAAATAAGGGAAATAATTAGTGAAATGTCCGTTGATATTGCCATCAGTCAGCGTGGTATCCGTGAAATGGTAATAATAGGCATGTCGGTTCCAATCTACATCGAGCGTAACGACATCTGTCTTGTTGAGTTTCCACTTTCCACCCATCGATGCCGATGAATTCTGATAAACGAAATCGTAGGTAGTGACATCGGTGGAAGGATACTTTCCGCTTGGACGATAAATACGCTTTCTGTAGTGACTTCCTTCGGCATAGAACTCAAGATTCTGACTTGGAGTGAAAGTCAAACGCTCTGCAATTTGCCAATTGGTATATCGGTTCACTGTCTTGTTTCGAGAGTCAGTGATGAGAAACTCTGTGAGAGCAGGTGCCTCTCGACTGGTGTTCTGCCAACCATCTGTGTGTTGGAGTTGGAAATTGGTGTAGCTGTTCCATTTGCCAAAGTTAAGTCCGATGCCATTGTGCTGACGCACATCGCCGTAACTACCCACTCGAGTCTTGTTTTCGAGCATGACACCTTCTTGCTGATGCTTCTTGGTGATGATATTCACCACTCCTGCAATGGCATCGCTACCATAAAGTGCAGATGATGCTCCCTTCACGATTTCAATCTTCTCGATATTGTTTGGGTCAATCAGTCCTAAGTCGTTTTCTCCACCTACATCACCATGAATGCGCTTGCCATCGATGAGCACAAGGATATAGCTATTTCCTAATCCGTTCATTTGCATCTGGCTACCCATATCGCCCTCATTGAAATCGAAAGAAGCTGTCAGCATTCCCAACATATCCTCCACGCTCTTTCCTGCAAAATTCTTCAACGCTTTTCCACTAATCACTTCGGTCTGCACAGGTGCATTTTTCAGAAGGTGCTCCGTACCTGTTCCCGTCACCACCACTTCATCGAGATGCAAGCTTTTTGTATCAGAATCCTTTTGAGTTTGAGCAAAAGCCATCGAGCTGTATGCAAGCATTGCACACAACATGAAGTGTGGAGCGTAAAGCGTGAAGTGTGGAGCGTGAAGCGATTTCATTCGGATGGCATTTTTAATTTTTAAACAACAGCTTCAGACTGACATATACAGTTCGCCCAGGATTGAGCGTTGCATAATTGCTATTGTAAGGCCTATCATCAGTCCAATTGAAGATATTCTCTACACCAACTCCAGGCTCGAGGATGAATTGATTCAACTGAATAGAATGACGAGTCGTAAGGTCCCACATATTGTAGTGTGGCGCATAGCCATAACTTTCTGAGTATCTGCGACTATAAATGCGTCCATTGAGTGCCACATGGAGCGAATAGATGCCCCAGTTCTTTGCCCACTGCGCACCTACCGTCCAAGCATTTTTGATGGTCTTGTCGAGCGGTTTTTCCGTTTCTTCATCCTTGGCATCGAGATAACTAAAACCGCCTCTTACGGAGAATCCAAATCCCAAATATGCATTTGCATTTACATTCACTCCCAGCACCTTGGCACGATTGATGTTCTGGCGCTGACGTACGGTCTTGTGTCCATATTCCTGCATAGCTTTCTCCCCCGTAGCAATCGTGGCATAATCAATCATATCACGCACCTTGTTGAGGAAAACGTTTCCCGAAACAGAGAACCAACGGTAATTATATTCAGCATTGAATCCGAAGAAATTACTCTTTTCCGACTTGAGATTCTTGTTTCCAATCGTCATGCGGTCGGTTGTCTTAGCAATATCTGTAGCATAGATTTCACTGAGCGTTGGAGCCTTATATCCTGCTGAATAGTTGGCACGGAGATTCAAATCTCCAAGTGTGTACATCACAGATGCAGTGGGAGTAGCATAGCTGCCAAACACATTGTGATGCAAATATCTCACACCAACAAGTGCTTTCAATTGAGAAAGAATCTTCACTTCGTCCTGAGCAAAGAGAGCGATGGTGTTATCTGTCTCCTTATTTATATTATCAGAAACACTCTTCAAGGCATCGAAAACAAACTCCGTTCCTACGCTGAGCTTGTTATACTTGCCCAAATTGAAGATACCCTTCAATGCAGCATTGTGGTATCGGGTACGCTTTCTCAGTACATCCGTGCCTGCTTCAATCGTACCACTCTTTTTATAATAATCGTAGCTACTGTTGAAAATGTCGGTATTAAAATCCGCTGTGAGATAATTGCCGCCTTTAAGCAACCACTTGGCACCTACTCCATATCCATAGTTCTCGTGGTCCACATCATAAGCATACACGTCGAATGGTCTATCCGTTTTATTCCGATAATAGTTTCCTTCTGCATAGAAACTCAGTCTATCGTTGGCATCGAAGGTAAGTCGTTCCGTAACCTGATTGGTATGATAACCTGTAGAGGCAATCTTATTCGTTTCAACCAATTCGCCTTTTTGTTCTTCGTAAGGAGAGAGTTGCCAGCAATCCGACGTTTCATATTGATAAGAGGTGTAGCTTCCAATCTTGTCCTTCTGCACATTCACATTGATACTTTCTGAGGCACGTTTTTTGCTCCTTACTTTTGTGTCGCTCTGCACTGAGAGTGTGTTCTTGGCATCATCCGTAATGATATTGATAACACCACCTAAAGCATTCGTTCCATACAGTGTACTCGAAGCTCCATTCAGCAACTCGATACGCTTGATGTTATTCACATTGATTCTACGGAAAACATCATCTCCAGCCATTCTTCTTCCATTCAACAAAAACACGAAGTAATCATCGCTAAGACCGTTGAAATTCAGGAAAGTACCCATTCCATTTGTCATGGTAGTGAAACTTGGAGAAAGTATCTGAAGAGCCTCTTCAATGGTAGTGGCATTGGCATTGGCAATCTCTCTTTGCGTCAGCACTTGAACGGGTACTGGCGAATCTTTCAGCCTATGATGTGTACCAGTTCCTGTCACTACCACCTGTCCCACATTGAGGTTGCTTTCTTTCATCTTCAACAAAAGCCCCTGCTTACTACCTTCTACTCGTTCCGAAAGTGGCTCATAGCTGATGTGGGTCACACTCAACACATGTGCTCCATCTGATAAGCCTGTCAATTGGAATTCTCCTTTCGAATTTGAAACTGCCTTCTGCATGCTTTTATCCACACGTACATACGCACCAACAACTGGACGCTCAGTTTGAGCATCTACAATCCTTCCACTGATGGCAACTTGTGCCAACAAATGTGAAGAAAAGAGCATACATACTATGCTCAGCAACACATTCCTCTTCACTGCAAAAGTGTTAAAACAATTATTAATTCGAACACTCCCGCCGTCCTTAATCCCGAGGAACGCACGAGAATTCTCTTTCACAAATTGGCAGGTTTCCTGACTTTCTCCTGAAGAACGCCTTCCCAATTGAAACTTTTTCAATCAGTGGCATTGGTTGTTCTTACTAAAAACGGGAGATTACAGTAGCGGGCACTGTTCAGGTTTTTCACCTGATTCCCTTTTATATCTTGAACCGTAGTTCAAAATATCACCAATTACACTGCAAAGGTATGAATAAAAATTGTATCTTTGCAACATTTCTGCAAAAATCTTTTCTATTTTCACAAAAGTCCCTCAAATGAGTAATTCAGATCCTTTAGCTCAACGAAGTCAACCAGCGTCTCCTTCCTTTGAAACTGGAGCAAAAGAACAAAGCGATAGAAAGATTTCATTTCTGTTGGCAGCTACCAATTCGGGGTGTGGCAAAACTACGCTCACAATTGGTATTCTTCGTGCGCTGCAACGAAAAGGGATTGCGGTTCAACCCTTCAAATGCGGTCCCGATTATATCGACACGCAATACCATCGAATGGCATCGGGAGTGGAATCAGTCAATCTCGATGCCCGATTCACTACCGCAGAACACTTGCGTGAAGTGTTTTCACACTACTCACGAGATGTCAACGTGGTGGAAGGAGTGATGGGATTTTTCGATGGATACGACCGCCACCACGGCAGTTCTGCAGAAATTGCCTCCATCCTCGGCATCCCCGTCATTCTCATCATCAATGCCCGCAGCATGGCATATAGTGCAGCTGCCATCATCCACGGATTCAAAACCCTTCGCACAGACATTCATATAGCAGGAGTGATATTCAACCAAGTGGGAAGTGAGCGACATGCATCCTTTCTTCGCCAAGCCTGTGAAGATACCCATTCCCTCTGTTTGGGGTGCATCCCCCGCATTCCCGAAATGGAAATTCCTTCCCGCCACTTAGGTCTCTCCCTCGACAACGAACAACGCATTGAATCTCTCATCCAGCTTGCTGCTGATGCAGTGGAGAAGCACCTCGATTGGGAACAGATGATGAAGATGGAAGCCCCCTCCAACCTCAAAGCCCCCCTCCGTCTCCCCCGAGGGGGAGGGTTTCCGTCCGGATGGCTTTCTCCTCCCCTCGGGGAGGTCGGGAGGGGGCTTGGGCTGCACATTTCTATCGCTCGTGATTCAGCTTTCAATTTCACCTATCTTGAAAACATCGACCGACTCAAAGCACTCGGTCCCGTTACCTTTTTCTCACTATTAACCGACAAACAGATTCCCCCTTCTACCCATCTTCTCTATCTCCCTGGAGGCTATCCAGAATTCTTTCTATCTCAACTCAGTTCCAATCACTCCATGCTTGAAAGCATCCGCAACTTCATTGAAAATGGCGGACGTTGTCTGGCAGAATGTGGAGGAATGATGTACCTCTGCTCCAATATTGTTGGAATGGACGGAAAGACCTACCCTATGGCAAATATCCTGCATCAAACCGTCACCTTCCAAGGCATGAAACTCCATCTGGGCTATCGGGAATGGAAAGGAACCACCTCCGATGGTACTCCCTACCTCTTCCATGGACATGAATTCCACTATTCCCACATCGTCGAAGAAGAACCCCACACCCATCCATCACTTCCACATATTTATATATATAAGAACCTCCGAGCATCCTACATCCATATCTATTGGGGCGACAAGGACTTGCTACAACTATGGCATTAGTCCCATCCTCTCTCCTCCCCTCGAGGAGGACGGGAGGGGGCTTTTCCTAAATATTCGCTGGGTGTGAGACCTGTAATGCGCTTGAAGAGGCGGGTGAAATGGTGAGGGAAATCGAAACCGAGGAGGCGCGATGTCTCGCTGATGTTGTGCCCCTGCATCAGCAGACTCTTGGCTTGATTGATGACATAGTTGTGGATGTAGCCGATTGCTGTGCCACCCGTTGCCTTGTGGACGATGTCACCGAAATAGCGTGGAGAATATGCCAGTTCCGAGGCACAGTAGCTGACGCTAGGCAAACCGTGCGACAGTTGTCGGTTCTCGCGGAAAAACGTTTGGAGCAAATTGTGAAAGCGCTTCAGCAAGTCGTTGGCACCTTTGTCCTCTTCAGATAGTTGGCGTAGGTAGATACGGTTGCAATATTCCAATATCAAGCGCAGATAGCCCAAAAGAATGCTTCGGAGCGATGGCGAGTCATCGTGAGTCTGTAACTCTTGACGCATCTGAGTCACCAACTGCGTGATGCAGACCCACTCATCAGGCTCCATGCGCAGCGAGTCTGTGAAGAAATACGAGAAGAACTGATAGCGGTCAATCTGACGTTCCAGCTCAGATCCGTGGAGCAATGCGGGTGACCACAGCAGCACCCATCCACTCAGCGAGATACGCTCACCATTATCCTCCAGTCCGCCAATCTGTCCTGGCTCCACGGCAATGATGGAGGCGTCGCTCACCTGTAGCGTTTTCATGCCGTAAGAGAGAATCCGAGGAAAATGCCGCTGGATAAACAGTCCATACACACCGTAATTGTTCAGGCTATGTCGGAAGGGTTCCAGTTCATCGTAGTGGATGATGCTCACCAGCGGGTGCAGCACGGGTGCATCCACAAACCGAGCAAAGTCGTTAGGACTGTCAACTTTCAGTATCTTCTTCATGGCAATGGTATTTTTGCAGGATGATGATGCAAAGATATGAAAAAGCAGAAAAAATAGTCTAAAAATGGTATTGTTTTTATGATATTTATATAATTTCTGCGATATTGGTATATAAACAGCCAATATATGTAAAACTTATTTCATTAAAATGAAATATCTTTGCAATCAAAATGAGGAATGAAGAATGAAACTTCGTTAAACTTTAAACTTTAAACTATAAACGATAAGATTATGGGAGTAATGAAACAGATTCTTTTGTTTTTATCAGCCATGTTTTTTTGCTCTTGTTCATCAGAAAGTGAAGTGAATGCGCAAACTACTATGGATAAAATCTATATCACCATTGATGAGCAGACGCAAAGCGTGACACTCATCGACAATTCTGCCACCAAGGCACTGCTTGAAAAGCTGCAAAAAGCACCCGTTCATGTAACCCTCAATAGCAGTGGTGGTTTTGAGATATGGGGTCCACTGGGTTTCTCTCTGCCAACAAGCGACCAACAGATGACTGCTCACGCTGGGGATGTGATTCTTTACAATGGCAGCAACATCTGCCTGTTCTATGGTTCCAACTCATGGAGCTATACCCGCTTGGGCAAAATCGATGGTCTGTCGGAGAGTGAGCTGCGCACATTCCTGAAAGCAGGAGAAAGGAACATCAATGTTACGTTGTCGCTGACACCGGGCACATCAGCCATCAAGAGCACTAATGGTAATCGTCAGGAAGAAGGAGTATATTACTCTCTGAACGGACAAAAGCTACGAGTAACCAACGGCTCGTCGGAAATGAAGGCTAACAGTCCTTCCAAAGGGATATATGTAAAGAATGGTAAAAAAGTGGTCATATTATGATTCGATTCAAGAAAAGCAAAATATACAATGAGAAAAACATTCTTCACCACCATGCTGATAAGCACGATGCTCTTAGCATGTAACAACAGTCAACAACAAACAACAAACGAGAATATGAAACAGGAATTGGAACTGACACAGGAGTGGGATAAGGTATTCCCGCTAAGCGAAAAAGTGAACCACCGCAAGGTGACGTTTGAAACACAATATGGACTGACATTAGCAGCCGACCTCTATACGCCTGCAGCGAATGAAAAGTTAAAAGTGAATAGTGAAAAGTTGCCTGCTATCGCTGTCAGTGGTCCTTTCGGAGCCGTGAAAGAGCAGTCGAGCGGACTCTATGCCATGAAGATGGCTGAACGCGGTTTTGTAGCACTTGCCTTCGACCCATCTTATACTGGCGAAAGCAGCGGTGAACCTCGTCGCACAGCTTCGCCAGACATCAATACCGAGGACTTTATGGCTGCCGTTGATTTCCTTTCAAAACAAGACATTGTGGATGCCAACCGCATAGGCATCATCGGTATCTGCGGTTGGGGTGGCATCGCCCTCAATGCAGCAGCTGCCGACACCCGCATCAAGGCTACTGTTGCCGCTACGATGTACGACATGACCCGCGTCAGTGGCAACGATTACAACGATGCTTTCGACCTCGAAGAAGCTCGTCACAAAAATCGTGAAAATCTTTCCAAACAACGTCTGACAGACCCTCATGCGATGGCTGGCGGTGTGCTGGACACCGTGCCTTCTCAGGCTCCTCGCTTTGTTCACGACTACTACGATTACTATAAGACTGAGCGTGGCTATCACAAGCGCAGCGGCAACTCCAACGATGGTTGGCGCGTTATCGGCACACAGGCATACGCCAACAGCCGTTTCCTCTACTACATCAACGAAATTCGCTCTGCCGTTCTCGTGATGCATGGTGCTGATGCTCACTCACGCTATTTCGGAGAGGCAGCCTATCACTATATGGTAGATGGCAAAGCAGAAGGCTACAAGTTCATTGGCAAGCCAAACCCTAATCCAGAAAACAAGCAGTTGCTTATCATCCCTGATGCCTCACACTGCGACCTCTACGATGGTGGCTACGAAGAGCTAAAAGGTAAAGGACAGCCAAAAAACATGATTCCATGGGACACTTTGGCAGAGTTCTTCGAGAAAAATGTGTAATAAAGACATCGAAAAGTGAAATGAAAAGAATCTTATTATTTCTATTTGCAATATTCACTATGGCTATGGTAAACAGTCAGACATTGACAGAGCGTCAAAAAGGATTAGCGGCATGTGCCTGCCTGATGGCACAAGGTGATTTGGAGCGTTTGGAACCAGCAGTGCGCATAGCACTCGACAACGGAGTGACTATCAACGAACTGAAGGAGGCTTTCTCGCAACTCTATGCCTACACAGGATTTCCACGTTCACTGAATGCACTGGGCGTCTTGAGTAAGGTGTTGGAAAAAAAGCAGTCGAATTGGCAAGAGGGTAAGCCATGGACTCGTCCTGCCGAATGGGATGATGCTCGAAAGGCATACGAACTGGGCAGAAAGAACCAGACACAGCTCTCAGGTCGTCCTTTCAATTACGAATTCTGTCCGCAGGACGACTACTACCTGAAGTCGCATCTCTTTGGTGACATTTTTGCAGGCGATCAGCTCTCTGCAGCTGACCGTGAGATAGTAACTGTAGCAGCACTCAGTGGTCTCGATGGAGTTGCTCCACAACTTGCAGCACATAAGCAAGGTGCCGTCAACATGGGCAACAGTCAGCAGTTAGTGGATGAACTCTCTGCATGGCTCGACAGTGAGGGCTACACCCTGCACAGCAAATGGCCAAAGGGCGAGCCTAATCCATACGGCAAGTATTTCATTGGTCAGAGCTATCTGGCAGATGTTGGTGGTGGCGTGATGAATGTCACCTTCGAACCTCGTTGCCGCAACAACTGGCACATCCACCACAAGCAAGTGCAAGTACTCATCTGCGTCGCTGGTCGCGGTTGGTACCAAGAATGGGGCAAAGAAGCCGTTGAGATGACGCCAGGCACCATCATTGCGGTTCCTGCCGAAGTAAAACACTGGCATGGTGCTCAAAAAGACTCATGGTTCCAGCATCTCACCTACCATAAGGATGTGCAGGAAGGTGCATCCAACGAATGGTTGGAACCTGTGGACGATGCTGCTTATCGTGAACTATAATGATAGTTGGCTACCTGATGGATGAGAAGGACTGCTGTTATAGTGGCAAATGGAATAGACGTACCCTTTATCCTTGCATACGTATGTTTCAAACTTCACTTGCTCTTTCAGCCCGTTTGTAAACAATGAAGGGAGATCGTCGGTTAATCCTTCGCCAGTCAATTTAAGGGCAGCCTCCTTCTTGGTCCATAATTCAGTAAAGGCGATACAGGGGTCATCAGCGTTCTGCAAGTCCTTTATCTCTTGGGCATTGTAGCATACATGGCAAAGATTGAGGTCAAACTTCTTTTCAATCTCCTCTATGTCGCACCCAACAGGCTTGTCATCTATCACACAAAGTATCCCCTTTTTACAATGGCTAAGATTAAAGTGAATGTCGGGATAGTGCTTAAGCACAGGCTTTTCGTGCGCTAAATAGTCGAATTCTGGCATACAATCAATGCCATACCCCTCCTTCAAACCTCTTTTCAGAAGAAGATATGCCTCCGTGCATAAAACTCTGTCTATGAGAAATTTGAAACTTCGAACCTTGCGCACTCTCCACAAAGGAAGTTCGAGCATCTCATCCTCAAGCATCTGTTCAGACACCGCTGCTGGATTATCATAAATCTTTATAATCATAGGATATGTGACCTAAGGTCAAGTTTCAGGTTTCAAGTTTCAGGTTTCAAGTTTCATACTACTCCCCTCTCCCTTTGGAGAGGGGCTTAGGGTGAGGCTTTTTTCCCTATAATTCCAGAATCATGTTTACGAGGGCAGTGACGTCGGCTATGTCGATGTTCCCATCCCCATTCACGTCGGCGCACTCATGGTCGTAAAAGTATGGCTCTGCGTCATCTAAGCCCAAAATGATATCTACGAGGGCAATGACATCAGCGACGGTTATATCCCCATCCTTGTTAATGTCAGGATAGAAGAATTCCACGATGCTTTGAAATTCTTTCCAGAAATCAGCTTCCTCGTATGCTGCCTTGCAGCCTCTTGGCACATAGAGCGTTGCATTGGCGCGATTGCTGAATGTGTATGATTGAATGGTCAGCGGTTCCTTAATATCGACTTTCACGGTAGTCAGTTTGTTGCAAGCACCGAAAGCACTCATGCCGATGGATGTTACAGAACTCGGAATAGATACTTCGGTCAGTTCGCTACAGAGAGAGAACGCACCCCTGCCAATGCTTTCCAAACCATCAGGGAAAGTAACTGATTTCAGACTGCTGCAACCCGAGAAAGCCGTGGCGCCAAGGCTCTTCAGACTGCTTGGAAAAACGACCGATGTCAGTCCACTGCACCCATTAAAAGCATTATCTCCGATGGTAGCAACTCCTTCGGGAATAGTGACAGAGGCAAGGCTGGTACATTTCTCAAAAGCCTTTTCGCCTATCAATGTGACAGAGTTGGGAATAACAACTTCTTTCAGTCCGCTGCACCCAGTGAACATATAATTGCTGATGGTGGTCAAACTGTTGGGAATGGTGACAGAAGCGAGACTGGTGCAATTTTGAAAAGCATAAACGCCAATGGATGTCACGGAGTTGGGAATGACGATGGATTCAAGACCACTACATCCACTGAATGCATACATACCTACGCTTGTGATGCTGTTAGGAATCTCATACGATGTCAGGTTGTCACAATGATAAAACGCATAGTTGCCCAACTCTGTCACAGTGCTGGGGAGAGATACCGACTGAAGGATGCTGCAATACTGGAATGCCCAATGTCCTACTTTAGTCACCGTGTAGGTTGTACCTTTATAGGTGACTGTTTCCGGGATGACAACATCGCCTGAATAGGCAGGCGTGTTATTTGTTCCATTGAGCAAATAAGTCACAGTCGCATTGTTGCCTGAGAAAATGTAGTAAATACCATCCACTTTAGCATCATAAGTGGATGCCTCATTTGCAAAAGCGCAAAGAAAAAGGGGAAGCAGAAATGCAATAAGTCTTTGTTTCATAATTACTAAATGATTTTGAATGAGGTTCATAACAAGTTATTATTCTATCATTATTTAGTTCTGAATCATATCATCGAATTTCATCAAATACGTGTCATATTGTGTCTCGAACGGACGGAAAGGAGCGGCAATGGAGCCTGGGGAGACAAACATACGTCGCAATATCTCTGGCATCACATTGGACTTGATATAGTAGCTTTGGAAAGTGACACCCACGGGGCGATCACCTTTTTTCCATCCAGGGAAACTGGTCTTTGCAAACTTTGGACCCTGTCCACTCACGGCAGCATTAATCGTTAGCACGATACCCCTATCTGTCTGTTCAAAATTCAAATTCAGAGAATCGCCAGTGATGAGGATGCCGTTGCCCTCCTTATCAGAGAAGAAAGCTGCATCAATGCCACTATGATTACCCTCGAAGTAGAGATCATCCTTGTGTTTAGCCCAGAAGCCATAGCTGCATGCTTGATGCCGTCCTGGATAGCTGGCAAAAGGACCGTAGCCAATCCATTGAACACGGTCGATGCTGGAGTCAAGCAGATAGGCAAGTCCTAATTCCGAACGGAACACATCGGCTGTATCAGGCGAGAGCGTGAATGTCACCTCCTCACCACCCTCATTGGCACGACTCTGAATGTCGGCTTTTACTTGGGGATTGTCTATCGGCAACAGATACTTTTCAGGTATTCGTCCTTTCTGTGTCAGACGCTCACCCATGGTAGGCTTTCGCCCCGTACGCACCATCTGACGCTTCACTTGCACCGAACCGCTACCATGCCCCGTCCATTCCAACTTCGGTTTTTGGAGGACAAACGACTGGTGGAGGAAATGATGCCCCTGGGCATCCTCTATGTCAAAATGCAACAGACTGAGCCCATTCGTCTTAGGCAGGTCGAGGGCGTAAGTTGTGGAATGGTGAGGCTTGCAATCAGGACTGAAAGCACCTCGCATCACCGTGTCGCGATCGTTGGTAAGCATCCAGTGGAATGTGACATGATCCTTGAGATTCAGGAAGTCGTAGCGGTTGGCAATGGTGAGCACACCGTCATCAATGCCTTCAACAAATGCACGAGCATAGTTGTGCTGAAGTTCATAGTAGTTAGGCAGAGGCGTACGGTTGGCATACAACAGACCGTCTGTTCCTTTGTTACCATACATCTCGAAACCACCGTTCATGGACGTAAACACCCTCTCTTCATAGCCATAGCGGCTCTGAAGTGGCGAACTGAAAAGCATTCCCTGGTCCACCCATTCCCAGACCGACCCACCAGCGATGCATGGGGTGCGTTCTATGATTTCCCATTGGCGGTCGTGGTCTTCGAACGAGATTCCCAATGTATGCAGATACTCCGTAAAGATGACGGGACGGTCAGCACGCTGATAGAAATCGGCAACCTGAGAGGTTGTGGGATAGTGAGGCGCATAGATGTCCGCCACTTTGGGGAAGTCGTAGTTAAAGCGACGGAAATAAGAGCCTACCTGAGGATAACAGATGGGACGAACACTGTCAAGCTCCGTCTTTACATAATCACCCAGTTCTTCACAGATATCCGTCAGCGGATTCTCGTTGCCAAGACTCCAAATCATCACCGATGGATGGTTCTTATCGCGGAGGATAGTAGCCTGTGCACGCTGCTGAAGCATGGGATAGAAGCTGGAATCAGAAAGGTTCTTGTCACCATAGCCAAAAGGCACCTCATCGATGATGTAGAAACCCATTGAGTCAGCCAGTTCGTAAAAACGAGGCTCTCGAGGATAGTGCGAGGTGCGGATATAGTTGATGCTTGCCTCCTTCATCAGATGCATGTCGCGCAGGATGCTGGCATCGTTGATCACCTTGACTGTCACTGGATCAGTGGCGTGGGAGGTCACACCGCGTAACTTGATAGGCTGTCCATTGAGCTTCAGCACCTTGCCGTCTATCGTCAGTTCGCGGAAGCCAAACCGATGCTCAAACGTCTGGAGCGTCTTGCCCTTCTGAATGAGTTTGGTACGCAGCGTATATAAATAAGGTGTCTCGGCTGTCCACAACTGAGGGTCTTTGACCATCAAACTACCCGTATGCCCCGAAGAAACGATGTCGCCCTGGGCATTCAGAATCTCGTGCCACAGAGTAGTGTTCTTGCTTGCATGGGCTATAGCTACCATCACGCTCACTTCGCCCGTGTTGCGAGTGTGGATGGTGAGGTCGGAGAGATGTGTGTGAGGCACCGCCATCAGTGTCACGTCGCGGAAAATTCCGTTGGGTGCCCAATCGTCGTTATAGTCGAAATCGCTGCCTCTGAATCGCGAAACCACACGCATGGCAATTTCCTGCACCTCCGAATTCTTGTTGATATAGGGCGTGATGTCGAAGATGGCAGTGTTATAGGCAGAACGCCATGAACCCGCATGATGGCTGTTGATAAAAAGGTCGTAGCCATAGAGCACACCGTCGAAGCGAAGTGCTATGCGCATGCCCTTCCATGCCTTGGGCACGCTGAAAGTAGTTCGATAATAGCCAGTGAGCGAATCAGGACTATCATACTTAGGTTGGCAAAATCCGTATGCCTCCCAGCAACCAGGAACGGGAATTGTCCCCCACGTTCCATCCACTCCAGGTACGCTCTGCTCTTCCCTGATACCTTTCACCACCTTGAGCCTCCATTCGCCGTTGAGACTCTTCTTCATCGCAGAGTCAGTGACGGGCAGAATGCCGCTGAATGCATCAGAAACCTGCGCTCTTGCCACCGTTGCCGATAGGAGTAGCCAGAGGATGAATAGCACGTTGCGTATCATAACTTCTTGTATTTCAAGTCAATTTTAGTATATTTGCGTTCCTTTGGATTGTTCCAGTGCTCAAAGAGTCCGAGCGGCTGTGTCAGCGCCTTGCCCTCCTGCTGATAGAGGGTGCCACTCGGAGTTCGTGGGATGCTCGCCGCCTCGAGGAGATACTCATCGCAGTAGTTCAGACTGCCAAATTCAGGCCATTCGCCGATGATGATGTCCATGCCCACCGCATCGCAGGCAAGTTCGTCCTGCGACATGATGAGTGAGCAAGCCCAGTCACCATTGAACGGTTCTTTCATCCATTTGGGATTTGGTGCACCATTCACGTCGCGCGAGCCGTAGGTACCGTCAATCAAATACAGCAGCGCCTTCTGTCCCATATCCTTGTGTGCCATCCAGTCCACGAAAGTCTTATATTGCGGCTTGCCGTTGCGCTTGTCCTGACTCACGTTGTTGTGGGCATTCTGTCGCCAAAGCAGGTTGATGTCAGAGGCGCCGTACCAGTTCTTCGATGTTAGGGTCACACCCGGACCCGAGTGCGTCTTGAGCAGGGCTGAGTTGATGAGGTAGTCGGCATCCACGATACATTTCGCCAAACCTCGAGCCATCTTGCCGTTGTCAACGCTATAAACAATCTGTTCGGGATAGTACTCACACTTCTCACGTCCGTCACCGCCTATATTGTCAATCATACGCACCCGAGGAAATTCACGGTGTATCTTGTTGAAGATGGAATCGGTGATGGCACGGCTGGGTTCGCAGAGCACGATGTCCTGTTCTCGGATGCCACCATCGCGAACCATCGAGCGCACCAGTGCCAGCGTCACAAAAGGCGATGAGTTGAGTTCGATGGTATCGTGGTGCGTAATGGCATTGTTCAGATTCAGCTTCACGGCAATCATCTCCCCCTTCTTATAGCCTCGGGCACCCCGTCCGTGATTCTTGTTGAAGTGTCTGAACAAGGCACGCCATGCCTTTTTGGGCGATGCTTCCCCCGTCAATTCCACCACCGCCTCCTGTACCATGGCATCGGCTTTCGCCTGGTCGTTCCAGCGGTCCTCCACCCACAGTCCCGTCTTTCCGTCCCACTTCGCCACACCAGGCGCATGAATCCATGCCACGCGCCCTGGATGGATGCCACGCCCCACGCCTACCGCCTGGTTGGGACCGACAAGGAGCTTGGGTGCCTTGGCGTTGAATTCACCAAAGAACAGTCGGTCGCGGTTCACGGCATCGTCGAGCAGCTGGATGGTGGTCGAAGGACCGAGGTCGGGATTCTTCCAGCAACGGAGTTGCCAAACCACCCTACCCTCCTTGTCCACCTCGATGGCTTGCACAGGAGCATGGACCGTGTCCATCGGCTCTTTGTTCCATTCGTTGTACCAGTTGTTCACGAGGTGGTTGCCGTTCTTCAGACGCACCGTCTTCTGGGGTTGCGTCACACCGTAGTCCGTCGTATTCATCTGCCACACCGTCTGTCCTTGGCGGTTGATTTCCTGTATCAGACCCTTACGCCCCGTAATGAGCAGATTTCCCGTCTTGGGCATCTCCTCCACCGACCACGGCAGCATGCCCGTCCATCGATCCACCTCCTTGCCGTCAGCGGTAAACTCGTGAACACAACCCATCGCCATGTTCGCAATCAGGTAAGTGCCTCGGCTCGACAGGCGGGCATTGCGAAACTGTCCGTGTACCGAACCCTTCTCATTCGTCGGCAACTCGAACTCGCGCACGATACGCCTCGATGGAATCTCCATCACCACCGTCTTGGCGGGTTTACCATTCTGCACAAACACCACGTGTGAGCGTCCGATGGGCTGAATGGTATGAATCTCCGTCCCTTCGGGAGCGGCATATTGCCAAACAGTCCGTCCGTTGGCATCCATCTCAGCCACACCATACTGATGGGCTACGAGGATATGCCCGTCGGTCATGAGCACCGCATCGCTGATTTCGCCACGACCCAACAAGTCCTTGTAGCTCCAGCTGATCTGTCCATCCTTCACGATGAACATCCGTCGTTGTTTGCTTTGTCCAGCATAGAAGAATTGATGTCGCGATAGCGATTCATCGACACGAGCATCGGCTGGCTGAGCCACAGCACCCGCAATGCTCATGAGCGCAAAGAGAGAAAAACAGATAAATTTCTTCATAACATGATATTAGTTAAAGGATACCTACTTAAAACGACCATCGGTCCTGAATCTTCATCAAAATATTGCAAAGGTAGTTCTTATTTTTCATAGCACAAAGACTAATCAAGACTTTAGTAGGGGTAAAATGGGGAATATATAGATTTTGACCTCAAGAGAAAGCCCCTAAAAGCCCCAAAAGTTAGTGAGGTTCCGCCTATGCCTGTAATCATTCGCATCTTAGGCGCTTTTTTGTGCATCCCTGCTCTATTTCTTTTTCAATTTCATTGGGCCACGACTCCAGTACGTTCCCAACGGACTGACAGTACGTTCCCAACGGACTAAGAGTACAATTCCAACGGACAAGTAGTCCGTCCCCTATCGTACTGAAGTGAATCCCCTATAGCAGGAAAAATCCTTAGGAAGTTCAAATAGCACTGGCTCCCTGCCGATTCGCTTTTTCAATGGCAAGCCATCACAAACCCTCCATCAACCATGCGGAAAGGGATGCCCATCCCGCATGTGTGAGTAATTTAACTGATGATTACTCTTTTAAGACTCAAATCATCAAAAAATGAAGAGAAACCTTGCTTTTTCCAATGGATTCGCTTAATTTTGCACGATTTAATCACTTTTTATTAACCCATTAATTTCATTTCATTTATGAAGAAATTTTTTACTCTTGTTGCTTTGGCTTTCTCTGCCATTAGCATGAGTGCCCAGGAATCTGCCATCTATGCTTGGCAGGATGACTTCGAGGCTAACAACACAATCACATTTGCCGACGGTGCAAAAATCCAAATCACTGGTAACCCAGACAAAACTATCAGCAAAGGAAACAAAATCACTGTGAATGGAGAGGAATATGTCTCCATGAAGGTTTCGAATGGTGCCCAGAACACATACACTGCTCCTGAAGGCAAGCAGGTGTCGAAGGTGACATTCTACAGCTATGTCAATAAGGATGCACAAACGGACCGTCCTGCATTCTGGAAGGAAGTGGCTGACGTTACATACACTGTGGATGAGTGTGGCGAACTGATGTGCTTCAAGGATGGTGCAAACCCTGACGTTCGCTCCTACACGCTCCCTGCAGCTGCTGGTTCTTTCACTTTCACCAACTCTGGTGAGCAGCTCTGCTATGTGCTCGTTGTGGAATTTGGCGATGGTGCAACTCCAACTCCTCCATCTGGCGGCTTGGACATCGACCCTGCTCTCCCTGTTACTTTCGACTCTTGGAGTGCTTCTTTCCTTATCAAGAAGACTGACGTGAAGGCTGGTGATAAGTTCATCTTCACTGGTGAAGCTATCGAAGTGGCTGATTGGCAGTGGGGTCCTCAAGTGCTTCCAAAAAGCAATGCAGACTGGTCGGATTTAGGCGAAGCTTTGTCTTTGGCATCAGGCACTGCCACATACACTGTGACTGAGGATTATGCACAGGTTATCAACAACAATGGTGGACTTCGTGTTCAAGGTATGGGTTGCATCGTAACAGATGTGGCTTTCGAACCAGCCGGTGACACACCATCTGAAGATGAGGAAATCGTGCTCATCGAACAAGAACTCATCGCAACAGGATGGGGAAATCAACCAAATATCCTCAGTGACGGAGGTGCAGAGCTCAAGAATCTCGACGCTAAACCTGGTGATGTAATTCGCTTCTATATTGAGCCTATCGACCCAGCAAAACAATGGAATCTTGAAATCTTCGAAGGACACTGGACTCAGAAGTATGCAGCATTCTCTAACGATATTTCATACAATGAAGATGGAAGTGTTAAGGAAGATGTGCAAATTGTTGACCTCGCTGCTACTCCTTACGTAAGTTTGGAACTTACTCAAGAAATGATTGACAAAGCTTATCAAGCAGGTGGTTGGGGAGGTTCATTCCTACTCAATGGTGATAACACAAAGTGTACGAAAGTGACATTCAAAAGAAACACTGGTATTGCCGACAGTATTGCAACTCTCTCTACCACTACTTTGAATGATTCCCGCATCTACAACCTCTCTGGTCAAGTAGTTGACAAGAACTACAAGGGTATCGTTATCTGCAATGGCAAGAAGTTCTTGCAGAAGTAAAAAGGAAACAAAAACAAGCCCCTCTCCGTCTCCCCCGAGGGGGAGTGAATAACCATCCAGATGGCTTTTCTCCTCCCCTCGGGGAGGTTGGGAGGGGGCTTCCCATTGCGACTATCTGGCAATGCGTCAGGTAGTCGCTTCTTTTTCTTATCTTGACCACAACAATGCCACTGCTACGCAATAATGTGCAGGTTTTTACGTTATATTTTAGAAAGAATCAGCTCTCCTGCCCATCCGGATGGTTTTCTCCTCCCCTCGGGGAGGTTGGGAGGGGGCTAACTATTATAATCGATGAAAAGACTCACATATATCTTCGCTTGCGTGATGGCATTGGGAACGCTCTTCTTCAGTTGTTCAGAAGAAGAACAGTTCACTTCCAGCACCAGCGCACGACTCAGCTTCGAATCCGATACCGTTCGTTTCGACACGGTTTTCACCACCATCGGCAGTTCCACCAAGCGATTCAAGGTTTTTAATCGCAACAAGGATGGCATCCGCATCAGCTCCATTCGCCTTGCAAGCGGTGGCGCCAGTGGTTTTCGTATCAATGTGGATGGGCATAGCGGTGCTTCTCTCACCGACATCGAGATTCTGAAAGAAGACAGTCTTTTCATCTTTGCCGACATCATCGGAAAGCCCAAGAACGTGGACTCCCCTATCCTGGTACGCGACTCTCTCATCTTCCATTTGGAAAGTGGTAAACAACAGCAAATCATCTTGGAAGCAATAGGACAAGACGTCGTCATTCTAAAAGCGAAAACGATTGACTCCAACACGGCTTTTTCTGCCAATCGCCCTTACCTGATTTACGATAGTTTGATTGTAGCACCAAATGTCACTCTCACCATTCCCGAGGGTACTACGCTTTGTTTCCACAACAGGGCATATCTGGGTGTGTATGGCAAAATCGTCTGCAATGGTTCATTGGAAAAGCCTATCACCTTCCGCGGCGATAGAACGGACAAGATTTTCCCATACTTGCCTTACGACCGCATGGATGCGCAATGGGGAGGTATCACGCTCTATAGTTCGAGCGGAGACAATTATTTCAACTACGTGGATATTCATGGAGGGAATTGGGGTATCGACTGCACCACCTCGTTGTTTGTCGGTACGAAATTCAACATCGAGAATTCGGTGATTCACAATGTGAAAGGTTTCGGACTACGAGAGTATTACATTGCAGGAAGTGTCATCAACAGCCAAATCACAAATGCAGGAAATGATTGTGTCAGCCTCATTGGTGGGTATGTGGATTTTGTTCATTGCACCATTGCTCAGCTTTATCCTTGGGATGGAAATCACGGCGTTGCGCTCCATTTCGCCAATGTTCAAGATAGCATCATCTATCCATTGGAACATGCTTACTTCTATAATTGTGCCATCACGGGAAGTACAAAGGATGAAATCGTAGGTGAACAAATAGAGAATGCGCAAGCTGCCTTCAACGTGAATTTCTTGAATTGTTTGGTGAATATCAAGTTGACTGGCGAGGAAGGGGAAGGCATCCACCAGATGTTTGCTACTTCGGTGAACGAGGTAGCTCCTTTTCATGCTAAAGATTCAACAAAAGTGAAAGACGACGATATTGTTTGGGGAAAGAAAAACTTCAAGGAAATCAACAACGAAATATATTACTATGATTTCCGCCTCGATTCTCTTTCTCAAGCTCGCGGCATCGGAAATGGAGATTACGTGAAATATGCTCCTGTGGATAGGTTGGGAAAACAACGTCCAACCAGCAAACCCGATGCTGGATGCTATCAATATAATTAAAAATGGAAGCCCCCTCCCTGCCTCCCCGAGGGGAGGAGAGAGACCATCCGGATGGCTTCTCTCCCCCTCGGGGGAGCTGGAGGGGGGCTTTACTATGATAAGAACTTAATCAGCACACCAGCTGCAACGGCGGAACCAATCACACCTGAGATGTTGGAAGACATGCAGTAGTTGAGGACGTGGTTCTTTGGATCGTACTTTGTAGCGATTTCGTTACAAACACGGCTTGCCATTGGTACGGCTGAAAGTCCTGTTGCACCAATCAGTGGGTTGATTTTCTTCTTCACAAAAAGATTCATAATCTTCACCATTGTGATACCTGCAGTGATGGAGAGTGCGAAGGCAAGGAATCCACCAATAATGATACCGATGGTAGTCCAGTTGAGGAATGCCTGAGCAGTCATCGTAGCACCCACACAAAGTCCGAGGAACACCGTTGCCGTATTCATGATGGAATTGGAAATGGTGTCGAACAAACGACTGGTATCGGAACCAATTTCCTTCAACAAGTTACCGAACATCAACATACCAATCAGACTCACTGCCGTTGGCACGAAGATGGCTACGATGGTAGTCACTGCGATTGGGAAGAGAATCTTGATGGTGCGCATGTTCTTGATTTCGTTCTTTGCAGGGAACTTCTTGTCCTGCTCCTTCATGTTGATGGTCAACTCTTTCTTCGAGCAAGTGAGTCTCACAACAAGTGGAATGATAACAGGAACAAGTGCCATGTAGCTATACGCAGCGATGGCGATAGGTCCAAGAAGATGAGGAGCCAACTTAATCGTTGTGAAAATGGCAGTAGGTCCATCAGCACCTCCGATGATACCGAGGCTAGCAGCTTCCTTCAATGTGAAACCCATCAGCACGGCACAAATCAATACGAGGAAAATACCGAACTGAGCAGCAGCACCGAAAATGGCAAGACGCAAGTTACGGAGCATAGGACCAAAGTCGGTCAATGCACCCACACCCATGAAGATAACAGGTGGGAGGAATCCCGTCTTGATGAGCATGTAGTAAAGGAAGTTCATCAGTCCGAGGTCGTGTGCAATGGCAGGCAACGACATTTCCCAAATGTTATAAGTATGCCCATCCTTGATGATGGTACCGTCCTCTGCAGCCTGGAGCACTCCCATGTCGCCTCCTGGGAAGTTAGCGATGAGCACACCAAAACCGATTGGAATGAGAAGCAGTGGTTCGTAATGCTTCACAATGCCTAAATAAAGAAGAAGAAAGGCAATGAGATACATGACGATGAACGACGGATCAGCGATAATACTGCTGAGCGCGGTCATTTCATATAGTTTCTGAAATATTTCAACCATTATTGTAAGTTTTTGAGTTTTTAAGTTTTTGAGTTTTTGAGTTTTAACAACGGAAATATCAGAAATTTTTCGGAAAATCGGAATCTATAGCTCTGCGTAGCCAAATTTTTAAGAACCATCGGATGAAAAACATCTTTCTTTTCTGTTTTTCCGTTCTTTTCCGTTTTTTCCGTTGTTAGTTTTCGCGGAGATGTGTAACTTCGTTAAACGTTAAACTTTAAACTTTAAACTATATAGATTATCCTATCTTCATGATTACATCGTCTTCCTCAACTGAGTCACCCGAGTTGACGAGGATAGCAGTGATTACACCGTCGCGATCTGCCTTGATAGCATTGTAGGTCTTCATTGCCTCAATGTAGCCAACCACATCACCTTCCTTCACGGCATCGCCCACATTCTTAGCCACTTCGCTGCTGTCCTTCACACGATAGAACTTACCCTCAAGTGGAGCGAGCAAGTCTGCACCTTCTCCAGCTGGAGCAGAAGCGAGAGCAGCTATCTTGGTGTCGGCTGCGGCAGGCACTTCGCCACCGTATGCGATGTCCACCTTGTAGTTCTGTCCGTTTACATTCACCGTGATGGTCTTTGGCAACTCAGCAGGAGCAGCACCAGCAGCAGGAGCATTCTTGGCAGCCTTACGCTTAGCGAGGTCAGCTTCGAAATCAGCCTTTGCCTTACCGCTCTTGTATGCCTCATACTGCGTTGGGTGCATAGAGTACTCGAAGAGTTCCTCATCGTCAGGACCAAGTTCCCAACCCTTCTCCTCCATCTTCTTGCGATAGTCGTCGAGGTCGTCTGGGTAGTTCTCTTGAGGGTCGGTATCGAGGAACTGGCGTCCTTCAGCCTTTGCCATCTCTACAAGTTCAGGAGCAACAGGGCCAGGCAAACGACCAGCCTTACCAAGAATCATATCCCAAATGGTGTCGGCAATCATAGACCAACGCTCCTTGCCTTTCTCCATCTGAATCACATTCATCAGCGCGAGGTTCTTCACGTACTGGCTGAATGGAGTGACGAGGCATGGGAAACCCACCTTTGGCCAAACGTATGCCACTTCGTCGAAAAGCTTGACAAGGATTTCGTCGGTGGAGAGTTCCTTCTGTCCGTGCTTTACCTTCCACTTGTTGAGGGAAGTGAGGTTTTCTTCAAGGTCTGTCATCAACGAACCCATCATACCGCCTGGAAGACCTGGCTTCACGAGCAGAGAGTTGTTAATGCGGTTGAGCTCTGGACAATAGTATCCGAGGAAGTCGTCCATCATTTCCTGAATCTGAGAACGTACCTCCATGTATGCTTCCATATTGATTTCCTTCACCTTGAAACCAGCATCCTTCAGCATTTCCTGCACTGCAATAATATCAGCGTGTCCTGTACCCCATGCCAATGGAGCCACAGCTGTATCTACATAGTCGCAACCATTTTTGCAAACTTCGAGGATGCTTGCCATGTTGAAACCAGGACCCGAATGAGAGTGATACTGAACAATGATGTCCTTCTTATATGCCTTGATACCAGCCACAATCTTACCAAGAGAATCTGGACGGCCAATACCTGCCATATCCTTCAAGCAAATTTCGTCAGCACCTGCATCGATGAGTTCCTTTGCCAAATCCACGTAGTATTTCACCGTATGGATTGGAGAATGAGTCATACAGAGCGATGCCTGAGCAATCATACCTGCAGCCTTAGCATACTTGATGGAAGGAATGATATTGCGAGTGTCGTTCAAACCACAGAAAATACGAGTGATGTCAGTACCCTGAGCCTTCTTCACCTTATAAAAAAGTTGACGCAAGTCCTTTGGACATGGACTCATGCGGAGTGCGTTGAGTGCACGGTCGAGCATGTGGGTCTGAATACCTGCCTCATGGAAAGGCTTGGTAAATGCACGCACTGCCTTATTTGGATTCTCTCCATAAAGGAGATTCACCTGTTCAAAACCACCGCCATTTGTTTCAACGCGGTCGAAGCAGCCCATCTTGATAATTGCAGGAGCCACCTTCACAAGCTGGTCAACACGTGGCTGATACTTGCCAGCACTCTGCCACATATCACGGAAGACCAAACTGAATTTTACTTCTTTTGCCATAATGCTTATTGAGATTTTTTAGATTTTCTGAATTTTTGAAACAACACCCTTGCCTCCAGTCAGTTGACTTACCGCTGCATCAATGATAGACTTAGTCTGAGCGTCAACAGGAGTCGCGACACTGCCCATCGCTGCAACTTTCTTCTGAGGAACCTGCTCCTCAGGTGCAAACTTATTGACTAATGCTATCAGACCCTTGCCCAAGAAAATGACAATGAGCAGAATCATAAACACAGTCAACATACCAACTACAAGAAGCTGTAGAGCTCCACCAATGATATCCATAACTTATTTATTTAATGGTTTAATTAATTTCATCTTGCAAAGTTACTCAAAATTCATCATTACTTAAAACTTTTTACTTGACAATTAGAGTTTTTTATGAAAAAAGAAGAAAGGCACAAATAGTTCTGAATAAATATTCAAAATGTATGCGACAAGAAAGACACAAATAGAAAGAACAAAAGCGAAAATCCAACAATTATTCAGTGTTTTAATGAGATGTCTTATTTTATATTTAGAAGATACTTATTAAACCATATTTCGTTCAATGCGTCAAAACTAAAACAACTCAATTTTTTATCTATAAACTACTAAACTAACAAATTGATAATCATTTTTGATGATGAAGACACAAAGTAAATCGCTGAGGAGAGGACTTCTCTGTGCTGCTGTATGCGTAAGTTCTTCAATCTACGCTCAATTCCCTCCATTCGGCATGGGTGGTGGAATGTCACCATTTGGAGATTTGCCCTCCTACCCTACACCTGAACCAAAAGAAATCGACGTCGAGAATTTGGCATCCGAACTTCCACTGGTAATTATTGAAACGGACCAAAAGATTAATTCCGCAAAGAAGGTGGAGGCACACATGAAGATTGTGGAAAACAAAAAGGGAAAGTTGAACCACGTGAATGACACATGCCTCAACTATGAAGGAAACATTGGCATCAAATGGAGAGGAAATAGTTCCTTGGCTCTGAGTCAGAAGAAATACACCATAACTACAAGAAATGCAGATGGACAATCCGTCGATGTGAGCCTATTGGATATGCCGGCAGAATCGGATTGGGTGATGCTTGCTCCCTACAACGATGTATCGCTGCTTCGCGATGCTTTCGCTTTCGAAATGTGGCGCGAAATGGGACATTGGGCACCTCGTACTCGCATGGTGGAAATGATTCTGAATGGCAAATATGTGGGTGTCTATGTTCTGTGTGAGAAAATCAAAAGGGGAACAAATAGAGTCAATATCAATCGACTGAAAGAATCAGATATTGCTGGACGAGATTTGACGGGAGGCTATATTCTGAGAATCGATGCTGTGGATGAAGAAGATGCCACTTTCACTTCTAAAGTGGAAGGTGTTGGAGGTGGATTCATGGGAAGCCATGTCTCTTGGGCTTGCATCTATCCAAAGAAGAGTAAATTGAAAAAGGAACAGTTCGATTACATCCATCAATTCATCGATGATATGGAATTAGCTATCCAATCAGATAGTTTTACTGATGCTTCAAATGGATATGCTAAATATATTGATGTAGAGTCATTTATTGATTACTTTTTGCATACTGAATTCACACTCAATGCCGACGGATTGAGAAGAAGTACTTATTTCTATAAAGAGAAACAGAAAGCTGACGGAAGCGGAGGAAAACTTCATGCTGGGCCTGTTTGGGATTACAATTTGGCATTTGGAATTGGTGGATTCAATGGAGCGGACAACATCGAATCGTGGGTGTATGAAGGAGGAGATACACAACCTATTTCTGCATTCTGGGGACGCCTTTTGGAAGACCCTGCTTATCGAAAAGCGGTGAAAAAGCGTTACGAGGAATTGAGAAAAACCGTGTTGAGTGATAAGAATATCAATGCCTTTTTCGACAAATATGCGCGTCTGCTGAAGAAAGCGCAACAACGCCACTTCGACACCTATCCCGAACTATTGGCATCGGAGGAAGAATTGATAGACATTGCCAAAGCAAAGAAGGAAGGTAAATCCAACAATCCATTTGGAGGCATGTTTGGTGGATTTCCACACATGGGAGATAGTATCGACAATCCTTTTGCCCACATGCCTGAAGGGTTTCAATTCCCAGAAGGTGGATTTCCACACATGGGAGATAGCATAGGCAATCCTTTTGCCAATATGCCAGAAGGGTTTCAATTTCCGGGAGGAGGATTTCCACACATGGGAGATAGCATAGGCAATCCATTTGCCAATATGCCTGAAGGATTCCAATTCCCTGGAGGAATGCAAATGCCCGAAGGGTTCGAAATGCCTGAAGGATTCGGGAATATGGGTGGTATGATGCTCCGAATGTTCCAAGGCTATCGAGTTGGCTCCTACGAAGAGGAAATAAAAACTATCAAGAAATGGTGCTCAGACCGACTAAAAGTGATGGATCGTGTTATTTCCGAATTTGATGGACCTTTCGTGTTAAAGAAAAAGGAAAGACAAAAGATGCCAGGCTTTCCTTTTGGATTCAACTAAAGTATCAAATACAAGATTAATGGTTCAACCATAGTTACACATACAAAACACTGATACAAAATCCCCAATGGTACTTTGCTTTTTCTTAATAAGAACCAAGCAAAATCGCCATTGGGGATTCACTTCATTTTTATAGGGGACAAACTCAAGTTAATCCCCTATTTCGCTGTTGTCAATCCCCTATAACGTTTGAGTCGTGAGCCTTTAGCGTTTGAGTTGTGAGCCTATAGCGTTTGAGTGAATCCCCTATTCCGTTGAAGTAAAGCCAAAAAGAAAAGTCGCCTCAAAAGAAGACGACTTTTCAATATGTTTTTTAAGAATAATATTAACGCGAAATGCTAATAGGAATTAGTCCTCAACTACGATTGGTTCGTACTTAGGAACAAGAGCCTTCATGATGGACCAACCAATGAGGTATGCAACTGCACAAATGCAGAAGACAATCATGTAAGCTGCAGGCTTGCCTTCGAAACCGAAGAATGTGAATGCAGAACCTTGTCCTTCAGCATAAGTAAAGAGAACACCTGAACCCTTGTTGATGAGGAATGAACCAATACCTCCGGCCATTGCACCAATACCAGTGATGGTAGCAATTGTTGACTTAGGGAACATGTCACCAATTGTGGAGAAGAGGTTAGCAGACCAAGCCTGGTGTCCAGCACCTACGAGACCAATGATAATTGCAGGCCACCATGCGCTATAAGCACCAAGAGGCTGAGCAAAGAGTGCGAGAACAGGAAGACATGCAAACAGCAACATAGCACGCATACGTCCTGCGTATGGGTTCATACCCTTCTTATCCACGAAGTAAGTAGGAAGATAACCACCACCAATTGAAAGTATTGTTACGATAGCGTAGAGAGTGAAAATCAAGAGGATAGCCATTGTGGAATCGGACTTATAGCCATACTGGTCTGAGAAATAAGCTGGAGCCCAGAAAAGGAAGAACCACCAAACACCGTCTGTCATGAACTTACCTACGATGAAAGACCAAGTCTGACGGAATGTGAAGCACTTCATGAAACCAATAGTCTTCTCTTCCTTAGCTTCCTGCTTGTTCTGCACTTCAGCCAAATCGGTATCCTGCTCGATATAGTTGAGCTCAACCTGATTCACATACTTGCTCTTGTGAGGTTTGTCATAGAGGAACACCCAAAGTCCCATCCAAACATAACCGAGAGCACCAATGATGATGAATGCCATTTCCCAACCCCAAGCACGAGCAAGGAGAGGAATAGTTGCTGGAGCCAAGAGAGCACCAACAGATGCACCTGCATTGAAAATGGATGTAGCAAATGCACGGTCTTTCTTAGGGAAATATTCAGCTGTCACCTTGATGGCTGCAGGGAAGTTACCTGCTTCACCAAGTGCAAGAATCATACGACAAATGAGGAAGAGAACAACACTGGTGGAAGCGATGGCGAGGGCAAGGCCTGAACCAGCCTGTACCAAACGAAGAGCCTCAATACTTTCAACACCTTCAATATTCATTGTGATCCATCCACAAGCTGCATGGAGACATGCACCTGTTGACCAAACGAAAATAGAGATGAGATAACCTTTCTTGGTTCCCATCCAGTCGATAAACTTACCAGCAAAGAGGCAAGCTACGGCATAGAAAATTGAGAAAACACCTGTGATTGTTCCGTAATCACTATCAGTCCAGTGGAACTCAGGTGCAATAAAGTCTTTCCATGTGAGCGACAATACCTGTCGGTCCATGTAGTTCACAGTTGTTGCAAAGAACAACATAGCACAAATTACCCAACGATAATTTGTCATTTTAGCTGTCTGTAATGGTGCCATAAATGATATTTAGTAAGTATTAAAGTTTCGAAACAGGTGCAAATTTAACAAATATTTTATAGAAATAACAATAATTCCGTTCAAAAAACAGAATAATCGTCCATTTCAGCCCGACTTAACTCTATTTCAACGCCACAACCCGCACATTCTGTCGCTACAATAGGCGGATTTTCCTTCAAAATACTCAATTTGATGATTTTGATTTCCTTGAATCTTTCAAACAAAGATTTCATCATGCGGAATGCCACATGCTCCAAAAGTTTCGATGGAATCGACATTTCCCGCTGCACAATCTGATACACTGCTCCATAGTTAATAGTGCCCGAGAGTGAATCATGCAACATGGCTTTGGTGAAATCTGTAGTGATTTCAATACCTATTTTATAATATGCACCCATGGTGTGCTCCTCAGGGAACACACCATGGTAGGCATAAATGCGTATGTCTTGTAAGATGATTTTTTGCATATTATCCGCATCGTGAAGCGCCACAATCCTTGCAGATGAGGCAACCTTCTTGATAAACTAAGCTTTCGTGTCCACAAACAGGGCACTTCTGTCCCTTTGCCTCCGTTCCATCTTGGATATATTTCTTCAGAGCACGCTCCACACCATTCTTCCAAGTGTTGATGTTCTCGTTACCCAAAGAAAGCTGGTTAACAAGTTTGATAACATTGGTAAGAGGCATACGATAGCGGAGCACACCAGAAATCAACTTAGCATAGTTCCAATACTCCTTATTGAATTTTTCGGAGAGTCCTTCAATAGTGGTCTTGTAGCCTCGACGATTCTCAAACTGGAAGTCGTAACGCTTGTTGCCTTCTTCGTCTATGCTCTTGATAATATGTCCCTTCACAACAGTCTTTGGCAAAGCAATACCATCTTCATCATCGAGCACACCTGTGAAGATTTCGTATGGATAACCATCGAGAAGGCCTACGAATGCCACCCACTTTTCTTTGTTGTTCTGGAAACGAACCACATCGCAGTCGAGGCTCTTTGGACGAACTTCTGTTACGACAGGAGGTTCACAATTGCATTCCTTCTTGTTGTCTTTCTTGTCTGATGTTGCAATCAAAACACCTGCACGAGAACCATCACGATAAACAGTACAGCCCTTGCAACCACTTCTCCAAGCTTCCACATAGAGTTCATTCACCAAATCTTCACTTACATCGTTTGGAAGATTGATAGTAACGGAAATAGAATGGTCAACCCATTTTTGAATGGAGCCTTGCATACGAACCTTCTCACGCCAATCCACATCGTTGGCTGTTGCTTTATAATAAGGAGACTGCTGCACAAGGGCATCAATTTCTTGCTGAGTGTATCTCTTTTCAGTATCGATATTGTTCACTTTCATCCAAGTGAGGAATTTTGGATGATAGACAATATATTCTTCGAAGGAATCGCCTGTCTCATCAACAAAATCAACATGCACATTCGTATCGTTTGGATTTACCTTGCGACGACGCTTATAGACAGGCATAAAGACTGGTTCAATACCAGAAGTTGTTTGAGTCATCAAACTGGTAGTTCCCGTAGGAGCAATCGTCAAACAAGCAATGTTGCGACGTCCGTATTGAGCCATTTCTTCATAGAGAGCAGGATCCACACTCTTGATACGATTGACAAATGGATTGTTCTTCTCTCGTTCAGTATCATAGATGGCAAATGCACCACGCTCCTTTGCCATCTGTACTGATGAGCGATAGGCTTCGATAGCAATGTTCTTATGGATATCTGTAGAGAAATAAGTGGCTTCAGGAGTTCCGTATGTAAGACCCATAGCGGCAATCATATCACCTTCTGCAGTGATACCAACACCTGTGCGGCGACCCTTGCTACTCTTATCATAGATTTTTTCCCAAAGATGACGCTCAGAACCCTTAACTTCTTCGTTTTCAGGGTCGGACTCAATCTTTTCCATAATCAGCTCAATCTTCTCCAGCTCAAGGTCGATGATGTCATCCATAATTCGCTGTGCCAAACCAACATGCTTGCGGAAAAGCTCATAATTGAACTTAGCATCCTTGGTGAAAGGATTCTCCACATAGGAATAAAGATTGATGGCGAGAAGACGACATGAATCGTAAGGACAAAGAGGAATTTCACCGCAAGGATTAGTGGAAATGGTCTTATAGCCCAAGTCTGCATAGCAATCTGGCACAGACTCACGAATAATCGTATCCCAGAAGAGAACGCCTGGCTCAGCAGATTTCCATGCATTGTGCACAATCTTTTTCCAGAGTTGAGATGCATTCACTTCTTTTACATAGGTTGGCTCATCACTATCGATTGGGAATTGCTGAGTATAAGCCCTTCCTTCCACAGCCGCCTGCATGAAAGCATCATCGAGACGAACAGAAACATTGGCACCCGTCACCTTGCCTTCTGTCATCTTTGCATCAATAAAGGATTCTGCATCTGGATGCTTAATGGAAACAGAAAGCATCAAAGCTCCACGACGGCCATCTTGTGCCACCTCACGAGTGGAGTTGGAATAACGCTCCATAAATGGAACCAAACCTGTAGAGGTAAGAGCTGAATTCTTTACAGGAGTTCCTTTTGGACGAATGTGAGAAAGGTCGTGTCCTACACCACCACGGCGCTTCATCAACTGAACTTGTTCTTCATCAATTCGTATAATTGCACCGTATGAATCAGCAGGTCCATCCAATCCAATCACAAAACAATTGGAGAGTGAAGCAACTTGATAGTTATTGCCAATTCCAGTCATAGGACTTCCTGCTGGAACAATGTAGCGGAAATGGTCGAGCAGGTCGAACACTTCTTGTGCAGACATTGGATTCGGGTATTTCTGCTCAACTCGTGCTATTTCATTAGCAATACGCCAATGCATATCAGCAGGAGTCTTCTCATAAATATTACCATACGAATCCTTCATGGCATATTTATTCACCCAAACTCGTGCAGCGAGCTGGTCGCCGTCGAAATAGTTCAAAGAAGCTTCGTATGCCTCTTCGTATGTGAACGTTTGTTTGTTTGTTTCCATTATTTATTTTTTGCAGTTTTATTTTTGTATTTTTGTAATATCAATTAAAGCAATATTTCTTTGTCATTCAAGGTATTTCAACTATCTCCTTTCTAAAAAACAATTCCGCAATTTGTGAATGAAACCCATTCTGCAGTAAAATATGTGTAACCAAATAGAGAATAAAGTTTGTGCTTGTGTTTTGTGTCGAGAAAAGGAAACATTCACAAATGCGAAATCGATTGCAAATTTACAATACGTTTTTGACTTTTCAAAATATTTCAGCAAGAATTTTTAAAAATAATGAAAGTTTTCCAATTTCAAAATCTATATAATTGATTTTCAAAACTTTAATATTTTTGACTCATAAAAATGTTTCCCAAAAATGAAAATTTGATATAAATTAATTCATTTATAATTTGCTCAAAATCGACAAGTTCATTAACTTTGCATAAGTTTATTATTCACCAAAAATTAACTTTTTCTAATGATTACAAGTATTGAAAACAGACGAACAATTCGCAAATACAAAGAAAAAGATGTGAGTGAAGTTCTTCTTAATGAATTACTTACTACAGCATCAAGAGCCGCAACAATGGGTAACATCCAATTATACAGCGTTGTTGTAACTCGCGAAAAGGAAATTAAAAAGGCTTTGTCCCCACTCCACTTCGGACAGCCCATGGTAGAAAATGCACCTATCGTTTTAACTTTCTGTGCTGACTTTCACCGTTTCAACCAATGGTGCGAATTGAGGAATGCAAATCCAGGATACAACAATTTCCTTTCTTTTATTAATGCTGCATCTGACACTTTGCTTTTTGTACAAAATTTCACGACGCTTGCAGAAGATGCAGGTTTAGGTACATGCTATTTAGGCACTACAGTATATAATCCCAAAGGTATTATTGATATTTTGCATCTACCAAAACTCGTCTTCCCTATCGCAACAATTACAGTGGGCTGGCCTGATGAATCTCCTGAACAAACGGATCGCTTGCCTCTCTATGGTATCATACACAATGACACTTACAAAGATTATTCAGAGGAAGACATCAACTCCATCTATGCTTACAAGGAATCTTTGCCAGAGAATCTGCATTTCGTTGAAATCAACAAGAAAGAGAATCTTGCTCAAGTATTCACTGATTGCAGATACACAAAGGCAGATAATGAATCTATGTCTGAAGGATTGTTAGAAGCACTCAAGCAACAAGGATTTCTTTGATAAAAAATGAAAGGGTTAGCAGTTCTGAAAATGTATGCTAACCCTTTCGAAATAACGATTTAGTATCTTTTTTTGATAGAGCTATTTATTTCAAAATAGCCTCAATATCTCTCACATCTTGACGGAACTTAATATCGGTTTCCATCATAGTTTTCACCAAATTGATGGAATGAAGAACCGTTGCGTGATTCTTTCCACCGATAGCACGTCCTATTTGCACAGTAGTTTCGTTGGTATATTGGCTGGCAAGATAAATGGCAATCTGACGCGCTCTTACGATTTCTTGCTTTCTACTCTTGGAAATAATCACCTCTTCCTTCAGATGATAGAATTCACAAACCTTGTGGGTAATTTCTTCAATTGACGTGTGACTCTCCTCAACATTCACAAATCGAGGAAGAATCTTCTTTACCAATTGCATCGAAATGTCGCAATTTTCCACAATGGAATGTGCAATCAGTGAATTGATGATGCCTTCCAAGTCTCGCACACTCTCATCCACATTCTCTGCAATAAAGCGAATCACTTCATCAGGAACATTCAAGCCCTCCATTCTGACATTGTTCTTCAGAATTTGATAGCGCAATTCCTTCGTTGGCTTTTCTATTTCAGCCTGAAGTCCCCACTTGAATCGTGTGAGCAATCTATCTTCCAAATCCTGTATTTTCATTGGAGGACGATCTGCCGTTAGAATCAGTTGCTTGTTGTTCAAATGCAAATGATTAAAGATGTGGAAGAAAGTATTCTGAGTTTTAGTCTTTCCAGCAAATTCTTGAATATCATCAAAAATCAAAACATCGATAGTCTGATAGAAATTGATGAAGTCATTTGTTTTGTTCTGACGAACCGCATCAGTATATTGCACAGAGAAAAGATGAGCAGAAAGATACAGAACGCGAAGTTCTGGATGCAATTCCTTAATTCTCCATCCGATAGCATTCACCAAGTGGGTTTTACCACAACCCGATGGACCAAAGATAAAGAATGGATTGAAAGTCTTGGCAGGATTCTTTGCAATAGCTTCACCCACAGAACGAGCCAAACGATTGCTTTCACCCTCTACATAGTTGTCAAAGAAATAACCCTTATGGAGTTGAGAATCCAAATCTTGAGGAACAGGCGCGACAGGTCCCGAAGGAGCTTGATTGGCGTGCTGATTGGCTGGTCCATTCTGAGTATCAACATGAGCGATATTAGAAACCTGAACAGAACCTCCCTTCACTTTAACTACAGGAATCTTATAGCAAAGAGTCACATTTTCGCCAAAGAAGCGATTGATGGTTTTACGAATCAACGAAGCATAATCGTCCCTTTCCAGCATGTCGAAAATGAACTGGCTTGGGACAGACAATACAAGCTTCCCGTCTGCATATTCCGAGAAATCGGTGTATGCAAAGAGCGCATTGTATTGCTCCTGTGTGACGTTCTGTCGAATTACTTCTCGACATTGATCCCACAGCACTTTATGTGAGTCGCTGACCATCGTTGATAATTTTTACTTTAATGAGTTCTCTTAGAAAGCGGCAAGAATCGTAGTTAATACCTAATCAATGGGTTTGTCTTTACCACTATTTGTTTTTACACAATGCAAAGTTAAGCATTATTTTTGGTTTACCAAAACCTATCATTCTAACAAAAAATTTGTTCCACGTTTAAGGCACTACTTTTCAGTAATTTACAAATAATGTTCGTCCAAAAATCACTTATTCTTGAATTTGTCCAAAAACTATTGAAAATCTGAGATTTATAGGTAATTTATGCTATTTGGCACTATAACATCACTTGAATATTGATGACTTAAATTTGTTGTAATTCAGTCGTTTACAAGAATGCTTAGAATATAAAAATTGATTTCAGTGTTATTTTTATAAAATTTTATTATAGCATCAACACTGCTACTTATCTTTCTTTCCAAACACTGAAAAATGAACGTATCGTTTAGGGTGAGACTGCAAATCTTCAAGCAGACGTGTTGCAGTAACAAGTGTGGTATCCAAATGGTTAAAAATAGATGGGTCATTCATAAATTTACCAATGCTGGAGTTAGGATTGTTCAATCTATTCGTAAACAATTGAAGTTCACCAACTGTAGCATTAGCATTTTGAAGCAGTCCATTAACTCCGTTGAAATCCACATTGGTTAATTTGGCTGTTGTTTGCTCCAAATTGCTTCCAATTGTATTCACCTTTTTCATCAAGTAAGGCACATCTTTTCCCAATAAAGAATTCAAATGATGAGTTGTAGTTTTCAAATCATTGGAAAGATATTCCAAATTATGAAGAGAATTCTTTAAAGCAGGGTCGGATGTAAGCACTTGGATGGATGTGAGGATGGTATCAAGCTTCAGCATCAAGGAATCTACTGTAGGCATCACGGAAGAAACCGAAGACATCAAGTCAGACATAGGAGTGCCTGGAATTGTATCGCCTTCAGCAAGCAAACCATTCTCTCTCTTGCCCAGCATAATCTTCACCTTTGGAGCACCAAGCATATCTTTCGAAAGCGTAGCAGTTGTACCTTTTGGCAACTCCATATTAGATTTCAAATCAATTGCAATAGTCACTAACTGCGTGATTGGGTCTAAGTTAAGAGATTTTACTAAACCTATACTTACACCATTGGACAGCACATCAGATTGCGGAGAAAGCCCATTCACATCCGACATTGTTATATAATAAAGATTGTTTGAACTCTGAAGCCTTACGTTCTTCAAAAACATAATACCAAAATAGATGATGACAATTGCAACAATTGCCACCAAAGCAATACTAATTTCTTTGGAAATCTTCATTTCTAATAGTCCTTATTATATATAATGTGTGATTTGAACCTATTCAATTATTGATTTTCTGCAAATTGGCTGAACAATCTATTTCTTCGTACCTTTATATTTCACGATGGCACTATAAATAGATTGCGCCATTTTATTTCGTCCAGAGTTCGACATCAAGAAGTCTTCCTCAGAAGGAGTGGAAATATACCCCACTTCGAGCAACACACTCGGCATGTAAGTGAGACGCAGCACTGCCAGATTAGCCTGATAAACTCCCTTGTTGTTTCTTCCTGCATTGGCAACCATAGAATTCTGAACGATCTTACCAAAGTTGACGCTTTCCTTCATGTGCTTATCTTGCAAAAGCTCAAACATAATGATGCTTTCTGGAGTATTCTCGTAATTATATTTCTTTGCAGCTTCACCTTCGAGAGAAATCACGGAATTTTCACGAGTTTCGACCGAGAAGTTTGTTTTAGCCACATCATTTCTAAGCGTCAACGTATAAGTCTGCACTCCAGCCGCTTTTCTTGCGTTCTTGGGTAACGCATTGGTGTGAACACTCACGAAGAGGTCAGCCTTTGCATCATTGGCAATCTCTGCTCGACGACCCAACTCCACAAACACATCCGTTTTGCGAGTATAAACCACCTTAATTTCAGGATGATATTGCTCCAACAACCTGCCTATTTCCAACGTAATGGCAAGATTGATGTCTTTTTCACGATTGCTTCTTTTCGAGCCTATCGCACCTGGGTCCTTTCCACCATGCCCTGCATCGAGCACCACAGTGAAAGCCTTGTTAGCTTGCTGTGCCATAACTATTGTAGGCAATAAGAAAGCACAAGCAAGAATGATTACTTGTAAAAAACGCCGCATCTGTATGTGTGTATGTGTTAGTGATTTTGAAATAAGCATATAATATGCGTTGCAAATATAGCAATAATTATTCAATATCTTTCCAAATTTCATATAAAAACTCACTCATTCGTCGTCGACAAACGAATGAGTGAGTTTCAAAATGTGGCTTTTAAATCAATTTTCAATACTTTCAGAACGAACAACGTTTTTTCATTGAAAACGATTATCAACTCAAAACTTCCATTTAGCTCCTGCCATCAACCAAAAGCCTGGTTGCTCCACATTACCAAGGTCGTAATAATGATGATTGGTCAAATTATTGCCTTCAAGATATAATTCATATTGTCTTTCCTTCCATTGCAAGCGTAAATCAAGCAAGCCGTATGGTTTGTAAGAAACACTTCTTGCACCATAGACAGTTTGTCCACCCACTACTTCTGGAGTATATTTCACATAGCCTCCCATGCGTTCTTGCCATCGATAAGTGAGGGAAGCTGATAATTTACTGATAATGTTGGCATCAAGCCTCATCACGAGTTTATGTCTCAGATAATCCAATGCGTAACTCGATGCATAAACCTCTACATCGTCATGGCGCTTTTGATGAATATAGGAATAATCCATACTGAAATTCCTCAAACGAGAATTCTCTCCCATCAACTCAGGAAAAAGAACCGATGCATTCACATCAAAACCCATGTTATCCACCTTGAAGTTTGCTGCATGATAAGTGGTAAAACCATTCACAGAATCCGCCAGCGTCATAATCCAATCTATCATTGACTTTTGATGTCGATGGAAAAGACGCAAATTGGCTTTCAATCCCGTTGTGCGATACGTTGCTCCAATAGTGAATTCACTCGTTTTTTCTGGTTTTAGCCCCGTGTTGCCCTCCTGTGTTGGAGATTTATAGTATAAATCCGTAAAAGTAGGCATGCGCTGAGCCATGTTCCACGAAGCAAAAAGTTTCCATTCCTTTGTAGGACGATAACTAACATCAACACCAGGATAAAGACGATAGCGCTGGTCGAGTCCCGTATTCATATTTGCCATTAAACCCAGCGAAATGGTCCATTGCTCGAGAAGCACATCATGCTCCAAGAAATAGCAAATGTTCGTTCTGTTATCCTTTTTCTTATATTGTCCATCATGGTTTGGAATATCTACATACAATTTTTCATTCAAAGGCTTACCCAATGCAGTAGAAAGAATGCCTTCATTCCGAAAATCCGCACCAATTGACGAAGTACCCAATGCCCAATCTGTGCGAGCATTCACACTGGCTCCGTACACATCAGTGCGATGGAAATTCTCACCTGTTGATGTGTTTTTTATCAATTGATAGTGGTCGAAGGAACGGTTCCAATAGAGTGTTGGAGTAAAGACAACACGTCCTTTGGTTTGAGCAGACAATGAAGCCATGTAGCGTCGGTTTTCTTCATACTGATTTGGGAATTTTCCTGAATAGAAAGTATTGGCACCGTAATCTTTTCCACTCAAGCCAAGTTGCCAATCCACATCCACATCACTCAAATTTACTCCACCTTGATAGAAACCTCTCCAAAGCTTGAAGTTAGAATTCTCTGTTCCACCATCACTCCGTTGATAGCCCCCACTCACTTTGTCCCAAGTGCTTCTTTGATTGACAGAAACAGAAGCATCTGCACCGATAGAGCCAAAGCTACCTCCCATCAAACCAACGGAACCATTAACTTTCTTTTCTGCATCTACAAACTGAGATTTCGTTACGATATTGATGGCACCAGAAAAGGCACTTGTACCATAGACACGACTTGCTGCACCTTCGAGAACCTCGATGCGTTCAATGTCGTCGATACTGATAGGCAAATCGACAGCCAAGTGGCCAGTGTGAGGAGAAGAGATGTTTACGCCGTTCAGTAATATAACAATCTGATCGTGCGTTCCACCATTGATACTGATGTCCGTCTGAATACCGAATGCACCACGCTGCCGGACATCAACAGATGCTGCATACTTCAAAAGGTCATTTACCGACTGCGCGGGGCAGTCTTTGATTTGTTCGCGAGTCATTACACTCACGATGCGTGCCGTTTGCTCCATTGGGAGCGGCACTCGCGAAGCGGTTACCGTCACCTCGTCTGTTTCAATCTCCCTGGCATTGTCCTCCAACGTAGGGGCAGACGTCTGGGCTTGTGCAGTCTGAGGAGTAGCAGTGAGCAATGTGGCAACAGACAGCGTGGAAATGATGATTTCACGTCCCAACGAAAGGAACACCGCATCTCCATGGCGCGTAAACTGATGCCATCGAATCACATCCGCCTTCAGTTTTTGTTGTTTTTTGAACATGTTTATGATTAGTATTTCTAAGTTGTTTTGAAAATAGCATCCCATCTGTCGACTGATAAAGCTGCTCCATTTTCAAAATCGGCTGCAAAGGTAAGAAAAAACGTCAAAACAACAAAATTACTTACCATCAAGAGTGAAATTCTGCACCATCAGCACTCTTACGCTGCACCATCAGTACTCTTACGCTACACCGTCAGAAGAAACACGGAATACCGTCAATAGAAAAACGAAATAGCATCATCACTATTAAAACGAGCCTGCGTTTTAAGCAAAACGAGCCTGCGTTTTAGTGAAAACGCAGGCTCGTTTTGGCAATCAATCCCCTATGGAGATGTTTTTCTTGCCTTATAAAAGGATTGAGAAAGTGGTTAGGAAAACAATTGAATCCAAGCGTCGAATCTTGCTATTCCTTCCTCTCCGAATTTTAAAAGTGAATTCCGAGCTTGCTCCACTGTCCTTTCTCTTTCCAAATGAGTCTTAGAAAAAAACTTATCAGCATAGCAAATGAGTTTTTCTTCAAGAGAAAGGGGAAGCATGTCGTGGTGCGGAACAGGCAAATTCTGACGTTCTATTTCCAAAAGAGAAAGACCTGAACCTGTGTGTCGCTCACAAACCAAAGCGTGTTGAGGAAAACCTTCCTCTCGCATCAACTGCGCACCAATCGTGCCATGACAGATATAAGGTTCCGTTCCAAAGCAATGAATGCTTGGAGCATTGGTCCTGAAAATGCCAATATCATGGAGCATAGCTGCCTCTTCAACAAATTGTTTGTCAATATGAAGTTCAGGATGCGCCTCAGCTATAGCCAGAGCCTTGTCTGCCACAGAACGGCTATGAATCATGAGAATACGTCGAAGTTCGTTTTCCTCGGGATAGTATTTATCTATGATTGCTTGATAATCCATCAATTATAATTACAAATAATTCACTCACAGTTTATTTTACACCAATGCTAAATGAATCTATTTGTGCATAAGCAAAGGAAGGAGCGAGAAGATTGAATTGTGCAGTAAAAGTTTTCAAAGGGATAGAATCTGCGCGACTGTATCCCAAACCGATGATAGAGTCGGTATGAGAACTGAAAATAGAATTCTTTACCTGAGACAATGTCAGATTATTCAATTTAGCTGCGTATGTGTTATGCGCCTGCACATTGCACATGTATTGTGCATAGCCTACATTGCTGACTCCGACCTCTGCTTTTTCTTGGAACACAGACTTGGAGCCTGTATAACCCAAATTATCCAAGCTTTCAAGAATGAGTTTTTCAAAAGCCGCATTGGTAGAATCGGTATAAGAGATTTTAGCACATTCTCCTACGTAATAAAGTGATGCTTCTGCCTTACTTTCTTTATTACAAGAGGTTGCTGCAAAGGCTGCACAAAGAATGGTTGCAGCTAAAAATAGGATTTTTTTCATCGTTTTTTATTTGAGTTTATTTTGTTAAGAGTAAATTGAAAAAAATAATAATTGATTCCTTATATATAAATAATGTGTAATTAATCTTCATTTTCTATCATGGCAAGGAAATCATCTTCAGAGAGAATCTGAACACCCAATTTGGATGCTTTTTCCAGTTTGGCGGGTCCCATGTTCTCTCCCGCAAGAATGAAAGATGTCTTGGCAGAAATACTACCCACATTCTTTCCTCCATGTTGTTCTATCAACGCTTTATATTCATCGCGTGAATGCTTACTAAACACACCGCTGATAACAATGGATTTACCTGCAAGTTTGGTGGATTGATTTGAAAGAGCTTCTTCCGACAAAGACATTTGCACACCATATTCTTTCAAACGCTCAATAATTTCCACATTGCGAGGCTCTTGAAAATAGCTCACAACACTCTGTGCTATCACCATTCCAATGCCCTCTACATCAAGCAGTTGCTCCACAGTTGCATTTTTCAAAGCATCCATTGTCTTGAAATGTCTGGCAAGAAGTTTCGCTGTAGTTTCACCAACAAAACGAATACCAATGGCAAAAACAACACGCTCGAAAGGAACTTGCAAAGAAGCCTTCACGCCTTCCACTATTTTCAGAGCAGACTTGGCACGCTCGTTTTTTGCTCCACTTATATCTGAAGCCTTAATCAGATAGAGGTCTGCAATGTTATGAATCAGTCCTCTCTGATAATAATCATCCACTGTTTCAGGTCCAAGACTCTCAATATTCATCGCCTTTCGGCTAATGAAATGCTCGATGCGTCCTTTGATTTGAGGAGGACAAGCCGTATCGTTAGGACAATAATGAGCTGCTTCTCCTTCAATGCGAAGCAACTCCGCTCCACATTCAGGACAATGGGTGATGAAATGCACGGGTTGCATATCAGGAGTACGCTGGGTTTTATCCACACCAACAACCTTTGGGATGATTTCGCCACCTTTCTCCACATATACCATATCTCCAATATGAAGATCGAGTTGCTGAATGATGTCAGCATTATGGAGCGAAGCACGTTTCACGATAGTTCCAGCCAACTTCACAGGATTCATATTGGCAACAGGAGTGATGGCACCCGTGCGTCCTACTTGATAAGTCACTTCATTCAGTCGGGTACAAGCTCTTTCAGCTTGAAACTTATAAGCAATAGCCCATCGAGGCGACTTTGCAGTATAGCCCAAATGCTGCTGCTGGCGAAGAGAATTTACTTTCAAAACAATGCCATCGGTAGCAACAGGGAGGTTCTTTCGTTCCTTATCCCAATAGTTGATATAGTCGAGGATTTCATCTACCGTCTTGCATTTCTTCATGCCATCCGAAATCTTGAACCCCCACTCTCTTGCTTTCTGCAAATTCTCATAATGGTATCCATCATTACCGATTTCATCTCCCAAAAGATAATAGAGATATGCATCTAACTTACGGGAAGCAACGAGTTCAGATTTCTGAGATTTAAGTGTTCCTGAAGCAGCATTTCTTGGATTTGCAAACAACTGTTCCTCACGCAGTTCACGTTCCTTATTTAAAGCCTCGAATGAAGTCCATGGCATCAATATCTCACCACGAATTTCAAACTCATGAGGATAACCAGAATTAGGGCGAAGTTGAAGAGGAATGCTATTGATGGTTCGCACATTGGCTGTTACATCATCACCCTGCACACCATCTCCTCGGGTGACAGCTTGAGTAAGTTTTCCATCCACATAAGTGAGGGAAATGCTCAAGCCATCGTATTTCATTTCTGCCACGATTTCAAATTCTTCTCCCTCAAGCCCATTTTTCACTCGCTCATAGAAATCGCGTACATCGGCTTCATTATAAGTATTTGCCAATGAAAGCATGGGATACTTATGAGGAACCTGTCGAAACGACTGATTGATGTCGCTACCCACTCTCTGAGTAGGAGAATTTGGGTCTGCATACTGGGGATAGAATGTTTCCAAATCCTCCAGTTTGTGTATCATCTGGTCGAATTCATAATCAGAAATAGTAGGCTGATTCAGCACATAATAATTATAATTATGCTGATGCAACTGAGCTCTGAGTTGTTCTATTTCTTCTTTGGGAGTCATCTTTGAAAGTTCATGGAATTAAAAGAGGAAAACCTAAACATCGAATTCTCTTTGTCTGCAGAAATATCCTGAGAAAATTTCATCTATATGCTCTATAGGTTCATCAAATATGCCAAAGACAGAGGCACCACTGCCCGACATAGATGCATAAATCGCACCCAAATCGTAAAGTCGGTCCTTGATGGCAGCTATTTCTGGATATTTAGGGAAAACACTTCGTTCGAAGTCGTTCACAACGGTATCTTTCCAAGTTTCGATTGGAGCTGCAAGATGTTCCTTTAAAGATTTTTCTGGGCGATGAGGCTCAACAAAGCGATATGCATCTTTTGTGGAAACAAAAACATCGGGTTTCACCAAAATGAGTGTCTTTCCTTTCAAACTTACCTCCACATCACTAAATACATTTCCTATACCTTCGGCAAAAACAGGTTTTCCTTCGATGAAAAATGCACAATCTGCACCCAAAAGCGCTGCATATTTCTGTAATTCAGACACGCTCAATCCCAATTCAAATCGCTCATTCATCGCTTTCAGCATAAAGGCGGCATCAGCGGAACCTCCACCGAGTCCAGCACCTGTTGGAACATGCTTGTAAAGGAAAATGCGCACGGGTTTCATCTTATCAGGGAAATCCCTTTTCAGAAGGCGATAAGCGCGAACCACCAGATTGTCTTCAGGTGAACCATCGAGGATTGTTCCACTTACCTTCAGCTGATAATCTTTCCCCTCTTCGGGATTTTCCCATTCATGTATTTCAAGGGCATCTTGCAGATGAATGGGATAGAAAACCGTTTCCAGATTGTGATAACCGTCTGGACGTTTCTCTACAACATTCAATCCTAAATTAATTTTTGAATTTGGATACAATAACATATTTTCGATGTATTTCTTTGGAATTTTATGCAAATATAAGGCAAATATTTTGAAAACATTTCAAAAAGCTCTAAATTTGCATACTTTTTAACGAAGAGACACTTCGACTCTTTTAACAATTAAGGTGTAAAACCATTATAAAGCATTCCGATTATTATAAATATAGGTCAAACATAATTTGTAAAGCGTTACCTTAAACGACAAGAGACTGAATTAAAAGCCATGGGAAAAGACAAATTTCTACAATCATTCGTATTGATAGCCGACTTGGTACTACTGACACTATCATTCAGTGGCTATTTTCTTTTGTTTGAAGCTCTCGACCCATACACCACCGAACCTGTTTACGCAAAACGTATGCTTGTTACCTTGATTGTGGCTTTCTTTGTTAGTTTCCTGTTGTTTCCATCAATCACTCAAAACCGTTTCTCCACCCCAGGCAAAGTCATACAGCGTGTGATTATCACAAACATTTTGTGTACCCTTTTCACCACCATCATGACGATTTCATTGCGTCCTGACGACTATTTTCCACGTCTTTTCTTCTTTTCCTACATGATAGTCTTCACAGGACTTCTCATCGTTGAGCGCCTATTTATTCGAGCATTCCTTAAACACATGAGAACCAACAAGAGAAACTTGCGTCATGTTGTGCTTGTAGGAAATAATTATGCGATTCACGAACTTTTCGATTATCTCAGCCAGCCTTGGTATGGCTATAATATATTAGGTATATTCTACGATGGTGAAAAGAGCGACGATGAAAAATTCGAGAAGTATCACAAAGGTGGATACAATGAATTGTTTACATGGTTGAAAGAGCGTAGTGAAGTCCATGAACTTTACGCTTATTTTCCTTATGAAGAGCAGTCAAAGACAAATATTCTTGCCAAGTTCTGCGATAACAATCTTATTCGTTTCTATTTCGTTCCTTCTCTCAATGTTTTCAATAGTGGATTTGCTCCCGACCAACGAGGAAAAACTTTGGTTGTGGCACGACGTCAAGAGCCTCTCACCTATCCATGGAATCGTATGTTGAAGCGTGGGTTCGACATTCTTTTCTCAGCCACTTTCCTCATCACCATATATCCGTGGATTTATCTTTGGGTAGCATATAAAATCAAGAGGCAATCTCCTGGCCCTATCTATTTCAATCAGGAGCGCACTGGACTCGATGGAAAAGTATTCAAATGCAAGAAATTCCGCTCCATGCATGTCAACGATGATGCCGACAAGGTGCAAGCCACAGCAAACGATCCACGTAAGTTCCCATTTGGTGATTTCATGCGTCGTACCAATATCGACGAATTACCTCAATTCATCAATGTATTGAAAGGAGAAATGTCTGTCGTTGGACCACGTCCTCACATGCTGAAACACACTGAGGAATACTCCCAAATCATCAATCGTTTCATGGTTCGCCATCTTGCCAAACCTGGCATCACGGGATTAGCTCAAGTATCGGGATTCAGAGGTGAAACTAAATACATCCGCCAGATGGAAGGACGTGTGAAGAAGGACATCGAATACATCGAGAATTGGAGCTTCATGCTCGATATTCAAATCATTTGGTGGACCATCCGAAACATGATTCGTGGAGAAGAAAACGCATATTAAAAAATAGTTATTCAGATCACAAACCCCTAGCAGTTGCTCATGTTGTCGTGAGCAGCTTTTTTATGCATTTGTCATTTTCATCCCTGTATCAAAACAATCTTAGGATATGTTATAAACAAATGTTTCATAACAAATTGAAGACTACATCTTGAATTTTTCATTCATTTTACTTTATTATCCAAATAAATTTCTTACATTTGCACCTAATTTACATAAAAGAAAGACAGAAATGAGTTTTTTCTCAGATATTTTCAAAAAAAAGGAGAAGGATAATGTGGGTGGAATGGAAGACTTCATGACTCTCATCAGAGTCTATTTTCAAGCTTCCCTCGCTGCAAATTTAGGCATCAACAACCTGGCAGCACTCCCCGACATGATGGCTTTCAAACGTTCTCTCAAAGTTGCCACAGTAAACAACAAACTGGGCATTGGCGAGAAGAAAGCTTGCAAGAATCTCCTTCAGAATCTCTATGGAATAAGCGACAATTTCTTTAAGGAAATAGATGCAAGCATCAAAAAGGGATGTCGCAAACAGACCGACGTAGCCAACTACCTCTACCTTTTCCAAGGTTACACGCAAGAACTCATGATGCTCATGGGTAATCTGATGAAATGGCGCTTCCGTGTTCCAAGTTTCTTAAGAAAGGCACTTAGGGCCATGACAGATAAGACCATTGATGATATTTTCAATAAAAACGACTGGAACGACGAAGCTACCCGCAAGTCCATTTTCTCAGTAAGGAAGTATCAGCAATCCCTTGGATTTAGCACCGACTGGACAAAAGAATATTCTTATAATTTCATCATTCTCGCTAAGAAAGAAAAGAAGCCTTCTCAAGCAGAAATTGCTGAAGCAGAGGCAAAAATGAAAAAGTAAGATTTCCCTTCTCTCCTCCGCTCCATAGATGAAACGTTAATGTCGAATAGATTCTATTCCGTTTCCATATCACCTACGATGCCATGCCTGAGCCGCATCCCCTCGGAGTTAGCCCAGCATGATTCAAGAAGAGAGAGAAAGATTGGACACAATATATTTGAGGAGTTATAACTATGACTGACGAAGAAAAAAGACAGTTGAAAATCTTTGATGGTAAAATTCGCCAACTCATTTCCAACTACCAAGTGATGAAGAAGGAAATTGGCGACTTGTACATTGAAGTGGATCGTAAGGACGAGGAAATAGCTCGTCTCAAGGCTGAATTGCGTCAAAGTCAGAGCGATTACTCCAATTTGAAACTGGCTAAGATGATTGAGATTAGCGACTCCGAACTCAAGGGCGCTAAGCAACGAATCTCCAAGCTGGTGCGCGAAGTTAACAAATGCATCGGGCTCTTGAGCACTGACCTGAATCAGGGATAGGCTAACCGAGCAAAACGTCAAGAAGCTTGATGACGAGTATGGAAAAGAAACTGAACATAACAGTCAACATAGATGGTATTTCCCTTCCTCTCACCGTGAATTCCACTGAGGAAGAAAAGGTATATCGTGATGCAGCCAACCTCATCCAGTCCCGCCTGAGGAATCTGCGTGAGCGTTATCCAAATTTGCCTAACGAAAAATACCATTATGCCATGGTTCTACTCTACACTGGAGTAGATGCTGTGCGTGCTTCCAACAAGGCAAGCACAGAGCCTTATAAGGACGTGATTTCTGATTTGGAAAAGGAAATAGATGAATTACTCAATCAGAAGTAATTCCATCGTCTTCTTCCATTGATTCCCATACTCTTTTGTTACACTGCATTTCATCGCTGAAAGTGTGCCATACACGCTTTCTTGCCTTGATTCATTTCGCGCACATTATCAAAAGGAAACAGGACTGCATCAAATTCTCCTAATCCTTTATAATTATGTGTGTAATCTTCTTTTGTTTGAATTCATCTCAACACGTATTCACTAATAATTATTAATAACACCAAAACATTAAACAATAAAACATAATTAGAAAATGACATTAACAATAATTATCTCTGTCGTTTGTCTTCTCGTTGGATTAGCTTTGGGCTATTTGCTCTTTCGCTACATCATTAAGCAGAAGTACGAACAGACGATGAAAGAGGCTGAAATTCAAGCCGAGAGCATCAAGAAGAACAAACTCCTTGAAGTGAAGGAAAAGTTCATCAACAAGAAGGCAGAACTCGAAAAGGAAGTTGCACAGCGCAACCAACGCCTCCAGCAGGCAGAAAACAAGCTCAAGCAGCGCGAACTCTCCCTCAATCAGCGCCATGAAGACCTTCAGCGCAAGAAAGCCGAGAATGAGAAGCTGCAAGAGAATCTAGAGCGCCAAACCAAGCTTGTGGATCAGAAGAAAGCCGAACTCACCAAGATGCAAGAGCAAGAGATTCAGAAGCTTGAAGCTATCAGCGGACTTTCTGCAGAAGAAGCCAAGGAGCATCTTGTTCAGAGTCTGAAGGACGAAGCAAAGACTCAGGCTCAGCAATACATCAACGAAATTGTGGACGATGCCAAGATGACTGCCAACAAGGAGGCAAAGCGCATCGTCATTCAGAGTATCCAGCGCGTAGCAACTGAAACTGCCATCGAGAATTCAGTCACCGTGTTCCATATTGATTCCGACGAAGTGAAAGGTCGTGTCATTGGACGTGAAGGACGAAATATTCGTGCACTCGAAGCAGCAACTGGTGTGGAAATCGTTGTTGACGACACGCCTGAAGCAATCGTTATTTCCGCTTTCGACCCTGTTCGTCGCGAAATATGCCGACTCGCACTCCATCAACTCGTTGCCGATGGACGTATCCATCCTGCACGCATCGAGGAAGTGGTAGCAAAGGTACGCAAGCAAGTGGAAGAGGAAATCATCGAAACGGGTAAGCGCACCACTATCGACCTCGGTATCCACGGACTCCATCCAGAACTCATCCGTATTATCGGTAAGATGAAATATCGTTCCTCCTACGGACAAAACCTCCTTCAGCATGCTCGCGAAACTGCCAATCTGTGTGCAGTGATGGCATCTGAATTAGGACTGAATCCTAAGAAGGCACGCCGTGCAGGTCTGCTCCACGACATTGGCAAGGTGCCTGATGAGGAGCCAGAACTCCCTCACGCACTCTATGGAGCCAAATTGGCGGAGAAATTCAAGGAAAAGCCAGAGATTTGCAATGCCATCGGAGCACACCACGACGAAATGGAAATGAACACGCTCCTTGCTCCTATCGTGCAGGTTTGCGATGCCATTTCGGGTGCTCGTCCTGGTGCTCGTCGCGAAATCGTGGAGGCATATATCAAGCGACTCAACGACCTTGAGAATCTGGCTGCTTCTTATCCTGGAGTTACCAAGAGTTATGCTATTCAGGCAGGACGCGAGCTGCGTGTCATCGTGGGTGCTGACAAGATTAGTGATGCTGAAATCGAAACACTCAGTGCCGACATCGCCAAGAAGATTCAGGATGAAATGACATATCCTGGACAGGTGAAAATCACCGTCATCCGCGAGACTCGCGCTGTTAGTTTCGCCAAATAAGCAGATGCTGCAACACGCTTTTTTTCCCCTCGGGGAGGCGGGGTGGGGCTTTTCATTCTTCATTCCTCATTCTTCATTCTTCATTTACAAATGAAACTCTCCCTACTCATACTCGCATTCCTGCCCTTGCCACTCCTCGCACAAGAAGAGTCCGACAAGGGGGTTGAGCGATTATGGAATAATACGGAGATTTTCGTGGAAGGCAGCACCACCTTTTCCGATGGAGACTTCGCTCCCTTCTGGCTCACAACCAATCACTATGGCGTTTCTTCCATCAAAAAGAATTCAGCTTATCTGCGTACTGGAATCGCTCGAAGCATCGAAACCGATTCCCTCCGCCAATGGAGAATCGGATATGGTGCCGACTTCGTCTTTGCCAAGAACTTCACTTCCAAATTTTTCATTCAGCAACTCTATGCTGAAGCGGAATACAAAGGATGGCGTTTCACATTCGGTTCCAAGGAGCGAGAAATGGAGCTGAAAAACGACAAGCTCAGCACGGGCGAACTACTCCAAAGCATCAATGCGCACCCCATCCCTCAGTTTCGCATCGACCGTCCCTACTTCTGGTCCATTCCTGGCACAAGAGGGTGGCTTTCCGTGAAGGGACACTTTGCCTACGGATGGTTCACCGATGGCTCATGGAACGAATCCTTCACCTCTGAAGCAAGAGCAACGGCAAAGGCCAATGGCACAAGCATCCCTCGCTACTACAAAAAAACGCTTTACCACAGCAAGGCAGGTTTCCTCCGCATCGGCAATGATGAGAAATTTCCCCTCAGCTTCACAGGAGGCTTTCAGATGTGTGCACAATTCGGAGGAGAAGCATGGAATGTTAGCAAACGCCCTGACGACGACAGCGATTTCGACCCCTCCCACGTGAAGCAAGGCAGAGGCTTCTCCAGTTTTTGGCACGCCTTCATTCCGGGAGGAAGCGACGAGAGCGACGGAAATTACAAGAACAACGAGGGAAACTTGCTCGGAGACTATCTCCTCTCGCTCGACTACCACGGAAAGGGATGGAGCATACGAACCTATGCTGACCATTTTTTCGAAGACTCCTCAGGACTCTTTTGGGATTTTGGATGGAAAGACTGGATGTGGGGATGGGAAGTCAATCTCCCGAATAATCCTTTCGTCAAGACCCTCCTCTACGAATACCTCACAACCAAGGACCAGAGCAGTGGCATTTACCACGACGACACCCCTGCACTCGACATCCACAACTGCGGCATCGACAATTACTACAACCACAACTTCTATGGATGGCAACACTGGGGGCAGGCTGTGGGCAATCCCCTTCTGCTTTCCCCTATCTATAATAGCGATACCCAACTGATGTTCTACCACAATAGAATCATGTCGCATCATGTAGGTATCTCAGGTTTTCCCATCGAGGAACTCCAATACCGTCTGCTTTGGACCTTCTTGAAATCTTGGGGAACCTACAACTACCCTACGACAGACCCACTCACAGCCCACTACTATCTCATCGAACTAAACTACCAGCCCAAGCGACTTAAAGGATGGAATTTCACAGCATCCTGTGGCATCAACCATGGCTCACTCATTGGCAAGAGCACTGGCGGACAAATCACCATCAGAAAAACATTCTCAAAACGATGAAAAAGAACCTCATACACTTTCCACTTATCAAGGCACTTCGTGCTGGTTTCAGGTTTCAAGTATCAGGTTTCAAAAATCCATATAAATCCTTTAAATCCCTGATTCATTCTACTCCCTTCGCCCTTTGGAGAGGGGTCGGGGGTGAGGCTTTTCTCCTCCCCTCGGGGAGGTCGGGAGGGGGCTTTATTTTACTCTTCTCTCTTCTTTTCACCAGCTGTTTCCGCACAGAAACCAACGGTGAATTCGGAGGAAATTGGCAAATGACAGAGTGGATAAACAATGAGGACCAGTCGGTATATGCCACAAATGAAACCCTCCCACTCTACTACACTGTGCATCGCGACCTCATCAAATTTCAGGACATGTCCTCCCCTACGAGTACCTATTACCTTGCCACGTTCCACCGCACAGCCGACTCGCTCGTGCTGGAGAAAGTATTCGACTCACCCATCGACACCATCGTTCCCTTCCACCAACTGAATGCTGTGGGAATCGACTCCACAGGACGCTTCTACATGAGCGAACTGACGCACAATAAAATGACGCTGAAAAACCATCTCTACACGATTCGCTTCAGAAAATATTAAGTAATGATAAAATAATAACTTGGTACGATTTTAATCCATTCATTTATATTTTTCAACCACGAATTTCACTAATTTCACTAATTAAAAAATGCTAGCATTTTTATTCGTGAAATTTGTGGATGATTATAATCCCAAGTTATTACTTTCTGTTTATCATCTGATTGTAAATCTCGTCGTAGGCACTCACCATCTTCTCAATAGTGAAATGCTGCTCATAGCTCTTTCGAGCCTCCTTCGACATGTCCTCCAAGCATGCATCATTCAATGCCTGATTGATTTTAGCTGACCAATCCTCCAAATTGTTCTCCGCTATCAAACCGTTCTTCCCGTTCAGCAATTCAGCCACGCCTCCCACATTCGAAGCAACGACTGGCACACCATACGAAAGGGACTCGAGAATCGACATAGGGAAACCTTCATAATCAGAAATAAGAACCGACAAATCCACATATCGCAAATACTTGCTCGCATTCTGCAAGGAGCCCAGCATGTGAACATTGGCAGGCTTGTCCTCATACTCGTTCTTATTTCCTATCCAAACAAAACCATACTGCGGATTCGCCTTTGCTAAATCGAAGAACATATCCAAACGCTTAGGTTTGGCATCTCGTGCAATGCACATCAGCAACTTGCCATATTGCTTATGCAGTTTCAGCATCTCCTGCGAAACAGCCAACTCCTCGTCAGTCTCCATAGGCGAATTCATCGTGTCGGGAACAGCATTATGGATATACGACACATGCTGCGTAATTCCTTCCTCCAGCAACGCATCATAATCATATTTACACACACCCACAATTGCCGATGCTCTGCCCTTCAGCAATTTCTCGATAAACAGCAATTTGCGATATGTCTTGCGCATAGAATCAAAGCCATGCACCGTATAGACAATGCGCGAAGGTTTAAACATCAAGCGCCCCATCATGCCAATCTTCGAACTGTTGAGATGAACTATATCAGGATGGAAATTCCAACGCACACGCAACAAATTCAGGACAGTCAAAGCATCTCTCCATCCGATTTCACGCTGCAATTCCTTGAGAATTCTCACGTGCACACGGCTGTCAAGATTCTCCCAAGCTTCTCCTTGTCCACCAGAAACAACCATAACTTCGTGACCAGCCAGCACTTCCATGTTTGCCAAATTACAGACAAACGACTGAGCACCGCCCAATTCAGACAATGTAATGATATATAGAATTTTCATAGGAACTATTCAGCAATGAAACAGAACAAGAAATTGCTTCTCAAGACTTTGGCAAGGAAACTACCGATTACCCTCGGCTACGCACTGGCATTTTGGGGTCCTTCAGCACCAGTTTCAGGCAAGAGTCTCAACCCTTTGTATAACTTGCATTGAGGAGCATTCTCCGTAAATCGTGCAAAGGTAAGGATTTTTATTGAGATACGCAAAATAATTCTTGAAAACACCAATGACACATTCTTTAATTTCAAGGAATGAATGTCAAATTGCTCGTTGATGGAAAAAATAATCCACTAAGGATGTTTTTTCTCAATTTTATTGTAACTTTGCCATGTCGAGTAATTTCGTTTAAAGTTTAACGTTTTTAATTTTTAATTCTCCTTTTTAATATCCTTTAAATCCCTGATATTTTTACTTCCCTTAAAATCCCTGATAATTATGAAACGTAGTTGTATTTTCTTCTTATCCTTATTGTTGGTACTGAGAGTTAGTGCTGATGGCTTCCACATCATCTGCTGGAATGAACCCTATTATGAAGGCATGTCGAAAAAGAATTTGGACAATTATGGAGCAAACCAGTATGGTGTGAAACAGAGTTTCTACGTAACACTTTCCAAGGCTGGGTTCGATGTTGTGATGGGAGATTTGTGTACGAATCAAGGCACCGACAATGCCACAGGCAGAAAGATTGGACTTGAGGTGCTGAACCGTTGTCAGAAAGCAGGTCTTCAGTTAATCATGAGTGTAGGCATGTATCAGAATCATCAATCGAAGGAGACAGGCAATCAATATCGCTATTCCGATGGCAAACTGGAAATATCGAAGCAATGGCTGTCCACTTTGGCAAAACACCCTGCCCTTTACGGCTATTTCATTACAGATGAACCATTTATGCACACCTATTCAGTTGTAAAAAGTTCTTTGAATAGCAATAAGAACTTTGATTGGGTGAAGGAGCGTGTGTCATTGTATCGTCGTTGTGATAATACGCATGTGTTCTATGTGAACTTGGTTTCATCGGAAGCCACTCATATAGCATATAATAAGAGTTCACCGATGTTGCTTCTCAATAAGATGAAGCAATATGAAAACTACGTAAGCGATTTTGGTGATTTGACAAACGTGATTTCTTACGATTGCTATCCTTTCGTATATCGTGTGGCAGGGCAACCTCATTCGGGTGTTTCTCTGAAAAAAGATTGGCTTCCAAGCTTGGAAGTTGTTCGAAATGTAAGCAATCGGCAATCGAAACCGTTCTGGGGATTTATTTGCATCACAAAGAGAGAAGGAATCCGTCCGGAAACAGATATCAAGCAGCTACGCCTCCAAGGTTTTGTGAATCTTGTATATGGAGCGAAGGCAATACAATATTTTAAGCTCAAAGAGTCAACGAATTATGCTTCAGACGGCACAGGCTTGGAGAAATTCCAAAAGTGCATGATGAAAAAAGATGGTTCGATCATCAAGAGTGTTTATAAGTTGGTTTCGCAATTTAATGAAAAAGAACTGCGTCCTATGGGCGATTTCTTTTATCCAGCAAAAATAGAAAATGTTGATAAAAGAGACCGTGGCTTTTCGGATGCATACTTTTCTAATGTATCGGGCGAATGCATCGTGTCTTATTTCACTCGAAACAATCAAAGATATGCTGCCATTGTGAATTATTCATATTATAATAATTTGGTAGTAAATCCGAATCTTTCAAAGATTTCAGAAGTGTTGAACCATTCTCTTGAGCCTCAAAACCCGTCAGAAACTGTGATTCTCACTCCAGGTGATATGATTATTTTAAAATTAAAATAAGTTATAGAGAACTATTTATTTAGGAAACACGATGAGTCCGAAAGGGACGAACTCTTAGTCCGACAGGGACGTACTCATAGTCCGATACAGGACGTACTCTCAGTCCGATGGGAACGTACTTATGTTTTGATGGTTATTTAATCTTGTTTTGTCCCAATAGAATTATGTGTTTGACCCATTAGGAACAATTTAAACTCCGCAATTCTTGTTGGATTATGCTGTTATTATCATCATTTAAATCTGAATAATCATTATTATTAAAAAGACCACAGATAGTGGATTAGCATAGAATAATCTATGTGCATCCTTACTATCTGTGGTCGAAAAATCAGTTGTCAGTTCACATGAACAGCAGTGTCAATGGACTGACTCATGTCTTATCCTTTACTTCACCATCACCTTCCTGCCGTTCCTGATGTAGATGCCTGGGGTGGATGGTGTTCCGTTCAGGCGCGTACCCTGCAGGCTGTACCAGTGACTGTCGCCCTGAGGCATATCATCTTTCACGAGGTCGATGTCGGTGGTTTCATCCAGGAACTTCAATGTGAGCCTCTTCACTCCCTGAGCGGATGCTGGCAGAGTGAGATACGCGCTGTTGGCAGCGATTGTGGTAGGTACGTCCACTCGTTCGAAACAATCACCCTTCAGCACATAACCATCGGTCAGAGATGTTGCTGTGAGTGAGCCGACCAGTAAGTTGGAATAGAAGGAAGAGCTCTGGTCACAAACTATAGGATAGAAAGTCTGGGTTCCGCCTTTAATCAGAACGCCTGTTCCAGCGGGAACATTAGTCACAGGCATCATGAGTACCTCGCTTGTTTCCGGCTTGAAACCGCATACCGTGTACACCCTCAGACTCCGACAGCTGCTGAAGTCGAGATTCTCTGAATAGCTGAACAGCTGTAAGTCGTCAGCTAACTTCAAGGAAAGGTATGTCGTTCCTTCTTCAATGATGTTGCTGAAAGTCATCCAGTACCTTGTCGATTGGTATTTCGCTATTGTTCCTTTTGGAACTATGAGCAAGGCGGAGATTCTCACTTTGCTTGGGAAGCAGTGGCTGCTGATGGCAAAGGGGTTCTCTATTCGTGAAGTTACCTCTTTCAAGGCGTTGCACCCATCAAAGGCGTAATCCCCCATTGTCTGAACCGACTTGCCTATGGTCACGCTGGTCAGGCCTGTGCAATTATAGAAAGCATACTGTCCTATACTGGTGACATTGTCTGGAATCGTCACGCTGGTCAGGCCTGTGCAATCTGCGAAAGCATACCGCTCAATACTGGTGACACCATCTGGAATAGCAATGGAAGTCAGACTGGTACAATAATGGAATGCACCTGCACTGATTATGGATACACCCGACGGAATCGTTATGGAGGTCAGTCTATAACATGCTGAAAATGCAGAAGCTTCAATGATGGAAACACCCGAAGGAATCGTGATGGAAGCAAGGTTATGGCAATTGGAGAAGGCACCTTGACCGATGATGGTAACAGTTTCAGGAATCTCCACGGAGGTCAGATCAAAACACGCGCCAAAAGCATTATTGTCTATCCCAACCACCTGAAACTCGACGGAGTTGAAGCTGACTCTCTCGGGGATTCTGATAGTGTCTGAATAGCCGGCAGGATCTCTTGCCACCTTGCAGGTTCTTTCCTTGGAACTGAGAATGCTGTAGTAGATAATCACGCCGTCCTCATTCAGCGCTAAGAAGTCGAAGGCATGAACCATGCTGGAGGAGAAAAGCGCCACTGCCAACAGGATGGTTTTTATCATATAAGTTTTCATAAACGTCACTCTATTTGATTGTTATACATGATGATTGGTTTTTCTCTATTCTCTCGCATGCAACTCATCTCACCATCACCTTCCTGCCGTTCCTGATGTAGATGCCTGGTGTGGATGGACTGCCGTCCAAACGCATGCCCTGCAGGGTGTACCAGTGGCCATTGCCTCCTGTCACGTCTGTCACGACTGCGTCAATGTCGTCTGTCACTCCATCCATGCACTTCAGGCTGAGAGTCGATGGGCCCTGTACCGATGCAGGAAGGGTGAGGTATGCACTATTGGCAGCGACGGTGGTGTTTGGCTCAACACGCTCGAATTGGTCGCCTCGAAGCACATAACCCTCCGACACGATTGTACTCGAAAGTGTGCCCCTGAGAATGTTGGAATAGACGAACGAGGTCTCACTGACAAGGATGAAATAGCCAAGGCCGGCCGCTCCTTGCAGAATGACGCCAGTGCCAGCAGGAACCTCATTAACCGATACCAGCAGAAGCTCGTTTGTCGAAGGGTCGAAGCCGCCAGCGATGTAGGCCTTCAAGCCAGACACGGTACTGAAGTCCAGCGGTTCGTTATGGCAGAACGCACGGAAGTTGCTGCCAATTGGCATCGTCAGTTGGAGATACTTGTTTCCGTCTTCAATATTCATGAAATCCGACCAGCCCTCTGTTGTACGATAGGCGACCTTCCTGCCCTTGGGAACATGCAGAACAGCGACTGTCTTCACCAACTTGGGAAAAACATTCTCGTTGATTTTAAAGGGATTCTCTATCCTGCTGTCCACCTTCACCAATGCATCGCAGGAAGCAAAGGCAAGCTCGCCTATGCTCTCAATGGAGCTGCCCAGGGTGACGGAGGTCATGCTACTGCATTTCTCGAAGACGGACATACCTATCGAGGTGACGGAATTGGGAATCTCCACTGTGGTCAGGCTACGGCACTCGGAGAACGCACCATCTTTTATTGTCTTCAGAGAATTTGGCAGGCGAATGGAAGTGAGTTCCGAACATGCATGGAATGCATTGTCTCCAATCGAGGTGACGGAAGCGGGGATCACGATGGAGGTCAAGCTCTCGCAGCCTTTGAAAGCCGAGTTTCCTATGCTTCTGATAGAATTGGACAAGCGAACAGACGAAAGGCTCGAACAGCCAGCGAATGCATTGGCTTCAAGTTTGGTGACGGAATTGGGGATGTCAATGGAAGTCAGTTTTGGGCAATTCGAGAAGGCGCCTTGTTCTATCGAGTAGACGGACTCTGGTATATTGATGGAGGAAAGGGAAGAACAGCCAGAAAATGCATATTCACCGATGTACTCGATAGAGTTGGGTAATGTCACAGAGACTATCCGCGGATTGCGTGCATCTGCTATTCGTATAACATTGTAGGTATAAGTATAGCTATAAGGAATGCCATAAAAAGTGACTTCTACCGTTTTTGGAATAATCAGATTCGTTCCTTGGGTTCCATCTCCTTCTGAGCATCCTACCATCATACAAGTCTTGTTCTCAATACTCATAATGTTAAAATAGATTTCCCAGCCATCCTCGTTCACGACAGTTACGTCATAGGCGTGGACAGCTGTGGCAAGCAGCAGGGCTGTCGCCGACAGGAAGATTTTTCTAAGATAAGTTTTCATAATTAACATCTTATTTAAAATAGGTAGTTAAATGATTGTTGATTTGCTAAAAATAAAGAATCGTGTGCATTCCGCTGCGGCGATGTACTGGTCGGAAGCGGAAACGTCGGAGCTTGTCGCGGAGTAGAACTCAGTCTTCCGCTATTTGTTCTCGGGTGCAAATTTATAGAGTGAAAACTGTATAAACAAGAAAAACTGAAATAAAAAATACACATTTTTGAAAAAAGTGTAAAATAACCGCTATAGCGCATGTCCCTCATCGTCTATTTCCATCATCTGCCTTTTCTTCCTTGTAGTTCTTTTCTTTTTGCTCAGTGCAGTTTTTTTACCCACGTCTTGATGTCCTGCGGTTCCGAGGAGTCTGCTGCTATCAGGACGGTTCCGTACTGGTTGCTCGACACTGACTGCATGGGCAGAAAATGCTAAAAACTATTCAACATTGTGAATGCTACAATAAATATTCTTTTCATAATTCAGATAGTTTTTAAAAATTTACAATGCAAAAATATGGATAAAAGAATAAAATAGACCTTGAGAAATACTTGAGATTTTTGCTGTCTCAAGTAATTTTCAAGTTATTTAACTGTTTTCTGCCGATGAATTCGTAACTTTGTCTCACTTTCATTTACAAAAAAAGAATGTTTATGAGAAAGAAGATTGTTTTTGATTTTCTATTACTTCTCTTTTCTTCCTTGATATCCATTGCATGTCATCAAGAAGATGATTCAGTCAGAGTTTATTACGATGACTTGTTGGTAAATCATTTGGACAGTGCTCTTGTTGTAGCAGAGTCAACCCAAGTGGATTCATTGTCAAAAGAGGAACGTGCCTATTTCGCCATTTTCTGTGCAGAAGTGAAAATTCAGAAACATAAGAAAATAGACAACCTTGATGAACTCTTGAAAGCGCAAGAGTTTTTTATCCAGAACAAAGACAAAAGGAATATGGCTCGCTGCCTGATAGAGTTGGCAGAATACTATTCAGCGAAGAACAACTATCAGGAGCAATATAGCAACGCTCGCGAAGCACTCAAGATTTCAATAAAGATAAATGATTCATATCTATGTGGAGTTTCTCACAGCTTGTTAGGTGAGTGTTACAATATTGCCACGTTATACAAAGAATCAAAGGAGGAATATCAGAAGGCTTGCGACTATGCCAAGGTATGTGGAAATCGAAGACTAGAAGCATTATCCACTTTTAGAAAAGGAAGGATGGAATGGGCACTTGACAGTATAGAGCAGGGGATGAATTCCATGATGAAGGGGTATCAACTCGCCAAGGAGATAAAAGACAGTATTATCGTTTCGGAATTCTGTACTGACATAGCAAGCTATCTGCTGTATTCTTGGAAAGACCGCTCTGAAAACGAAAGGCTTCTGAAGTTTGCAAAGGAAAGCGTAAGATATAACCAAAGAGCTGACAACTACTGGGGATTCCAAGTTTTGGGCAAGGCATACGCTCTCTGTGGCAAAATAGACTCTTCTTTGGTCTATCTCACGAAAAGCATAGAGAGTCCAAAGCCTTCCATTAAGTATGCCAGCTATCTTGCGTTGGCAGACATTGAGCTTGCAAGGAAGAATCTGGAGAAATCGCTTGAGTATGAACGCTTGTCTTCTGCATGGAAAGACAGCATGGAGTTGCAGAACATGAGAAAGGATGTACTTGTAGCTGATAATGAGTGGATAATTACAACTGAACAGCAAAAACAAGGAACCTTACGGAAATATACAACATTCATCATCATCGTGCTCGTGGCAGTAGTCGTCGCATTGTTGTTCATGAGAAAGAGAATGCAAGATTCAAGGCACTTACTTGAAGAGCGAATCAAGGAGGACAAGGAAAGGGAAGCCATGCGAAAAGAGGTGGAGCAGGTGGAAGCGGCTGTTGCAGATATATACGCATGGCAGAAAACAGACATCTTCGCCAAGATGAAAAGAGTGATTCAAGGGCAGAAAGAAGGCTTGGAAACGAAAGAACATTTGTCAGAGGATGATTGGGTTTCAATCATTGAAGTGACAGACCGAGTTTATCATGGAATCAGCAGAAAATGGAGGAATGAATATGGAATGAAGGAAAACGATATTCGTTTCTGTGCTTTGGTACTTTCTCCCATCTCTCTCTTTGATTTCCAGTTCCTATACAATCGTTCGGAATCGGCAGCCTATCAGCGCGAAAGATATATTCTCCAGCATCGTTTCGGCATCACCGACAAGGACAAGCGACTGAAGGATGTGCTGATGGAAATGGCGCAAGAGAAAAAATGAAGAATGAAATAACGTTTAAAGTTTAACGTTTTACGAAGTTAGTTGAAAAAACGTGAAGCATGAAGCGACGCCATCCACAAAACAACTATCATTATTCTAATATTATCCTAAACTGACATCCACACATCCTGTTCAGTCATTTCCCAAAAGAGCTGCGGATAATCCCCACATGTGCTGAAGATAATCCACTAAGGTACAGCACAAAAATCAATCCGACATAATTTGTAGTACCTACCTATAAGGAAAATACAAGTTTTACGCCTATATCTCGACCCATGTTGTAGATGCCCGCGGATTTGAGGCGATTGAGGTGGGAGACATAACTGCGGTCGAAGAGGTTGTTGCAAAAGGCATAGATAGAAAACAACTTTTCTCCACGACGGAGAATGTCCGTACCTGCCGTTATATTAAATAAGGTGTAACTTGGCGTTTCCGATTCTGTTCCGTTCACCTTATAGTAATGATTCTGACGCAAATTCACGTCCATCTGCAACTCCACAAACAAATTCCTTAACCAATGTTGCTTGCCCTTCAAATCGTAATGAAGCGTGGAAAGCCAGCGAGGAGCGGGAGTCAGTGGCAACCATTCCGCATCTTTATCCACCACATGCAGACGTTTGCTGTTGACGTAGGAAAAGGCATTTTCCCAATGCATATACTTGAAAGGGTGCAGAATCACGGTCGCCTCACCACCAAAAAGACGTGCATCACCCTGTGTGAAGAGGAACACAGGTACACCCTCCTGCTCACGCCCAGCCTTCTCAGCGTAGATATAGTTGCTGATGCGGTTGAAGAAAAGCGAGAGTTGCGCAGAAAATACCGCTGACGAATAATCAAGTCCAGCATCAAACTGCCAACTGAATTCAGGGTCAAGTCGATGATTACCAATCTCATAGCGGAACGTACCTTCGTGCTCTCCATTCGAGCCCAGTTCACTGAGATTCGGTGCACGATAACCTCTTGCCACATTGAGGCGCAAGTCGAGATTCTTCTGAAGGTTGTAAATAGCGCCCACACTTCCCGTCAGTCCACTGAAATTGCGAGAAAATGCCTCGAAACGGTCCTCTAACTGATGGCTGTTGAGATGACGAGTGTCGAAACGCAGTCCTCCGCTCAGGTGCAGACGGTCGATGAAGGACTTACTTGCCGTGGCAAACACACCGAAATCAAAGAAACGGTAGGCAGGGATGAGGTATTCCGTTCCCTTGTTCTGTGATTCCTGCCACATACCACCCACACCGACATTCGTTTTCCATCCACTCCATTCAGGAGACACATAGCGCAGGTCGTAGTTCACCGTCTGCAAAAGGAAATCGAGCCCACATGCATCGGGTGTTTCAAATTCCTTGCGACGGTTGTGCTGATAACCAATAATCGCCTTCAACTGTCCTTCGCCCAAAAGAATTGAATTGTCGAGCACAGCCTTGTAGTGATTGATGCGTTGGAAAGGGTGCTCCTCCGCTGTTTCCTCATCTTCACCTTCCTCTTCTTCCTCACCTACTTCGACGATGCCTGGGCGGAAATGATAGTAACTCAGTTTCAATCGACTCACACCCCAGTTGCGACTCAATCCAAACATACCGTTGAGTGCCTGTTCACGGAATTGCGAGTTGTCCACCGTTCCGTTTCGTGGGTTCTTATACGAATCCGAAGCCTTGTCACTCCATCGCCAGTCCCACAGCCATCCTTGCTGATTGCCAGCAAAATTTACCGTGTAGCCACGCAAATTACCATTGCTGTGATACTCTCCTGCTGCATTCACACGGATGTCACCCTCCATCAGTGCTGGAGCATCGTGAAACACGAGTACGCCTGCCATCGCATCGGAACCATACATCAGCGAGGCAGGTCCTTTCATGATTTCTACGGAATGTATCGACTGTCCATCGATTTCCACTCCATGCTCATCGCCCCACTGCTGTCCTTCCTGACGTACACCGCCATTCACGACCAGCACACGATTATAGCCCAAACCACGAATCACGGGTTTTGAGATACCGTTACCCGTTGTGATTTGTGACACGCCCGCTTGTTTGGATAGGGCATCAATCACGTTCGTGGAGAAATGGGACTCCAATTCGGTTGCCGACACCGTTGATACGGGAGCAGGAACCTGATTCACTCGTTGAGTGCCTGTCACACCTGTCACCATCACTTCGTGCAGGTGTAAACACGTGTCGAGTTCCTGTGCATGAGCAGATACGCCCAAGCACAGCAACAGACACGCAATATGTCTTGCTTTCATAATAATTGCTTGTTCTTGAAAAATGAAAATGAGTGATTTCCGATTCACACAGAAACCAGAAAATTGCATTTATATAGTAATCGTTAAAAAATAACTTGGTACAATTTTATAAAGGAAAGAAATTAGAATAATTAGAATAATTTTATCAGAAATAATATGTTTATTTAAACAACACCAAATTTTTGGTGTAATTATGATAATTATTTTAAGGTAGGTTCTAAAAATTCTGTTTTTTAGTTCACTTCCAATTAATTTTATTTTATTTCGGTTGCTTTTTGTCTGATTTGAAGTCTTTTTGCCACTTTTTTCGGTTACATAGCTCGCTATGCGCCCTCAAAAACTGACAAAAATCCAATCAAATCAGTTCAAAAATCAATCCGACATAATTATTAGAACCTACCTTAATTTCTTTCCTAAGACAACTTGTGTCATTTATACCAACTTTTTTTTCAATGTTACTTATTGTTCAGATAAATAGGGCGGTGCTCTTCCGCTCAGGCACATCGTCTTGTTTCCAAATAAAGAAGAATGCTTGGAAAAAAGCACACGATGTGCCAATGAAAAAGCTGTGCCAAGAACTATAAACGCAATTGGAAGGTATGACAAGGCACAGAACTGACATACCAAGCAATGAGAAATAGAGAACCCTGATGCCGACAAGTGTCCATCGTGGTGAATGTGCTTGACACACTCCACGCAGGGATTCGCCCCACCCTCTGACTCGGGATGGACATGAATCCAAGTTGTCAATAGCACCGACAGGAACACCGCCAAGAGCCATTGAGCAACAAGAGTTTGTCGTTTACCAGTTCTCATTTCAAAAGAAAAGGCAACTATTTGTTTTTATTGTTCTTCACTACGTTCATGCCGAAATAGAGGAGGGCAATGAAGAAGAAAACTACCATTATGTAGGACATGGAGTCACGCATAACGGAAGCCATCCAAATGCTACCAACCAAACAAAGGAAGCAGCAGATGGTGGAGATAATCCAAATGATTCTACTGAACTTGTTCATAGAGCGTTAAATAAATGAAGAATGAAGAATGAAGAACGAAGAATAATGCCATCCGGATGGAGGTAAAATATATTCTTCATTCGGAGCGAAGCGACCATTCTTCATTCTTCATTTTATATGTGTATTTTATACATTCAGTTTCCAGCTGAAACCGTCCTTGGTGTCCTTCACTTCGAAACCGAGAGCAGCAAGACGGTCACGTATCAAGTCACTGGTTGCCCAGTCCTTATTGGCTTTTGCCTTCATGCGCTGTTCGAGGAGCATATCAACGACCTTTCCAAAGGCTTCTTCACGAGCTGCGTTGTTGCCGTCGGAAGAGGATGAAGACTTGCGCAGACCGAGAATGTCGAAAGCAAAGGTGTCGAAAAGCTCAGTAAGTGCCTTGAGCACATCGGCAGAGATGGTTTCCTTCTTATCAACGATGGAGTTGATAGTCTTGGAAGCATCGAAGAGTGCACTGATGACAGTTGGAGTGGAGAAGTCGTCGTTCATCGCATCGTAGCACTTATTGCGGAGTTCATCCACAAAAGACATAGGCACATTGCCGTTTGCCTCTGGCTGAATCTTTGCCAAGGCATTGTAGGCATCGAGCAAACGTTCCAATCCCTTTTCTGCCGCCTGCAAGGCTTCGTTGCTGAAATCCACCGTAGAACGATAGTGAGCCTGCAAGATGAAGAAACGGATGGTCATTGGTGAATAAGCCTGCGTGAGATTCTTGTTTGTTCCTGCAAAGAACTCAGGGAGCGTGATGAAATTACCCAGACTCTTACCCATCTTCTGACCATTGATGGTAATCATGTTGTTGTGAATCCAGTATTTCACCATTGGTTCACCCTGACTTGCCACAGCCTGCGCAATTTCGCACTCGTGATGAGGAAAGACGAGGTCCATGCCTCCGCCATGAATGTCGAAATGCTCGCCAAGATACTTGCGTCCCATCGCCGTACATTCGCAGTGCCAACCAGGGAAACCCATTCCCCACGGACTTGGCCAGCGCATGATATGCTCAGGCTGAGCCTTCTTCCAAAGGGCGAAGTCCACCTGATTGCGCTTCTCATCGGTTCCATCGAGCGTACGGGAGTTGTTGATAACATCATTGAGGTTACGTCCCGAAAGGATGCCATAGTGATGATCGTGGTTATATTTCTCCACGTCGAAATACACAGAGCCTTGACTCTCATAAGCATAACCATTCTTTAGAATTTCCTCCACGAGTTGGATTTGTTCGATGATATGACCCGTGGCATGAGGTTCGATGCTTGGTGGAAGGACATTCAGTGCATCCATCGCCTCATGGTAGCGATTCGTGTAGTACTGAGCTACTTCCATTGGTTCGAGCTGTTCGAGACGTGCCTTCTTAGCAATCTTGTCCTCACCTTCGTCAGCATCGTGCTCCAAGTGACCCACATCGGTGATGTTACGCACATAGCGCACTTTGTAGCCGAGGTGTTTGAGATAGCGGAAAACGATGTCGAACGTGATGGCAGGACGTGCATGACCAAGGTGCGCATCACCATAAACAGTTGGACCACAAACGTACATGCCTACGAATGGGGCATGAAGAGGTTTGAAGGGTTGCTTGGTTCGAGAGAGGGTATTGTAGATATAAAGTTGATTGTCCATTATTTTGAGTTTTTGAGTTTTTTGAGTTTTTAAGTTTTTAAGTTTTCGCGGAGTGTATCTTCGTTAAACTTTAAACTATTCTAATTCAAGTCTTCTTCGATGAAGGCGAGGAGGCGATCGACGGCTTCTGCCTCAGGAATGTTCTTCTCGATACATTCTTTTTTCTTGTAGAGACTTACTTTGCCTGCAGCAGCACCTACGTAGCCGTAATCAGCATCTGCCATTTCGCCTGGACCATTCACAATGCAACCCATGATTCCAATTTTGAGAGTGCGGAAACGAGGGTTTTCAGCAGCTTTGGCAAGGATGGCAGTTTTGATGCGGGCGATGGTGTCCTCCAAGTTGTAGAGCGTACGACCACAACCTGGGCAAGAGATAAATTCCGTCTTGGTGGTGCGAAGACGAGCAGCCTGAAGAATACCGAATGCGATGGCATCCTTATGGGCGTTGGTGACATAGCCTTCGTTGTAGAGATAGAAACCATCGATGAGCTGGTCGATACAAAGCGCTCCCATATCGGCAGCAGCCTGCAACTGGAGTTCCTCCTTGGAATTGGTCTTGTAGCCTTGGAACACGATGACTGGATTATGCAGATGTTCGGTCCAGAGCTCATGAATCAGAGCACGCAACTCTCCCACTCGATTCTGATGATTGCTCTGCGCAATGACAACTATCTCGGGATGATACTTGAGGCATGCACGCGCTTCGTCGTTGAGTGCACCATAAGATAGGAAGAGGAACTTGAGAGGTGAACTGCACTGAGAAACGAACATCATGTTCGTGTGGTTGAAAGCAGGATAAGTGCCTTCTTCCCCATTCCAAACGTTGGCATCCACAATGTATGCAGCGGCTTCACGTTCAGCCTTGGCTGGAAGTGACTGACCACAATAGATATAGTCGGGAGTGAGTGCTGAAGGATTTGTTTCCTTCGCATTTTCCTTCAAGAAGCGGTCGGCAACAATCACGGGTGTGTTCTCACCACCGATGTTGAGGACGGCTTTCGTAGGACGACGCTTAGGGCAAAGATAGTCGAATTCATCGGAGGAAATTCCTGGAATAGGCATGTGGCCTTCACGACGAATGATATAGTCGCGAAGAGCGATAGCTACAGGTATTTCTGCTTCGGGTGCTTCGCTCAAGGAAACGCGAATCGTATCGCCATAGCCATCACTTAGCAAGGCACCAATGCCTACCGCAGACTTGATACGTCCGTCCTCCCCTTCGCCAGCCTCAGTGACACCGAGATGAAGCGGGAACTGCATGCTTTCCTCATTCATCTTTTGCACCAAGAGACGAACGGTGCGAACCATGATGACGGTGTTGCTTGCCTTGATGGAGATAACCACATCGGAAAAATGCTCCTTCACACAAATGCGAAGGAACTCGAGACAAGATTCCACCATACCTTCGGGAGTGTCACCATAGCGCGACATGATGCGGTCGGAAAGTGAACCGTGGTTCACGCCGATACGCACAGCCGTGTGATGCTCCTTACAGATATTGAGAAATGGCACGAACTTGGCTTCAATCTTTGCCAATTCTTCAGCATATTCAGCATCGGTGTATTCGAGATGCTTGAACTTGCGTGCGGGGTCCACGTAATTACCTGGATTGATACGCACTTTTTCGGCATGAAGGGCAGCCTCATCAGCAACGTAGGCATTGAAATGCACGTCGGCAACGAGTGGCACATAGCAACCACGAGCACGGAGACCTTCGCTGATGGGTTGGAGGTTCTTTGCCTCCTTTACTCCTTGCGTGGTGAGGCGCACGTATTCGCCACCTGCCTCCACAATGCGAAGTGTCTGCTCGATGCAGGCATCGGTGTCCATCGTGGAAGTGTTGGTCATGGACTGCACACGAATGGGGTTAGCTCCTCCAAGAGGGGTGCTCCCTATATGAACTTCGTTGGTGGAACGACGTTGATAGTTGAAAAGCGCATTCCAATTGCCAGAACGAAGAAAAGAGGGATTGGACATAAGAATTTAGTTGGTTTTATATTTGTAATGGATTTCCGACAAGTCGGCATTTGCCTTCTCGATCTTGGCACGAAGTCCATATTTGTAATCGGAGAGTTTTGCGGCTAAAGCAGGGTCGCTGAGTGCGAGTATCTGTGTTGCCAAGATGGCCGCATTGAGAGAGCCGTTGATAGCTACAGTAGCAACAGGGATGCCTGGAGGCATCTGAAGCATGCTGAGAACAGCGTCCATGCCATCGAGCACTGAGCCTTTGACTGGAACACCAATGACAGGGAGTGTTGTGCTGGCTGCAATCACTCCAGGAAGTGCAGCAGCCATACCTGCTCCAGCTATGATGACCTTGATGCCGCGGCCTTGCGCACCTTTAGCGAAAGACTCGACAGCATCTGGAGTGCGATGAGCAGAAAGCGCGTTGATTTCGAACGGAATCTGCATCTCATCGAAGAATTTGGCAGCTTTTTCCATGATTGGCATATCGCTGGTGCTACCCATGATAATACTTACGAGCGGGGTCATTATTCTTTAGTTTTAGTGAGTAATTAGTAGTGAGGAGTGAGAAGTGAATTTTTGAGAGGAGCGGGAATTAAATCCAAGCAAAGAGAAGGCAAATCAGTGAACTGAAAAAACCAACGGCAAAGCCTACGAGTATTTGCGCAAGACTATGCTGGCGAAGAACCATGCGACTGGTACCCAAAACGCCGGAGAGGAGAATCAATCCAATACCTGGCCAGAAAGGGTTATAGAAGAATATGCTACTGAACGAGAGAATCATGCCTACTAAACCTCCCATACCCACCATGTGGGTACTGATTTTCCACCACACGTTGATAATCACACAGACTATTTGCGCCACGATAGCAGACATGATGATGCCTCGAAAGAACATCGCCACGTTGAGTTGGGTGAAAAGCATGAGACATGCCGAATAGCTTAAGAGTGTGAGAACGTATGGCATGTGGCGGTGCTCACGGTGACTCAATTGCCAGTGAGACCAGCGATTGAGACGGCGGAACACGTTTATTGTCAGGCGTGGAATCAAGATGGTAAAGACGAATACAATACCCAGAATAAGCAACTTGTAGCCAAGCGGCAACAGCTTGAGATAGCTGAAGAAGAAAAGCCACAAGAATGCCCATATCGGTGCATAAAAAGGAGAGAAAACCACCGATAGGATGTGAGCGATTTGTATGAGTCTTTTTTCAAACATCTGATGAGTTGAGGTGTGTTCTAAAAATTCTGTTTTATGATTCTTTACAAAATAAGAGATTTCGTTTCGGTTGCTTTTTGTTTGATTTGAAGTCTTTTTGCCACTTTTCTCAGTTACATAGCTCGCTATGCGCCCTCAAAAACTGACAAAAATCCAATCAAATCAATTGGCTTCGCCGAGCTAAAGGTTCAAAAATCAACTCGACATAATTTATAGAACCCACCTTGAATAATCAACAATTAGAGAATTAGATACGTTTGCGGAATTTGGCAGGAGGAATATCCATTTCATCGCGATACTTCGCTACCGTGCGACGACTGATTTTCTGTCCTTTCTGCTGTAGGAGTTCGGCAATGCGTTCATCGGACAGAGGATTGAGTTTGTCCTCTTCGTCGATGATGTCGCGAATCAATGGAAACACTTTCGTCCTCATGATGAGGTCTCCCTCTGCATTGGTCTTGCTGCGAAGGAAGAAATACTTGAGTGGATAGAGAGTGCCATCGAGACGCACATATTTGCTATTGACCACACGCGAAATGGTAGAAATGTCGAGGTCTGTACGTTCTGCCACATCCTGTAAACGGAGCGGATGGAGCAAGTCATCGTCCTGAGTAAGCATGAAATCACGCTGAAAGGCAATGATTGCCTTCATGGTGGAGATGAGCGTGTTCTGACGTTGCTTGATGGCAGCAATAAACATGCGAGCTGATTCCACTTTCTGACGCGTATATATGAATGCATCTCGCTGACTGCGACTCAACTTCTCCGACATCTTCTGATAGGCATCGAGCTGTTGCGCATATTCACTGCTCACTCTGAGGGCAGGAATCTTGCCCATGTTGAGCATGAAACTGATACTGCTTTCGTGGTCGGTTTCCACGATGAAATCAGGGATAATGGTCTGAGCCTGGTCGTCGGCTGCCTCATGGAGAGAGCGACCGGGATGAGGGTTGAGTTTGCTGATAGCAGCAATGGCAAGACGCAAACGCTCGGGACTGATGTCCAAACGCTGTGCAAGACGTTCTGGGTCGTTGTGCTCGAAGAGATCGAAATGGTCAGCAATGATGCGACGTTCCAAAAGCAACAAATTCCTCGTGGCTTTCTGTTGAGCAGAAAGTGAAGCCTCATCAGCCAAGTCGTCGGACTGCAATTGTCGGTCAATCTGCAAAAGTAAGCATTCACGCAAATTGCGAGCACCGATGCCACAAGGCTCGAACTGCTGAAGGATGGCAAGCGCGTCTTCCAATTCAGAAACACTTGCCTGGACATTGTGGTCGAAAAGCAGGTCGTCGGAAATCTGAACCAAAGAACGGTCCACGAAGCCACGCTCATCAAGCGAACCAATGAGATATTCGATGAGTTCGCGTTGCTTGTCAGTCACTTCGTATTCCGAAATCTGCGCCTGAAGGTCTTCGATAAAGGAACGAGTGTCGCCGATAGGAATTTCAGAACCTTCTTCCCTTGTAGAAGCCTTTTGGGAATAGTTGGTAAGTTCGTCATTGCCATAGTCGGAAGGCGCTTCGCTGTATTCTATGTCAGCATCTTCATTGTCGGTGGATGGGTCGAACTCATCGTCGGATTCTTCACGAGAAGCATCGAAATCCTCTTGGTTCTCAGCATTATCATTCGTGTCGAATTCATCGGCAGAATCATGTCCTTCCTCAAGGGCGATGTTCTCAAAAACCTCGTCCTTCACCCTCTGTTCTAAATCGGTAAGAGGCAACTCCACCAATTTCGCCACAAGATATTGTTGTGGAGATAACTTCTGGAGCTGCCTCTGCGTTTGTTGTAATATCTGACCTTGTTTAGCTGGCATAATTTCAAACGAGAACGGAAATGAAAAGTGAAAAGTGAAGAGTAGAAAGTGAAAAATGCCATCAGGATAGCACCGCTTCACGCTTCACACTTCACGTTCATTCCTCTTCCTCAATCTGTTCCGAGTATTCTATTTCTGCCTGAACCACGAGTAGGATGTCTTCGTGTTCATACTCGCCCATCTTCTCCTTCTTCGCCTTGGCAACAACAAAATCCGTCACCTCGTCGAGGTCGATTTCCACATAGCCATCCTTGTCGGGTTCTTTATTGAGAATGTCGCTCGACATGTAATAGTCGATGATGACATCCAAGAAATAATATAGCTCATCGTCGGAAAACTTTTCCTTGAGCTCGAGTGGCAGATAGTTGCGGATGAACTCTATTTCGCGAGCATCTTCCTCAGCTTCATTCAAAAGTTCGTCATCTATTGCAGACATGGGATAAAAAAATTAAGAAAATGAGAGAATAAGAAATTGAAAAAGAGAATTAGCTTTGACTGAGTTCTCATCGAAAACTCATCATCTCAAAAGCATCTTAGTAACGATAAAAAAATAACTTGGCACATTTTTACATGTCCATATTAGTTGTGTCATCTTCATCTTTTGGGCTGTTTTCGCTCGTTTCCTCAGTCATGATGCCCGCATCACTCCCTCAAAAACGAACAAAAACATCTCCAAAATATGAATAAACTGTACCAACTTATTTTTTCATCATTACTTAGAGCAATGCCTTGATTTTCTCTTCGTAAGCAGCCTTTGCAGTAGCACCAACAATCTTGTCAACCACCTGACCGTCCTTAATGAAAAGGACTGTAGGGATGTTGCGAATGCCATACTTGAAAGAGATATCGTCGTTCTCCTCCACATCTACCTTGCCAACAATCACTTGGTCAGCATACTGTTCAGCAAGTTCTTCAATCACAGGAGCAATCTTCTTGCATGGGCCACACCATGTTGCCCAAAAATCAAGTACCACTGGCTTCCCAGAATTCATCACTGACTCGAAGTTGTCGTTTGTAATTACCATAGTTTTGTTTCCTTTCTATCTTTTATACGTTAATAATTTCGTAGCCTTCTCGAACTGACAAAAAGAACACATTCTGCTTTTCAATCCTAAAAAGTTGATGCAAATATACGCTTTTTTACTGACAAAGCGAATGAAAAGACAAAATTAGTTCCTCCTTTTAGAATTATTTATCATTCAATAGAATAGAATAGAGGTGTGTTCTATAAATTCTGTTTTTATTGTTATCAATTTTGGAAGAATTCTTTTTCGGTTGCTTTTTGTTTTCCGTGGCATCTTTTTGTCATCTTTGGCTACGCCGAGCTGAAGGTTCTCAGTCACATAGCTCGCTATGCTCCATCAAAAGCTAACAAAAATCTACTCACATAAAATCAAAAATCAATCCGACATAATTAAGGTAGGTTCTAAAAATTCTGTTTTTTAGTTCACTACCAATTTATTGTATTTCATTTCGGTTGCTTTTTGTTTGATTTGAAGTCTTTTTGCCACTTTTCTCGGTTACATAGCTCGCTATGCGCC